>LWDU01039138.1_pt1 | contig 29381 bp, 22 predicted proteins | sample 727161 | NCBI WGS metagenome assembly LWDU01 (sample SAMN04566230, study PRJNA314399) | hydrothermal vent metagenome | isolation source: deep sea hydrothermal plume seawater | place: Mexico: Gulf of California, Guaymas Basin | collected 2004-07-11
GGGGTCTTCACCTGCTTGTGCCTGAACTCACCGAGCCAACGAGAAGATCGGTGTTCAAAATCGAGCCCAGCCGCACTCGTGATGTCGCTAAAAAAAAGCGCTGGCTTGGCCGAATCCGAGGCCTCCGGCGCCGAAGCGATTTGGCTGCCTCCCTCCGCCGAGGGCGGGTCATCCGGATGGCTTCTTGCGCGCTCGGCGACAAGGGAGGCGCTCGCGGACAAGTCGGCGGGGCCGAGCATCAGGTTGTTCGTTCGACCGTTCGCGATTTCTCCTGCCACTCGCAGAATGAGTACTCCGTACTGGGAAATCGTTTCGGCGATGATCTCAGCCGCGAAGGGGTCGAGGGAAATGGCCCCCTTTTCCCGGGCGTCGAGAGCACGTCTCAGGGACTGCCAATGAATCCCAAAATCGCGGAAGGAATCGCAATCATAGGCTTCGAGCAGCACTCTTTCCGGACCCGGAAGATTCGGGAAGACGTGGACATCTTCGAAGATGTCGATTTCCTGGGGGAGAAGTCGTCGGGAGGCCGAAAGAGCGTCGTCCGCCCGAATCAGGCCGTGCCCCCGCTCCGCCGCAAATTCCGCCGCCGCCTCGAGAAGCGCCTGGGCAAACAGATCCAGATCCCGGTTCACCGCACCGATGATTTGCCCCCGAGCCTGCCCACTGCGCGGAATCTTGGCTCGGGCGTAGAAGCGCACGCTGTTCGTGATAAAAAGCGCACGTGCCTTTCGATCCACCAGATCGTTGTAAGCGCGGTAGGCCTCGACTTTTTTGTCGATCAGTTCATCGAGCAGCAATCGGTTCTGGGTTCCAGCGTCGAGATCGTTCGACAGGAGAAAAGGCAACGATTCGTTTTCAGCCCCAGGAATCAGGCTCCGCCAGGCGCTCCGAATGCGTTCCGCGCTGATCTCGAATTCGTTACCCATCCGGGCAGCCATGTCTGCCTGCTGCAGAGCCGAAAGAAAGGCGAGATCCAGGCTCGGAGCCGGTTCCGGGGAGAGCAGATTCTCCTGGTGGACCGCCAGGATCGCCCGGAGCGAGTACGCGATGGATCCATACTGCTCCCTGCGGCGGGACGTGATCTCCACCGGCGGGTGATTGGGAAACTGAACCCGAAGCGTGCCATCCGGCGCCTCTGACTCCGTGAGGATCGAGCGCGTTTCCTCCTGCAGGTGCTCGGCCGTAACCCCGGAGTGGCCCTTGGCCCGGGCCTTGTCACTGGCGGCGTACCAGAGTCGCCGAACCAGGGCTTTCTGCAGTTCGGTCTTTTCGATCCGGGCGGATTCCGAGAGGGGCGTGCCAAAGAGAAAATCCTCGAAGCGACTCGCCGTGGAATTGCACTTGGCATCGCTCTCGGCTTCGAGTTCCCCGATGCTGTCCAGGATGACCTGGGACGAATAGTCCGGGCGCATCGCCGACGCTTCGGGGCCAGGCGGGGCAGCCCACACCCGCCCGGGCGAAAGCAACTGTGCGCCCAAGAGGAGGGCGAAGGCGCGAAGGGCGATATCTCGAAGGCTCAGAGAACGGATCATGGCGGGTCGCAAGCTCCGATCGACGGCGAGGCCAGGGATCCTGGATACCCAGACCCATTGCAGACCGCCGAAAATCTCACGATACCAGACAATTTTCTATTTCTTGACTATCCAGTCGTAGACCGAACCGAAGAACCGGGATGCGCGCGCGCCCGAGAGTTCCTGATGGTCTAGCCGGTCGCCGAGTCGATTCATGATGGCGATCCCCAGCCAGCGAAGGGGTTCGGGCTCCCATTTGGAAAAGGATGAGCCAACCCAGGGCAGATCGATCCGGGGCGACGCCCTCTCCAGAATAAGGTCGGCGAGGGTCTGGCCGGCGAGATTACTCGCCGCCACGCCCTCCCCCACGTAGCCACCCGCCCAGGCTTTCCCGGCTGGGCGATCGATGCCCACCGCCGGACGCCAATCCCTGGGAATCCCCAAGGCCCCGCCCCAACAGTGGGTCACGCGGACGCCTTCAAGGATGGGGAAGAGTTCCTCCAGGGTTTGGCGAGCCTCTTTGAAGACTTTCTCGTCCGGGGAAAACTCGCTGCGAATCTTCGACCCGAAGAGGTAACCGCCACGCGCGCCAAAAGCGATCCGATCGTCGGCAGTGCGCTGGCCGTAGATCACCATCCGCCGAGGATCGCCAAAGGTCTCCCGGGCCTCGAGCCCTATTTCATCCCAGGTTTCCTTGGAAAGAGGCTCGGTGGCAATCATCATCGAGTAGAAGGGAAGCATTTCGCGCCGATGGCCTCGGAGCGAATCGGTATAGCCTTCGGTGGCCCGGACGATCATGGGAGCCCGTATAGATCCGCTCGGGGTGAGAACCTTGTCACTTGCAATCTGTGTCGCCGGGGTTCCCGAATAAATCTGAACGCCCTTCTTGGTCAGCACATCGACTAGTCCCGAGACCAGGCGAAAGGGATGAACCACCGCGCAATGCGGGCTGAAGAGAGCCCCACTTGCTTTCGGACCGCGAACTCGCTGGGCGACCTCATCGCCCTCCAGCCAGCGAAAATCGTCCTGGCCGAAACCCAGGGATTCCCATTCTTTCGCCTCAGCGCGCAGGTGCGCCTCGAAGGCCGGCGCCGTTGCAAGGTTGAGCGTGCCCCCCTTGGCGTAGTGACAATCAATTCCCTCTTCCCGGGTCACGCGGCCGATCTCGTCCACCGCCTGAAACATGGCCCGCTGCAGGCGGAGGGCCGGCTCGCGCGTGGCCGGGTCGCCGAAATACGTCGCCATGCCGGCCATCTCGCCCACCGCCCATCCGCCATTCCTCCCCGAGGCACCAAAACCCGGAAAGCGGGCCTCGGCGATGGCCACCGACAGGGAGGGGGCCAGGGACTTCAGGTAATAGGCCGTCCAGAGTCCCGTGAATCCGCCCCCAACAATCGCCACATCCACATCCACATCGCCGGCCAGGGGAGACTGGGCCGGCTGGGAGGCGGTGGAGTGCCAAAAGCTGAGATTTCGCGAAGGCGTTTCCTCAAGAGTCGACATCCGTCAGGGCCTGACTGAAAACGGCAACAGCGTCATCCCGTTGACGATTCCTGAACGTCCCCGATTTCTCAAGTCCGTCGCGAGTGTGAATTCAAGAATCTCTCCGTCCCGATCGACCTCCACAACCACCTGCCCTCCCGGAGGAAAGAGACGATTGGTTTCACGAACCGAGCGCGGCGCAAAAACCGGCTCTCCCCCATAGGAGAGAATGATGTCACCTTTCTGGATACCCGCCTGGCCCGCGTGGGAACCCGACGCCACCCAATGGACCCGTGACCGGTTACTTCTACCGTCCTGGTAGAGGAGTTCATCGTAGGCCTCGACACCAATTTCATCGACGAGCCGAGCCTCGACGGCCCAGTAGTCTCCACGCTCCTCGACATTGAGTTTTCGGCGCTCTCGGAGCGCCCCTTCACGGATCGTCTCCCTCTCCTCCTGGGCTCCGCCATACAGTTCCTGTACCCGATCCCCCCTGTCATCGGCAGACGGGGACGAGGACGGAGTGGCGGAGGACGAAATGGGAGAGGACGCAATGGGAGAGGACGCAATGGGAGAGGATGAAGAGGACGAAATGGACGGGGAAGCGGAGTTGTTCGTCGAGGCCTCCGCAACCGGGGCGGCCGGGGGTAAAGCGTCGGGTTCCCCATCGAGTGGAAGCGCGTCGACACGCGAACCCTGTTCCCCGGACTCGGGCGGCGGCCAGAAGACAGCCCCAGCGAGTGCGAGAAGCATGGCCCCGGCCAACAACAGTCCAATGCGCTGGGCTCCCTTGGTCACCCGCGCACCCCTAAGCCCCGCGATGAACACCTCGATGGGTCCCTCGATAGGTCCCTCGATGAGCCCCTCGACGAAACCCTCGATAAGCCCCCGGCATCGGCTCGATCCACTGCCCCAGGGAACTCCGCCCCTAGGCCGGCGCGGATCGGGTTCGGCTTCCCGGATCGGGTTGGGCTGATCAACGCAATCGCACCCAGCGCCGCGTACTCGACCGCCTCAAAGCCCATGCGCTCTCTCTCCAGCATTCCCCGAATGTACAGCGGCCCCACGCGATAAGTCCAGACACATCTTGCTCGGCCTACTTCGCGTGCTTCAGAATCTCCCGGGCCGCGTTGTGGCCGGGCAAACCGGTCACGCCTCCGCCCGGGTGGGCGCCGGCTCCGCAAAGGTAGAGCCCCTCCACGGGCGCCTTGTATTGCGCATAGCCGGGTAGCGGACGCATGTGGAGAAACTGGTCGAGGGTCATCTCCCCATGGCTTCCATTGCCCTCGGGCAAACCAAAACGGGCTTCCAGATCGCCCGGCAGCAGAACCTCCTTGTGGAGGATCGAGTCCCGCAGTTTCGGTGCATACTCGCCGAGGGTCGAAAGCACCGCGTCGACAAAAGCTTCCCGGTGCCCCTCCCAACTTCCGTTGCGCAGCTGATAGGGCGCATACTTGGCGGTAATCGACATCACGTGCTGTCCCGAGGGAGCCAGATCGGGATCCGTCAGGGTGGGAATTTCGATATCGAGGTACGGGTGCGGCGAATAGTCGCCGTATTTCGTGCAGTCGTAGGCGCGCTGGATGTACATCATGTTTGGAGCGATTTGGATGGTGCCCTCGAGGGGGCTCGTATCCTTGTCACCCGCCAACGCCGTGAACTCCGGCAAGGCTCCCAGGGCCAGATGAATCTTCGCCGCCGAGCCCCGATATTTAATGTTCCGAACATTGCGTACCACCGAGAGATCGAGCAAACCCGGATCGAGCAACTCGGTAAATGTGGTGCGCGGATCGGCGCTTGAAACAATCGTGGCCGCACTCAGGGTCTCGCCGTTTCCAAGCCGGACGCCCGTCGCCCGCCCGGCTTCCAGTACAATATTGGCCACGGCACAGTCGGTCAGAATCTCCACGCCCGCGGACCGAGCGGCGGTCGCGATGGCACCGGTGATCGCCCCCATCCCGCCCCGCATGCCGCCCGAAGAACGAAAAAGCCCCGTATTGCTCAGCGCCCAGTTGTAGAGAAGCGTGTACGCCGTGCCCGACTCCCGGGGTCCCCAGGTGATATCGCGCACCGCGCTGGCGGCGATCGCGCCCATCAGCACATCGGATTCAAACCATTCCTGGAGAAGATCCGCCGACGGCATGGGGAGCGTCTTCAGAAACTGGTTGAAATTCTTCCGCCCGAGCTTCCGCATGGGGCCCGCCATGGTCCTCGCGCTGGGAAAGTCACTCCAGCCCACTTGGGGAAGATCCGGCGGAGTGATCTCGAGCAGGCCCCGCACTGCCTCCGCCATGGGGCGCAGTGCGGCGAGGAAGCGCGGGTAGGCCTCAGCATCCGATGTTGAAAATTTTGCGATTTCCCCGACCGTCCGTTCGGTATCCCGCCACACGGTCAAATGCGAACCGTTGGGTTGGGGAACGAAGGCCACCGCATCCCTGGGTTCAATGGCCAGGCCATGCTCGACAAGCTTCAATTCCTTGATGACCGTCTGGCTCAAATAACCCGCGCCTCCGGCACAGGTCGATGCCTTGAAGCCCGGAGCAAATTCCTCGGAGACAGCCGCACCGCCCACATCCGATTTTTTCTCCAGCACGGCAACCTTGCGACCCGCTTTGGCGAGATAGTTCGCCGCGACGAGGCCATTGTGGCCTGCCCCGATAATGATGACGTCGTAGTCCGACATGGTTTTTGTCCCCACTCTGTTCGCGCCGCCCGCTCATTGAGGCGAACGCTCAATCGATGGTAAAACTGCTTATACGTTCCCGTCGCGCAGAATTTCCAGCGCGCCCAACCGGCCCGGCCCAGCTGTAATGCCGCCTCCGGGGTGCGTCCCCGAACCGCATTGGTAGTAGTTCTTCACCGGCGTCCGATAATCCGAATACCCGGGCGCCGGGCGAAAAAAGAAGAGCTGATCGAGGGTCAACTCACCCTGGAAAATATTCCCCTCGGTGAGCCCCACCCGCTGCTCGATGTCCCAGGGCGTCAGAACCTGCTTGTGGAGAATCAGGTCTTTGATGTTCGGCACGAAGTCCGCCAGGGTGTCAATCACTGCGTTTCCGAAAGCGTCGCGCTGGGCGTCCCGGGTCTCGTAGGGGTCCAGGGCATAGTTGGCGTACTGGACAAAGATCGACATCACATGCTTGCCCGGAGGCGCCATGGTGGGATCGTTGGCCGTGGGCATCTCCACATCCATGAAGGGACGCTTGGAGAAGCCTCCGTACACCGCGTCGTCATACGCCCTTTCGAGGTAGTCCATATTGGGGCAGATCTCAGCCATGCACTGGGCCGACGCGTCGTCACCCAGGGCCGAGAAGCGCGGCAAACCGTCCAGGGCGAGGTTGACCTTGCCCGACGAGCCCCGGTACTTGAAGTTGTCGATGGCCGAAACCAAATCATCGGGCAGTTCCTTCTCCTCGAGAAGTTTTCGGAACGTCACAGTGGGATCGCAGCCCGAAGCCACGACCTTGGACGTGATCTCGTCACCGTTTTCCAGCACCACGCCCACGGCGGTGCCGTTCTTGACCAGAACCTGCTCCACATGGGCGTTGCAGCGAATTTCGGCCCCGTGGCTGCGCGCCGCGCTGGCAATCGCCTCGCTCACCCCGCCGGTGCCTCCCTGCTGCGCCCCCCAGGCCGTAAAGGCCCCGTCGAGTTCGCCCATGTAATGGTGGAGCAACACGTACGCGGTCCCCGGTGATTTCGGACCCAACATGGTGCCGATGATCCCGTTGAGCGCCATCAGGGATTTCAGGATGTCGGTCTCAAACCACTCATCGAGAAAATCGCTCACGCTCATGGTCATCAGCTTGGTCAGGCAATGAAATGATTTCTTGCTCATGCCTTGAACATGCTTGCGCAGGTAGTTGAGATCCCGCAGACCGCGCAGGCCCGGCGCACTCGGGTCCGGGGGCACTGTCGCGAGAATCGGCTTCACCGCGTGGGCCATCTCGTACATCATCTGATTGAAGAGCGGGAACATCTCCGCATCCCGCTTGGAATGCCGGCGAAGCTCGTGGTAATTGCTCGAGTCATCGGGATGGGTGAGCAGGTAATCGCCGTTCTCCATGGGGGCAAAGGAGCTCAGCAGAGGCATGATGTGAAGCCCGTGCTTCGCGAGCTCCAGTTCGCGAATCACCTCCGGGCGCAGAAGGCTCACCACATAGGAACAGACCGTGAATTTGAAACCGGGATAAATTTCCTCGGTCACCGCGGCACCGCCCACCAGGTGCCTGCGCTCCAGGACGAGAACCTTGCGCCCCGCCTTGGCGAGATAGGCGGCGCAGGTCAGGCCATTGTGGCCGCCGCCGATAATGATTGCGTCGTATTGCTCACTCATGGGGATTCCCTGTCTGACTCTCTGAAGAGTTGGGGTGGATGGGACGTTTACGCGCGTTTGCGCGGCGGATCAAAGAAGGGCGTCTCTACCACGTGGGCGGGCACGGTGAAGCGCTGGCCCTCGATGGTCATCTCGATGTGGAGCCCACTGCCCAGCTTGGCGTGCTCGGGCTTGAGCCGTGCCAGGGCCACATAGCGCTTCATCACCGGTGACCAGGTTCCGCTGGTGGCCTTGCCGATCTGCTTTTTCTTGCCGGCATCGGCATACAGGGGAATGGCATCGATCCAGGAGTGATAGGGGAGCATCAGCGGCATCCCGAAGCGGGCATAGAGGGCTTCCAGGGCAACCACGTCCACTTGAATTCCCACCGTGGTCCAGGCCCTGCCCCGGGCGACTTCTTCGCGAAGGGCGCGCTGGCCGATGAAATGGTCCTTCTTCAGGTTGACCACCCAGTCCAGGCCCAGCTCGAAAGGTGTCGAACGCTGAATCGGATACATGGCGTGAGTCGCCGAGATGAACTCCGCGTCGATGAGCACCAGACCCGCTTCAATGCGAACCATGTCCAGGGCGATATGCCCAGCGGGGCGGAGCTTGTACTCGTCCGACTTTTCCATCAGGGCGTCCCAGACGGGGAGGCTGTCATTCGCGTCCATGAAGAGCTCGTAGCCGAGGTCGCCCGTGTAGCCATTTCGCGCGATGCGAACCGGGACGCCGGCGACCTTGTCTTCGATGATCCGGAAGTATTTGAGGTCATCGAGATTGGCCGAGGTCAGCTGCTGGAGCACTTGACGCGAAGTGGGGCCCTGAATGGCCAGCGCACCCTGCTCCTCGGACACCTCCTCGATCTGAACGTCCATGCCGAAGCCCACATCCTCGAGCCAGTAGAGCAACGACATGGCCGTGGTGAGGCGAAAAAAATCATCGCCCAATCGCGCAATGGTTCCATCGTCCACGATGTGGCCATCGTCATCGCACCAGGCGGTATAGACGATTTGACCCACGCGGCATTTCGCCACATTCCGGGTGGACATGCGGTTGAGCAAAGTCATCGCATCGCGTCCACGCACATGATATTTGTAGAGCGGCGAAATATCGAACATGCCGCAACCCGTACGGACGGAATAGTATTCGTGACTGTGATCGAGTTCGTAAGCATTGGCCGACAGGTAGCCCGACCAATCCTGCCAGCTCTCCCCTTCGCATAGCTGCGAGGTGCGTTCATGAAAGGGTGTGGGTTTGAGCATCGCTTCTCCTTCGGCGCCGAGGGCTTCCCTGAAAACGGGAAGACGCCTCGGCCAGAATCATCGTTCGTCGAATTTTGGTGGGTAACTCTTGGGTGATCAATGTTTCATTGCGCGTCTGATTGCGCGTTTGATTGCGCGTTCAACTGGGCGTTCAATGTAGCCACCCGTCCGGGAGCGGGACGCTTCTGGACCCCGGCCACGGGAATCCGATCGCGGATCTCGTCGCGAAAGATTCCGACCCCGGACTCGAGGTCCGATAGACGCCCCCCGGTGTAGCGCTCGGATTTAACGCCCTCATTGGTAAAACGGCAGAGGCTCAGGTCTTCGCGGATCACGTTGCGAATGATGCGCTCGCTGAGATACCGGGCAACCCTCATCTCCCGCCGGGCGTCGGGCAGCGCCACGCGAAAAGTCAGGAGCTGGCACGAATCGGGGCCCGTGGGAAGCACCTGGTAGCAGTCGGCGACATCCGGGCATGCCTGAACCACCGCGGAGGGAAAGAGGCCGTAGTAGATCCAGGCCCGGCGAAGATGTTCGGGCAGATGCGACACCTCGGGCAGCAGGCGCTGGTAGGCGCGTTCGGCCCAAACGGAAGATTCCTGATCGCGTAATTGCGAGGAAGCCTGGGTGCCTTCGCCTTGTTCAAAATTTTCTTCGTAGCTGGTCCCAAAGAGTCGGCGAAGACCGGGGTGGGCCATGGGGATGTGGTAGCCCTCGGAATCATTTTCGACGAAGAGCTTCCAGTTGAAATCGCAGTCCAGGGTGCGAGCAGGTCCCAGTGGCTGCATTTCGGAAAATCGGTAATGACTCGCCTCGTCGAATTTTTCCGCCATGAGTTCGGCCACGCTCTCCCCGTCCCCGGCAAAGCGCACGAAGAGGAAACCCATCCACTCTTCGAGATCGAGTTCGGGGAGTCTCACTTCGGACTTCTCGAGGCGAGAAAAGCTTTCCTCCTCGGGAACCCCTTTCAGCTTGCCGTCGAACCCGTAGCGCCAGCCGTGATAGGGACAAACGATCTGGCCCGAACAGTGCCCCGACTGGCCTCTCACCACCCGGGAAGCTCGGTGGCGGCAAACGTTGTCGAAGGCGCGGAGCACGCCGTCCCGGCCCCGTATCACGAAGACTCGCTCACCCACGAGGTCCACGGTCAGGTAGTCGCCCGGCCCAGGTACGTGGCTGGCATGGCCTACCATCAGCCAGTTGCGCCGGAAGATGCTCTCCTTCTCGAGTTCAAAGAACTCGGGGTCGTGATAGATCCAAGTGGGCAGGGTTGCGCATTCTTCGGTCTCCAGATCCTGAGGCCGACTCGAGGACGGAGCCGGCGCGAGACCCGGCGCGGCTCCGGAGAATTCGGCGGGGAAGATGCTTCGCAAAAAACCCCGACACGTCCCCCGCGCCCTTTCGAGGTCGAAGGACCCGCGGTCACCCAGCAGCGATTCGGGCAATGAGGACAACATGTGGTGGAAGGCCCGACCCAGGGCTTCGGTTTCGAGGTGCGTGTAGCCACCCTCCGTCGCGATCGCCGCGAAGGCCTCCACCCGTTGCTCCTCCAGTTCGGCCTCCCGCGCCGCGCACACGCGCATGTAATCGTCCCGGGCCCGAGCCTCACCCCAAAACGCCGCCCAGACCGCCACCCGATGGGGGTGGCAGAGTTCGGGGTCGAAGGCCGCATCGATCATCGCCTCGAGGCAAGCCACCGGGGAGCCCCCGTGCGCGAGCACCGCCTCGCGCTGGCGGAGCATGTACTGGCTGTCCACGTATTCCAGAGTCTGGAGCAGGAGAGCATCCTTGCCCCGGAAGTAGAAGTTCACGATGCCCGTGGAGAGTCCGGCACACTGTGCCACCCGGGCGACGGTGGTTCCCGAGAGCCCATGCTCGGCGATGCATTCGATGGTGGCCCCGATCAATTCCTGGCGGCGGCGCACGTCTCGGGGCGGCTGGGGCGTAGCCTTCCCAGAAGCGGAAGATGAGGGGGGAGTAGAAGGCGAAGGGGGAGTAGAGTTGGAAGGACTCGCGCTGGAAGAAGAAGAGCTGGCAGAACGGACCTTCGGCGACGACGGTTCGGACACGGCCTTACCGGGACTCGGGCGGGGGGACACGGGGCGGTGCTCCTCGGCTGGGTGTCAGGAGAGGCCAATCCCGGACTTCGATCCGGTTTGGCGGTGGCGAATCGAAAATTTAGTAAAATTTGAACCATCCGGCAATATTGATCCCTAGTTCAATTTTGGATCTCGAGAGCGCCTACTCGACTGAATCGACTCCTCCTCTAACTCCACCGCTACTCCACCGCTACTCCCCCCTCTCACGTCATCCCCCTAGGGGGTTTTGGCCAAGGTGGACACCCACCCGAGCCCCTTGGCAGAATGACGGGCCGGGATGAGGAATCTCAGACCAGGGGGCTCCGGGAGATCCCACGAGAGAACCCGATGATGGAAAGGAAGAGCATGTCACCCCCGAGCGAGACCCAAACCGGCGGCTGCCTGTGCGGACAGGTTCGCTACGAATTCCAGCGGGGCAGCGTGCTCGCCGCCCATCATTGCCACTGCACCGATTGCCAGAAGAGCACCGGCTGCGGCCGAGCGACGATCGTCCTGGTACCCAGCAGCGGGGTGCACTCCTCGGGCGAACTGAAAACCTTCACAGTGCGGGGCAGTGGCGGCAGCCATGTCACTCGGGGTTTTTGTCCCGAGTGTGGTTCTCCGATCTTGAGTTTCGTCGAGGAAATGGCGGACCTGAAGTTCATCAAGGCCGGTAGCCTCGACGACCCGAGTTGGGTCGAGGTAGTGTCCAGTTTCTGGGAAAACTCGGCCCTGCCCTGGTCACCCGTCGATGCCGACGTGCCTGCTTTGCCCGGCAACCCCGAAGCCTGATCGATTCGAAATGAGCGACTCGGTGCCTGGGAACCCACAAGGAGCAGCGGAAATGAGCCGGAACTCTCAACTCGAACGCCGAGACGCCACTATGGGTCGAGGCGCCATGGCGTTTTACGAGCAGCCCATCGAGCTCGTGCGCGGCGAGGGAATCTGGCTCTTCGATGCCAACGGCAAGCGGTACATGGACATCTACAACAACGTGCCCGTTGCCGGCCATTGCCACCCCCGCATTGTCGAAGCCATGCGGCGCCAGGCCTCGACTCTCAACACTCACAGCCGCTACGTCAATGAAACCGTGCTCGCGTATTCCGAGCGTCTGCTGGCGCATCACGCCGACCCCCTCGATTCCCTGATCATGGGCTGCAGCGGATCCGAGGCTCTGGAGGTGGCTGTCCAAATGGCCCGGGCCGCTACCGGGGGCCAGGCTCTCCTCATCAGCAACGCGACCTATCACGGCAATACCACCGAGATCCGCCGCATGACGTTCGGCCCCTTCGAGCCCGACTACAAACGGGTTTCGTTTCCCCAGACCTACCGGCCCCTGGCCGAGGGGGCCTCGGAAGACGAACTGCGGGACCGCCATCTCGGCGAAATCCAGAGGGCCATAAGCGGGCTCGAGGCCGAGGGAATCGGCCTGGCGGGCATGCTCTTCTGCCCAATCTTTGCCAACGAGGGGCTACCCGACGTGCCCAAAGGATTTCTTCCCCAGGCGGCGGCCCTTGTCCGGGCAGCGGGGGGGCTCGTCATTCTCGATGAAGTCCAAGCGGGCTTTGGCCGCACCGGCCGCTGGTGGGGATACGAGGTCATGGAGTGCACCCCGGATATCGTCACCATGGGCAAGCCCATGGGAGCGGGCATTCCCCTGAGCGGCACGGCGACGTCGAACGCCATCGCGAGCACCTTTCACGAGAAATGCTTTTACTTCAACACCACCGCCTCCACGCCCCTTCAAGCCGCGGTGGGAAGCGCGGTTCTCGACGTCATTGAAGACGAAGGCCTGGTGGAGCGCTCGGCCCGAGTCGGAAGCTTTTTGCTCAGCGAACTCATGCCCTTTATGGACCGCTACGAATCCGTCGGGGACGTTCGGGGTCGGGGACTCTTCATCGGCATCGAGTGGGTCAGCGACCGTGAAAAGCGCACCGCCGATCGGGCAGGCGCTGGCGCATTCGTGGAGAGAATGAAGAACAAAGGCTTTCTCATGGGAGCCGCAGGCCACCAGAACAACGTACTCAAGCTAAGACCCCCGCTGGTATTCGAGCAGGCCGACGCCGAACTCCTGCTCACCGCTCTTGACGAGACGATGCGCGAGATGCACGGCTGAGTTCGGTGGGTAGGGCTCAATCAGACCGATCGGCCGAGTGTGGCGGTTTCGCCTTCTTCGGCGATCCTTGCCCCAACCTATTCCAACATGAAGGCCCACGGGGAGCAGTTGTTCATGACGAAGCCATCTGCCATGACGAAGCCATCTTCCAAAGATACGGGAGACACGGGAGACACGGAAAAATCTGGACAAAGTTTTGGGCTCACCGCCGTCACGCCCAGCCCGGTTTGACGCGGATGCAGCCTTTCGATGCCAGGCGCTTTAGCGGCCTCTTCTACGCCGCCGCCGCATGGAATTTTGCCGCCGCCGCTGTCGCCCTAGCCGCCCCGGAGTTCCACGCCCAGGCGTTCTTCGGGTCCTCGGATTCTCTCTCGGCACCCGGGGCGAGAATCAACCACCAGGTCGTCTGGATCTCCATCGCTTTTTTTGGCGTGGGCTACCTGATAGTGGCCCGGGAGCCTCGCAAGAACCATGGCTTGGTCCTGATTGCCGCGATGGGCAAGGCCAGCGTGGGCATCCTGTGGATCGACGGCTATCTCGAGCACGCCGTCAGTGCCCTTCTCCTGGTGGGTGCAGTCGGAGACCTGATCTTCGCCGGACTCTTCGCGCATTTCCTGATTCGCGCCCGGCCCTCCCGAGCTTTGCCCAGCGAACCGAGTCCCTGAGCTAACGGATCAGTTTGAGAGAGTGGGCAGCGGTCTCGGCGTCGGCCCGTTTCTTATCCGACTTTTCTCTCCCCCCAATGAAAATCAGCGCGACCGCTTTTTTCTTCGGGCTCGCTTGGGCAGGTCAAAATGTTTGGCGAGTTCCGGAAAGGCATCCACCGTATGGGGGAGCGCCATAGCGGCGACAAAGTGCTCTTGGAAATCGGCCTCCACGGCGGTCTCGATTTTCTCCACGCGCTGAACCTGGCTCTCGATGGTGCGCCGGGCTTCGGCGTTGAGAAGCGCGGCCACCGCACCGGTGCCCGCCGCGTTGCCTGCCGACGAGACGTCCCCCAGTGCGCAGTCCGGGATCATGCCCAGCACCATTGCGTACTTCACATCGATATGGCTTCCAAACGCTCCAGCCAACCGAATCCGATCCACATGATCCACCCCCAGGTGATCCATCAAGAGGCGCACCCCGGCATAGAGCGCCGCCTTGGCGAGTTGAATCGCGCGGACGTCGTTCTGGGAAATGCGCAAGGCGGGAGGTCCATCGCTGAGCGTGTATGCGAAGGTGCGATCGTCGGCGACGACTCGGGAGCTGCGCGCCGCGAGGTCCCCGTCTATCAGGCCGTCCGAGCGGATCACACCGGCGAGAAAGAGTTCCGCAACCGCCTCGATGATGCCTGTCCCGCAGATGCCGGTTACGCCCTCGGGACCCAACTGAGCCTGGAAGCCCGGATCGTCAGACCAGAGTTCGCTGCCGATCACGCTAAAGCGCGGCTCCAGGGTTTTCGGATCCACCCGCACGCGATCGATAGCGCCCGGCGTGGCCCGCTGGCCGCAGGAGATCTGTGCGCCCTCAAAGGCCGGTCCAGTCGGACTCGATGCCCCGAGCAAACGGCCAGCACCGGAGAGAATAATTTCTGCGTTTGTGCCCACATCCACCAGCAGGGTCACGGCTTCGCTCTCCCAAGGCGCTTCGGCGAGAAGCATTCCCGCGGCGTCGGCGCCCACATGCCCCGCGATACACGGCAACCAGTACGCTCGACCGCCCGGGTGAATATTCAATCCGAGGTCACAGGCACGTACGGTCACCGCGCCATCCGTCGCCAGAGCAAAAGGGGCCATCCCGAGTTCTACCGGGCTAAGCCCCAGGAAGAGGTGGTGCATGATGGGGTTGGCGACCAAAACGATCTCAAATACGTCCTGGGCTGTGGCCTCCGCTTCCTGGACGAGTTCGACGACCATGCCGTCCACCGCTTCGCGCACCACCCGGGTCATCTCGGCTTCGCTCCCGGGATTGAGCATCACATGGGAAACTCGGCTCATCAGATCCTCGCCAAAACGGATCTGGGGATTCATGACTCCCTGGCTTCCCAGAACCGCCCCGCTGAGCAGATCACAAAGATGCGCGGCGATGGTGGTCGAACCCACATCCACCGCCACACCCAGGAGACGCTCCCGAAGACCCGGCCACAGGCCCACTACTTCGCGCTGGTCGCGGACAGCCGCAGTCACGCAAAACTTTTCGGCACGTAGACATGCTTGCAGGCCCGGAAGCAGACCCGGGTCGAGGGCCAAACTCGTCAGCTGCCACTCCTCTTCCAGGGCGCTCAGGAGACGCTCCAAATCTCCGCTGGGTTTTTCCAGGCTCGGCGGTTGAACTTCGACGTAGTGCAGGCGCACGGTGGGGTCGAGTTCGATGTTGTGGCTCTCGAAATCCTTGCGTACGACTTGACGGTGCAACTGGCTCTCGGGAGGCACATCGATAATGCAATCGCCCTGGATGGTGGCGTGGCACGAGAGACGCTCACCTCCAGTGAGCGATCGCCTGCGCGCATAGCGCTCCTCGGGCTCGGAGATCGGGCTGAGGTGCTCCTTGGCCGAGCGAATTCCCTGGGCAGCGGACTCGCCTTCATGGAGAAGAATTTTGCAACGTCCGCAAATCCCCCGGGCACCGCAGACCGAATCGAGATCAACGCCCAGTTCGCGGGCGGCCGCAAGCAAGTTCGTACCCCGAGCAAAATAGCCCCGCTTGCCCGACGGCGTGAAGGTTACCAGCACATCCCCCGCTTGATTCGGCATGGTCTCGACGATCCCTCTTCATCCCTCTTCTTTGGGAACAATACCCGCTGCCCGAACGACGCGTTCAAGGAAATCCGGGGGGAACTGGCCTTCCAAGTCGGCCACCTGCTCGGCAACCGCCAGCTCGAGATCCGAAGAGCAGGGCTGGCTTTCTCTGCGCCAATCCTCCAAATACTTTTTGCTCGACCCACCTCCGGCTCGGCGGGAGGCGCGTTCAATCGCGCGGTCGAAGCGCGCATCGAGGGTGCGCTTGACGAGACTCTTGCGGCCACGGCGACCAACCACTCGAGACGGAATGTCCCGCCAATAAATCGTGATCAGGCGTTCCACGAATCCTCCTCATGGACAACGGGCGCCGAAGCATCGATGCCCAGCGCTGCGCCAAGGGGATTCAGGCCGGTATAGCGATGCTCGAACTCAAGCTCCAGGCGCTCGGCGCAATCACGAGCCTGGGCCATCAGGGCCTCCGATCGCGATTGGGCCAGGTAGACCACCCTGCGGTAGTTACCAAAATAACTGGATCGCAGTTCGGGATGACGATCGAGGCCCAATCCGCGAATGACGAGTCGATCGAAGTTTCGAACCAGAAAATCGGTCAAGTAAAAACTACCCAGTTCCTCTTCCTGGATTTCTTCAAACACTTGACCACCCGAAAAAAAGGAATAGCAATGCGGGCCCGGAAGCCGCCGAACGCCGTGGGCTTCGAGGACCTTGTCCAATTGTCCACCGGTGCCGCAGTCGGCATAGGCCACGAGAATCTCATCGTACTCATCGCCGGCCTGAACCAGCCGTTCGGCTACAGCGGCTGGAATCCTGTCCGGCTGATTGTGCAGACTGGCCGGAAGCCATTCGGTGGTCAGGTGGCTCCAATGGTTCAGTTTCGCCAGCGCGGTGATCTCCCGGGCCAAGGCGGCGCAACCGATCAGGAGAATGGACGGACGAGCTTCCATGACGGGAACCTCAGCTCGCCGCTGCGCGCTTCGCCACGAGTTCCTTGGCGGTATCGACGGCCGTCGCGGCATCCCGGCAATATGCATCGGCGCCAATTTTCTTCGCAAAATCCTCGTTCAAGGGAGCTCCGCCCACGAGGATGATGTAGTCGTCACGAATACCTTCCTTAACCAGTTCTGCGATCACCACCTTCATATAGGGCATGGTGGTCGTGAGCAGCGCCGACATCCCCAGGATATTGGGCTTGTGCTCTTCGATGGCCTCCCTGAATTGCTGATAATCAGTATTGACCCCCAGATCGAAAACTTCAAAGCCCGCGCCTTCCATCATCATGCCCACGAGGTTCTTGCCAATATCGTGGATATCGCCCTTCACCGTGCCAATGACCATCTTGCCCACGGGCTCCGCCCCGGTTGCGATCAGCAGGGGTTTGAGAATCGCCATGCCGGCCTTCATGGCGTTGGCAGCCAGAAGCACTTCGGGGACGAAGAGAATGCCGTCCCGGAAGTCAATTCCCACAATGGTCATTCCCGCCACCAGCGCTTCGTCCAGAGTACGCGTAGGCGACCAGCCCCGACCCAGAAGGATTCGAGTGCCTTCATCGATTTCTTCGGCCAGACCATCATAGAGGTCGTCGTGCATTTGAGTGACAAGATCTTCGTCGGATAGATCCGCGAGGACGATTTCTGCCTCTTCGTCCATCGTTTCATCCGCCATGGCTCTGCTCCCTACATTTTCAAATTCGTGTTGTTCGTATCAGAAAATCGCCGACCTGACCTCAGCGAGGATCAGCCGAATCAGACCTCAATCCCACCGTCCATTCCCAGCCTTCGTATCTTCAATCGCAATTTGAATCGGGAAGTGTTCCCGGATCTTGGCGTCAACGCCAGACTCAATATACTCAGGGTAGTGACTGGAAAGAATTTCCCTGACCTTCTCGTGAGCTCGATCATAGACCGTCGGGCTGCCACTTTCTTCCCAGTCCCCCACCGGACTCCGGTCCCCCACTTCGGGATAGAGGTACTCGGTTCGCATGAGTTCCAAAGTTTGGGGCTGATTCAGAAAGTGACCATCGCCAAAAACCACACTCTCAATTTCCTTGAGCGAAAGGCGCTCCTCGGTGACTTCGATCCCGCGCAGGATTCGCAAAGTCGCGCCCAGCATATCATTGTCGATCACGATGCCTTCCAGAGATTGGCCCATCAAGCTACCCACGGCTCCCGGGTAAGTGGCCACCATATTCCCTCCGGCCAATACCGCGCTCAACGTTGTCAGGGCCTTTTCGTATCCCGCCTGGGCGTCCATGGTTTTGGAATCGGTCATGCCGCTGGGCACGCTGGAGATCAATCCATAGTGGTTGACCAATTGGACCGTCGCGGCGGTAATCAGTGCCTCTTCCCCGCTCCCCCCGCTGAAGGCACCGGTCCGAAGGTCCGAGATAAAGGGCCACATTCCAAAATTCATGGGGCAGTTCGGGTTGATGAGATGCACAACCGTGAGACAAGCCAGGGTTTCGGCGAATGTTTGAACCAAAGCACCCGCGAGGGAAGCCGGCGCTGTGGCGCCGGCTTGAGCGGCGATGGCAACGTCCACGACGAGACCCAGCTTGGCCAACTTGACAAGTACCTGGGCGTTCTCCTCGGCGAAGCGGAGGGGCGAAACGATGGGACAACCCCCAAAGCAGCAGAAAGGGCGCTCTAGAAAAGCTCCCTCACGGCCGAGGTAGAGATCGAACAATCCGATCAGCGGTTCTATATGACCCACCGTGGCGACACCCAGGGAAAAGGTCTTGCGCGTCCCCGCCAGCGCCGCGTAGGCGGTATTCATGTCATGGACGTAGAGATCGTGGCTCCACTCCGGGGCGATGAAGGGCTGACCGAAATAGTGGATGTGCTCCATCCGGTCCACCAGTCGAGCGGTGTCGTAAACATCCAAGAGTGTCGGGTCACGGAAAGTCTGGGACTCATAGTCGAGAATCTTCACCGGCTCGCCCGAGGTCGTAAGGATGACGTCCTGGTTTTTCACCTCCATGTCCAGAGCGGGATCCGGAGCATGAAGGACATAGCTCTTGGGCGTCTTCGCGATGGCGTCTTCCACCAGGGCGCGAGGAAAACGCAGCCGACCGTCTTCGCCGAGCAGACAACCCTTGGGCAGCACCGCGTCTAGAATCTCCGGAATTGGATCACCAATGCCGATATTCTCGAGTACATCGAGGGCGGCGGCATGAATCCGTTCGATATCTTCGGAGCTCAGGGGCTTGTAGGCACCCCCGGGCATCCCGGCCCGTACCGCGTGGCCCCCCTCATCGGCTGCGCGTGCAGCCAGCCGGGCATCACGGCCGCCTCCACGACGCGAACGGCGCGGCGATGCTGTGGGCGGAGATTCGTGCTCGCTCATAATGGTCTCCTGGAAAAATTGGCCGTTAGCGCCTCCGAGTGCGCCGTCGGCCCTCCTTGCCCTTGCTGCGATCAATCGGGCCCAGCGCCCCCTCGATCGCGGCATCGTCCGGGGGCGAGCCCGGGATGTAACCGTTTAGACTTTCGACGATAGCCGCCAAGTGACTCGGCGACGTTCCACAGCAGCCGCCAATAATGCGCGCACCCGCGTCCCGAGCCAACCTTGCGTAGCTCGCCATGATGTCCTCATCGCCCTGGAACACCACTTCGCCATCCACCATCTCCGGGATTCCACAATTCCCCTTGGCAATGATTACATCCCCGTCCTTCGCCCCCCTGCCAAGACCAAGCACAGCATCGACCAAAGTGGCCGGCCCAACGCCGCAATTGGCACCATACGCCACCAGTTCGACGGGCAGGGTTTGGATGAAGCGCGCGGCTTCCTCGGGAGAATCCCCCATCATCGTGTGTCCATTGGTGTCGAAGGTCATGGTAGACGATACGCCTAGCCCCGTTCGGGCGGCCGCAGTAACAGCGGCGGTCAACTCACCAAACGCATAGATGGTCTCGATCCAAAGTACATCGACCCCGCCCCGAACCAGCGCCTCCGCCTGCTCGCTGAATAATTCCTCGGCGCGCTCGGGAGTCAGCGGACCCAGAGGCTCCATGATTTCCCCGGTCGGCCCCATGGATCCCGCGACAACCACCCGACGCCCCGCCGAATCCCTGGCCGAGCAAGCCAGGCGCGCACCCGCCTCGTTGATTTCCTGGGTCCGACCCTCGGCCTTCTCCATGGCCAACCGGCACCGGTTCGCCCCAAAGGTATTGGTCAGGATGATATCGGCGCCTACTTCGAGAAAGCTCTCGTGCAGACGGGAAACATTTTGGGGTTCGTCGAGATTCCAGAGGTCGGGCGCCTGCCCCGGAGGCAATCCCATACCCATGAGATTGGTACCCGTAGCTCCATCGGCGACCAGATACTCGCGCTCGGCAAGAAGTTCCCGCAGCAAATCGCTCACTCGTCCCCCGTACACCGACTCATCAAAAAAACGGATCCATTGTCCATTGCAGGCCCCTGGCTACCAGCGACCATTGCCCGAGCGCATATCCTCGGGCGAGAGAAGAATTGGGAATTTCTCTCGAATTTGTCGATCTACATCGGGATCGATGTACACGGGGTAATGGGACGAAAGAATCTCCTTGGCTCGCTCTGCCGCCCGTTGACGCATACTGAGCGAGCCCGCCTCCTCCCACTCAGCCGGGGTTCCGCGATCGGCGACTTCGGGATAAGCGTATTCTGAGCGCATCAGGGCCAGGGTCTGGGGCTGGCGAAGAAAATGTCCCTCGCCGTGCACGACTTCATCGATGATTCCATAGGAGAGCGTCTCCTCGTTGACCTCAATGCCCCGTACTGTCCGGAGTACATTGCCCAGCATGTCGTTGTCCGCCACGATCGCCTCATAGGAACAGCCCATCAGGCTGCCCACCATCCCCGCGGACTCGGAGACGTTGTTGCAACCGGCGAGAGCCGCCAGAGCCACTGTGATCCCCTTTTCGTAGCCCGATTGATTATCCGGTGACTTCGAGTCCGTCATTCCGGCTCCGACGGAACTCACGAGCCCGTAGTGGTTGATCATCTGGGCCGCCGCGGCGCTCACAACCGCCTCCTCACCACTCCCACCGCTGAAGGATCCGGTTCGGAGGTCCGAGACGAAGGGCCAGGGTCCCATAATCACCGGATACCCCGGATGGACCAGATCGACCATCAGCAACGCGGCCAGGGCTTCGGCAATAACCTGGACCAGCGTACCGGCCAGTGCGGCCGGCGCGGTCGCCCCCGCCTGGGGTGCGGTCACGACCCAAACTGGCGATCCGAACTTTGTCGCCTCAATACAGACTTCGCTGTTGTGCACTCCATAACGCAGGGGCGAAATGATCGGGCAGCCACCACCGTGACAGAAGGGCCGATCCTTGAATTTCTTCTCACCGCCGGCCACCATGTAGAGCATCTCCAGGGTGGGCTCCACGTGCTCCGCATAGGAGAAGGTGAGGGCCGTATGCTTCTGAGTCCCGGCCACGCTCGCATAGGCGGTATTGATGTCACAGACCTTGAGGTCCGCGAGTTCGGTGGCGACCACCAGACGCGAGAACGCGTGGATATTGTCCATACGATCCACCAGCCGGGCGAAGTCGTAGACATCCAGAATAGTTGAGGGCCGATATGTGTCGGCCCCTGGGTCTAGGGCGTTGACCGCCTCGCCGCCGCCATAGGTATGAACCCGGGTCCCACTTAGATCCAGATCGTAGCGCTCGTCCTGGCCGCACCACTGAATCGCTTTTCCGGCATGGGCGATGACGTCTTCGACCAGAGCACGAGGAAAGCAGAGGCGATCGTGCTCGTTGATCTTGCACCCCTTTGCCAGAGCACGCTCCCTGAGCACCGGAATCGGATCCGCCATGCCAATATTCTCGAGCACATCCAACACAGTCGTATGAACCTGCTGCATTTCCGGATCACTCAGCGGCTTGAATCGTCCACCAATCATTCCGGGCCCAATGGCCGTAGCCGGGGGCGGATTTTCAAGCCGAGCTTTCCTGCCTTTTCGCATCCTGTTGCTCCTGATCCCAAGCGCGCTCAATCAACGAATCTCGCGACCACGCGCGCCGGGCTATGCACGCTCCCGCCCAGCACGTCGGTGCTCGTTTCGGTCCGAGAGCTTCATTGTACCAACCCGTCCGTCGATGCCAGGGTCAACTGCGCTCAGAGGAGCAGGAGAAACGACCGATACCCGAACAAGTCGGCACCGGCTCTTCGGCGACCCTTCAGGGTCGGGATGCCCCATGCCGGGCAATGGGCTCGATTTAGGGACGCACCCGCTCCAGATACCACTCGGCAAAGGCCTGGGTGCGATCCTCCATTGGGCCATAGGGGCCGGGCACGTAATAACGCGAATTCACACCTCGCTGGTTTCGCTCGATGATCTGCTTGTCACCGAGTAGTCGACCCCCTCTTGGGACTTGCCGTTCACCAGCCAGAGAACCTCCATATCGGTTCGCTGAGCAGTGCGCGGGATGAATAGATAAACCAGACCGTGGTCCGGGTACGCGAGGAAGAAACTGGCTGGTCCCGTTTCCACGTAGGTGAAGAAGCCTTCGCAATAGTCCTTGAAATCACCCATGAGCGGTGCCAAGGGGCTTCCGTCACGGCTTCCCGTCACGGAACCTTCGTACATGGCATCGTTCGCGACGGCAACGCCCTCGCTCCCCGCGCCGTCACCGAAAGGCCAGTGATCGATCTCCTCGATCTCGACCCCCTGGGCCACAGCAAGGTCGGAAGCGCGCTTGCGTAGATCAACGTTGCTTTCTTCCGATTTTTCCGTCGCATGAAAGCGTGAAAATTCCGGATGCGCTGGACGGCAGTGATAACACTCCTGGTAATTTTCAGTGACTAGTTTCCAGTTGGCCGCCACGGTATAGGAAGCACGGTGGGCCACCTTGGCATTGGCCCACCCGAAGCGTCCAACAGATTGACCGAGAACTTCCTCAACTCGGTCGAATGCGGGCGGCTCGTCGGCAAAGCAGACAAAAATCAAGCCTTCGACCACTCGGCAGTGGATCCTGGCCAGCGAGTGGGCGTCAAGGTTGAGATCCCCCATATTCCGAGCCGAGCGCAGCCGCCCCTCGAGGTCATATGTCCAACCGTGATAGGGACAGATCAGCCGATTCGAATGCCCAGCGTCCTCTGCACAAACAAGCGAGCCACGATGGCGGCACACGTTCAGAAGAGCGCGTACTTCCCCGTCGGCTCCCCGAGCGATGATTAACGGCTCTGACGCAACGTCAAAACGAAACCAGTCTCCCGCATCGGAAACCTGACTGGCGTGGCCCACGCAGAGCCAGCGCTTCATGTGAACCTGCTCGATATCCCGTTCGAAAATCTGGGCGTCGTTGTAGAATTCTTGCAGCAGCGCCGAGGCCGCCGGCTGGCGATCCAGAAGAGCCTCGAGCCGTGAGGCCAGATCAGGTTCGATTTTGTCTGACATCACTCTATTTACCCTCGCCCATAGCCTGAGTTCCTTGCACGGAGCGCCCCCATTCCCGAAGAAAAGCGCCCAATCAAAACCAATCAAAACTAAAATCAGCCAATTGTGTGCCCGCCAGCCTGAGAATTCCGGGGCTCGCGAATTCGCTCTTCTCAACGTGGGAACACGGAACCCGCCCATACTAACCCAGAGCGGATGAGAATCCTGGGGTTCCACTGAGCCGACTTCAGGGGCTCGGCGATCTTCGAGCCACCCCTGAAATGAGCCCTCCGATAGCCACTGCAATAACCGCCGCGATAACCACCGCAATAATCGCCCCGATAACCACCTTCCCAGGCGGCAATCGTTTTTTTTGCGGCCCCAGGTTTTCTGGCACGAAGCACTTCAATCCCTAATCCTATGGTTCCAATGACTCGTGATTCCCAATCCCACTCCATGAAAATCGATGCGTACACCAACCCCGACTCTTTCGAAGAGGAACGTGACGCTTTCTTCAATCGGGGTTGGGTGAGCGTTGGACTCGCAAGCACGCTGGCCCCCGGTTCTGCTTTTCCAGCCAAAGTCGCTGGTCAGCCGTTGCTGATAACCCGAGCACAAGAAGGCAGCCTGCATGTCTTTCACAACATCTGCCGGCACAGGAGCCTCCAACTCGTTCGCGACTCATGCGCCGATTTGGCCCAGTTGACCTGCCCCTATCATGCATGGAGTTACTCCCTCTCTGGAGCTTTTCTGGGTGCTCCCTACTTCTCCGGGAAACCCGGAGCACGCATTCCCAAGGAAGTTTCAAGCAAGCTCGGACTTGTCCCGGTTCGCCACCACGAATGGTTCGACGTGATTTTCGTTGATCTGTCGGGAACCGCACCCCCCTTCGAAGAGTGGATCGCCCCGGTGGCCGACGTCTTCCAGCCCTTCGACTCAACGAGACTGCGACTCACCTCGGTCAACGGCTACGAGATCAATGCAAACTGGAAGCTCGTCTGTGAAAATTTCTTGGACAACTACCACGTCCCCTTTCTTCACAGCCAGACGGGCGGTCCGAGTTCGGCGGTCAATTTCAAGACCCTAGACCTGAGTGAAGACATTTTCGGCTTCACCTTGCCCACCGGCGAAGCCGACAAGCCCAAATCCCTCTGGCTTCCCCATCTCGAGGTAGGCGAAGATTTAGAGGATGCCCAGTTTTTCTTCTGCCTCTTCCCCAACACACTCCTCGCCATCACCTCGAGTTGGTTCCAAGTCATCAGTGTACAACCGGAGGCCGTCGAAACTTCTTTGGAGTTTCTGGGCCTTTACGTCGTTGACGAAGTTCCTGGCGAGGGCCAGATCGAAATCGAACGCTTTTCCAAGCTAATGAATCATATCAACCAGCAGGATGTAGAAATTCTTGATTCGATGCAGAAGGGAGCGCACTCGCCAGCAACTGCCGAGTCATATTCAGCGCCCTACTGGGACAAACCCGTTCAACTTTTCCATCGACGAGTTGAGCCGACATCGGAAGGAATCGTCCGCTAGTTTTTCGCACACTGCCGCGTCGATTGAGCTACCCCCCACTTGATTCAAATTTTGAGGCCTTATGTCGGATTCACCCGAACGTCCACAGCCCCTGGGCGGCAATCAGATGCCGCGGTTCGCGGGCCCCGCCACCATGATGCGGCTACCCGCCCGGGAGAGCGCTGCTGGGCTGGACGCGTGCTTCCTGGGAGTGCCGTTGGATATCGGCACTTCCAACCGGCCCGGCGCCCGTTATGGCCCCAGGGAAATTCGGAATGAGTCGGTTCTCCTGCGCCCCTACAACATGGCGACCCGCAGTGCACCCTTCGATTCGCTCAACGTGGCCGATATTGGCGACGTTCCTATCAACACTTTCAACCTCGCGGACTCTGTCCGCATCATCGAGGAAGCCTACACGGATCTGCTGATTCACGACTGCGTACCGCTGACTCTCGGTGGCGATCACACCATCGCACTTCCCATTCTTCGAGCGATTTACCAGAAGCATGGTCCCGTTGGAGTGGTTCACGTGGATGCCCATACCGACACCAGCGATGCCATGTTCGGCGAACCCGTAACCCACGGAACACCCTTTCGGCGGGCAGTGGAGGAGGGACTCCTCGCCCCCGAGCGCGTGGTTCAAATCGGCCTGAGAGGAACCGGATACGATCCCAACGATTTTGAGTGGGCGCGCGAGCAGGGCTTCCGATTGGTGCCGGCTGACGAGTGCTGGCACCGCTCGCTCTCGCCGCTCATGGACGAGGTACGCGAGCAGCTGGGCTCGGGACCGGTCTACATCAGCTTCGATATCGACGGGCTCGATCCCGCCTATGCGGGAGGAACGGGGACGCCTGAGATCGGCGGATTGACCTCGATTCAGGCCCTCGAAATCATTCGAGGCTGCCAGGGCCTCGACGTTGTCGGTGCCGACCTTGTCGAAGTGGCCCCGGTCTACGATGCCTCGGGCAATACCGCACTCCTCGCTGCGAACCTGCTTTTCGAGATGCTCTGCATTCTGCCCGGTGTGAAAAAACGCTGATTGTCTCGACTGGCTTCCCGAGAATCGGCACTCGGGGCGGGTAATCAGGGGCGGGTAATCTGGCCCCCATCGACGTTGATGATCTGCCCCGTCAGCCAGGCAGCTCCATCCGAGAGTAGAAAGAGGCAGGTCTGCACCAGATCTGCGGGTTCGCCAAGACGCTGCAGCGCGAGTTGTGGGATCATGTGCTGGACATAGTCGCCCGCAGTCTTCGCCAGGGCCTCGGTTTGGGTCGGCCCGGGTGCAATCGCGTTGACACGAATGCCCTGGGGACCGAGTTCCTTGGAGAGACAATGGGTAACGCCGTTGACGCCTAGCTTGGCCAGGCCGTAGAAGCCTACTCCCATCCACGCGGCCGTGGATGACTGGTTGACCACCGCCCCGCCCCCGCGCTCCTTCATGGACCGAAAGCAAGCACGGGTGCAAAGCAGCGCACCATTCATATTGACGTTCATGAAACGTTGGTAGTAATCCCAATCGACATTCAGCAGGGAATCGAGTTTCATGTCGCCAAAGATGGCGGCGTTGTTCACCAGCAGATCGATTCCCCCATAGATGTCGGTGACTTGCTCCGCCATTGTGGCCGTTGATTCGGGGCAGCCCACATCAACTTCCACGAAGGAAGCCTCGCCCCCTCCCGCACGAATCGATTCGGCAATGCTTTCACCATTTTCCTTGTGGATCTCAGCGATCACCACCTTGGCCCCATGGGAAGCGAGTCCTCTTGCATAGGCCTCACCAATTCCGCCGCCCGCCCCGGTGACGATGGCGACCTTATCTGCGATTCCGTCGTATTCCATGACCAGGCTCCTTCTCATCGTCACTCGGCAAATGCTTCATGACTCTCGCTTTGAAAACTAGAATTCTTCGGTGTTGCACTGGCCCGCGCGAAAGGCGGAACCAAACCCTACCACGCCACCCCGGACGAGCCATCCGAACGATCCCCCCGAGGCAATACGGGCTTCTGAATGGGGCTTCTGAATGGGGCTTCTGAAATGGCGGTTCTTGAATGGCGCTTCTAAATGGCGCTTCTGAATGGCGCTTCTAAATGGCGCTTCTGAAACGGATCTTCTAAATGGAGGTTCTTAAATGAAGCTTCTTGATTACTGGCTCAGGGTCGGTGGAGGCCGGTACCAGATCGGGGAGGTCCAGGCGCGTTCCTGGATGGTCGGCGAGTAGAAGGGCTCTTCGGCTTCGTCCAGGCAACAGCGGCCATAGACATCGCCCAGGGCGCCCTCATCCTGGGCGGCTTGGGTGGCCACTGCCGCCTGCTCGGCACATGCGCTTGCGAACGGGTTCACTCCCGCCGCCTGGCATTGGAAGGTACTCCACCGGCAGCTCGGGTTCTCGAGCACCCGGGCGTAATAGAAGGCAGGGCGCTCGGAATCGAAGTCTGGATCTTGCCAAACCGCGCAAAGTTGAGTGTGCCCAGTACCCGTGGGCGCGCAGGTATCGGGGTCGACTCCGGCAGTCTCATCTGCCCGACCCACTACATCGATCACCCTCTCGTGGGTCGCGCCATCCTCTCCGACCCAACCCTTGATGATCTGGATGCGCTGGAGGTCGAGGCCCCCGTGGCCGGGTGACCCGGCATCTTTCAGGGCAGCCACCAAGAATCGAGGTGCGGCCGCATCGGGCGGGCCCACGAGATCCCCCCCCATAGGCACACCCTTCGCGTACCCATGCCCGACAAAATCTTCCTGAGAGCAGGCCTCCAAATCGAGGTCAAAGCCGCCGAAGAAGCGAACGACCGGGCGGGTCCCGCTGGTGGCGTAGGTCTCCCGACGGCGCATGGCCTCAAAAATTGCATCCCGCGAATTCTCTTCGGCCCAGACCACCGCGAGCCCACCCGGATTGTCTGAAAAATGATCCTGCACGTTTCGGTAACCCGCATCCCGTCGGCCCAGATGCCCCAGGTACCCGTCCTCGTCGGCGCCTCCGGGCGAGGCGCTGTGGGTATCGGTGCTGCCGATAAAACCAAGCTTGAAAGGATTCAGGCCCGAGGTCTGGTCGAGAAGAAGCCCATCTTTGAGCACATTGCGGACCATGTTTCGACGCGCGAATTGCTCGAGGGGAACCGGCGCTCCTTCGGGCGCACGCATCTTTCCGAAGACCACGCCCAGGGCTGAAAGGTTGTCGGTCTTGTTTTGCTCAAAGGTGCAGAGTTCGTCGGCCGTATCCAGACCGCGGCCGGCCAGGCGATCAAAACGGCACTCACTGCTCGCCTTGTGTTGAGTCAACTCCACCAAGGGCTCAAAAAAACTCCGGGCCTCGGCCTCCTCCATCGAGGCCGGATCGGGAAACATCCATCCCCCCGAAAGGTTTGAATTGTGGGGGATGGCGAGTACATCGCAGCCCTCATCCCCGTCGACGCATTCGGCTCGAAGTTGACGCCAGAGTTCGGGCACGTTTCGGCTGCCGGTATCGTAGGCACTGATGGGGTACTCAGTCACTCTCTCGTTACGGAAGATGACGTTGCGGTGAAGATTCCGAAAGTTCGGAGCGTCGCTGTACTCGTAGGCAACGAACGTCGTAAATTCACAATTCGCGCTGCGATCGTAGTGATCTTCTGCCGCCCTTTGGATATTGCCCCAGAACTCCAGAAGCCTCTTTGGACAGTTCGAGCCAGGCAAATCACAGATTATCGAGCGACCCGATGAGTTGTCCCTATCGACCCCCAGGTTCTTCCACCAACTCGCCGCAAGAAACTGGATGTAGATGATATCGCTTCGCGTCATGAGGCAGAGCGGGGCATAGCGTCCCAGGCTGAACTCATCATTCGTACAGATATTCATTTCACCCAGAAGTTCGGCATGGTCGGTGAGCGCCGCGAAGTCCAGGGGCCGGCGCAGCTTGCCCGTCACGTTCTGTTCGCCATCGGGGTCGGGCAGCGTGATGGATTCGCCCTTCGCGTACCGATAGGTATCCCAAGGATCGTTTCGCTGGCTCGATATATAGGAATCGAACGAATAGCGGCTATGCACATGAAGGTCGCCGAAGAGGGGCCGGCGCTGGGGATCATGCCCGGCGCAAGCCTCCCGTTCTTCGGTGCGTTCAAAGGCCTGCAAGGGCGAACCCAGCAACCCAAAGAATCCAACCAGGATCAAGAAGAACGAGTAAAAGGGCATTCGTCGACGGGGGAAGCGAACCGGTGGCGATTCAGTTGTGCTCATCGACCCCGCCGCCCTTGAGGAATTCGAGAGCCACCCCAGCGTGCAGAAGCATCCCCGGAACCATGCCATTTTCGTCCAGAACCATGCGATTCGAATGCACCGGGGCAGGTTCGAGAATCGCCGGATCGCGCATCCCCAGAAAGAACATCGCCCCGGGCCATCGCTGAAGCAGGTAGGAGAAATCCTCGCCCCCCATGACCGGGGCCGGCATCCCCGCGTAGCTCCCTTCACCCAGAACCTGTTCCGCCACCGCACTCGCAAACTCCGTGAAGGCCGCATCGTTGAAAGTCACTGGATATCCAGTGGCGATGCTCACCTGGGCTTCGACGCCATGGGCCTGAGCAACCCCCTGAGCAACCCGGTGGATCCCTTCCTCGGCGGCCGCGAGCGATTCTTTACTTGTCGCGCGAAGGGTTCCGCTCAAACGCGCGGTCTCGGGAATCACGTTGTCTGTGGTCCCCGCGTGCACCTGGGTAGTGGTGATCACCGCCGGATCGAAAACATCGATTCTCCGGGTCACCATGCACTGAAGCGCCGCGACCATCTCGCACGCGGCGGGTATCGGATCAAGGGCGTTGTGGGGCATCGATGCATGCCCCCCCTTCCCCTTGATGTCCACCGCCCAGTCACTGGTGGAGGCCAATAGCGCCCCGCTTCGACCGGCGACCTGGCCACACCTCATGCGTGGGTCGATATGCAGGGCAAAGGCCGCATCGGGTTCGCGACCGCGCTCGAGCAAGCCTTCTTCGGAGCAGATCTTGGCACCGAAATGCCCCTCCTCCCCGGTCT
>LWDU01039125.1_pt1 | contig 29379 bp, 28 predicted proteins | sample 727161 | NCBI WGS metagenome assembly LWDU01 (sample SAMN04566230, study PRJNA314399) | hydrothermal vent metagenome | isolation source: deep sea hydrothermal plume seawater | place: Mexico: Gulf of California, Guaymas Basin | collected 2004-07-11
GGGTCAGGTTCACCGCCTCTCGGCCGGTGATGCCCTGGACGATAAAGCGGGTGTCCTTGCTGATCAGGATCGACATATTTTCTCTCTTCTCTTGTTTCCCGGTCGGTTCTTCTGCACACGGTCGGGCCTGGGGGCTCCCCCTTAGGCCATCTTGGCCACGGCGCGCCCTGCGGCGTCGTACATCGAGACACTGCGGTCGCAGTACTCCACGCCATACTTCTCAAGGATTTTGAAACCCTCGTCTTCCCAGGCGCCCGGGATACGGAAGATCGCAATGGTCTCGGCGGGATCCTTGCCGGCCTCGATGCAGCCCTTGACCACGCCTCGGGCCACGATGTCGACCCGGGTATTGGAAACCACGTTCATCATCACGGCGATCTTCTCGACGCCCGGCTTGGAAAGGATCAGCTTGGTGAGTTCCTTGGCTTTGCCCACGCTGGGGTTGCCGCCGATCTCGCAGTAGTTGGCGGGTTTGCCCCCGTGCTTTCGCACCGCGTCAAAGAGCGTGAGTGAACCGCCCCCGGCGCCAATCACGAGTCCCAGGTTTCCATCGAATTCGACCACGTTGCCCGCGACGCCGCGATGGTCCACTGCGTTCACCTTGGCGCCCGCCAATTCGAACTCCGTGGGCGGCCGGGCCTGGCGGGTTTCGTCGTCGCCGATACCCAGTTCGGCGAGCAGGGCCTTGTGTTCGCCCCGGGCTTCGGCCTCCATGTCGATGTGGCCATCCAAGACGATGAACTGCCCGCTCTCCAGACGCGCCAGGGGATTGATCTCGGCCAGGGTCAGATCGTATTCGAGGAAGATATTCATCAACTCAAAGACAATGGGGGTGAGGCGATTGAGCGCCGACCCGCCAACCCCGGTGGCCCCGATGGCTTCTTTGGCGATCCGCGGGGTGAGGGGCAGGATGCTGGAAAAATGCGTCTTCGAGACGTGATCGGGGTGCTTCTCCGCCACCTCCTCGATGTCGATCCCGCCCATGTCGCTGAAGATGAGCACGGGCTTTTTGGCCCGGCCGTCCCAGGTGATGGCCACGAAATACTCCTGGGCCACCGAGCTCTTCTCCTCGATGAGGATCGAGCGCGCTGTTTCGCCCTTGACCACGATGGGCATGATGGCGTCGAAATGGGCCGCGGCTTCCTCCGCGGTATCGGCAAACTTGACGGCGCCGGCCTTCATGCGGCCGCCCGAAAGAACTTGGCTCTTGAGCACCGCGGGTCCGCTGAGTCTTTCGAAGGCCGAGCGAGCGGCTGCGGCGGATTCGACGACCTCGCCCGGGCCCAGGGGCATTCCGTGCCGACGAAATAGGGCCTTGGCTTCGTATTCGTAGAATCGCATGAGCGGTTTTCTCCGGTGACTGCGGGCCGAGGGTTTCAGGCGCCGGGCATGGCCCGGGGCGGGTGACTGGGGGCCGAGGGGCGCGTAGGGGGGCCGACTCTATTGTTTTACGGCCTGCCGGGCAAGCGACTGCGGGCGTCCTTGCTGCGGCTGGCGCACTGGGGCGGGGCTTGGGCTTGGGCGTCGCTTGGGTTCAGGCTTGGGTTCAGGCTTGGGTTCAGGCTTGGGTTCAGGCGTAGTGGCTGCGGCGCTTGACCGCGAGGGTGCGCTCGAGTTCGAAGATGCGGACTTTCTTCCATCCGGGAGGCGCGTCCGGGTGTTCGGCCCCTTCCTCGGCGACGAACTTGTGTCCGAGTAGGCGCGTGTCGACCTCGCCGAGGTCCGGTCGCCCAGGGTAGTCCCGGGTGGCGAGAATCTCGGTGGCGGCGAACACGGTGTCGCCGGCCTGGAGGGGCGCGGTGTGGCGCCCGGTGGTGTACCGCACGTCGCCCAGGGCGTTGTCGGCGACGTCGGGGCCCGACAGACCGAGGCAGAGCACGAAGGGGATCCCGCCGAATACGATCAACTCCCCCCCCACGTAGCGATCCGGGTTCAGGCCGATCATGAAGCGGTTACAGTGGACCTGACTCGTGTTGTCCAGAATGCCCGTCAGGGCGATGTGCTCGTCGGTGACCGTCCGACCCCGGGAGTGCTCGATCAGCGTTCCGGGTTCGAGGTCTTCCAAGTAGCTGTCCGGGCTGGAGAGGTGAGCCAGGGCCTTGTAGTCGGTGTCGCTCTTGTAGGTCGGCAGCCAGAGGTCGCAGTCGACGTCTTCCGGCTCCACATCGAAGCTCTTGACCTCGACGGACTCGTCGTCCTTGTACACCTGGACCTTGCGCTGCCAGGTCATGACCACGGCTTCCTCGGGACTGCCCACGGCCTTTCGGGCGGTGGAGTGCACGTGCACGATACCCAGGTTGGGCCGACTCGAAGAGGGGCGGACCCCTAGGATCCGGGTTTCGACCTCGAGGGTGTCGCCGACGTAGACCGGGGCGCCGAAGCGCATGTCGATGTATTCGAGATTCGCCCGGGCATTTTCGGAAATGTCCTCGACGGTCTGGCTGAAGGCGATCAGCATGACGAGACCGGGCGGACAGACGAGACCCGCATAGCCGTAGGCCTGGGCGAACCGGGCATTCTTGCACAGGGGCGTAGTGGCCATGGAAAAATCGGTGAAGGTCGTAAAGAGGCCCTCGGTTACGGTTTTTCCCCCCTTGTGACGGAAGATCTGGCCCGGACGGAAATCCTCGAGGAAGTTTCCTGTTTTTTTGCGGATCGAGCGCGGCTGGTTGGTCACGGAAGAGGCTCCTTGGGCCGAGAGTGGAAACTTTGCGGGGGCGGCAGTCTAGTGAGGCGATTCACCCTTGCAAGCGCCGGAAAGTTAACCCGAATTGGGAGAGTTCGGGGGAATCGACAGAGCGGTTTGATGGGGGAGCCAGCTCTTTCTGTGAGCCGACATGTCCGGATTGTCTGTCCGGGCCTACCTCCTGGGGGAGGGGGCGCTCCGTTGGCATCGGCGCGTGATTGCGCCAGAATGCAGCCCCCCAGAGCCCCGGCCGATTGAGATTCAACGGTGCGGGCTCTCGGGATCGACCTTTTTTGGGTGGCGCGGAGTCGGGACGTGATCATTGGTGTGCCGAAGGAAATTGCCCGGGGCGAGCGGCGAGTGGCCCTGGTCCCGGATTCCGTAAAGCAACTGGTGGGGCTAGGCCCCGAGGTTGTGGTGGAAGCGGGCGCCGGTTCCTCTGCGGGATTCGAAGACGACGCCTACGTGGCGGCGGGGGCCCGGATTGTCCAGCGGGCCAGCGAAGCGCTGGGGGCAGATCTGGTCCTGAAGGTGCAGATGCCGGGTGAGACGGCCGACGGTCACGAAGTGGACCAACTGGCCGAGGGTGCGGCGCTGGTGTGTTTTCTCAAGCCCCTGGATCAGACCGAGATCACCCAGCGCCTGGTGGATCGCGGAGTCACCGCCTTTTCGGTGGAACTGATGCCCCGGATCACCCGGGCTCAGTCCATGGATGCGCTCTCGAGTCAGAGCACGATTTCGGGCTACAAGGCGGTTCTGATGGGGGCCAACGTCCTCCCGCGGATTTTCCCCATGCTGGTGACTGCGGCCGGGACGCTGCAACCCGCTCGAGTGCTGGTGGTGGGGGTCGGTGTCGCCGGGCTTCAGGCCCTGGGCACGGCCAAACGATTGGGCGCGATCACCTACGGATACGACACCCGGGCGGTGGTTCGCGAGCAGGTGGAGAGCATTGGGGCACGCTTTGTGGAACTCGATCTGGACACGGGTGACTCCGAGGATTCCGGCGGCTACGCCAAGGCCCAGACCGAGGAATTCTATCAGCGCCAGCGGGCGGAACTCGGCAAGCACGTGGCCGCTGCGGACTTGGTGATTACGACAGCGCTGGTGCCCGGCCAGCCCGCCCCGCTCCTGATCGAAGCGGATGCCGTGCGCAACATGCGGCCCGGATCGGTGATCGTTGACTTGGCCGCGGAGAAGGGTGGGAACTGCGAACTCACCCAGGCGGATCAGAACGTGGTCGACTCCGGAGTGACGATTATCGGGCATACGAACCTGCCCGCCGAAGTGCCCGCCCACGCGAGCCAGATGTACGGCAAGAATCTTGTGACCTTTCTCGATCACCTGTTGGAAGAAGGCGCGTTGGCACTGGACTTCTCCGATGAAATCACGGGAGGAAGCCTGGTCACCCACGCGGGTAAACTCGTCAACGAGCGGCTCGGGGGCACTTTGCCTCTGACCGAGACCGAGACCGAGACCGAGACCGAGACCCCGGCGTCCGAAGCCGAAGGAGAGAAAGCCTAAATGCTTGAGGCACCGGCCATCGCGGCCCTGACGATCCTTGTGCTCGCCCTATTCGTGGGGGTGGAGGTGATCTCGAAGGTTCCCCCGCTTCTTCATACCCCCCTGATGTCGGGCTCAAATGCCATCTCGGGGATCACAGTGGTGGGCGCAATTCTGCTTGCCGGGAGCGAGAATAATCCTCTGGCCACATGGTTGGGCTTTGCGGCGGTGGTCTTCGCCACGGTGAATGTCGTGGGCGGATTCCTCGTCACCAACCGAATGCTGGCCATGTTCAAGAAGAATCCGAAGAGCAAAAAATGAACACGACACTGATTCAATTCGCCTATCTCGTTGCCTCGGTGCTCTTTATCCTGGGCTTGCGCAATCTTTCTTCGCCCCGCACCGCCGCCCTGGGCAACCAGATGGCCGCGGTGGGTATGCTCATCGCGATCGTGGCGACGCTCCTGGTGCAGGGGGTTGTGGACTACCCCATCGTGATCGCCGGCATCGTGGTGGGCAGCCTGATCGGCGCCGTCGCGGCAACCCGGATCCAGATGACCGACATGCCTCAAATGGTGGCGCTCCTCAACGGCTTCGGGGGTGCGGCTTCGGTGCTGGTCGCGGGCGCCGAGGTGTCGAGTCGAATTTCGGCAGGCGATATTCCCGAGGGCATTGTCCCCGCGGCCATCGTGGCCTCGGTGTTGATCGGTGGTCTGACCCTGACCGGCAGCCTGATCGCGTTCGCCAAGCTCCAAGAACTGATGCGGGGGGCGCCGATCCAGTATCCGGCTCAGCAGTACATCAATGCGCTGATTGCAATGGCCACCCTAGTCGTCTGCGTCTTGCTGGGGATGGATCCCCTGAATCTTGAAATGCTTGCGTTGCTCACGGGACTGGCTCTCCTGCTGGGCATTCTGCTTGTGATTCCCATCGGTGGTGCTGACATGCCGGTGGTGATCGCGCTGCTCAACTCCTACTCCGGGCTCGCCGCCTGTGCGACGGGCTTCGTTCTGGACAACAGCGCCCTGGTGATCAGTGGTTCCTTGGTGGGCGCCTCGGGTCTGATCTTGACCAAGATCATGTGCGATGCGATGAATCGTTCTCTGGCCAATGTTTTGTTCGGGGCATTCGGGGCCCGGGTCGCGGGTGCCGCGCCCGGCGCCGAGGGCGTCGAGCAGGGGACGGTCACGGCCTACACCCCGCTTGATGCGGCGGTGATTTTCTCGAATGCCCGCTCGGTGATCGTGGTGCCGGGGTACGGAATGGCGGTGGCCCAGGCCCAGCACGCGGTTCGGGAACTCACCAATACCCTGGTGGAGAACGGCATCGAGGTGAATTTCGCGATTCATCCCGTGGCCGGACGGATGCCCGGCCACATGAACGTCCTGCTCGCCGAAGCCGATGTGCCCTACGAACGCTTGGTGGAGATGGACGAAATTAATCCGCAATTCCCCGAGACCGACGTCGCTTTGGTGCTGGGTGCCAACGATGTGGTCAACCCGGCCGCGCGCGAGGACGAGAGCAGCCCGATCTACGGCATGCCGGTTCTCGAAGTGGATCGCGCCCGGCATGTCTTCGTGATCAAGCGGAGCATGAATCCGGGCTTTGCCGGGATCCAGAACCCGCTCTTCTTCAAAGAGAACACGATGATGATCTTCGGCGACGCGAAGAAGGTGGTCATCGAACTCAACGACGCGGTCAAGAACTACTAAGTGCCGGCGGGTGTTCGCCGAGGGCTAGCCCTCGGCGAATCGTCAGCCGAGTTAGCCCCGGTTCATTAGCCCAGGTTCATTGACTGGGAGATCAGGGCAAAACCCGTCGTGGATTCCAGTCGCTTCCCGAGCACAGCCCGGTAGTCGGATGAGTCGTACCAGGCTCGGGCCGCCGCCGTGTCTTCGAATTTGAGGATCACCGTCTGGGGACCGGGCGGGGTGCCTTCGACGACCTCGGCTGCGGTATCGAATACCAACAGTTCTCCGCCGGAGGCCTGGATCGTCGGACCCGCTCCGGCCTGGTATTCCTTGTAGAGTTCGGGGTCGTTCACGATGTATTGCGCGATGAAATAGGCAGCCATGGGAGGACTCTTAGCACGCCTCGGGTGCCAGGCCGAGCGCATGGCCGGGAGTAGCGCATGGGGAAGCTCAGCGCGGGACTGGCTTAGACCGGGCGGTCGCCCACGATGGTGACCCGCTCGACCCGGCGCTCCTGGGGGTGATAGTCGAAGGCCGCGTAGTGCTGAACCGCTCGATTGTCCCAGAAGGCCACCGAGTTCACTCGCCAGCGGAAACGCACCTGGTACTCGGGAAGCGTGGTTTGTCGGTACAGACGGTCGAGGAGTCGCCGACTCTCGCCCTTTTCCATGCCATCGATGTGGGAAACGAACGAGTCATTGACGTACAGGCTCTTCAGGCCCGATTCCGGGTGGGTGCGGACAACCGGATGCCGAGCCGGGGGATATCGGGCTTCCATCTCGGCGCGCTTTTCGTCGGATAGGTTCTTGCCGAAAACGCGGTCGAAGCGGTGGATTGCATAAAGGCCGTGGATTTTTTTTCGCGTCATCTCATCAAGGCCATGGTAGGCGGCGTTCATGTCACAGAAAAGTGTGTCCCCGCTCACCGGGGGGACGATCTTGGCGCGAAGAATCGAGCCGAGTGAAGGCTCCTGGCGCCAGGTGACGTCACTGTGCCAATCGTTCTGTCCCGCTTTTGTTTTCTCCGTATGGTGGATCGTCAGTACCTCGGGGTACTCCTCGTTATTTCTCGCGAACGGATGGATCTCCAGTTCGCCGAAAAGCCGACCGAAGGCCACGTGTTCCGCAAGCGCAACATCTTGATCTCGGAAAAAAATCACCTTCCAATTCACCAGGGCCTGGCGTATCTCAGCCAGTTGTTCGGGCTTGACGTTTCCGTCCATTCGGAAGCCGGTGATCTCGGCGCCCACCGTCGGGGAGAGAGGCTCGACCTCGATGGTGGCAAAATCGGTCTGGAGGCTGGGCGCGGCAAGGTTCATGAGGACTCCGATGAATGAGTGGGGATGCCCGATTGGGACAGGACGGCTTGGGGGCTGGATTCAGAGGGCGGGGACGGTTAGGGGGCAGGGGAGGATGTAGACGATGTGGATGACGCGATTCTATCGGGTTCCGGGGCAGCCGCATCGGCCACGTCGTCTCCAGCGCTGTCGGGCCAGAGCACGACGAGAGCCACGGTTCGGCCCCGGGAGTTGAAAGCCGTAGCGCTGGCCCGGGCACTAATTTTCTCGCCGGTCACGGTTTTGAGGTGGGCGCCAAAGGCGACGCGCTCATTGCTTTCCGCCACCGCATCGAGTTGGCTCCACCAGTCGGCGTGATGGACCTCGGGCACGAAGCCCATGAGATCGAGACCAAAAAGGGAATCGCGCTCGACGCCCAGGAGGGCGCCGGCGGCAGGATTCGCGTCGACCAGAGTCGATGTGCCGACGTCGATGGCGAGGAAAGGGTCGGCGATGCGGTCGATCGCCCCCGGGATGGCCCGGCGAGGCGAACTGGTTCGCGCTCGCTGGCTTCGGCCCCCGGACGACGTGCGCAGGGCAAGCCGAAATTGGACGAGCAGGGGCTTCAGGGTCTCCCCGAGTTCGGCGCCCTCCGGGCCGGCCAGTTCCGATGCGGCCTCTTTCCACGCGCTGAGCAGGGACATGACCCGCCGCTCGTCCGCGCGCAGGCCATCCAGGGACGGGGGCGGGGCCTCTCCCCGCATCAGCGCCGTGGACACGAATGTGCGAAATCGGCGCAGGGTCTCGGCCTCGGGCCCCGAGGCGCGAGGGGCCGCCGGTCCCAGACGACGGCGGAGTCGCGCTTCGATTTCGATGCGGTGGCCCAGAAGCCACTGGGCCAGTGCCGGGTTCGGCTCCATGCCGGGCAGTGTAGCCCGTCGCTTCGTCGATGAAATCGCCGGATGCCCGCTCCAACATTCAGCCAACCCGCTGCCAACCCGCTCCCAAATAGCAGAGGGTGGTTCCCAATCGCGGGGCAGGTCTCGAAGCGGTACGCTGATCCGCCGACGAAGAGCCGCTGGCCCCACCCCGGAAGGGCCCGGAGAGCGCTCGAAGACCGGAGAAATCGAGTATGGAAATTCCTTCTTTCGCACACGATGTCGACTCGGTTGGAGATCGAGATCCCTCGCTCGTCGCCTGGGGGTAGAGTTCAGATCCCATGGCTCATCCCCCCACTTCAAATAAGTCAAATCCAAAAAAATCAGACAAGCCCACGCGCCCGCCAGCGGGTCCCGAAGCCGGCGGCCCGAGCCAACGCCCTGGGCCCAACGCGGCGGAGGACGGGCCCTCGGCGCTGGAGGTCATGGGTTCGAAACTGGCGGCCTTTGTCGCCGAACAGGAGGGGCTGACATCGGCGCAGGTTCGGGTGGACTCTTTGAGCCGCCTGGCCGGAGGTTCTTCCCGGCTGCTCTGGTCGGTGGACATCGAAATCGTCGACGCCTCAGCGCCGCGTCGGCTGCAACTCGTTCTGCGCCAGGATCCCCCGGGTCGCATCGCTCCGGGTCGCATGGGTCTCGAGTTTGAGCTCCTCCGGGCGGCGGCGGGGGCCGGGGTGCCGGTTCCCCGGGTTCATTGGTGCGACCCCACCTCCCAGCACCTGGGCGCGCCTTTTTTTGCCATGGACCGACTGTCCGGGGAGACGATCCCCCGTCGGCTATTGCGCGACGCGCGTTATGCCAACGCCCGGGAGGGTCTGTGCGATCAATTGGGGGCGGCCCTGGCCGGGATTCATCGCCTTGAGACCGATGCGCCCGCCCTGGCCGGCGGTCTTGAGCGGCCAGCTCAGGCCGGGGAAGCGGCCCGGAGTGAGATCGACCGCACCGCCGAGGGCTACCGAATGCTCGCGGTGGAGCCCCACCCGGTGCTCGATCTCGCCGAACGCTGGCTGCGGGCCCACGCCCCTCGGAGCCAGGTGCTGAAACTCGTTCATGGTGACTTCCGCCTGGGCAATTTTATGTTCGACGAGTCCGGTCTGGTGGCGGTTCTGGATTGGGAACTCGCCCATTTGGGGGATCCTGTGGAGGATCTGGCCTGGCTCTGCGTTCGGGCCTGGCGCTTTGGCAACGATGACCGAGCGGCGGCGGGTCTGGCCACCCGGGAAGCCCTGGTGGCCGCTTACGAAGCCGCCGGGGGGGAGCCGGTGGATCGCGATGCGCTTCGCTTCTGGGAGGTGCTGGGGAATTTCAAGCTCGCGTTGGTTTTTATCGGTCAGGCCCGGGCCTATCTCGACGGAGCCCATGCCACGGTAGAACTCGCGTCCCTGGGCCGCCGGATCGCCGAGCCCGAAGCCGAACTCCTGGCTCTGATCGAGGAGGCGAGATGAACGATCGGCCCGATCGGGGCGAGTTGCTCGAAGCGGTGCGTCGCTTCCTGATCGATGAAGCCGTGCCCGCCCTGGGTGGTCATCTCGGCTACCAGGCGCGGGTGGCGGCCAACGTGGTGTCCATCGTGGCCCGGGAGATAGAACTCGAGTCCGGGCAACTCGAGGCCGAATGGCGGGGTCTGGCCGGACTTTGGGGGGCCCAGGGCGAGCCCCCGAAGGACACCGACGCGTTGCGCGGGGCGATCCTGGCCTGGAACGAGGCGCTGGGCGAGGAAATCCGTGCCGGGAAAGCCGATTCGGGGCCGTGGCGACGGGCCGTGCTCGACCACTTGCGCCGGACCGTGGACGACAAACTGAGGGTGGCCCGGGATCGGCCGTCCTGAATCCTCGAGTCCGCTGCTATCCGGGCGGGTTCCGTGCACTTTCGCCCGGGGCTGAGGTGGGGTACCTACGCGCCGCGAAGAATGGGTCTCGCTTGGGCGTGGGTCTCGGGGAGGGAGGGCAGGTTGGCCAGCGGAGTTGAAGGGGATGGGGTCATCACGCGGGAGGTCGCCCGTCGGCGTACTTTCGCCATCATCTCGCACCCGGATGCGGGCAAGACCACCCTGACCGAGAAACTGCTCTTGTATGGGGGAGCGTTGCGCGAAGCGGGGGCCGTTCGCGGCCGGCGTGCAGCGCGTCACGCTACCAGCGACTGGCTCGAACTCGAGCAACAGCGCGGAATCTCGGTGAGTAGTTCGGCGCTCTACTTCGACTACCGGGACCACCGGGTCAACATTCTGGATACCCCGGGGCATCAGGATTTCAGTGAGGACACCTACCGAACCCTGATGGCCGCCGACTCCGCGGTGATGTTGATGGATGCCGCCAAGGGGGTGGAAGAGCAGACGAGAAAGCTCTTTAAGGTCTGTCGACTGCGACGTATTCCGATTTTCACGTTCGTGAACAAGATGGACCGCTTTGGGCGCGAGGGTCTCGATCTGATGAGCGAGATCGAGGAAATCCTCGGCATCGACGCCGTGCCGGTGGACTGGCCCATCGGTTCGGGGGCCGAGTTCCGCGGTGTCTACGACCGGATGCGCCAGCGCCTGCTGCTTTATTCCGGGGGTGAGCACGGCAGCACCCGGGTGGATCAGGAAGTGGTGGAAGGGGGGGTCGACGATCCCCGTGTGCGCGAGGCCCTGGGCCGGGATTACGACGACTTGGCCGAGCATGTCGAGCTTCTCGAGGGGGCGGGGGCGCAACTCGATTTGGAGGCGGTGCGCGCCGGGGAGCAGACCCCCATGTTCTTTGGCAGCGCTCTCACCAACTATGCCGTGGAGCCCTTTCTCGAGCGTTTCCTCGATATGGCGCCTGCGCCCGGGGCGCGTCTTTCGGACCAGGGGCTCATCGAACCCACCGCGCATCCCTTCTCGGGTTTTGTCTTCAAGATCCAGGCGAACATGGATCGCGACCACCGGGATCGCGTCGCCTTCCTGCGGGTCTGTTCGGGCCGGTTCACCAAGGGGGCGACGACCCAGCACGTGCGCACGGGGCGACCGCTCCGCCTGGCCAACTCGACACTCATCATGGGGAGCGACCGACACGAAGTCGAATCGGCCTATCCGGGCGACGTAGTCGGCCTCTTTGATCCTGGAATTTTTCGGATCGGCGATACGGTGAGCGACGAGGGCAACTTCTCGTACGCGGGCATTCCGAGTTTCTCCCCGGAATCGTTCATGCGGGTCGAAGTCGCCGCCACTTTGAAACGGAAGTCCTTGGAAAAAGGCATTGCCCAACTGGTTCAAGAGGGCGCAGTGCAGCTCTTCGAAGCCCATGATGCGGTGGTGGTGACTTTGATTCTCGGGGCCATGGGCCCGCTGCAATTCGAGGTCATGCGTCATCGCCTCAAGGGCGAGTACCGCGTGGATCTGGAATTGACGAGCCTGCCCTTCAAGTTGGCGCGATGGCCCCAGGGCGATTTCGATCCGGACATCTTCCGTCACGCCGAGCGGATCAAGGTCGTTCGCGACGCCCAGGACCGGTTCGCGATCCTGGCGCACAACCAGTGGGATGTGCAGCGCGCGCTGGAACGCCACGAGGGTCTAGTCCTCTCCGAGACGGCAGACCCGGAACTCTTCGACGGCGCCCGCTGATCCGCTTGGACTCAGGGGGTGGGGCCGAGTCTCTTGGTCATGCTGCGGTGGGGAATTCCGGCCTCTTCGAAGGGCCCCCCGGAAATCTCGTAACCCATTGCTTTGTAGAATGAAATTGCCGATTCCTGAGCGTTGAGAACGACTCGGTCCACGCCCTGCTCAAAGGCCCAGGACTCAAGGGCCCGCATCAACTTGTCCCCGATGCCCCGGCGGCGGAATGCGCGAAGCACCGCCACCCGCTCGGCCTTGATGGCCGCGTCCACCCGCCGAGCCCGCGCGGTTCCTACGGGTCGACCCGCGCATTGGGCCAGCCAGGCGGTGGCTTCGCCGTCCCGTCCGTCGAGTTCAAGGGGTTCGGGTACGCCTTGCTCTTCGATGAAGACACGTCGCCGAATGCCGAGATAATCCCCTCGGTGAATGTCGCCGACGCGAAGCACTTCGACCTTGCCTGGGTGTGGGTTGGACGAGCCCATGGCGAAATTCATAGCCCAGCGGCCGTCGCCGGACCGCTGGTTTGGGTGTGGGAATGGGAACGGGGGAAGGAAATCAGCCGAGATGACGCGCAGGTGTTAAGCTGCGCGTGCGAGAACAGTTTCGGACGCGAATCCGCGCCATGAATCCGCGCCATGAATCCGCGCCATGAATCCGCGCCATGAATCCACCGGATCACCGCGCAAATCGAACGGGGAAGAGAACGGACAGCTCAGTGATACGCAGGCGGAAGATCGGGGGCGGGACTTGACGCGCTGGCGGTTCGCCCAGGGAGTGGCGGCTCTCGCGGCGGTTCTTCTGTTGGTGGCTCTTTGGGCGGGCGCGCCCGAGGCGCCGGAGGCGCCCATTGAGGCGCTTCCCATTGCCGATGTGGTCTCCGAGCGGCTGACCACTCTGGGCAGCGTTGTCGGCTTGGCTGGGTCCGGGGACAGCCACGCCTGGCTGGGAATTCCCTTTGCGGCGCCGCCCGCCGGCGAACTGCGCTGGAGGCCTCCCCGCCGGCCCGAACCCTGGACCGATACTTTCGATGCCCTGGCGTACGGATCGCCTTGCGTGCAACTGGCCAGCGGATTCGGAGGTGTGTCGGACCAGGACCCCGGCAGTTTTGCGGGGGATGAGGACTGCCTCTATCTGAATATCTGGTCGCCGCGCTTCGATGCGGCCGAGGTGCCCACGGGTGATGACCGGATGCCCGTGATGGTCTGGATCCACGGGGGAGGCAATACCATCGGGTACGCGGGGTCCTTCTACGAGGGGTCGCTATTGGCCACACGGCACCGGGTGGTGGTGGTGAGCGTCAACTATCGACTCGGCGCCCTGGGCTGGCTCGCGCACCCCGCTCTGCTGGCGGGGGCGGAAGAGGGAGAGCCCAAAAGCGGAAATTTTGGAACCCTCGATCTGATCGCCGCTCTGGGTTGGGTGGGAGAGAACATCGAATTTTTCGGCGGGGATCCGGACAGCGTGACAATTTTCGGCGAGTCGGCGGGGGGCAAGAATGTTCTTAGCCTGCTGGCTTCACCCATGGCCGCGGGTCTATTCCATCGGGCCATTGTGCAGAGTGGTGCGGTGGACACGGTTTCCCTGGCATCGGCCGTGAACTACACCGACGAAGAGCCGCCCGGCGATTCCTTCAGCGCCAAGGAGGTGGTGCTTCGTCTGCTGATCCGAGATGGGTCGGCCTCGGACCGGGCGAGTGCACGGTTCTTCGCCGAAGGGCTTGAAGACTCGGAGATCGCCGCTTATTTGCGGCGCAAGACCGCCGAGGAAATCCTGTCCGCCTATCGCGATGAGCCGGACTCGGCCGATATCCGTCCTCCCCGAGTGATCCGGGACGGTGTCGTGCTGCCCCATAGGCGCCTACTGGATCTGTTTGCCGAGCCCGGGGCCTTTCGGGGTGTTCCTATCATCCTGGGCAGCAACCGAGATGAGATCAAGCTCTTCTTGTCCCAAGACCCCGCATGGGTCAGCCGGAGCTTGGGCGTGGTCACCCGGGTGCGGGATGGGGCCCGGTACAACTTCGTCTCGGGGATGCACAGCGATCTCTGGAAGGTTTGGGGGGTGGACGAGCCCGCTGCGGCGCTCTCCCGGAGCCAGGAAGCCGGGGTCTATGCGTATCGATTCGATTGGGATGAGGAACCCGTGCGAATGGGGACCGACTTGGGGATGCTCCTGGGGGCTGCGCACGGGCTGGAGATCCCGTTCGTCTTTGGCCATTTCCGATTCGGCGACGAGGCCACGGCCAAACTGATCTTTGACGAGGCCGACGAACCCGGTCGACGCTTCATCTCCGATGCGATGATGTCCTACTGGGCGGAGTTCGCCTATGCGGGTACACCGGGCCGAGGGCGCAGCGGGGGATTGCCCGAGTGGTCCGCATGGGGGAGCGACGTGGGGCAGTTCTTGGTGTTCGACACCGCGGCGGACGGAGGCATCCGCATGTCGACGGACACCCTGAGTACCCAAGGTCTTTTGGCCCGGCTGGAAGGCGATACGAATCTGGATCAAACCGAGAAATGCGAACTCTATCGCGACCTCTTCGAGGGATCGGCGGATTGGAATCAGGCGACTTACTCCGGTCTGGGAGATCGGGGCTGCCCGCCCGAGTCGCTGAACACCGCTCGCTCCGACTAGGCGGGAGCGGCTCCGCTCGTGGCCGAAATACCATGTCCCTCTGCTAGGCTGAAGCCGCTTGGGCGCATGGCACGGGGGGAAGGGAAGATGGGCGAGGCTGCGACTCTGGATCGGTTGTTTCGTGTCATTGAAGCGAGGCACCGCGAGCGTCCAGCGGGCAGCTACGTGACGGAACTTCTCGAGGGCGGTCTCGACGCCATTGCAGCGAAGATCCGGGAGGAGGCGGAGGAGACCCTCGAGGCGGCGGCTTCTGGGGATGGGGAACACACTGCCCGGGAGGTCGCGGATCTGCTCTTTCATGTCTGGGTTCTGCTGGCCTCCACCGGTCTGAAGCCCGACGATGTTTACGGGGTTCTCGATCAACGCTTTGGGCGGGGCGGATTGGAAGAGAAAGCCGCCCGGGGAGGGACCGATGCCGGATGAAGCGCTCGAACCGGGTCTGCTGATCGCCGCACCTTCCAAGGGGCGCCTGCGGGAGGGGGCAATTAGCGTGCTCGAGCGGGCGGGCCTCCGTTTTCGGATTTCGGGCCGCCGACTTTTTTCCGATTGTCCCGAGACCGGGGCTCGCATTCTCTTTTGCAACGTGGCCGATATTCCCGTGCTAGTCGCCGAGGGTGTTGTGGACCTTGGCATCACCGGAAGCGATCAGGTCGAGGAGAAGGGGCGTCCCGTCGAGATTCATCGCCGCCTGGGTTTCGGCCGCTGCCGCTTGGCGGTGGCCGTCCACAAGGACGCGCCCTACCGGGTGCCGAGTGATCTGAGCGGACGGGTGGTGGGTGCAAAATTTGTCGAACTCGCCCGAGCTTATTTTGTCCGCAACAACGTGGCGGACGTCCACGTGCTCGAGATCCAGGGCGCTGTTGAGGGCATGGTTCTGCTCGGGTTGGTCGACGCCATCGTCGAAATCGTCGAGACCGGCAGCAGCCTGGTGGAAAACGACCTAGTGGAAATTGATCAGGTTCTTTCGGCGGAAGCCGTGCTCATTGGTCACCCGGCGCCCCGTGAATCCGAGGCCTGCCGGCGCTTGATCCGGCGCATCGATGGGGTTCTGGCGGCGGATCGGTACTCCCTGTTGGAGTACAACTGCCCGGTGGCGCGGATCGATGAAGCCCGGTCGATTTCCCCGGGCTTTTCCTCGCCGACGGTCCAGCCTCTCCACGATCCCGGTTGGTTCGGCGTCAAGGTCATGGTGGAAAAGAACGAGATCCAGCGCGTTGTCGACGCTCTTGAAGCGCTGGGTTGCGTGGCGATCCTCGAGACCGAATTGCGTCACGCTCGGCTCTAGGTCCCTCGGGATTGGGCTGGGCCGGGTGGTGGACGCGCAATGCGTCTGGAAAGAAATCGCACTCGCTTTTGCCGTACGCTTGAGTAGCCTTAATGCGGCCCGATCATTTTTCAAGATTCCCGAGGAGAGAAAACATCATGTTCGCCCCCCACGCCCCCCACACCCACGTCCCCGTCTTTTCCGCCCCGGCACTGGATCCGCGACGACCCAAGGGCCGGTGGCTGCAGCGGCCATCCGCCGTGAGGTGGAGTGGGGCGGCGATGGCATTGGCTTTTGCTTTAGGGGTAGGGGCCTTTCCCATGCAGGCAGATGCCGAGGGAGAAGGGGCCGTAACGAAAACTTCGCTGGAGTCCCAAATCAAGGAACGCCTGGCGGAAATGCCCTCGGGTGAAGAGGGGGTCAACCAGATTTTGTCCCAACTCGACGGGCGTCTCAGCTTGTCGGCCGAGCAGGAAAAGGATGTCCGCGAGGTCGTGACCCAAGGGGTCGCCGAACTCGAGAAACTGACTGCGCGTTTCAAGTCCGGAGAACTGACCGCGATGGCCCTGGGCGTCCAGATCCAGATGAACATGCAGAAAATGGCGGTTCTCATCGAGCCACTCCTGGATCAAGACCAGCAGAAGGAATACGCGGTCATGCGCCAGGAGCAGCGCCGGGAGATGATGCAGGCGATGCGGAAGCAGCGGGCTCAGTCGGCGGGGGCGAAATAGTCGCGATTGGCAACTTGCCGTGGGCTGCACGGTCCGGCGACGGTGGGTTTGGCCAGCGCGATTTCCTAGCTCTCTCCCGTGCCGGGTTCGGCCTGGGTAAACTTCGCCTGAACCTCCTCCAAGGTGAGCCCTAGGGTTTCCGGGGCGTACCGGAGTACGGCGATCGCGCCGAGAATGGGCCCGACCGCGACAATCGCGATGGCCGCCGGGATGTCGTTGTGGAGGGGCACGAGGAGAGCGCCGATGAGCATGGGCGTGATGACCTCGGTGATGCGTCCCAGGAAGTTGGTGGTCCAGCCATAACCCGTGGCTCGTATCTCGGTGGGAAAGAGTTCCGAGGCGTATACGTGGGTGGCTGTCATCGCCGCGCCAAAGGAGAAAACCGTGGCAATCATCCAGATGTATTGACCGAAGACGGTTGGGTGGTGGTAGAGCCAGAAGATTGAAATCGCGGCGGCCACGTAGAACCCCGCGCATGTGCGCTTTCGCCCGATCACGTCGATGAGCCAACCGGCGACGAAATGCCCAGCGACCCCGCCGCCGTAACCCCAGAAAACGATGTCCCCGACCTGTGCTGTGCTCAGGCCCAGGTCCTCCCGAGCGAAGATGACCCAGTAGACCACCGAGGGTGCGGTTACGACGTGGGCGCAATTCCAGAGTAGGGCGACGATGGCGGTGCGTCCTCGGTACTGGGGGGTCCAGGGCAGCAGTGCATCCCGCCAATGCTGCCGCCAGGATGATTCATCCGGGCTGTGAACGGTTCGCTCGCGGCTACTGGCTTCAAAGCGCCGAGTCTCGCGCACCGTGAAACGCAGGCCGATGACGAAGACCAGGGGGAGAGCGCCCAGGGCGTAGAGCGAGCGCCAGCCTTCTGTGGACGGGGAAAGGCCCATGAGGTCCTGGCCAAAGAGAACGATCTGAAGACCCAAAGCATGGAGCCAGCCACCGGTCTCGCCTTCGGCGATGAGAACGTGGGGCTGAATCTTTGCCATGACCATGACGCCCACGGTGGCCAGGCTGGTTAGGATTGCGATGGCGCGGCCACGAAAACGGGCCGGGTACTCTTCGCCAATCATGATCACCGCCAGTGCGTACTCGGCAGTGAGGAAAATTCTCGCGAAGAACTGGGCGACGATGAAGCCTTCCTTGGTGGTCACGAAGGCCGTCATGCCATTGGCCACCGCGAAGCCGATGATGGTGATCATCATGACCGTTCGGCGCCCAAAGCGATCCGCCGAGAGAAGGAAGAGGAAGGAGACCATGACCCCCATGCGGGTCAGACCTGAAACGAACCCCCACTCCTCACGCGTGATGCCCAGGGTATCGCGAACATCCGGCGCGGCGAAGCTGAGCATCGCGGAATCAAAACCGTCGAAGAGAGTCGCCGTAGAGAGCAGCGCGAAGAGGGACGCGAGGTAGGGCGTGATACGGTCGGCCTCGAGTGGGTTGCGCGGCGCGGGGCTCATTCGTCGGGTTCCGTTTGGAGTGGTTCGAGTTGGAGTGCTTCCGGTGGTAGTGGTTCCGGTAGTAGTGGTTCCGGTTCGATCTCGGGCCCCGTATTGAAAAGGGTTCCCAGGGCGGTCGTCTTCATTCTTTCCCCCACGCTTAGCAGGCTTGTTTCCCTCGGGATAGGGGGAGATGGCAAGCCGGCCACCGGCTAGAATCGTTTCTCGAAAAGGAGTGCCGACAATGACCGACCCTGCAATCGATTACTTGCGCGACTACGTCGCGATTCCCTCGGTCAACCCCATGGGCCGGAGTGATCTGCCTGGGGAAATCGTCGGCGAAGCGGCGTTTGCGTCGCATCTCCTCGAACAACTCCGGGGTCTGTCGGTGGATGCGGTTCAGGTGGGGAGCCCCGAGCGACCGAGCGTGGTGGCGGAGGTGCAAGCTCAGCAGGCTGGCGGCGATACGGTTCTGGTGGCTTCACATCTGGATACCGTTCCCGTGGATGGGATGACGATTCCACCCTTTGATCCGCAGGTCGAGGGCGGGAAACTGTATGGGCGCGGTTCCTGCGATACCAAGGCAGGCATGGCGGCGCTCGTGGCGGCCCTGGAGAAGGTGCTCAACCGCGGCGTTCTGCGTCGCAACTTGATCTTGGTAGGAGAAGCCGACGAGGAACTGGGAAGCCAGGGGGTTTACGATGTGCTCACGAACTTGGCGGGTCGGCGGCCGGACTGGGTGCTGGCCACTGAGCCCACGGACTTGCGGGTTGTGAACGCCCACAAAGGCGTCGTGCACGTTCGTATGGAGGCCCGGGGGCGCGCTTGTCATGCTTCGAACCCCGATGAGGGTAAGAACGCCATCATCTTGCTTTCCCGAGCGGCCCTGGCTTTGGATGCTTTGGCCCAGGAGTTGTCCGCACGAAGGCATCCCGAGTTGGGCCCGGCGACACTCTCCGTGGGAATCTTGAGCGGAGGCCACGCGCCCAATATCGTCCCGGATCATGCGCATCTCGTGGCGGACCGCCGAGTGCTGCCCGGTGAAACCTTGGAGGGTGTTCGGGCCGAGTTCGAAGAGGCCCTGGTGGCGGCAGGGGTCTCGGACGCCGTCGAGGTGGTCTCCTGCAGCCTTGAAAAGCCGACTCTCTCCACGCCTGAGGACCACCCCGCGGTGGTGGGTTGCACCCGGGCACTGGCCGCGACCGGACAACCCGGAGAGCGGTCGGGCGTCGCCTTTGGGACCGATGCGGGCGTCTTCGAGGCGGCGGGGCTGCCCGGGGTTGTCCTGGGCCCCGGTTCGATCCTCCAAGCCCACACCGCGCGTGAATTCGTTGAAATCGACCAGGTCGAAACGATGACAGCCTTTTTCGTCGAATTGCTCTCGGGGGCCTGAGCCCGCTTAAATCCGTCGGACCTCAAGCCAACTTTCCCCTGCGCCGATGTTCCCCCCAGGACGACAGTGTCCGTTGGGCGCCGGCGTCCCGAGGGAGGGGCATGAGACAGGGTTTTCTCGGTTTGAGTGGGGTTCTCTTTTTGGGGGCCGGGTTGATGGCGTGTGGACTCGCGTCCGGTCCACGGGATTCCCTGGAGATGCGCCGTCCGGGGCTTTCAACGACGCCCTCCTCAACCACGCCCTCCTCGATCACGTCCTCCTCAACCACGCCCTCCTCGTTGTGGGATGTCCCCGCCGCCGACTCACCAGCGGGGTCGGCCAAGGGCGGAGCGAAACCGGGGGCAGAATTCAATGGGCCCGTGGCGGTCGCGATGGGCGAGATTTCCCTCCCGGTGGCTGGGGAGAATTCCTACTGCCAGGCGAAATTCGGTCAACACGCCGTGGCCTTCGAAGGCTGCCAGCGATACGCCCAGGAGTCCTTTCGGAAACTCGAACCGGTTTTTCAACGCGCCAGCGCGGATTCGATGGCGATGGAATCCAAGCGTCTCGAGGGGTGTACGCGGCGCCACGACGGTTCACTTGGGGTGGACTGGGTGCTCGTTGAACATTGTTTTTCACGAGGCGTTCGTTAGCCGGTCGGGTCCGAGGAAGAGATAAACCATGTTGTCGGGTCATGTTCATTCGGAGTTTCTGCCCATGGCACGGAGCTTGAGCCGGCTGCTTCCTCAGGACGGCGAGGGCGGCGCGGCGCTCTGCGTTTACCATCATGGAGAGTGCGTGGTGGACATGTGGGGCGGAACCCGGGACGACCAAGGGCGGTCCTGGAACGAGGATACGATTGCCCTTTCCTGGTCCACAACCAAAGGCGTCCTGTCGACCCTGCTTCACGTTTTGATCGATCGCGGCCTGGCCGATTATGACGCACCGGTCGCCCGCTACTGGCCCGAATTTGCCCAGGCGGGAAAATCGAAGATCACGATTCGACAGGTTCTGTGTCACGAATCAGGGCTCTATCGCATCCGGGACTTGGTTCGGCATGCCCGGGAAATGTTCGATTGGAGTCGTATGGTCGGTGCCCTGGAGCGCGCACGTCCGATCCATGTTCCGGGTGAGGCCCACGGGTACCACGGGCTGACCTACGGTTGGCTCGTGGGTGAATTGATCCAACGGATTTCGGGGGTCGAACTCTCCGGGTTGCTGGCGAGGGAACTCGCCGAACCGCTCGGGCTCGATGGGCTCTACCTGGGACTCCCCGATCACGCACGTTCGCGTTGTGCCGATGTTCTCGGGGCCGGGGGCCGGCGAGCCTTTCCGGGCCAGGATCTCCCGGGCCCGCGCGATGCCTTGCTCAAGCCCTTTCTTCGCCACAGTCGTGGCCAGGCCGCGCGCGGCGAGGCTCAAACCTGCGATCTCAGCGAACTCGAAGCGGCCTTTCTACCTACGGGTTTTGAAAGCCTCGATTGGAACTCCGAGGGATTGCGCTCGGCGAGAATTCCCGCGCTCAGCGGTTATTTCAGTGCACGGTCCCTGGCGCGAATCTATTCGGCCCTCGCGTGTGGGGGGCAGCTCGATGGGGTTCGACTGATCTCTGAGAAGACCCTGATCGAGGCGACTCGGGTGCAGAGTCGCCGGCCCGGTCGTGTGATTCCCATGCCCATGGACTGGCGACTGGGTTATCACCGGATCCCCGTGGTTCGAGCCAAGGCGCCCAACGCGTTCGGACATTTTGGGATTGGAGGCTCCGGGGCATGGGCGGATCCCCAGCGCGGCCTGGCTGTAGCCCTCGTGCTCAACTCGGGGATGGGGACGCCCTTTGGCGACACCCGCATTGTCCGGGTGAGTTCGAACGCCGTACAGGCCGCCGACGCGCGGACGGGAGCCTGTTCCTAGGCCATTCGCCGGTCGTTCGGGCGCACGGCATTGGCGTAATTCTCCTGGCTGACAAAGCGCGGGAGGATCAGCGGGTCCTCGGCCTCGGCCGGGGGATCTGGCCGTTCCATATGCAACCCGGTCAGGCGGAAAGTGTTCGAAACGCGACAGTCGAGTTCGAAATCGACGCTCTCGTAGGCGTGTCGGGCGTTTGAGGCGACGCCGACCTCCGGCATGCACTTTGCAAGATATTGGGCTGCCGGGTCGGCGCTCGGACTTTCCGTGGGGTTGAAGTGGGCGCCAGAGGCTGTGAGAAGGAACCGAGAACTCTATCGGGCTCTTCGAGACAAACAAGGCGAACCGAGGGACAGCTTGAGGGCTGTCCCCGAGGGAAGAGGAGGGCGAAACAATGAAGCTCAGCCAGAAAGAATTCTATAGCGCCACCGGAACCTATAGCTACTTACTGGGCATGCCGGGGGTGCGAGGCAAGATTCTGATCGATCCCACCGAGGATTGTATTGACGACTACTCGGCAAGCTTCGGGCGGGTGGGGCGCGACCGGGTCTTCATCCTGGAGACCGGGGCCGTTTCGACTTCCAGCCGGGGAGCCGAGGCGATCGCCCGCCGCTGGAGAACGCGAAGGATCGTCCCCTGTGATCTGGTCCAAGGGCCGGATCTGATGGGGGTGGGCCACGGGGACAGGTTCTGCATCGGTGGCATGACGGTCGAGGTCCTGGGCCGGATCGGACGACTCAATGAGGCCGTCTCCTACCGAATCGCGGACCGCGCCTTCGTGGGAGACCGATGCGCCCACCAAGAGCCGGAACTCATGATGCTCCCCGTTGAGACCCAACTCTTCCGAGCCCATTCCGCACACGGCGACAATCGCGATTCGCTGCTCAGCGCTCGGGGAGTTTTGGCCGTCTACCCGAGGGAGTGGAAAGAGACAGCAATGCCCATCGGACACGCCCCCAGCATGGCGGCCGAAGCCGGATTTTGAACTTGAAACCCTCGGCCCGATGGGGCGAATTCGTCTCTTGTCCGTTAACTTCAACCGCCAGAAAGAGAGAACAATGATTCGAGAGAATCTGAGAGATAGCCCTGTCCCGAATCCTGCGACCCCGCTCGGGGTCGGCGAGAGTCGTAGTTCGAGTGCTTGGCGCGTCCTGATCGTCGACGACGACGAAATGGTTCGACGTGTTTCCTCGCGCATGCTGAAAGAAAGTGAAATCCTGGTGGCCGAAAGCGGGGCCGATGCCTGCAGGGTACTCGAGGAGCACGAGGGCCAGGAACTGGATTGCGTGGTCTTGGACATGAGAATGCCCGGGCTCTCTTTCGAAGAGTCCTTCAAGAGTATTCGCCGGATTCGCCCGGACCTCCCCGTGGTGGCGTGTAGCGGAAACGGGCCGGACGCCGTGGGACCGGAGTTCACCGATACCCCGAGGACCGGTTTTCTTGGCAAGCCCTTCACCCGCCAAGAACTGAAGGATGCCATCGGTCACGCCATGGTTCGCGCCGCTCCCTGAGCCCGGCAAGCGCGGGGGACAAGGGAGCCGAGGCCATCGATGCGCCGTCGAATGGCTCGGGATTGCTCCGGGCCACCGATGGCCCAGGGCTGTGAACTTTCCCAGCCTTGCTTGCATTGCGTGACGCTGCTTCGTAACGTCGCTGCTGCGCCCGCAACCCCGAAGCCCGAGCAAGGAAGCCCATTCGATGAGTACGGAAAAGCCTCAGGCGGTTCTCCGCGAGGACTATTGCCCCCCCGACTATTGGATCGACCGGGTCGATCTCAGCTTCGATCTCGGTGAAGAGGAAACCCAAGTTCGGAGTCGTCTGGAGGTCCGCCGCAGGGAAGACCTTTCGGGGGATTTGCCGCCGCTGATTCTCGTTGGCGAGGAACTCGAGTGTCTGGGTGTGTGGTTGGATGGCGAGGTTCTCCCGACCAACCGATATCACGTGGGTCACGAAGAACTTAGAATCGATGCGCCTCCCGCCCGTTTTCAGCTCGAAACCTTGGTGCGTATTCGGCCTCAGAAGAACACGGCGCTCTCGGGTCTCTACCGGACCAGCGGAAACTTCTGCACCCAGTGCGAAGCCATGGGTTTTCGTCGCATCACCTACTTCCTCGACCGACCCGACGTGATGTCTCGGTTCACCACTACCATTACGGCGGACAAGGCGAGTTGCCCCGTGATGCTGTCCAACGGAAACCGGGTCGAGGAGGTTGATCTCGGCGAAGGCCGTCACCGGGTGCGCTGGGACGATCCCTTTCCGAAACCCAGTTATCTCTTTGCCCTAGTGGCGGGGGACCTGCGCGCGCATCGGGGCTCCTTTACCACCCGAGGTGGCCGTGAGGTGCTGCTGGAAATTTGGGTCGAGCCCCAGAATGTCGAGAAGTGTGAGCACGCTCTGTCTTCCCTCCAGCGCGCCATGGCGTGGGACGAAGAGGTCTTTGGCCTCGAATACGACCTTGATATCTACATGATTGTGGCCGTCAACGATTTCAATATGGGGGCGATGGAGAACAAGGGCCTCAACGTATTCAACTCGAAATACGTGCTGGCGCTGCCCAATACCGCGACGGATACCGACTATGAAGGCGTCGAGCGCGTCATTGGGCACGAGTATTTCCACAACTGGACGGGGAATCGCGTGACCTGTCGCGATTGGTTCCAGTTGACCCTCAAAGAAGGCCTGACGGTTTTTAGGGATCAGCAGTTCGGGGCCGACATGACGTCGGAGGCGGTAACCCGAATCGAAGACGTCAAGATTCTGCGAGCGGCCCAATTCGCCGAAGATTCCGGGCCCATGTCCCACCCCATTCGTCCAGATTCCTATATCTCGATGGACAACTTTTATACCTCTACGGTCTACAACAAAGGGGCCGAGGTTATCCGCATGTATCACACCCTGTTGGGGCCCGAGGGCTTCCGGCGCGGTATGGATCTCTACTTCGAGCGGCACGACGGTGAGGCGGTTACCTGTGATGACTTCCGGGATGCCATGGCATCGGCGGGTGGACTGGATCTCGAACAGTTCGGACGCTGGTACAGTCAGGCCGGCACACCGCTGGTGGGAGCCAAAGGTTCTTTCGATGCCGAGGCGGGTCGCTATTCATTGACCCTCACCCAGTCCTATCCCGAGCCCGACCGATCCGCCATGCGGGATATCCCTCGAGAGGCACTGCATATTCCCATGGCCATGGGCCTTCTGGATGCGTCGGGGAATGCTCTGGCGCTGCAACTCGAGGGCGAACCGGCTCCCGGGGGCGAGGCGACACGGGTACTCGAACTCACCCAGTCCGAGGAGACTTTCCATTTTACCGGGCTGAAGCAAGAGCCCATTCCTTCCCTGCTTCGGGGATTCTCCGCTCCGGTGCGCTTGCGAGTGGCGCGCACCCGGGAGGAATTGGCGTTTCTGATGGGCCGGGATTCGGACCCGTTCAGCCGCTGGGACGCTGGCCAGCAGTTGGCGACAGACCTGCTCCTGGAACTCGCCGGGGCATCCGCCCGGGGCGAGGTCCTCTCTCTGGACCCACTGTATGCCGAGGCCTTTGGGCGAATTCTGGGCGACTCGGGTCTTGACGGTTCCCTCAAGGCCTTGGCCCTGACGCTCCCGTCCGAAAAAGTTCTGGGCCAGGAAATGGAAGTCATCGATCCAGATGCCCTGTTCGCCGCCCGGGAATTCATGCGCCGGGCCCTCGCCCAGGTTCACGGCGAAGCCCTCCGGGAGATCTACACGGCAGGAGCCGCGTCGGGTGCCTACTCCAATGACAAAGAGTCGGTCCATCGGCGCAGGCTCAAGAATTGTGCGCTTGCCTACTGGATGACCCTGGGCGACGGAGAGGCCACAAAGGCAGCGGCTGGCCAACTCGAAACCGCCGACAACATGACCGATACCGAGGCGGCGCTTGTGGTGCTCGCCGATACGGTCTCCGAGGCCAGGGACCAAGGCCTGGCCGACTGTTACGCGCGCTGGGCCGATGATCCGCTGCTCGTGGACAAATGGTTTGCGATCCAGGCGGGTTCCCGGCGTCCGGATACTTTGGATCAGGTTCTGGCACTCGCCCAACACCCGGCTTTCAGTCTGAAGAATCCAAATCGCATGCGTTCGTTGGTGGGGACCTTTTGCTCCGGCAATCCGGTTCACTTCAATCGCTCGGACGGTGCCGGGTACCGATTTTTGGCGGACAAGGTGATTGAATTGGACCCGGCCAACCCCCAGGTGGCTGCGCGAATGGTGTCGATCTTCAATCCGTGGCGCCGATTTGATCTCCAGCGCCAGGCCCTGCTGAAGCGGGAGATTGAACGGATCGAGGCCCAGCCCGGACTTTCCAAGGATGTGTTCGAAATTGTGACCCGCGCCTTGGCGGATTGATACCAGACGGATTGATAGCGGTATGGCCCGTGGATGAACGCTGAGGAGGGAAGGGATGACCGGCCTTTTTGCTTACGAGATGATGGACATCGATGGCGAGATGAAGTCTCTCGCAGACTTCGAGGGAAAGGCGGTCCTCGTCGTCAACGTCGCCTCCCGTTGTGGGTTGACTCCGCAGTACGAGGGGTTGCAACGCCTCTACGATGATTACCGGCGCCGGGGTTTCGAGGTACTCGGCTTTCCCTGCAACCAGTTTATGGAGCAGGAGTCGGGCACCCACTCCGAGATTCGCGACTTCGCCCGGATTCAATTTGGAGTCACATTTCCTCTCTTTGAAAAAATCGAGGTGAATGGTGCGAACCGGGCTCCCCTTTACGCCTGGTTGGTGGGTGCGGGATCGGACCCCCGTTCCGAGAGGGCCGAGGACGTGGAGTGGAACTTCGAAAAATTTTTGGTGGGTCCGGACGGACAGGTTCGCCACCGTTTCGCCTCCCAGTTGGAACCCTGTTCGGCGGAAATCAGGGCCGCTGTGGAAGAGACCCTTCCCGACTGATTTGTCGATTTTCGCCGCAGGGTCCCCGGCGCGCTACCAATACGCACCCTGCTTCGGGCGCGGGGAATGAGGCGCTGTAGATCGCACCCGGGCGGAGTTCTTTTCCGGTCATCTCGGACCGACTCGGATGCATCCGAAGAATGAGCAAACCCGTCCAACAGGGCGGAACCAACAGGAGCAGCCATGAAGGGCCTGAACCCGGGTCAGCCAGTTCTCAACGCCAGCCATATTCGGCGCAAATTTGGCGATCGGGTAATCCTCAACGACGTGAGCTTTAGTCTGCAGCCCGGCGACCGGGTCGGAGTCCTCGGTGTCAACGGAACGGGAAAATCCTCCCTGATGAAGATCGTGGCCGGGCGGGATACCGAATTCGAAGGCCGAATGATGATCGCCGGGGGCGCCTCGGTGGGATACGTCTCCCAGGAACCGGAGTTGGATCACTCGAAAACCGTGCGTGAAAACGTAGAGGAGGCGGTGGCCGAAACTCGAGGCTATATCGCGCGCTACGAAGCGATCCTGAAGCTCTGGGAAGATCCAGAGGTGCTGGAGAGCGAAGAAAAGATGAATTCGCTGCTGGCCGAGCAGGGTGAGGTACAAGAAATTCTGGAGCATCGCGACGCGATGGACCCCGCCCGCCTGGATGCGAAGATCGATCAGGCCATGGAGGCCCTGCGCCTGCCCCCGGGCGAAAAAAACGCAGGGGTGCTCTCCGGGGGGGAGAAGCGGCGCGTCTCCCTTTGCACGGTTCTGCTGGCTCAGCCCGATCTGCTGATCCTCGATGAGCCCACCAATCACCTCGATGCCGACACCATCACCTGGCTCGAGAATTACCTGGCCAACTACTCCGGCACCTACATGCTGGTGACTCACGATCGATATTTCCTCGATCGTGTGGCGACTCGAATGCTTGAGTTGAACAACGGCAAGCTCAAGACCTACGAGGGAAACTACTCGGACTTTCTTGAGGCCAAGGAAAAACAGGGCGAGGTGGAGAGTCGTACCGATGCGAATCTCTTGAAGGCGGTGGCGCGAGAACTCGAGTGGATCCGCTCGACCCCTCAGGCCCGTCGCACGAAATCCAAGGCCCGTATCGCGGCGTACGAGGATATGGTCGAGAAGGCGGCACAGATCATTCCTGCCGATGAGTTGGATTTACGAATTCCCTTTGGTCCGAGATTGGGCAGCAAGGTTCTGACTCTGCGCGGATTGGCGAAGGGATACGATGGAAAGACGCTTTTCGAAAATATCGACTGGGATATGCCTCCCGGCGCCATCGTGGGAATCACCGGGGCCAACGGACTCGGCAAGACTACTCTGGTCAATATCATCACCGGTCGCGAGAAGCCCGATGCAGGCGTGTTGGAGGTCGGGCAGAACACTTCTTTCTGCTACGTGGACCAGACGCGCCAATCCCTAAATGATGAGAAGACCGTCTACGAAGAAGTCGCAGAAGGTTCAGAGGTGATCGCTTATGGGGACAAGGAACTTTCCATTCGTCACTACCTGGCCCGCTTCCTTTTTACGGGAGCGATCCAGCAGACGCCAGTCGGTCGCCTCTCCGGAGGGGAGCGCAATCGGGTGCAGCTTGCGAAGAGCCTGCGGGTTCCGTCCAATTTCATCATTCTGGACGAACCGACCAACGACTTGGATCTCATGACCCTTCGCGTACTCGAAGAAGCTCTCTCGGAGTTTCCCGGTTGCGCGATCGTGATTACGCATGATCGCTATTTCCTGGATCGTGTGGCCACCCACATCATTGGGTTCGAAGGAGACGGGCGCGTGGAATTCTGCTCGGGTGCCTGGGACTTCTACGCCGAGCAGCGTGCGAAGCGCGAAGAGGCGAGAGGGCCCGGCGCATCGCGGTCCTTCGTCCATCGGAAAATCGAAGGCATCCGGTAGGCAGTCAGACCGGCGGTCGGGAAAGGGTCTGTTCTGGCCAGAAAAGCAATTATTTAAAGGAACTTAGGGCGTCTTTCTCCAAGTTGAATCAATTTTCTTTGCGTGATCTCACCACACGGGTATCGCTCGGACCACTTCTCAGGAAAGAGCCCGAGCCGGCCGCGTGGACTGCGGTATAGGCTGGGGCAGGTAGGGTGGGGCTGTGTTCATCCAAAGAGACTCAGGGCGACTGGTGAAGCCTGGAAATAAGTGGGCGCCCGGGTGGTCTGGCTTGTTCGTGCTGCTTGTGGGGACGGGCCTCATTCTGGGCGTCGGCAATGCCCGGGGGCAAGAAGTTACCGACTCGGAGGCGGGGGCTCGGGGATTGGGGACTCCGGCTCCCACCGGCCCGGCGGATGGGTCTGGGGGAATCCCTGGAACTCCTGAAAGTTTGAATCTCGTGCCCCGCCTCCCGTCGGATGTTTCGAGTGAGGCCGTAGTGAGTACCGAGCCGGGCCGTTGGGGGGGAGGCTCTCATCAAGCGGTGGAGAATTTCGATTACGCTGGCCTGCCCGGCCGGCTCTCCAACCCGTCCCTTCGCTCCCTTTGGCGAGAGGCATTGGATCTCGAACGTCGAGGCCATCTGCAGGAGTCGGCGCGGCGTTACGAATTGATCGTGCTTTCAATCCCCGAGGAAGCCTATACGTATTGGCGCCTTGCGCGAAATTATTGGCGCCTTGGGGAAAACCTTCCCCTCGACCTCAAGGTGGAGCGAGGTCGCTATTTCGATCTGTCCGAGGAGTGGGCAGGGCGCGGGCTCGAGGTGGATTCGGATTGCGCGGCCTGCATGCTCTGGAAATTTGTTTCCATGGGAAGGCAGGCAACCACACGTGGGCTGCTGACCGCCGCGGGCGATGTGCGCGAGATGGACGAACTGCTGCGTCGCGGGATTCAATTGGCACCGAGCCATCGGGACAACGATGGAAATATGACCATGGGGAATCTCTATTACGCGGGTTCGGTCTTTTACCGCGTGGTTCCCGAGTGGTGGTGGCTCAAATGGCTGGTCGGTGTCCGCGGCGACAAACCAAAATCCCTGGACTACGCGCGCAACGCGGTCGGCCTCGCCCCGGTACGAATCGACTATCGGGTGGAACTCGGGGCGAGTTTGCTCTGTCTGGGGTTGGATCGAGGCGATTCCGATCGAATTTCCGAGGGCAAGAAAGTCCTTCGGGCGACCCGGGGATTGGGCGAGTTCCTCAGCACCGACCAACTCGACAAGCGGCATGCCGAGGTGCTGATGGAGTTTCCCGAGCGTGCCTGCGGCTACTCGCGGGATGGATTCATCGATGTCGAGGGTCTGGGGAAACAGGTCCGGACCGGGGGGTGAGGTGCGGGCTTAGAGCAGGCCCGGGTAGGCGCCACCGTCCACCGGAATCGCTGCGCCGTTGATGAAGCGCGCGGGATCCGAACAAAGGAAGGCCGCGACCTGGCCAAAATGCTCGGCCTCGCCCAAGGACCGGGTGGGAATGCCTGCCGAGAGTGCCTCCAGGGCTCCGACGTCCAAGGCGCCCAG
>LWDU01038925.1_pt1 | contig 29356 bp, 24 predicted proteins | sample 727161 | NCBI WGS metagenome assembly LWDU01 (sample SAMN04566230, study PRJNA314399) | hydrothermal vent metagenome | isolation source: deep sea hydrothermal plume seawater | place: Mexico: Gulf of California, Guaymas Basin | collected 2004-07-11
GCCGGCCGAAGGGGGGCGGGGTCGGGCCGAATCCCGCAGGCATGGGCGAGAAGACCGCAAAACTCGGGGCCCGAGTAGTGGGCCGCCAGCGCCTGAAAGCCCACGGCCCCATGAAACTTGGCCAGCTTGCCGCCGCGCTCTTCGAGGAACAACATGTGGTGGCGATAGCGGGGACGCGGGTAGCCGAGCAATTCGCCGATGGACACCTGGACCGCGCTGGTCGGCGCCAGATCCCGGCCGCGCACGATCCGCGTCACCCCAATCCGGCGATCATCCACCACGCTCGCCAGGTGGTAGGCCACCGCTCCGTCCCGGCGGCGGACGACGGGATCGCCGAAGGAGTCCGCCGGCGACTCCGAGAGCTCGTCGCCGCTCTCGTCCGTCAAGGCGACGCGCCCGGCGGGCAAGCGCAAGCGCAGGGCATCGGGGGAGCTGCGCCAGCCGCCCTGGGCAATGCCGGGAAGCCGGCGCCGATGGCAGGTGCCCGGGTAGCGGGCGCTGCCGTCGGGGGCGCGGGGGGCGTCCGCGGCCAACTGGGCCCGGCTGCACGCGCAGGGATAGAGGAGCCCCGCCTGGGCGAGGGTGTCGAGGGCTTCGGCGTGGGCCGCCGCCGAATCGGATTGGCGCACCTCGCCCTCCCAGTCGAGGCCCAGCCAATCCAGCGCGTCCCGCATGGCCACCAGGTACTCGGGGCGACAGCGCTGGGGGTCGAGATCCTCGAAACGCAACCAGACTGCCGCGCCTCGAGACCGCGCATCGAGCCAGCACAAGAGCGCCGCAAGCAAAGTCCCGGGATGCGCGGGGCCGGTGGTGGAAGGCGCGAAGCGGCCGACTTCCTCACTTTCTTCACTTTCCTCACTTTCTTCGACTTCCTCACTTTCCTCGGATTCTCCGGCCCCTCCCGCGCCCGCGCTCATGCCGCGGCGACCGGAGCGGGGACCGAGGGATCGCGATGGGCGATCCGGCCGCGCGCCAGCACCAGAATGGGATTTTCCAGCAGGGCAAGGTCTTCGAGGGGATCCCCGGCAAAGACCAGGACGTCGGCCGACAACCCCGGCTCGAGGCGCCCGCAGATCGACTCCAAGCCCAGCCCCAAGGCCGAATCGCTGGTGGCCGTGCGCAGAACCTCCACCGGGGACAGGTCGCCGTATTTCGCAAAGGCCAGCAACCCGGCGGCCAGTCGGTGGTGGTGAACGCCCGGGATTCCCGCGTCCGTCGAAGCGAGCAGGGGAATTCCGGCCTCGCGAAGCCCACCGAGCACCCCGCGCATGTTCCGGAAAAAATCCGTCGGCGCACCGTCCTTCTTCATCCTCCGCAACCAATTCGCGTTGACGGTGGGCGATACCCAGGTGCCCGCGGCGGCGATTTCCTTCACAACGTCGGCGTCGTAGTCGGCGCCGTAGCCCTCGCCGCTGGCAAACGAGCAGTGCTCAATCGTCCGCACCCCCGCCTGGGCGGCGTTGCGAATCCCCGCCTTGCCGTGGCAGTGAGCCGCCACCGCAAGCCCGGCCTCGCCGGCGAGACCCACCGCTTGCCGCAGTTCTTCGGCGCTGAACTGAGCGCGTTCCACGCCGCTCCCCTTGGTGAAATAGCCCCCGGTGGCCATCACCTTCACCCAATCGACGCCGTGGGCGAGTTGGCGCCGAACCACCTGGGCCTGCTCTTCGGCGCCGGTCGCGACGCCGCCCCAAAAATGGCAATGCCCTTGGTCGACGGTCAGCGGTTGCCCCGCGCAGACAAGACGCGGCCCGGGCAACTCGCCCCGGGCAATGGCATCGCGCAAGGCCAGTTCGCGCCATTCCCCCGCGCCGAGATCCCGGGCGGTGGTAATGCCCGCGGCCACCATGGCGCCCGCCCGGGCAATCATTCGCAGGTCCCGATCCGATCGACTCGGCTTGAACTGGTCGTCGGGGGCGAGCAGGAAAGGATCCAAATCCATATGCACGTGCGCGTCGATGAGCCCCGGAATCGCGACCGCGCCCGGCGGCAGACGGACGATCGACTCGCTCGTTCCCCCGAGGCTTGAGCCAACTGAAGTGATTTCACCCCGGTCCACGATAAGATTCAAGGCCTCGCGAGTCGTCGTCGGTGCCGTGCCATCCCAGATTCGGGCAGCGCTGAGTCGAATTTTCATGGTCGGCATCCTAGCTCGATCTGTGAATCTCTCGTGCGGCTGTATTGCGTTTCGCGAAAGCTGGTGCATTCTCCCGCCTAGAGCACGATCCGGGAACGGCCAGCGGTGGGCGCGAGGGTGCCCGCGGGCGTGGCCGAAAAGAGATCGTGCCGGGAAAGGGGCAATGCCAGTGTCGGATTCCAATGAAGTGATCGTCGTCGCCTCGAAGGTCAAGAGCTACATCAAATCCCAAGGCGATATGAAAACATCGGCGAATGTTCTCCAAGCGCTTTCGAACAAGATCCGCAGCCTCTGCGACGAGGCCATCGAAACTGCTCGGAGCGACGGACGCAAGACCGTCCTCGACCGCGACATCCCGTAATCGTTCGCGAGGCCGGGCGCGCTGATGAGGCCAAGCGCCTGTATGGGCCNNNCGGGCGGATTCCCTCAGCGCAGCAGATCGCTGAGCGCGCCCTCGAGACGGGGATGGCGAAAGCCGTACCCCATTTCGAGTGCCGCGCGCGGCTCAATGAATTGGCCCGGCACGAGCGCCGGACCCCGTTCGCCCAAAGCGAGCCGCAAGGCCACGCCGGGCAGAGGCAGCCGGGCCGAGCGGCCGAGGACTCTCCCCAGGCAGCGCGCCCACTCGCCCATGCGCACGGCTTCGGGGGCCACCGCGTTGACCGCCCCCTCGGCGGAACCGCCCGGCTGAATCGCCCACTCGATGAGCCCCACCGCATCGGCTTCGTGAAGCCACGGGAAGTAGCGATCCCCCGGTCCCAGCCGGCCCCCCAGGCCGAGCCTGAAGGCGGGCAGCATGCGGGCCAATGCGCCCCCGCGCCGACTGAGAATGGCGCCGAAGCGCAGGCACGCCACGCGAACGCCGGCTTCGCGGGCCCCAAGCGCCGCCGCTTCCCATTCGACGCAGAGCGTGGCCAGAAAATCATCTCCGGCCGGTGAGCGCTCATCGAGCCGCTCCTCGCCCCGGGCGCCGTAGTAGCCCGAAGCCGAGGCGCAGAGAAAGACCGCGGCCGGCCGAGCGGCTCGGGCGAGTGAGAAGACGATTTGCTCGGTGCTCGCAATGCGACTGGCTCGCAGTTCGTTCTTGCGCGCGCGGGTCCAGCGCCCCTCGGCGACGGGCGCACCCGCCAGGTGAACCACCGCGTCGGCGTCGGCGAGCGCGTCCTGCCAATCGCCTCGACGCAACAGGTCGCCGGAAAGCCACGTCAGGTTGGGCCCCGAAGCCGGCTCGGACCCGAGATCCCGGCGGTGGGCAAGCACCCGGTGCCCCCCGGCCACCAGGCTTTCACAGAGCCTCGAGCCCACGAGACCCGTGGCCCCGGTGACGAAAATAGTCTGGCGAGCAGCGCTCACCCGCTCAGCCCGGCCCGGCCTCGTCGTCGAGCCGAATCGCGATGGCGTCGGGCTTGCGGGCCGGGTCGAAGGCCAAGGCCAGCAGTTCTCGGGCCACGTAATCGGCCGAATTGAACGTGCCGTCGCGTTTCATCTCCACGAAGCGATCGAGGGCTGGGAAGCGATCGGCGGGGGTTGAGCGGATCAACGCCTGCATGTCGGTGTCCACCACCCCCGGCGCCACCGAATGCGCGCGCAATCCCATCGGGGCCTCCTCCTCGGCGACCACTTCGGTCAAACGCTCAAGGGCCGCCTTGCCCGCGCAATAGGCCGCCCAACCCGCGTAGGCGGCCCACGCCGCCCCGGAAGAAATATTGATCAAAACGCCGCCGCCGCCCTCGCTCCGGCGATGGCGGACGAAGCTTCGAGTTCCGATGAAGGCCCCGGTCAGGTTGATGTCAATATGCTCGCGGAAGTCGGCCACCTCGATTTCACGAACCGGCGCGATGGGAACGAGGGTTCCGGCGTTGTTGATCCACAGGTCGATGGGACCCAACGCGTCGGTCACCGCCTGGGTAAATCCGTCAACCGCGGCTTCATCGCGAATATCCAACTGGGCGGCGTGAACCCCTTCTCGGCCCGCAAGCGGCAACTCGCCCCGGGCGCACAGGCCGAGCCGAAGCCCGTCGGCAGCAGCGACCTCGGCGATGGCCGCGCCGATTCCCCGACTGGCTCCCGTGATGACCGCCGTGCGTCCGCTCCATGGCTGCTGGGACATGCCCTACTCCGAGGTCGTGTTGGCGGGTACGCCGGAGGGCGCTGGCCGAGCCTCCGCCTGGGCGAGCCGCGTAAAATCCGCTCCCGTGGGATCCTGAAAGAGCCTCAGTCCGAACTCCGGAACAATCGCAAAAATATGGTCAAAAATATCCGATTGAATCGCCTCGTAGCGCGTCCAATCCTGATCGTTGCTGAAGCAGTAGATCTCGATGGGCAACCCGCTGGCCGTGGGCGCCAGTTGCCGAACGATGAAGGTGTAGCCGCGGTCGTGGATTTTTGGATGGGCTTTCAGATACGCGAGCACATAGGCGCGAAAGGTGCCGACATTGGTGAGGCGACGAATATCGGCGTTGATCTTCGGGTTGCGCCCCGCTTCGGAGTTGTATTGCCCGAGCGTTTCGGACTTCTGGGCGAGATAGTCGCGAAGCAGCCCCCACTCCTCCAGGCGCGCAACCTCCTCGGCGCTAAAAAAGCGGATGCTGTTCAGATCGAGCTGAACCGAGCGCTTGATGCGCCGCCCCCCGGAGTCCGACATTCCCCGCCAGTTCTTGAACGACTCGCCGATGAACTTGTAGGTGGGAATCGTAGAAATCGTCTTGTCCCAATTCTGCACCTTGACTGTGTGCAGCGCGACATCGATGACATCCCCGTCCACTCCGGCCTGGGGCATCTCGATCCAATCCCCGAGTTGGATCATGTCGTTGGTCGCGATTTGAATGCTCGCCACCAGGGATAGAATTGTGTCCTTGAAGACCAGGAGAAGCACCGCCGCCAGGGCGCCGATGCCCGAGACGAAAATCCAGGGCGACTTATCGAGGAGCGTGGCCATCACGGCCAAGGCCGCGACCGCGTAGATGAGGATGTTAATGACCTGCAGGTAGCCCTTGATGGGACGCTGGCGATACTTTTCGGTCTGGGAATAAATGATATTCAGCGCGTCCAGACCCGCAGAAGCCGCAAAGGCCACGGCGATGATGATGACCGTGACTGCCAAGCGGCGAACCAGCGAATCGATGGTGTCGGGCAAATTGGGAATCAGGCCCTCGCCGTAGTAGATCACCAGCGCCGGAGCGATATGGGCCAGACGGTTGAAGACCCGGGCTTCGGCGAAGGCATCGTCCCAGAGGTTGGTCGTCCGGGCTGCCGCCCGGTGCATCAGCGCGAGGAGCCCTCGACGGGCGATGCCGTAGACGATTCCGCTCACGGCCACCAAACCCAGTAGATGCGCGGCCGTTTCGGCCGCCTGACCGGTCAACCATTCCGGCATGCCTTGCCCCCCTCCCTCACCGGCACGTATGGGCCGCGCCGTGACTCGGACCCAAGCTAATCCAATCCATGCCGGGTTGCCTGTCCGAAATCGTGCCCACCCGGGCGAGGCGGCCGGAAGGTGGCCGGGGTATCCTCTTGAGTTCACTTCGCCCGCCCGGCCCCAACGGACGCCGGAATTCAAAGAGAGTCCATGGAACTCGACCACATCTACATCAAGGGCGCCCGGGAGCACAACCTCAAAAATATCGACGTTCGTATTCCCAAGAAAAAACTGGTCGTGATGACCGGCGTATCGGGCTCGGGAAAATCTTCCCTGGCCTTTGACACCCTGTATGCCGAGGGCCAACGCCGCTACGTCGAATCCCTTTCCGCCTATGCGCGTCAATTTCTCGGCCAGATGGAGAAGCCGCGCTACGACACGATACGCGGGCTCTCCCCCACCATCTCCATCGAGCAGAAGACCACGGGCAACAACCCGCGCTCGACGGTGGGCACGATTACCGAGATCTCCGATTACCTCCGGGTTCTCTATGCGCGAATCGGCGTGCAGCATTGCCACCAATGCGGCGACCCGGTCGCGGGGCAGACCGCCGAGCAGATCGCACGGGAAATCCTGTCGGCTCCGCAAGGCACCCGCCTCACCCTGCTGGCCCCACTCCTCGTCAACCGCAAGGGCGAGTTCCGCGAACTGCTTGGCGAAGCGCGTCGAGCCGGTTGGGCTCGGCTGCGCGTGGACGGCGCGGTGGTGGAAAGCGAAGAAGTCGAAACCCTCGACAAACGCCGCAAGCACACGGTCGAAGCCGTGATCGACCGCATCGTGACTCGGCCGGGTCTCGGCGGGCGCGTCACCGATTCGGTAGAAACGGCCCTGCGCATCGGCGGGGGGACACTGATTGCCGCCGAGGGCAAACGCGACCGAACCTTCACCGAGAGCGCCGCCTGTTCGGGCTGCCACATTTCCTTTCCCGAACTCAGCCCCCAGGCTTTTTCCTTCAACTCGCCTCAGGGAATGTGCGCCGATTGCAATGGCCTGGGCACGCGCTTCGAATTCGATCCCGTTCTCGTCGTCCCCGACGAGACCCTCAGCATCGAAGAGGGCGCGATCAAACCCTGGGGTGAGAACACTTCCGAGAAATCGGGCTGGGGGGCGAACTATCGACGGCAACTCATGGAGCAACTCGGCATCGACGCCGACCGTCCCTGGCACAAGCTCAGCAACAAAAAGCGCGAAATCCTGCTTCACGGAACCGATACACGGAAGTTCAAGATTGCCTGGGAGAACCGCTCGGGCAAAGGCCACTTCGACGTGACTTGGGAAGGAGTCCTCCCCCGATTGCTTCGCCGCTTCAAGGAGACGCGAAGCGAGCGCATGAAACGCTGGTACGGCCAGTTCATCGCGAATACGCGCTGCACTTCATGCGATGGGCGGCGACTGCGCGCCGAAAGCGCCGCGGTCAGGGTGGGCGAGCAGAGCATTGTCGATGTCTCGGCACTCACCGTGAGCGAAACCCACGCGTTCTTTGGCGGGCTTGCCCTCAAGGGGTCGGATCGCGAGATCGCCAGCGAGGTTCTCAAGGAGATCCGCGCCCGACTCAGCTTCCTCGAAGCGGTGGGCCTCGGTTATCTCTCCCTCGATCGCGCTGGCCCGAGCCTCTCGGGGGGTGAATCCCAGCGTATCCGGCTGGCAAGCCAAGTGGGCTCTGAACTCACCGGCGTGATCTACATCCTCGACGAACCCTCCATCGGGCTGCACCAAAGCGACAACCGAAGGCTCCTCGACACCCTGATCCGCATGCGCGATGTCGGAAATACCGTGGTGGTGGTGGAGCACGACGAAGAGACCATTCGATGCGCCGACCATGTCATCGACTTCGGCCCCGCCGCCGGCGTGCTGGGAGGCGCCATCGTTCACACGGGGACTCCGAAGAGCCTGGAGAAAAACCGCAAATCACTCACCGGCGACTATCTGTCCGGGCGACGAGCCATCGAAATTCCCCTCGAGCGGCGGACCTCCAGCGGCGCGGTGAAGATCCTCGGCGCCCGGGAAAACAATTTGCGTGATGTGGATATAGAAATTCCTCTCGGCGTGATGACGGCGATCACGGGGGTTTCCGGCGCCGGCAAATCGTCCCTCGTCAACGGCATTCTCTTCCCGGCCCTCTCGCGCAAACTGCACGCCTCCAATCGACGGGTTGGCGCACACCGCCGCATTTCGGGTCTTGGCCATCTCGACAAGGTGATCGATATCGATCAGCGCCCCATCGGCCGTACTCCTCGCAGCAACCCGGTGACTTACATCAAGGTCTTCGACGAGATCCGACGCTTCTTTTCACAACTCCCCGAAGCCCGGCTCAACGGCTACAAGCCCGGACGCTTCTCCTTCAACGTCAAGGGCGGGCGCTGCGAAAACTGCGAGGGCGATGGTGTTCGGAAAATCGAAATGCATTTTCTCGCCGACGTTTTCGTGCGCTGCGAAGAGTGCCAGGGCAAGCGGTTCAATCAGGCCACCCTTGGGGTTCGCTACAAGGGCTTGTCCATCGCCGACGTGCTCGCGTTGACGGTGCGGGAAGCTCTGGAGACGTTTGCCCGTCACCCCAAAATCGCCGGTCCCCTGGGCATGCTCGAACGCGTAGGCCTCGACTACCTCCACCTGGGTCAGCCGTCCCCCACCCTCTCCGGAGGCGAGGCCCAGCGGATCAAACTGGCGCGCGAACTCGCCAAACGTGCGACGGGTCGAACCCTGTATATCCTCGACGAGCCCACCACGGGACTGCACTTCGAAGATGTGCGCCGACTGGTCGAAGTCCTCAACCAGCTCGTGGATGCAGGCAATTCGGTGTTGGTCATCGAACACAATCTCGATGTCATCAAGACCGCCGACTGGATCATCGATCTCGGACCCGGCGGTGGCCCTGGGGGCGGCGAGATTATCGCTCGGGGGACTCCCGAAGATGTCGCCCGCCAGCGGGACTCCCAAACCGGCCGCTACCTCGCCCAATTGCTCAAGGCCCAGAAGAGACCAAGCCGCCGAAAGGCGCCGCCCGAGGCGAAAGCCAACCCGCAACCGAAGACTGCCGCCAAGGCTGCGGTAAAGGTGAAGACGAAGGTGAAGGTGAAGACCGCGGTCAAGGCGAAGGCCGCGGTGAAGGCCAAGCCGAAGGGCCGGGCCAAGGCCGCGGCCAATGTGCGGACGAAGGTGCGGGCGAAAGTGCGTGCGAAGGTCAAGAAAAAGTCTGGGCGAACGGCCCGCGCCAAGAAAGCCTCGGCAAAGCAAAGGCGACGCTGACGTCAGCTTCCGGGGTCGTCGCGACCCCGGGACGCCCACTCGAGAATCGAAGCGTTCTGCTCGCGGGGATAGGTGTGGGAAAGATCGGGGATCTCGATCCACTCGATCTCGGCGCGGGCATCGCGAAGCGCCGACGCCCCTTCCCGGGCCAACTCCACGGGAAACATCCAATCCAGAGCGCCATGAATCCAGCGAATACGCCGGCCAGCGGCCCGCTCGAGATTCCCGTTGGCGAAATTATCGGGATGCAATACGCCCGCCACCGGGGCCAGGGCGGTAAAGCGCGAAGCTTCGGCCAGGCCGTGAAGCAGCGCGTAAGTGCCCCCATCCGAGAGACCGGTCAGCAGGCGACAGTCGGCGTCCACGTTCCAGCGAGACCCAACGTAATCGAGCATGGAGTCCAACGCCGGGCCGTCGTGATCCTGGCCCATCATGGACCACGTGGTCGCCTGGGAGGTGGGCGCCAGCCTGGGCGCGGCAATGCTCTCGAAGCGCGCCAAGCACGGCGGCGATCCCCTCCGCGCCCTTTGGCCCCGCCGTTCCCTGTATCCCCGCCCCGCCCGCATCGGATTCGGCGTGCTCGCCCAAAAAGAGTGCCGTTGCCCGGGCCGCATGCCTTGCCGAGCGGACCAAGGGCTCCGCGAAGCCCTCGAGCTCGGCCGAATAAGGATGCGAGAGCGCCTCTTCGAGAGTCTCGCCGAGACGCGTTGCCGGCGGGCGCAAAGCGTCGCGCAGAGAGGGAATCTGCGGCGGGTAGAGCGCCCGCTGAATGCGGTCGAACGCGACAAAAACCCCCAGCAGAGACGGACCGAGCCGCCCCGCCGCTGCAAGAAACCGCGAATCGCCCTGGGCATTTCCATCGTCGGCCACCGCCAAACGCTACCGCAAATAGCCGGCGCAACGTTGATTGAGCATTCACGCCGATGGCTGCTCGGATGGGCTGGGGTATGCTCTGCGGCCATTAGGAGACGTTCTACTCACATCGGCCGGGGCCAAGGCTTCGAGCGAATCGGAAAGGAATCACGATGAAACGCTGGATCAACGCCCGCACCCAGGGGCGCACAATCGGCTTGGCTCTCGCCTTTAGTTTGGGGCTCGGAGCCGTCGCGGCCGACGATGCCCGGGCCAAGGCTCCGAAGACCGAAGACGAGAAAACTCTCTACTTCATCGGTATAGTGATCAGCGGCCAGCCTCCCTTCTCCACCCTCCGGCCCGAAGAAGTCGAAATGGTCGCCCAAGGTCTAGAAGATTCGCTTGCGGACAAAGCCGTCGATATCGACGCCGCGGAATACGGGGCCAAGGTCCAGACGTTCGTGCAAGGCCGCATGGACGAGCAGATTCAAAAGGAAAAGGAAGCGGGCGAAACCTTTCTTGCCGCCAAAGCAGCCAGTGATGGGGCGAAAAAAACCGACTCTGGCCTGATCTACATCGAGCGCGAAGCCGGCGAGGGTGATTCCCCGGCCGCCACAGACACGGTCAGTGTCCACTATCACGGCACGCTCACCGACGGCACGGTCTTCGACAGTTCCGTGGATCGCGGAGAACCCGCCGAGTTTCCCCTCGACCGGGTGATTCCGTGCTGGACCGAAGGCGTCGCGATGATGAAGCCAGGCGGCAAAGCCCAACTGATCTGCCCGGCCGAAATCGCGTACGGAGACCGTGGCGCACCGCCTGCCATCCCGGGCGGAGCCGCACTGGTCTTTGACGTCGAACTTCTGTCGGTGGTGCCAGCGCCCTGACCCAAAGGGCCGGCTCGTCTCCAAACAGGCGAGTTGGCCCCGGGACGACTTGGGCTCGCGTGATCGGGGACGCGAGTCGGTCACCGAGGCTTACGGTTTTGGGGGCCTAGACCGGGCGCTCGTCTGTTTGGCGAACGCTCGCCTCAAAACGCGCGTTGGCGTCGCGTAGAGCGGCCTCGGGATCGACCCCGAGAACCCGGGCCAGGGCAACGCTCGCGAAGAGCGCATCGCCGAGTTCTTCCGCCACTCGGGACGCGGGCTGGCCCGGAAGATCCTGAAGACGCCGCACCCAGTCCGCCTTCAGCACCTCTGTTCTTTCGGCTCCTTCAGGCCCTTGAACGCGAGCCTGGAGCTTGGCGGCGCGCATCAGCGCAGGCAAAGCCTCGGGCACCCCGGAGAATGGATCTGCGGGCGCCCCGCGACGTTTGGCACGCTCGCTTCGTTCCTGAACCTTGGTGGCCTCCCAAGTCCGCTGCACCTGCTCGGGCGAACTCGCGCCGGACTGCTCGAAGACATGGGGGTGCCGACGCACCAGTTTCTCCGCGATCCCCGCGGCCACTTGCTCGAAATCAAAATGGCCCGCCTCGTTGGCCATCTGGGCGTGATAGACCACCTGGAGGAGTAGATCTCCGAGTTCTCCCAGTAGATCCTCCATATCCCCGCGGCGGATAGCGTCGTCGACCTCGTAGGCCTCTTCGATGGTATAGGGCGCGATGCTCGAAAAATCCTGCTCGCGATCCCAGGGACAGCCCCGAACGGGATCGCGCAGGCGCGCCATGATCTCGAGCAACTGCTGCATTTCCTTCACGCGATCGCCTTCACGGGCCGATTCTCGCCGCCGCCGGGCAAGGCGCCCCCAGCGCGACGGGTTCGCGATGCATTGCGGCACCCCGGAGGCCGTGAGAGAGCGCCCGCTCGCATGGCCCTTCAGTTTCCTGCATCGGCCACGAGAACCTCGAAGCGGGGCTTGTCCGTAGCCTTCATATAAGCATCGCGGCCGGTGATCTTCCCCTCCTTGGCGAACTCGAAAAGCACGTCGTCCATCGCCCGCATGCCCTCGGCTTTACCCGATTGAATCACCGAAGCGAGCATCGGCGTGTTTCCATCGCGAATAATATTCGGAAGACCCGGCGTGCGGAGCAGGATTTCATTGGCCGCCACCCTCCCCTTGCCATCGGCCGTGGGCAGAAGCAATTGCGAGACGATCCCCACCAGCGACTCGGACAGACTCAGCCTGATCATATTTTGTTCATCCGCGGGAAAGGCATCGATAATTCGGTCGATGGTTTTGGCCGCGTTGTTGGTATGAAGGGTGCCAAAGACCAGCATGCCCATTTCGGCGGCCGTCATCGCGAGAGCAATCGTCTCGCGCTCGCGCATTTCGCCCACCAGAATCACGTCGGCGTCCTGGCGAATGGCTGACCGCAGTGCCGGACCGAAACCCGTGGTATGCAGCCCGACCTCGCGATGTGAAAACGTCGAACTCCGGTTTTGGTGCACGAACTCAACCGGATCCTCGATGGTCACGACATGCTTCGAATACGTCCGGTTCAGCTTGTCCACAATGGCGGCCAGAGTCGTCGACTTACCCGATCCCGTGGGCCCGGTAACCAGGACCAGCCCCTGGCTCAGATCCGCCAGGCCCGCGATGGCCGGGGACAGGCCCAACTTTTCAACGGGGATGATTTCTTCGGGAATGATCCGAAAAACCGCGGCAGCGCCTTGATTCTGCACGAAATAATTGGCGCGAAAGCGCGCCAGCCCCTCGAGCCCATAAGCAAAGTCGAGGTCGTGGGTCACTTCGTATTCTTGCCAGGCACGCGGGGAAGCGATCTCGCGCAGGAGGCCGCGGAGAGTTTCATCCCCGAGAACAGCCTCACCCTCAAGAACGGTGATCTTCCCCTTCTGCCGAATGCGCGGCTGCAGCCCCGCCGAAAGATGAAGATCCGAGCCGTCGTTGTCTTGCAGGTATTTCAGGAGTCGATCCAGTTCTGCCACGCGATTGCTCCCCCCGGCGCTTCGCCGATCTTCAAGCCCCGGCCGTAATCAGCTTTTTTTCATCTGCGAGTTCAAGCGCTACCTCACGGCTGACTTTCCCGGCCGCCACGAGTTCGTTGAGTGACTGCTCGAGCAAGTACATGCCATGGGCCTTGCCGGTTTGGATCGACGAACGAATCTGAATGGTTTTCTCTTCGCGAATCAAGTTCCCAATGGCTTTATTGATCACCAGCACCTCGAGGGCGGGGATGCGGCCTTCGCCATCGCTACGCGGAACCAGACGCTGGGAGATCACCGCTCTCAGGGATTCCGAGAGCATGGTGCGCACCTGGCCCTGCTCGTTGGACGGAAAGGCACCGATCATTCGGTTGATCGTGCGCACTGCGTTGTTGGTGTGAAGCGAAGCCAATACGAAATGTCCGGTTTCGGCCGCCGTCATCGCCAGCGAGATCGTTTCTAGATCGCGCAATTCGCCAATCACGATGACGTCTGGGTCCTCGCGCAAGGCACCCCGCAACGCCCGTGCAAAGCTCTCCGTGTGCTTGCCCGCGTGCCGCTGGTTGACAATGCAGCGTTGAGACGGGTGGATGACCTCGATGGGATCCTCGACGGTCAGGATGTGCTCTTCCCGTTCTTCATTGATGAGGTTCACCATTGCAGCCAGGGTGGTCGACTTTCCACAACCGGCCGGACCCGTGATCAGCACCATGCCCTGATGAAAATTGGTAAAGCGGGCGAGATCGCTGGGCAGGCCCAGTTCATCGAGAGTGGGGGGCCGGGCCGAAATCGAGCGGAAAACCACATCAAAGCCCCGCTGCTGGCGATAGGCGTTGGCGCGAAAGCGACCCACGCTCGGAAGGTCGAAACAAAAGTCGATCTCCCCCTCTCGGCGCAGTTCCGCTTGCTGGGCCGACGTGAGAGCCGCAGCCACCAAGCGCTCCACCGCGTCCGCCGCGAAGCCTTCGGTCTCGGCTTCCGAAAGCACGCCGTTGATGCGAAGGCGCAACCCACCGCCCGCGTGCAGATGAATGTCACTGGCCCCGCGTTTCTTGGCGGCGGCAAGAACTCCGTGCAAGGACTCAATGTCGGCGTCGCCCGAGGGCGCGAGAGCAAGGTCGAGAGAGTTTCCTGCCGCCGTGCCCGATTCTCGCTGCGTCGGGCTCGTGGCCGGCGGCACGGGCGCGGACTTCGACTCGCCCGGCTGCGCGGAAGCCGGCTCGCTCTTCAGCGCGGCGGCCTGCCGGGCCTGATGTTTCGCGACTAGATCCTTCTGGACAGCGGCCAGCCGCTTGAGATCCTCGGGCGTAACCAGACCCTGCTCGACAAGAATTTCACCCAACCGTTTGTCCGGGGAGCGGCCCTGCTCCCGGGTCGCTTGGTTGAGTTGGTCCATGTCGATCAGCTTGAGCTGAATCGCAATACGGCCGAGCAGAGGAAGTTTTTTCTCAGTCATGAGATGGACCTATCGTCAATTTCCGGAAGCGGGGGAGATGTCACTCAAATCGATTCTGCCCGGGCGGCGACATTCAGCGCCGCCGTCCCCTTCCTCGATCGCGGCCCGGTCGAACCCGCCCACTTCGGACTGGGATCGAGCCCTGAAGATGGGTAGCATCTATTTCCCTCGGACTCCCTTCGGACGCCCCCCCCCGAGATTGAGCCCGACTTCGGATCCGAGCCCCCCGGGCACCTTAATTTCACTGGAAGGAAACCCCATGGCCGTCAGCAACGACCCCGCCCCCACGGCAATTACCGCATTGACCGGGCGGCAACGCAGACATCTTCGCGGGCTCGCGAACCCGCGCAAACCTCTGGTTCACGTGGGCGAAGCCGGGGTCTCCGAGGCCGTCGTACGCGCCCTGGACAGCGCACTTGAAGGCCACGAACTCGTCAAAGTCAAACTCCAGCAGCCCAACAACAAAAAAGCGGAGGCCCAAATACTGGCCGAAAAAAGCGGAGCCGAACTCTGCGGCCTGGTGGGCCATACGGTCATCCTCTACCGCCGCCGGCAAGACAATCCGGAGATCGAACTTCCGAGTCCTGGAAGCCCTGAATAGAAGCAGTGGGCGATCGAAGCGAAGGAATCGCAGTTCTTCGCTTCGCGCCCTCGGCGTCTACCAGCCCCGGAGATCCACCGGCCAACAATCCACAACCTGCTCTCCGTCGACGAGGTGAAAGACCTCGTGGTACGCCACCGTGGGATCGACATGGGCCGGAGTCACCCGGATTCGGTCGCCAACCGCGACCGGTTCCTCGGGAACGAACGTCACATGCTCGTCGGAGCAGAACCAGACCCGGGCGCCCTGAATGGTGGGGTTACCGTGATCCATCCCCAAGGCCTTGAGCCCACAGTCGGCCACCGCAAAACCGTCGCCCAGAGATATCACCGTGGCCAGCACCCAAAAGGCTTGCACAAAGGGCAACTCGAGATTGGCATAGGCGGTATCCATCAATACATAGGAACCCGCTTGAATCTCACTCGCCCACGCGTTGCAGGCATAGGTGCCGGTCCCTCCGGCGGAGATCAACTCGCCGCCTACGTCCGCGTGAGCTTGCAGAAGAATCTCCATGCTGGCGCTGCAGCCCTGCTCCCGCTCGACTCGAGGAACGACGCCCACGATGTGACCCTCGTAGCCCATGACCCCGCGAACCCCCAGCCCGCGGCGGCGGGCCGAATCCGCCAGCGCGCCCGCCTGGCCGGGCGGACAGCCGCAACGGGGTAAACCCACATTGACATCGATGAGAACCTCGCCGACGCCTCCCCGGGCGGCCGCGTCGAGGGTCTCCTCCGAGTCCACCGCCACCGTCACCCGGGCATCCAGCACACCGAGTCGGCGCGCGTCGAGCACTTCGTTGGCCAAAAGCAAATCTTCGCCAAACCCCGCCGCGGCCATGCCTTCCATTTCGCGCACCGTTGCGCAGCAGAAAAGCGAATGACCGGCCGCGCGCTGGCGGCCCGCGATGGCCGTGCACTTGTGGGCTTTGACGTGGGGCCGCAATCGGTTCCCGGGAAGCGCCTCCGCCATGACTTGGATATTCGAGTCCAGAGCTTTGGGATCCAGCAGCAGCGCGGGGGTCTGGAGTTCGTGGACCGTCGTCACCGCCGTCAGACCGTGGGCCAGGTGTCAAAGCATTGGGTATGGCGCTCAAAAGCCCGAGCCACCTGGAGGACGAGATCATCGCGATGACGCGGCCCAACAATCTGCAAGCCCACGGGAAGCCCCGCGGTGGATAGGCCTGCGCGCACGGTGGCCGCAGGATGCCACGAAAGATTGAACGGCATGGTAAAGGATCCGTAGTTGGCCGCGGGCTGGCGGCGGCCCTCGAGTTCGGCCAGAAAGGGCCCCCGAGCGGGCGGGGGGTCGTAGGGAACCGTCGGAGTCAGCAGCACGTCGTACCGCTCGAAGATTTCCGCAAGTTGGTTGTTGATCTCAGCGCGCAGCCGTCGCATATCGCCCCAGCGCTCGGCGGTCATTCTTGAACCCGCCTTCACACCGCCGATGAAGGAGCGCCCGAAATCCTCTTCCTGCTCGGGGAGCATCGTATGCAGCCGGGCCAGGAGTTCCCAGGAACCGCTGAACCCCCAGGCCCCGCCGGGCTCGGGCAGGTCCACTTCCAGGGCCTCCAAGGAAATCCCAAACTCGGGCAGCAGGCCCGCCGCCGCTTCGGTGATTTCCGCAACGTCGGACTGCACCACCGAGTAGCCGAGATCCGGCGAGTAGGCAGCTCGCAGGCCACTGGGCAGATCGTCGAGGATGGCCCGGTAGGAAAAACCGGCCGCGGGCAGGGAATTGGGGTCAAGGGGGTGCGGACCCGCCACCACATCGAGATGGAGCGCCGCATCGGCCACCGTTCGTGTGAGCGGCCCGTGAACCGCGGTGTCATCCATCACCCAGAGATCGTGGGGGCCGCTGGGGATCCGCCCATAGCTTCCCTTCAGGCCGAAGCAGCCGGTCACCGAGGCCGGAATCCGCACCGAACCGCCCCCGTCGCTGGCCGTCGCCAGGGCGATCACGCCCCCCGCGATGCCCGCCGCCGATCCGCCACTGGAACCCCCGGGCGTCCGATCCAGATCCCAGGGATTGTGCGAAGCACCGAAGAGAAGGTTTTTTGAAATCGCCGTATAGCCGAACTCGGGGGTATTGGTCTTGCCCACCACGATGGCGCCCCCAGCGCGAAGTCGTTCGGTTTGAAGCGAGTCGCGCGTGGCGCGGTTGTCCTTGAAGGGCACCGATCCATAACTCGTCACCATGCCTTCGACGTCTTCGAGATCCTTCACGCCAAGCGGGATCCCCTCCAACTCTCGGCCGTCCCCCGCCGCAATGCGCCCATCGGCTCGGCGCGCCTGGTCGAGGAGATCCTCTTCATCGGCCAAGCTCGTAAAGCAGTTGAGAGTCGACTGGGTTTCTTCGATGCGCTGCAAAGTGGTGCGCATCAACTCTTCGGCTGAGATTTCGCGGGCCGTCAGGCCCGCAACGATCTCGGTCAGGGGCCGCTGTAGCCATTCCTTCATAAGCGCCTCTCTCAGGGAGTCATCCGACTCCTCTATTAGTCGTTTTTAGTAGTCGTTTCTAGTCCTTAGAGTAGTCGTTTCTAGTCGTTAGAATTTTCCGGCGACTCACTGACTGAAAAAGATCCTCTTTTCAATAAAAGCCATCGCACAGGAAATCAAATCGGAAAATCAAAAATGGCACATCGCGCCAAGACGAATCATCCCGATCCCGGAAATCGAGTTGCTGTTGCTCGCATAGTAGTTGCTCTCGATGAAAGTCCCCCAATGTTTGCTGATCATGACTTCCATGCCCACCCCGATACGGAAGAGAAAAACCGTCTCGCTCAGCGAACTCCCAAAAGCGGGAGAGCCACGCAGCGTCTGCTCGAAAATCCCGCTCCCCAAGCCGAAGGCCACATAGGGTTGGATCCAGCCCGGCACGTAACGCGAAGTCAGTACAAAGGGATAAAACTTAATTGCAGCGCCCACGGAAAGTAGCGAGGCGTCGGCATTCGCCGCGCCGTTCTTGACGACATCGCCTCCACCCAGCCACATGACTTCGACATCGGCACCCACCCAGCCATTGAAGCGATAGCCGGCGTTGAACGAAAAGCCGGCCATCGTTCCGTCGGTGGTGCCGAATTCGCTGGGTCCCGCCATGTTGTTCCAACCGATAGGGACCGAAAATTGCCCGTAAAAGCCCTGAGCATCCCGATAGGTCTGCGCCTGGGCGGGGAACGAGATCGCGCCGAGCAGGAGTAGTACCCCAGTTAGAAAAATCAAATTCTTCAACGAATCAAAGCCTTTCTGGTCTTTTCTGAATAAAAAACTGAAGTCTGATAATCACCTCCGGACACCGGGGCCATCTCCAATTTCGACCCGGGTCCCCGGGCGACTGGCGACCGGGGTACGTCGGACCCCACACCATTTGCTGTTCGGCAATCACAGACCCGGGAATGTCAACGCCAGCCAAGGCCGGCGACCCGCTCTGTCTTCAGAGCGCTCTGTCTTACATAGCGCACTGTCTTCGTTAATAGCGCTCTGTGTTAATAGCGCTCTGTCTTCGTTAATAGCGCTCTGTCTTAGTAGCGCTCTGTCTTAGTAGCGCTCTGTGTTCGTCAATAGCGCTCTGTGTTCATAAATAGCTGAGCCATTGGGCGTAGCGATCGTCCCGGCCCTCAACGATGTCGAAGTACGCCCTCTGCAATTTTTCGGTGATCGGCCCTCGCTTGCCCGAACCAATGGGGCGGTGATCGATCTCTCGAATCGGCGTCACTTCGGCGGCGGTCCCGGTCAGGAAAATTTCGTCCGCGATATAGAGATCGTCCCGGGTGACACTCGTCTCCTCGATCTGCAGCCCCATGTCTCTAGCGACCTGGATCACCGTGGAGCGGGTAATGCCATCGAGTATCGTTCCCAAGGACGGCGTCCTTATTTTACCGTCGCGAACGACAAAAATGTTCTCTCCCGAACATTCCGATACGAATCCCTGGGTGTCCAGCATCACCGCTTCATCGTAACCGTCGAGCAGCGCCTCGCGCTTGGCGAGAATGGAGTTCACGTAATCTCCACAGGTCTTCCCGTTGGTCATTTTCGCATTCACATGGTGGCGCGCAAAAGTCGAAACCTTGGCGCGGATGCCCCGCGCCATGCCCTCTTCTCCGAGATATTTCCCCCACTGCCAGGCGATCACCGCGACGCGAATCGCGTTGTCACCGGGGTTCAGCCCCATGGCACCGTCGCCGATGAAGACCAGCGGACGGATGTAGCCTTCGGCCAGGTGGTTGCGCCGGAGACAATCGAGAATTACATCGCTGAGCATCTCGGCCTTGTAGGGCACGTCGAGCATATTGATATGCGCCGAATCGTAGAGTCGCCGCACATGCTCGGGCAGACGAAAAACCGCGGAGCGATCGTCTGCGGTTCGGTAACAACGAATGCCTTCGAATACGCCAAGGCCATAGTGGAGGCTATGGGTCAGCACATGAACGCGCGCCTCCTCCCAGGCCACGAATTCACCGTCGAGCCAGATCGTCTCGCCGTTTACACCCTGGGCGGCGTCCTCACCCATACCTTGACTCCTCTTCCAATCGGTTGCGCCCGCGCCAGCGCTGAAATCAACTGATCGGGCCGCCCCAGTTTGGCCGTCCGCGGCCGCGCTTGCAACGGCAGGAATGTCTTCACGAATCCGGCCGAAAGAGCGCCGCGATGGCCTGCTGGGAAGGGGGCTGGACCAGGCCCTTTTCGGTCACCAGGGCAGTCACCAGGGCCGCAGGGGTGACGTCAAAGGCGGGCTGACGCACCCCGACTTGCTCGGGGAGAAGGGTCCGTCCGCCAATCCGGGCGATCTCGTCCCGCCCCCGGATTTCGATAGGAATCGCGGATCCATCGGCAATTTTCAGGTCGATGGTGGACAGGGGCGCCGCCACATAGAACGGGATCGAGTGGGCATTGGCGAGCACCGCTAGGCCGTAGGTTCCGATTTTGTTGGCCACGTCGCCGTTGGCCGCGATCCTGTCGGCGCCCACCACTACCAGGTCCACTTCGCCCTGTTGCATCAGATACCCCGCCATATTGTCGGTGCACACCTCCACGGGAATATCGTCCCGGGAAAGCTCCCATGCGGTGAGGCGCGCACCCTGGAGGAGCGGGCGGGTTTCATCGGCCAAGACACGGATGCTTCGCCCCGCCTCCACGGCGGCGCGCACTACGCCCAGCGCCGTCCCGTAGCCACCGGTTGCCAGGGCGCCCGCATTGCAGTGAGTCAACACCTGGGCGCCATCGGGTATCAAGTCGATCCCCGCCTGGCCGATCTCCCGGCAGATCGCTTTGTCGTCTTCGAGAATCGTCTCGGCTTCGGCCAACAGGCCTGCCCGCAAGGATTCCGTGGAGGCCCCCGGTGCCTGGGCGAGCTTGGCCAGCGTCCCACGCATACGATCCAGAGCCCAAAAGAGATTGATCGCCGTCGGGCGCGTCCTCTCAAGCCTGGGGATCACTCGGGATTCGAGTTCGCCCACCATCGCGTCGAGGTCGCGGGCATCGCTCCGCCATGCACCCAGGGCCACTCCCATGGCGGCCGCGCAGCCTATGGCCGGCGCTCCTCGAATGGCCAGCTCTTCGATGGCTTCGGCGACCTCTTCCACTTCGGTCAGCGACAGATAGCGCTCTTCATTCGGGAGCTCGCGCTGGTCGAGCAACTCGACCCTGTCCGAATTCCACCGAATCGTGAACCACTCGCCTTCCCCGGTTCCCCTAGACGCCACCACGGATAATCTCCATCAATCGCGTGCGGACTTCGCCCGGGTTGGCCTTGCCCCCCGCAGCCTTCATGACCTGTCCCATGAGAAAGTTGAGCGGTTTGTCGTCCCCCGCACGCACGCTTTCCACCGCCGCGGCATTGGCCCCGATCACTTCCTGCACCCACTCATCGATCAGCCCCGAGTCGGTAACCGCTTCGAGCCCCCGTTCTTGCATCAAGGCCGCGGGATCACCGCCTTGGGTCACCAACTCGGGAAGCAGATCCCGCGCATTTTTTGCAGTGAGACGACCCTCTTCCACCAGACCGATCAATCGGGCGAGGGTCTCGGCGTCGAGGGCCGAATCCTCGACTTCGAGGCTTCGATCGTTCAATGTCTGACGCAGATCGCGAGCGATCCAATTGGCCGCTGCCTTGGCGGAGCCGCAGGCCTGAACACATCGCTCGAAAAAATCCGCCAGTTCTCGGCTGGAAATCAGGATCTGCGTCGTCTCGGCCGGGAGTGCATATTTCGCGTCGAAGCGCTCACGTTTCTGCTCGGGCAACTCGGGCAGGTCGGCCCGGACGGCTTCGATCAGGTCTTCGTCGATGCGGAGCGGAATGAGATCGGGGTCGTCAAAATAACGGTAGTCATCGGCGTTTTCCTTCAAACGAAGAACCCGGGTTCGACGGCGGTCAACGTCGTAAGCCATAGTCGCCTGCTGGATCTCGCCCCCATCGTCGAGAATTTCCGACTGCCGAACGATCTCGGCCTCGATCGCGCCTTCGACGTTGCTGAAGGAATTCAGGTTCTTGGTTTCCGTCCGGGTTCCCAATTCGGAACTCCCGTGCAGGCGCAGGGAGACATTGGCGTCGCAGCGAAACTGCCCCTTCTCCATGTCGGCGTCGGAAACTTCGATGTAGCGGAGAATGGATCGCAGGGTCCGGAGGTAGGCACCCGCCTCGGCGGCCGAGCGCAGATCGGGTTCTGAAACAATTTCGAGCAACGGCACTCCGGCGCGATTCAGATCGATATGCGTCCCATCGGCGCCGGTGACGGCCACATCGTGAATCGACTTTCCGGCATCTTCCTCCAGATGCGCCCGTGTCACCCCGATTCGCTTGATCGTGGTCGCCGCATTCTTCTTTTTCTTTTGGGCCCCTCCGGTTCCGGCTTCCGCCGGAACCTCGATTTCGATCCAGCCGTCGCTGACCACGGGTTCCTCGTACTGCGAAATTTGATAGCCCTTGGGAAGGTCGGGGTAGAAATAGTTCTTCCTGGAAAAGACCGAACGCGTATTGACCCGGCTGTGGGTGGCCAAACCCAGGCGAATCGCCAGACCGATTACCTTTTCGTTGAGTACGGGCAGCACTCCCGGCATGCCGAGATCAATGGGATGCACGTCGTGGTTCGGGGCATCGCCGTAGCGAACCGGGGCCGGGCTGAAGAGCTTGGACTCGGTCTTGAGATGGGTATGGACCTCGAGCCCAATGACCACCTCGTATCGATCTAGGGGATTTTCACTCATGCCTTGTTCCCCGCATGGGCGGAACCATCGCCTTGGGGCCTTTGCTCGTGGTGATCAGTCCGCCGCTGGAAAGCATCGGCGACCCGAAGCAGGGTGGCCTCATCGAGGGCTTTCCCGAGCAGTTGCATGCCCACCGGAAGTCCTCCAAGTTGACCGCAGGGAAGCGATATGCCCGGCAGGCCCGCGAGGTTCGCCGAAACCGTGTAGATGTCGCCGAGGTAGAGACTCACCGGATCGTCATTTTTTGCCCCGATGGGGAATGCCACCTCGGGATACGTGGGCCCAGCGATGACATCGCAGGCTTCGAAGGCCGCTTCAAAATCGCCGCGCACCAGCGTGCGGACCTGCTGGGCCTTGCGGTAATAGGCATCGAAATAGCCCGCGGAAAGCACGTATGTGCCCAACAAAATCCTCCGCTTGACCTCGGCCCCGAACCCTTCGGATCGCGATCGGCGGTACATATCGTCGAGATCTCGAACTTCATCGGCTCGCCGCCCGAAGCGTGCGCCGTCATAGCGGGCCAGATTGCTCGAGGCTTCGGCGGTGGCCACCAAGTAGTAGGTGGAGACCACATAGGGTGTATGGGGCAGCGTAACCTCCACCACCTGAGCGCCGGCGGCCTCGAGCTCGGCCACCCCGCGACGCACCGCATCGATGACTCCCGGCTCGGCCCCATCATCGACGAAATATTCCCGCGGCAGACCGATCCGAAGACCGGCGACATCCCCGGTCAGCGAAGACTCCAGGGCGGGCGCGGCTTCGGGGAGCGAAGTCGAATCCCGTGGATCGTGACCCGAGATGGCTTCCAACACCCAGGCGGCTTCCCGGGCGGTATGGGTGAAGGGACCGATTTGATCGAGGGAAGAGGCGAAGGCCACCAGGCCCCAACGCGAAACCCGGCCATAAGTCGGCTTCATGCCCACGACACCGCAAAAAGAAGCCGGCTGACGAATGGATCCCCCGGTATCGCTGCCCAGGGCAAAGCCGGTGAGCCCGGCCGCAACCGACGCCGCCGAACCGCCGGACGAACCGCCGCAGGTCCGCTCGGGATCCCAGGGGTTTCGAGCGGGGCCGAAGATCGAGTTTTCCGTGGTCGCCCCCATGGCGAACTCGTCCATATTGGCCCGGCCCAGGATGATGGCGCCCGCCGCCTGGAGGCACTGCGCCGCCGAACCGTCGTAGGGGGAGACAAAAGGCTCGAGGATCCGCGATGCGCAGGTGGTGGGCTCGCCCTTCATCACCATGTTGTCCTTGAGGAGAACCGGCGTCCCTTCCAAGGGGGAGCGCGTTTCACCGGCCCTGCGACGCTCATCGGATTGCTCGGCCTCGGCCAGCGCGGCTTCGGCCCTCAGGCCCACCACCGCACCCAGGCTCCTCCCCTCGCTCTCGGCCCGCGCCAGGGCGGAGCTCACCAACTCCACCGAGGAAAGCTCCGACGCCTCCAAGGCTGCACGCTGCGCCTCCAGGGTCTCCACCCTCAGTTCTCCTCCCCATCGATCACCTTTGGGACCACAAATGCGCTGGCTTCCCGCACGGGCGCGTTTGCCAGGGCGAGGTCGGGATCAATCCCAGGGCTTGCCCGATCGGCGCGCAGGGGAGTGGCCAGGGGGATCGCATGGGCTGTGGGCTCGATGCCTTCGGTGTCGAGGGCCTGGAGCTGATCGACATGGTCGAGGATGCGATCCAGATCGTGGGTCATTGCCTCGATCTCATCGGCGGAAAGCGACAGGCGCGCCAGTTCGGCGGTGCGCTCGACATCTTTCCGGGTAATCCTCGACATGGCGCGCAAAGCTAGCACGGCGGCCACGCGCCCCCCGACTCGTTCCCCCGGCGAAGTCGAAATCGCCTGGCGCCGAGGCGCATTGCCAAGCCCCCGACCGGGGCCTAGGCTAGGCCCCCTATATGACTGAACTTTCTGAACTTTTCGCTGAAGTCGCCGAAGACATCCAAACCTCCATCCGCGAGCTCGGGTGGCACACCCCCACCACGGTGCAGGCCAAGGCAATTCCCCTGATGCGCGGAGGGGGAGACCTCATCGTCCAAGCCCAAACGGGCAGCGGCAAGACCGGCGCTTTTGGAATTCCCCTGGTCGAGGGCATCGACACCTCGATTGCCCGCATCCAAGCGCTCGTGATGCTGCCTACCCGCGAGTTGGCCAATCAGGTGGCGGTGGAGCTGACCACCCTAGGGCGGCACCGGGGCGTGCTCGTCCTGCCCGTCTACGGGGGGACGGGCTACGCGGAACAAGTCGATGCCCTGGAGACAGGCGTCCACATCATTGTCGGAACCCCGGGGCGTATTCTCGACCATCTTGGCAACGGCCGGATGGATCTGCGCGATGTCGGCGCACTGGTTCTCGATGAAGCCGATGAAATGCTCTCTCTGGGTTTCTGGCCCGATATGCGCGAGATTGGCACCTACCTACCCGAGAAACGTCAATCGCATCTCTTCTCGGCGACCATCCCCGAGAAGGTTCGATCGCTTTCGCGCTTCTTCCTTACCGATGCCGAATTTGTCGCGGTGGATGACGGCCTCAGTGCCCCACAGCAAATCGAGCATTACTACTATGTCTGCAGCGCGAACGAGAAGGAGGCGCTGCTTGCCCGCATCCTCGAGTTCGAAGATCCCGAGAGCGCAATTATTTTCTGTAACACCAAGGCCGACGTTCGCTTCATCACCGGTTACCTGAGCAAGCGCGGCTTCAACGCCGACCAGATTTCGGGCGACCTCGCCCAAGCCGCCCGGGAGCGAGCGCTCAAAAGGATCAAGTCCGGGGAACTGCGTTTTCTGGTGGCCACCGATGTGGCCGCCCGGGGAATCGATATCAGCGACCTCTCCCATGTCATCAGCTACGCGACCGCCGATGCTCCCGAAGTTTACGTCCACCGAACCGGGCGGACCGGACGCGCGGGCAAGGCGGGCATTGCCATCTCCCTGGTCTCTGGCCTGGATATCGGCAATTTCAAGCACATGCAAAACGTCAACAACATCGAGGTCGTCGAGCGCACGCCGCCCAGCGAGAGCGATATGCTGACGCGCATTCGGGAGCGCATTCAGGTCAAGGTCGAACATGAAATGCGCGGCTTGAGCCCGGCTCAGACCGATTTTGAAGTCAATCGCCTGATCCCCGTGGTGGAGGCGATGGCGACGAGCCACGAAGGACGAAGGGATCTGGCGGGGATCTGCGCCGCCTATCTCTCCGAGCACCGCCCGGAGACCACCGTCCCGGAAGAACCGAATGCGGATGCCCCGCCCCCGGAGAGACGCCGAGGCTCCAGTGACGGACGCAGGAACGGAAGCGGCCGTGGCGGAAATCGTGGCGGTGGCCGGGGGGGAAATCGTGGCGGCGGTGGAGGCAATCGCGGAGGCGGACGGGGACGGCGCTAGCTCCCGGCCAAGCTCTTCGCCAAGCCCTTCGCCAAGCTCTTAGCGAAGCCCTCAGCGAAGCCCACCCTCCGACTTGACCCGAGCCCGGGAGGGGGGTGCTTGATCGGCCGGAAGCCCGCAGCTCTTGAATCGCAGGTCCGCTCGTTGGATGGCGGTTTCCGCCGCTTTCGCGAGCCCGGCGCTTGGCTCTTCGTCGCGATTGCGGCCGGGGCAGGCATGCGGATCTTTCTCGCTTTCGCGAGCGAAGGGACCCTGGACGTCGAGATCTGGCAAGCGCACGCGCAGACCCTCACCGAAACTCCCCTGATCGACTACTACCACGGCGGTCGTTTCACCTTCAATCACCCGCCCCCCATGGGCCTGGCCGCCCGCGAACTCTATGCCCTCGCCCAGGCGACCGGGCTCAGTTTCGGCTTCCTGCTCCGCTTTCCCTTCGCCCTCCTCGACGCTTTTACGGCAATTCTGCTCTTTAGCGCGCTCGCCGAAGCCAAAGATCGACGACTGCGGCGCGCCCGGTACGCGTTGGCGAGTCTCTACTGGGTCTCTCCGATGGCGGCAATTTTCTCGGCCTACCACGGCAACACCGATTCTTCGGTGGGCTTCTTCCTCATCGCTGCCACGCTCTGTCTGTTGAGAGCCAAGCCGGGTTGGGCCGGCGCCGTTCTGGGGTTCTCGCTTTGGATTAAAATTCCGGGGGTCCTCGCCCTTCCGGTCCTGCTCCTTGCCATGTCCAATGGGCGCGAGCGTTGGCGCTTTTGCACCGCAATGGCCGCGACGGTTCTTGCGGGCTATCTGCCCTGGCTCGTCCAGGACCCCACCGCGGTCGTCCGCTCGGTGTTCTTCTACTCGGGCCTCATGATCCAAACCCCGGTGGGCGTACCCATCTGGGGCCTCCAGGTTTTCTACCCCGATCCCGCGGAGCTTTCGCCCGCCGCCTTCGACTTCTTCCGCCGGTTCAGGGGGGGCTACTACCAGTGGAATACAGTCATCGCCTTGACCCCGGTGGTGCTCTACGCCCTGCTCCGGAACCGGGCCCGCAACGCCGAATCAATTCTGGCGGGAATCGCGGGCAGCTATTTCATTTTTTATGGGCTGACGAATTTCTGGGCCTTCCAGTATCTCGCCTGGGCGCTCCCCCTCTGGGCATTTTTGGGCTTTCGAATCGCCGGAATCGCCCAGACCCTGACTTTTTTTTACATCTACGGTCTCTACGCCTGGCTCTGCGGTGACCCTTTTCTACTGGGAAAATGGGATTTCATCGCCAAGGGGGACTGGCCCATCGGTATTCGTGGGATCCGCGACGCCTGCGTGCTTTTCTTTTTCGGCGCTGCCCTCTATTTTCTGATGGGTGCCGCGCGAGAGGCGGGGGCACGCTGGCGGGGCGGACCGGGTCGGTTAAGCTCGCCGCGACGAGGCCGCTGAACTCTCCACAGGAGATGATTCTTCAAGCGCCATGCTTTTCAGTTCGACCCTCTTCCTCTTTGTCTTCCTGCCTGTATTCCTGGGGCTCTATCTCGCCCTTCCGAATATCCGTCTCCGGAACGCGCTGCTCCTGGTGGGCAGTCTCTTCTTCTACGCATGGGGGGAGACCGTCTATGTCCTGATCCTGGTCGCCTCTATCGGGCTTAACTACGTCTTGGGCCTCTGGATCGAACGGCAGCGCGATCGGCCCGCCGGCCATCGGGCGCTCGTTCTCGCGGTCGGGCTCAATCTCCTGATCCTTACGCTCTTCAAGTACGCAAATTTTCTCATCGACAACTTGAACCTCGTACTCGGTGGCCTGGGAGTCGATCCCATCGTTCTGGCCCCAGTTCACCTTCCGCTCGGAATTTCTTTTTTCTCCTTCCAGGCCATCACCTATGCGGTCGATATCTACCGCAGGCAGGCCTCGGCGCAAAAAAATCCACTCCGAGTCGCGCTGTACATCGCGCTCTTCCCCCAGCTCATCGCCGGACCCATCGTCCGCTACAAGCAGATCGCCGCGCAGCTCCAGAGCCGGACAAGCCGTCTCGAAGATATTGCCGAGGGCATTCGCCGCTTCATCGTCGGCCTCGCCAAGAAAGTGCTTATCGCCAATACCCTCGCCCTACCCGCCGATCGTATTTTTTCCGTTCCCGGCGCCCAGCTCGAGCCGTCGGTGGCGTGGCTGGGCATCGTTTGTTTCAGCTTCCAGATCTACTTTGACTTCGCGGGTTATTCCGACATGGCCATCGGGCTTGGGCGCTGCTTCGGGTTTCGCTTTCCCGAGAACTTCGACTGGCCCCTACTCTCGCGCTCCATGCGCGAATTCTGGCGGCGCTGGCATATGACGCTTTCGGGATTTTTTCGCGACTACGTCTACATTCCCTTGGGTGGCAACCGGCGGGGCGGGCTACGCACCGGCTTCAATCTCGTCACCGTCTTTTTCCTGTGTGGCCTATGGCACGGTGCCAGCTGGAACTTTGTTCTCTGGGGTCTGGTCCACGGTGCATTTCTGGCCGCTGAGCGCCTGCCCTTGGGCGGGTATATCCGTTCGGCACCTCGAGCGGTCCAGAGCTTCTACACGCTGGGTGTCATGAGTCTGGCGTGGGTCTTCTTTCGAACCGACGACCTCAGCCATGCCAATGCTTTCTTTGCCGCTCTCGTAGGTCTCGGGGGTCTCGAGGAAGGCGGCGGCGCATACCCCGTGGCCCTCTACCTCAATAACCGCGTTCTCTTCGTCCTTGGTTTGGCGAGCCTTTCGGCGCTCCCGCGATTCGGCCGAGGCTGGGAAGCCCTTTCCCTCAAGGCCTCAGATCTCGGCCTGCTCCACGAAACCATCCGCTTCGCGGCGCTCTTTGGGGCTCTTGGCCTCTGCGCCATGTCCCTCGCCATGGGGACCTACAACCCATTCATTTACTTCCGCTTCTGAGGAAACGAACGTGTCTGCGGATTTTTCACAGCATTTCCACGCCAACCCCAGTCGAAGGCGGAAGATCGCCGACTTCGTCACCGTCATTTTTTTCTTCGGCCTTTTGGGGTCGCCCCTAACAGCCCTGCTCCTGGGCAACGTCTCCGAAATATCGAACCCTGAAAATCGACGGCTCGCCGAGCCGCCCGCCCTGGAAGCCCGATGGGAAAGCTGGGCAAGCTTTCCCCGTCGCAGCGAAAACTATTTCGACGATCATTTGGGCTTTCGCGAGACCATGATTCGAAATTTCGCCCGGCTGAATCTCGCTGCCTTTGGCGTTTCGCCGAGCGACAAGCTCGTGGTGGGACGCGAGGGATGGCTCTTTTTCGGCGACGAGAACGCGATCGCGGGCTATCGCGGAACCGATCCCCTGAGCCCGGGCGAGTTGGCACATTGGCGCAGCGTGCTGGAGGAGAGAAGGGACTGGCTAACCGAAAGAGGGATCGCCTATCTCGTCATCCTTGTCCCCGACAAGCACGAATTCTACGCAGAATACATGCCGGCCTCGTTGCCTCGAGCGACGGATATCCATCCGATGGATCAACTGGTGGATTTTCTTGCCGAACACTCCGACATCGAAATTCTCGACCTGCGACCAGCCCTCGAGGCCGAGAAACTCAAGCGGCGCGTCTATCACCGAACGGATACCCACTGGAACGATGCCGGTGCCCACGCGGCCTATCGAGCGATCCTTCGGCGCCTGGATGCCCTACTTCCGGGGATCGAAAATGCGCAGCCCGCCCGGGTGAAACGCGGCCAATACGACGCCCCTGGGCTAGGGCTGGCCGGTCTCGTCGGGCTCGAGGATGTCCTTCGCGAGGAGGTACTCTCCGCCCGGCTCATCCGGCCCCGAGCCGAAGTCGCACGCGAACATCGGGCACACTACAAACAACGCACCCGGACCTTGCAGCCGCTCGCCCACGGCGTCGCCAACCCGAAACTGCCCCGGGCCGTGATGTTTCGCGACTCTTTCGGGAACGCTTTGATCCCCTACCTATCGGAGCATTTCCGAAGAATCCTCTACGTCTGGAATCGCGACGTCGATCCCGAGGTGGTCGTGGTTGAAAAGCCCGACATCGTGATTCAGCAGATCGTGGGACGTTTTCTCCCAAGGCGGCCCCGGACCGTCGCCGAGTTGCAAGCCGCCAGTGCAGCAGAAACCCGATGAGGCGATCCGAACGGACGCGATAGAGACGCTCGGTCGGGGTGGGTGAGTGGGTGGGTAGGTGGGTAGGTGGGTAGGTAGGTGGGT
>LWDU01041717.1_pt1 | contig 29331 bp, 22 predicted proteins | sample 727161 | NCBI WGS metagenome assembly LWDU01 (sample SAMN04566230, study PRJNA314399) | hydrothermal vent metagenome | isolation source: deep sea hydrothermal plume seawater | place: Mexico: Gulf of California, Guaymas Basin | collected 2004-07-11
GTGGGTAGCATCTTTTACTACTACAACGCTGGCGATGAAAATTGGGGCGACATAACAGTAGATTTCCCGGGCAGCTTTTCACCCCGAAAGGTGTCTGATGATGGAAAGTTCGTCTACGGATTAACCCAGCTAGAAAAAGGCATTAATGCGTCTCAATCATTAGTAAAAGTATCTCTAGACTCGGGAGAATATGAAGTCATCCATAATTTTGGCTTTGTCTCTCAAATATCTATCGGCTTCACAGAACGTGGCGGCCACCCAGAATATGCGACCTGGGTTGATGACAAACCTCAGATAAAAGTATTTAAAAAGACTCGACCAGCGCAAGTATTAGCGGGCTTTGCAAAGGGCTTCCCTGGTTACCTGGTGGTAAACACAGGGTCTGATGATGCTGAAGAGTATTATATCTGGGAAAAATCAACCGGCAGCGCACGCTATTTGTTTAGCCAACAAGAGGCGGTAGATCAACTAGGGCTGAACTCCTTTGAATCAATTAAATACACCGCCAGTGATGGCGCTCAACTCCAAGGCTGGTTGCTAATGCCCCGCAGCGGCAAGCCCAAGGCGTTAATTAACCATATTCATGGTGGCCCACACGGACCTTACAACAGGTATGTATTTGATACTGAAATGCAGATTTTGGCTGAAATGGGATATGCCGTATTTGCCCCTAACTTTAGAGGCTCAGGTGGTTATGGTAAAAACCTAGAGCGTGCAGGATACAGACAATGGGGTACCCGTATGCTTGATGATATGCGAGAAGGTGCTGAGTTTGTGCAAGAAAATTATGATGTCGGCGACAAGGTTTATACCATGGGAGGCAGTTATGGTGGCTATGCCAGTGCGCAAAATATAGTACGTCATAATGACTACTATGATTGCAGTGTTATTGTTGCTGGTTTCTTTGAGTTTGACGAACTAACGGCAACGTGGGATGGAAGACGAGGTTTCAACACCAACGACTTCACTAACACCACGATGGGCACAGACGCAGCTCGTTTAAGAGCTATGTCACCGATACACAACCTAGACAAGGTGAAAGTACCCATACTCATTATTCATGGTAAAGCAGACCGTCGAACGCCTCTAGCAGGCGCCAAGAAATACGTCAAAGCGTTGAAGAAAACTAACATCGACTTCAAACATCACTTCTACTCTAATGAAGGCCATGGACTGTATTTTGATGACAATAGCTTAGACCAGTATGAAAAAATTAACACCTTCCTCAACCAGTGCGATGCCAGACCGCCCTTAAATGTAGCTTCGCGCTAAATTAAATGGACAATAAAAAAGCCCCCATTTAGGGGGCTTTTTTATTGATGCCTCTTCTCACTTCACTTCACGTATTTTGATCTTTTTACCATCTTGATTTCTCAAAAATTGGGCCCCTAAGAAGCCGCCTTCTATATTCACTTGATCATTGACTTCAAAGCTTATGGGCCGTTCGCTGGTTTTGCGGAAAATTCTACCCGTATCAGTGTAATAATAGACCTTCCTGCTTTTCGTGGTATGGACCTTGGTCACCCGCATGGATAAGGAGTTAGCAATTACTTGATCATATGCGCTCTGGGCAGCGGCAACGGTGCCAACCTGTGCGGCTGGTCTCTCTGGTGTGCGGGTTATTGCTCCGACAACCGGTGTATTCGCTACACTGTTGTTTGTCATTGTCGGTGAGGGACCAGTGTATCCAAGCGTCCGATCATAGCAGGCCAGTCTTGCACGGTTGTCGGCGATGCTCAAACAATCGTTAACATCACTAGATTGAGCAGCTGCAGAGACAGTTAGTCCAATCAGTAGGATTAATTTGCGTGTACATTCCATGCGACAGGTACTCCTTCATTGTTTATTGGGTTAATCTTAATATTAGTAAACCCAGCGTCAGTTAGCTGAGTTTGAAAAGTTTTTATTTCCGTGTCATTGCGAGCCACATTAACCATCTGAACAAAGCGCTCTTTCGATGCATGAAAATCAGGCAAGATGCTGTCAATAAAGTCTCGCCGTTGATGTTCTGGCTGACGGATCTTTTTAAAGAAAGCCAATACGCTTTGTGAAAAATCAACCAGTATGGGGTTGCGTTCTGCTGTTGACTTGTTCATCACGGATGAAATAAATTCATTGACAGATTCTCTAGCGGCTTCCGCTTTGGGCGATTTTGACAAGGCTTTTAAATCGCCCTGGCATTGATTAAGTTCATCGTTAATATCATTGATGTAGGTGACGATCTTCTTCATCTGATCGAAATCAAATTCTGTTAAGGCTTTTACGGACATCTCAGTAATTACAGATTTAGCGTGATGCATTAACAGCGTCAACTGGCCATCTGGTGCGAGTAATTTTTTAAGTAAGGGTAAAGATTGTTCGAGCGGCGAGTATTCAAGTCCATAGACCGAGGCGATCAGATCAAACTGCTCGGTTGACTGGAATTTTTCAATACCGGTTTCACTATGAAGCGACAGCGTTAAGTTATGGTTACCGCGTTTTTGTACAGCTTCCGATAGTTGCACCTGCGCTGCATCAACACCTGTGTAAGTGCCTTTAATATTTAAATCCAGCAAGCAGGGCACAAGTGATGCATTGCCACAGCCTACTTCAAGAATATTTAGGGCTTTTTCTTCTCTCTGACTGACAATGGTTGACCACCAGTCGGCGATATAGCCTTTGGTATAGCCATCGGCATAGTATTCACCAAACGTCGTACTATGGCCTTTTTGCCAAAAATTTCCCCATGCTTCCATTTTTTTTCCTCAAAAAAAGAGCCCGCCTAGGCGGGCTCTTTATCTTACTTAAGTAACGCTTACTTTACATCTCGATCGTATATTGCATGTAGATAACTCGGCCGAGGATAGAGTATTGGTACTCATCTGCTTGTGAACCAAAAGCATCAAGCAGTGGATCTTCATTGGTCAAGTTGTTAGCACCAATAGTTAATGATCCATAGTCGCTCAGGTCGTATGAAGCATTCAAGTTATAGGTCTTGTATGAATCCCACTTAACCTCACCACTTGAACTTTCAGACTCACCGATGTAGTCAGCACTAAATGCTGCAGACCAGTTGCCCATTGTCCAAGAAACAGTGGCATTAGATCTCCACTCAGGGAAACCTAAGGTATCAACTGCATCACCTAGGATACCAGTACCGAACTGAGCTTCCGTCTCATACTTTAGGTACTTAGTAGCTTCGCTGCGAATACGGAAGCTTCCGTATTCATCAGTATCAATGGTTCCGTCTATACCCATGTCAAGTGATTCACGACTTACATCGCTCACTGCGTTCTGATAGCCCGCTGCGATAGAGGTAACACTACCATTGGCTTGACGAACGACCAGTGGGTTGTTGCCGCCAGTATTGTAATCAACATTCAGCATGTCCTGTGCAGATACATACTCAACTGCATTTTGCAGCTCAAGAGTAACAAACTGTAACTTGCCCACCCAGTTATCATTATAGGTGTATTGCGCTCCGAACGAGAAGGTCTCAGATGTTTCTGCACCCAAGTCTGGGTTTGAACCAATGAAGGTGTCAAACTGACGAGAGGTACAGTCAGCTTCTGGAGTACCAACTAATGCACAACCATAGTAGTCAGTTGCACCTTCAGCAGAGAACGATGTAGCACCGTAAAGGCTGGCAAGGTCTGGGGCCCGGAAGCCTTGACCGTATGACGCTTTAAGGACCAAATTATCGATCATAGTGAAGGTTGCGCCAACACGAGGAGATACTTCGTTACCAAAGTCAGAATAATCATCATAGCGAACCGCTAAGTCGACTTCTAAGTAGTCGGTAACTGGTAGAATAGCTTCAGCCGTTATAGCTTTAACGCTGCGAGAACCTTCAGCAGAGTTACCCGCTGAACCACCTACGAGACCTGCTTCTGATTGCGCATCAACCAATGCTGCGTAGTTAATGGTAAAATGCTCGATACCAGCTGCGAGGATCGCTTGTCCACCGGCCATCTCAAACATGTTGTACTGAATACCGGCAAAAAGCTTTTGCTGATTCATACGATCATCATTAAGAGTCGTGGATTTGAGGTTGGCAACATAAGTATCATAGTCTGTAATACCTTCAGCAACGTTTTCGGCAAAACCACCATAGCTTAGGTAGTACTGACCGATAGAGGCTGAACGATAGTCGGAATATGTGTAGTAGGCTTCAAATGAAAGATCATCATTAATATCTACGTCCACTCCAAAGTTGACGTCAACTAGAGTGTCATTAACAACGTTGTCACGAGTGCCGATATCAACCCAGCGGAAGTAACCATTCATTTCCTGGCCAAACGGGTTTTTTGGGTCGCCGGCAAGAGCCACGCCCGGAGCTGCTGGTGGCGCATAGCGTCCAAATGATTCGTTATTAGACAATATGGCATCAACGTAGATGCTAACATCATCACTCACATCATAGTCAGCGTTGACATAAGCGTTGATACGATCCATTGAGGCTCGGTTAGCAGAAACGTTCGCGTAGGCATAGCCACAGTAGAAACCAGCGTCAGGCCCAAATACCGCGTCAGCTTTCAGCTCACCAACGAAAGAACCATCATCAACACAGTTAAGACCTGGGTTAACATACCAAGTGTCACGATTAGTGTCGCTGAATGGAATAGATGTATCATAGTTAGGGTTAATTAACGAGTAACCATAAAATGAAACACCTTCTGTTTCTTGATAGCCTGTAATAAAACCATCGCCATTCAAGTCGCTGTAGCGAGCCGCTGTGAATGAACGGTCTTTATCGAATACAGGATCACGAGTGTCCATTTCAATACCAAAGGTTACAGAACCCTTGTCACCTTGAGCGCCGGTTAAGAAAGAGAAACCATGCTCAGAGCCGTTATCTTTTGAGCGATCACCATAACGAACGGTAAATTCTGCTCCATCGTAGCCTGACTTAAGAATTACGTTTACAACACCGGTTACGGCGTCAGAACCATATACCGCAGAAGCACCATCAGCAAGTATGTCGATTCTCTCAACAAAAGACATAGGTATAAGGTTAAGGTTTACAGAACCACCACCGCCTAATGAAGCTGAACCAACAGTACGACGACCATTAATCAGAACAGCTGTTCGTGATGCGCCAGCTCCTCTAAGGTTGAAGGTAGCATTAGACTGAGCTGAGTTACCTGATGACTCACGGAAAGAACCGAGTGAGTTAAGAGTTGATGAGCGAAGTGCATCAGCAACAGAAACGTCGCCTGACAGCTTCATATCTTGAGCCGTAATACTAATGACAGTTTGCGACTCAGGAGCCTTGGTACGCTTAATGCGTGATCCTGTTACAGAAATCTCCTCAATTTCAATTTCTTCATTTGTATCCTGTGCCAACAGTGGCATAGAAGCAGACAACAGCAGCGACGCCCCGATTGAAGCACGAATGGCTTTAGTTAGAGGTGTAATTTTCATTTAATATCTCCCTTGCATTTATTGTTATCCTTATTGGCACTAAAAAAACTGACTTAAGCTTTCTATCCATATATTAAAAAGCGAATGATAGTCACCAATAAAGGCTTTAAGTTGACTTGTTATTCTGCAATATTTAATTAGAACGTGATAAATCCCATAAAAAATGAAACTTATCCACCAAGTCCGAGTCAATCCTACCCCAAAATTCACGAGTGCGCATGTTTTTTACATCAAAATCATACATAAATTCAATGTCAGAATAATTAATGGACTTTTAAATTCGTAAAATAGTATATATACATAAAGATTAGGCGGAGATTGGGATGTTTTAATTGTTTGTTAATGCTAGAGGTTGTGGGCGCTTTTCGTGTAGTTGTTTGGCTTTGATCGTTAGCCAAAGCCATCTTCATGAAGATAAAGAACATCGACGAGCACTATATAATATCGTTTGATGCCAATCCTTTGACCGTGATTTCAGCGTATTGCAAATACTCTTGCAGAATTTCAATGGTTTGGTTGCCTAACTGAGGGGGTGCCAAATCGTATTCTATTTGGGATCGACTGTAGTTTATTGGGTTGGCGACTAACTTTAGGTCACCCGCACGAGTGTCTTGCATGGTTAGAACCATATTACGGGACTGTATCTGGGGGTCGTCGAATACTTGATCTATGGTATTGATGGGGCCGCAGGGAACTGCATGGTCTTCAAATTTAGATAGCCAATACTGGCTGGTTTGTTGTTTGAGATGTTTGGTAATTTGGCCACAAAGCGTCACGCGGTTATTAACACGTGCAGTGTTAGTGGCATAACGTTGGTCGTCAGCCCATGTAGGTTCACCGATGACTTGGCAGAAGCGCTGGAACTGTTGGTCATTTCCTACCGCGACAATAATATGACTGTCTAAGGTAGCAAATGCTTGATAGGGGACTATGTTGGGATGTGCATTGCCCAAGCGACCTGGGATTTGGCCACCAATGAGATAATTACTGGCCTGGTTCGCCATGACGGCGGCCTGAACGTCGAGTAGAGCAAGGTCAATATACTGTCCCATACCGGAATGATGGCGTTCTAAGAGAGCGCCTTGAATAGCATTGGCAGCGTAGAGCCCAGTAAATATATCTGTTACTGCGACGCCAACTTTGGTGGGGCCGCCACCATTTTGGCTATCGGGTTCGCCTGTAACACTCATTAGTCCAGCCATACCTTGGATAAGAAAATCATACCCGGGACGTTGAGCGTAAGGTCCAGTTTGGCCAAAGCCAGTGATCGAGCAGTAGACCAGTTTGGGATTAACCTTTTCTAAAGAAGAGTAATCAAGCCCATATTTAGCCAGGCCTCCCACTTTATAATTTTCAATCAGCACATCAACTTTAGCGGCCAGTTTGCGGATAATATCCTGACCCTCTGGCTGAGTGATATCGACGGTAAGGGATCGTTTTCCACGATTAGCTGAGAAAAAGTAGGCGGCATCTTCAGTGTCGTTGCCAGCTGTATCTTTTAGGTATGGAGGTCCCCAATGGCGTGTATCATCGCCTACCTTAGGTCGCTCTACCTTGATTACGTCTGCTCCTAGGTCCGCTAATAATTGCCCAGCCCAAGGGCCGGCTAATACCCGACTCATATCCAATACGCGATAACCTGTGAGTGGACCCGCCATGATTTTCCCTATCTATGAGTCAATCTAACTAAAGGCTTGAATGCCCGTTTGCGCTCTGCCTAAGATCAAGGCGTGGACATCTGCTGTACCTTCGTAGGTATTGACGACTTCAAGATTCAGCATATGGCGCATCACTGGATATTCATCAGAAATACCATTTCCGCCATGCATATCTCTCGCCATTCGAGCTATTTCTAGGGCTTTACTGCAGTTATTACGCTTCAGTAGTGATATTAACTCTGGGGCCAGATTGCGTTGCTCATTTAAACGTCCAGCGCGAAGAGACCCCTGCAAGCCGAGACTAATATCGGTCTGCATGTTGGCCAGCTTAAATTGAATAAGTTGGTTAGCGGCTAAGGGGCGGTTGAACTGCACTCGATCCAGAGTATATTGCCTGGCTGCGTGCCAGCAACTTTCGGCAGCACCTAAGGCGCCCCAGCTGATACCATAGCGAGCAGAATTCAGGCAGCCAAAGGGCCCTTTAAGGCCTTGCACATTGGGCATTAGTTGCTCTTCGGCAACAAATACTTCATCCATGACAATCTCGCCGGTAATGGAAGCACGCAGTGCCAATTTACCTTCAATTTTGGGCGCAGAAAGACCTTTCATGCCTTTTTCGAGAATAAAGCCACGAATGATGCCATCGTCGGTTTTAGCCCAAACAATAAATACATCGGCAATTGGTGAGTTACTAATCCACATTTTACTGCCAGAAATAAGGTATCCACCATCCACAGTCTTAGCTCTAGTTTTCATGCCTCCCGGATCAGACCCAGCGTCAGGCTCAGTAAGGCCAAAACAGCCTACCCACTCGCCGGTGGCAAGCTTGGGGAGATATTTTCCTTTTTGTTGCTCAGTTCCATAGGTGTAAATAGGGTACATAACCAGGCTGGACTGAACACTCATCATTGAGCGGTAACCAGAATCAACTCTTTCAATTTCTCTGGCGACCAACCCGTAGCTAACATAGCTAACGCCGGGGCAGCCATAGCCATCAATCGTTGCACCTAGCAAACCCAGCTCGCCCATTTCATTAAATATATTTCGATCTGTGTTCTCTTGGCGGTAGGCCTTAAGAATTCTAGGCGCTAATTTATCTTGAGCGTAAGCTGCGGCCGTGTCGCGCACTAGGCGCTCTTCGTCGGTGAGTTGATCATCGAGATTAAACGGATCTTGCCAGTTGAACTTGCCCCAATCGCTTGCCATTACAGATTCCCTATATAAAACGTATCGATTAATCGTTGCTCTAAGTCATTTATTATAACGCAGTCCGCACTAGAATTTTCTATACGGAATAATATTCCGCTGTTTGATCCAGTGACTTGGTTGCTCGAGCGATCAGTAAATCAATTTCTTCGTGGGTGCTGACAAACGGAGGGGAGATAATCATCGAGTCTCCCACCGCGCGCATAATCAAGCCATTAGCCACGCAAAACTCACGACAAATACCACCTGACTTTTGTTCAGGTTCAAGACGTTCGCGACTCTCTTTATTACGCACCAATTCGATGGAACCAAGCATGCCAGCACCACGCACATGGCCCACAATTGGGTGACTACTTAGTGCCGTCCACTGCTGTTGCAGATAGGGGCCAATATCATCTGCCACTTGCTGTATAAAGTTTCCATTTTCCATTATATCCATAGTGGCCAGGGCTGCTGCGCAAGCAATAGGATGGCCAGAATAGGTGAACCCGTGGCCGAATTCACCGCCATCTCCAGTAATAACTTCAGCGACTTTTTCGCTGACCATAACGCCGCCTAAGGGCTGAAAGCCATTGGTGACTGCCTTGGCAAAGGTTAATAGGTCGGGTTCCATGCCATAGGTTTCACAACCAAATAGTTTGCCGGTCCGTCCAAAACCACAAATAACCTCATCACTGACAAAGAGAATATCCCGTTCTTTTAAAATACGACGAACCTCTGGCCAGTAGCTGTCGGGGGGCACAATAACCCCACCCGCACCCTGAATGGGTTCAGCGATAAAGGCTGCAACATTTTTTTCACCCAGCTGATCTATTCTTTTTTCTAGCTCTCGAGCTGCTTGAAGCCCAAAGTCTTCTTCGCTAAGATCGCCGCCGCTGACATACCAGTTAGGGTCAGCGATGTGTTGAACGTAGGGCAGAGTTTCAAATTGGTTATGGACAAATTCAAAGCCACCAAGGCTAGCTGATGCAATGGTGCTGCCATGATAGGCGTTGGTACGGGCTAAAATAATTCGTTTTTTCGGCTGCTTTTTAGTATCCCAATAACGACGAATCAGGCGAATATTGGTGTCATTTGCCTCGGAGCCTGAATTGGTGAAAAAAACATGAGTAAACTGCTTTGGAGCTAAGTTCACTAGACGATCAGCAAGTTCTACCGCCGGGGTATTACTGCATTGGAAAAAGTTATTGTAGTACGGCAGTTGCTTAAATTGCTTACTGACCGATTCGGCGATAGCGGGTTGGCTATAACCAAAACTACAGCACCAAAGACCAGACATGGCGTCCAGCATTTGGTTGCCATCAGTGTCATAGATGTAAATATGTTCGGCACGATCAATGATCCTCCCAGGATTCCGCTGGTAATCACCAAAGTCGGTAAAAGGATGAAGATGCCGCGCTGCGTCTAATTTTTGCCACTCTGCTGTCGTTCTGATTTTGCTCATAATTTATCTCGTGGTAACTGACCCACTGTTTGTTTTAGCCGCGCTTTATTAATGAGCGAACTAACCCTAAAAGAGTATGTTTAAATAGTCACTGGTGAATGATTATTTGACCACAAATTAAAGTTCTAGTCAGTCACCCAAAAGGGGTGGTGAAAGATCTTTTATTAAAGATAATAAATTGTTCGAAAGTGGGTGTGTTAGTACGCCATAAAATATGAGAAAACACTATGTCTAAATCGCTACCCTTAGTAGGAATTGCCTGCGATGTAATCGCTAATGGTCTCCATCAGTTTCACGGCACCGGTGAGAAATATATCAACGCCGTGGCCCATGGTGCAAATGCAATACCAATGCTATTGCCTGCTTTCGGTAATGGTACTGATATTACCGATTTAAACACTCTATACACTGTGGAGGACTTAGTGAGCCAATTTGATGGTTTATTTTTAACTGGAAGTCCTTCTAATATTCAACCTCATCATTTTATGGGTCCCGCCCACGAGGAAGGGACATTAGAGGACCCCCAGCGAGATAGTCTGACCTTACAGTTAATCAATGAATGCATGAGGCAGGGCGTGCCTATCTTGGCGGTATGTCGTGGGTTTCAAGAGCTTAATGTTGCCTTTGGTGGAACGCTTCACGCTAAAATTCATGAAATCGAGGGATACCACGACCATCGTGAAGACAAAACAAAAGACCGAGACGGTCAATATGGGCCAGTGCACTCAGTGAGTGTTACTGAGGGAGGGCGATTACACGAGCTTACTGGTGAGACTACTTGGCAGGTAAATTCTCTGCATAGTCAGGGCATTAATGAGTTGGCCGAGAGTTTGGTGGTTGAGGCTGTTGCCGATGACGGCCTTGTAGAGGCGGTTTCCCTGGCAACAGGGTATGGTGGTCAAGATAATTGGATAATGGGGGTGCAATGGCATCCCGAATGGCAGTTGGAATCTAACAAGGTATCGACAGCTGTGTTCCAAGAGTTTGGTCGGCAGATCCGCAATGGTATGAGCGCCAGGGGCAGATAGGTTTCCATAAAATACCCAGAAGATGGCGCAGAAATAGATCTCGATGGCTAATCCCTTGGCGCGGCGTATATTTCTCGCCCGTCAAACCAGGTCGACAGGATTTGAGTCTCTGAAATCCTGTCACTTTCTCCTTGTTGCTCTAGTTTTAATAAGTCCTGGCTCAGGACCACAAAATCCGCTTTTTTGCCGACTTCTAATGAGCCCGTAATATCTTGCTGATCGAGCATCGCAGCCCCATTGATGGTGTAAGCATCCAAAATATCACGAACAGAGATAGCTTCACTTTTATTGTATATGCGGCCACTTATTTCATTCTTGCGCGTCACTGCTTTTTCAATGTTCAGCATCGGGCGAGGGTCGCGAGCTTCAACGGGCGCGTCACTGCCAGCTACTAATACGCCTCCGGCTTCAAGTACAGACCCAGCGGGATAGCTATTTTGGTAGGCATAGCCGGAGGGATCAAAAAGATCACTTTCAGACATAATGGGGTCGATAAAAGGCGATACCATCATTTGATATTGTATAAAAGGCTCGATCCAGGAGTACGTAAAGGCCATGTAAACGTCCAGATCAGCAATACGCGAAATATCGCTTGGGTGCACTAACTGTGCGTGAGCCATCGATACCTTTGCTTTAGATTTAGGGCTTTGTTTTTTGGCCTCAGCAAAACTATCCAACGCTAAGCGAACGGCGCGATCACCGATGGCATGACTGTGAACATTAATACCCGCATCATAAAGGGCCAAAGTATAGTCTCGTATAAAACTTTCTTCTCGTTCATATACCCCGTTGAATTTCCTGCATTGGAGAGGAGAAAAGCCCTGTGCATCATAAAAATCGCTTGCCGATATGGAGGGTAAGTTAGTGTCCGCCTGATGACGTAACTCGATACAGGCCGCGGATTCTGTGTCCACATATCCAATGACCTCTAGCGCCTGAGTATTGGAATCCACCTTGAATTGGGGTTGTAAATAATCCGTTAAAGAGGCGGCATTAGGCAGTGTTGGAGGGTTTGCATAGGGGTCACCTTCCGTAACGCCGTCAACGAAGATTTTTGCGGTATCAATTTTTAAATTTTCTACATTCTTATGTCTGCGTTGGATAGCCGTAAATTCATTAATAAGACGTTCGATATTAATGGGTTTATCTGGGCATGGTCGATAATCTTCAAAATCCGCAAAAAAAGCGACAGTCATGCGATGAGTCAGCGGCGATTGTTTAGCCCATTTGGCAAAAAGATCGATGTCGTGCTCTTTAAGTGAAGCTTCCATCGTCGACGTAATACCTGAGGCGGCTAGTCGTTGACCAATTTTTTGATAAAGCGCTAAATCAATATCAGGGTAACCCCAAAGATTAGGAACATTGACTAATTTACGTGCGTCTTCGTTGATCATGCCATTAGGCTCGCCCGAAGAATCGACGCCAACAAGTTCTTTAAAAGTTGCAAATTCCTTATTGAGTGTTTCCTGATTTAGACCAACCACATTGCCGGTGCGATCGGCAGCTAGTTTTAACGCATGGCTGTTCACCGCGCCATGGTGGCCATCATTTCCTAGCAAAACGATCGGGTGTTTAGTTGACACGGCATCTAAAGCCTTACGGATGGTAGGCAGTTTTACTGAGGGTTCATTGCCCCCTGAAAACGCCCATTGCTCTACTGTTAACCAATCACCTGAAGGTAGTTGTAAACGATTAATGCATTTTTTTAAACGAGGCACCAGAGCTTCAAGAGTGAAGGACTGGCTGGCTAGGTCACAGGTGTCAGTTTCAACGATGCCAGCTAAATGAATATGTGCGTCATGCAAACCAGGAATAATCATTTTGCCTTTCAAATCAACAATATCTGTCTTTACATCAATAAATTGTTCAGCGTCGTCGAGATCACCAGCGTACACCAAAATATCGTCTTTTATGGCGAGAGCAGAGACCACAGATTGCTCGCTATCAGCTGTGTAAATAACACCATTGATAAATAGAGTGTCCGCTGAGATTGATTTTTGTTCTGCACAACTCGATGCCATTAGCATTGATATCGTCGCTATTATCGTCAACATACCCTTTAACATCATTACATCCTTTAGTTTATCAACTTTATACTAGCCAGATTTAGCCCTTGCAGAATACCCTCTAAGGGTAGTCATTGTAATGAACGGCTGTCTCTTATCGGATACTATAGGATAATGTGCTTAATAATTAATAGACAGCTTGGAGTTTACGGTGAGTGACCTAAAGCTTGACCAGTTTTTACAAGACAACCCAGACATTGAAATTTTTGAAGTCATTTTGCACGACCTTAACGGTAATCAGCGCGGTAAGTGGCTTCCTAGGTCTCAAATTGGCAAGGTATTTGAGGGTGGTTTCAAAATGCCGCTCAGCGCCTGTTCCTTAGATTGCTGGGGTCGCGACCAAGATGAGTTAGTCGAAGAAAATGGCGATACTGACGGTATTTGTGAGGCTCATTCTGAAACTTTGGCCAGAGTGCCTTGGGCCGACAAGCCTACCGCACAGATAATTGTCTCAATGGGTAACGAAGCGGGTGATGCGCCGTTCGGTGGAGACTGCCGGTCAGTATTGCAAAGCGTACTTGATCGATATGCAGAGTTAGGCCTAACTCCAGTCGTTGCCAGCGAGATAGAATTTCATTTGTTAACATTGGATCGAGATAAATTCGGCCAACCTCAGCATACTCAGCGCGCTTTAGATGGTGGCCCAGCATTAGGTGGGCAAACTTATGGTCTTGATACCATGCGAAACGCAGCGCCATTGATGGACGCCATTGCAGATGCTGCAAAATTACAAAATCTGCCGATAGACACTCTAATCACAGAGTTTGGCCCATCCCAATTTGAAATTAATCTTTATCACCAAGACAGCGCGATGAGGGCTTGTGATCAGGGTAGTATGCTGAAGCGAGCGATTCGCAGTGTTGCTCGTCAGCACGACAAGATTGCCTCATTCATGGCCAAACCCTTTGCGCAAGAAGTGGGCAATGGCATGCATATTCACTTTAGCTTGCTCGATGAGCAGGGCAATAATGTGTTCGACAATGGTACTGATCAAGGTTCTGATTTATTACGCCATGCCGTAGCGGGTTGCGTTGATACTATGGCCGATAGCATGGCTATTCTGGCGCCAAATATTAATTCTTTCAGGCGAATGACCCCGGGATGTTTCGCGCCATTGTCAGCTAATTGGGGGTATGAAAATCGTACCACAGCTATCCGTATTCCCGGGGGCGATCATCGTGCTATGCGTATTGAGCACCGAGTGGCTGGAGCAGATGCAAATCCTTACTTAGCGGTAGCCGCTATTTTGGCGGGAGCGTTGTCCGGCATTGAGAGAAAGCTATCTGCACCAGAGCCTATTGAGGGTGATGCAGGTGATGTAAAGCCCACACTACCTCATTTTTGGAACGACGCGATTGGTGTGTTTGAAGACTCAACCTTCATTGGTCAATACTTAGGTGCTGAGTTGCAGAGGAACTTCACGCTGTGCAAGCGTAAGGAGAAGCACGAGTTTGACACACGTATAACAGCGTTGGAGTACGATGCTTTTTTGTAAGAGCAGGGCAGCCGCTCCACTGCTGTTGAGCTGAACTAAACTTGTACCTAAAACTACTGGTTACGTTTTAGTTTTAAGCTGACGATATTGTTTTCAGCAAGCTTGGCTCTGGCGGATGCCATTTTTGAGGTATCGGTGAAAGGGCCGACTAATACCCGATGCCAAATATCGCCATTCTTACTTTTAACCCTTTCACTTTCGACTGAGAGATTCATCAAAAGCAGTTGGACTTTGAGATTTTCAGCGTCCCGCACATTTTTGAACGATCCAGCCTGTAATACATAGACAGCATCTTTTCCTTGCTCAGTCTTATTGTCTGAATCTTGGTCATCAGGTACTAATATTTCTGTTTCTTTCAGTAAGGTATAGAAATCAAATTTAAGCTCTTTTAGGTCAGCTTTGTCGACAATTTCATTAACAGCTGCTGCAGTTTCACTTGGAGTTGAGTCATTAATGAGAGGAAAAAAATACATAATCAAAGCCCCAATCACCAATCCAGACATAAATGCAGGACGTGATGACTTTTCGGGAGATGGCTGCGCTCTCGTGTAACGATTTAAACTATTTGTTGAAGAATTCTGTGCCATAAATGAGTTACTTTGTGCTGAGTAATGATTGTAGGTGAAATGTTGGGTTATTGGCAAAGGTAAAATAGAGTTGAGCGAATAATTAGTCCATGTCTTAGAGTTCTTGAGGATCCACATCAATAGACCAACGCACTCGCCTCGACGCTTTATGGCTTTCAAGCTGCAATGCAAGAGAAGACAGCAATGATTGTAATAATGATCGTTTTGCGGAATCGTCCAGCCCGTTTTTCTAGCATCGCAGGCAACGGCCCTAGATAGCTTAATAGAGGGGTTGGTGGACTAATACTTTCGGCGATTTGTCGAGCCATTCGCAAAAAAGCTTCTGCTTCGTTGGCGCGCTCAGATTCAGCTCTGATGACTGACATATAACGAAAAGGCGGTAACTGGGTTAGTTCACGCTCAGATAAAAGCTGTGCGGCAAAATAGCCGTAACCTTTTTCTATGAGAATTTCTAGAAGTGGGTGTTGCGGCTGATGCGTTTGTATTAACACTCGCCCTGCTATGGTTCCTCTGCCGCTTCGACCTGCGACCTGCGTTAGTAGCTGCCCCATTCTTTCGTGACTGCGAAAGTCTGGGCTAAATAGACCAGAGTCGGCATCGAGTACTGCAACTAGTGTGACATTAGCAAAGTGATGCCCCTTGGACAGCATTTGAGTGCCAATGAGTATACATGGCTCTCCCTTATCGACAGTGTCAAAAATCTCTTTCATCGCGCCCTTTTTGCGTGTGCTATCACGGTCGACTCGCAATACTTTAGAGTCGGGAAAACATTGTTGTAAATAGGCTTCACTGCGCTCTGTGCCGCCCTGACAGTTTGGGCATAGATGAGGGATACGCTGCTGGTAGTCACAGTGATGGCAGATAAGACGGCTGCGTGCCCGATGCACAGTGAGACGTGAATCGCAGTGATGGCAATCTGCTGACCAGCCACACTGATGGCATAGTATGGCTGGGGCAAAGCCGCGGCGATTAAGGAAGACTAAAACTTGATGGCCATTGGCGATGGTTTGCTTTATTGCCGATAGGGTGGAAGAAGAAACCCCGGCTTCGGTTCGCTCTGTTTTTAGATCGATCAGGCTCCAATCTGGTTGGGTAGCATTACCTGCTCGATGCTTTAGTAAGAGATGTTTATAGCGACCCATTTCGCAGTTATTGAGCGATTCAAGAGAGGGCGTTGCCGAGCCCAGAATAATAGGTATATCCTCCTGGCGAGCTCTTATTACGCCGAGATCTCGAGCTGAATAACGAAAACCGTCTTGTTGTTTGTAGGATTGATCATGCTCTTCGTCAAGAATAATCACACCAGGATTTTGCAGGGGTGTGAATATCGCTGAGCGAGTACCCAAAATTACTTTCGCATCTCCAGATTTGGCGCTCATCCACGCTGCGAGTCTCTGCTTATCAGTTAAGCCGGAGTGCAGGGTAACCAGAGGTGCATTAAATCGATCACGGAATCGTTTTTCGGTTTGCGGTGTCAAACTGATCTCAGGAATCAAAACCAGCGCCTGACGACCGTAACGCAATGTTTTTTCAATAGCCTGTAGATAGATTTCTGTTTTACCGCTGCCGGTGACGCCATCCAACAAATAGGCATTAAATCCATGATCTTCAATGCTGTTGATCGCTTTTTGTTGGCCACTATCAAGCGTGAGGGCGTCTTCCTTAAGAACATTATCTAAGGAATGAGGGGGTGTTTCTACTATTAACGTTTCGATCAGCTTTTTCTCTTCGAGCGCCGACAATATTGATCTTGAATAGGCGGCTACAAGTTTTGCGTCATCTACCTTTCCTTTATTTTGCAATTCGTCAGTTAGGGCTTGTTGGCTTGGAGCTCCTTTCAAAGAAGTAGACCCTAATCCTTTGCCTTTAGTCGTGAGTTGCCAGAAGCGCCGAGAAGTATCGGGAAGAGGGTCGCCTTTGCGCAATAAAGTAGGCAGGGTGCTAAACAATGCATCGCCAATTGGGTGTTGATAATAGTTAGCCGCCCACACAAATAAGTTAAACAGTGGTTCTGGTAGTAGTGGCGAGCAATCAAGCAATCGTCCCACAGGTTTTAGTTTGTTAATATCAAATTCGCTTGTTGTTCCGGTGCCGACGATTAACCCCGTCATCTCGCGTCGACCAAAGGTTACCAGCACTCGACAGCCAATCTCGGCCTTAGCTTCTGGGTTATCTTTGAGCACATGCTCAGGTACCAGATAGTCAAATACACGCCGTAATGGAGAGGGCACCGCGATGCGGACAACTAAAGGTGCTAAATCAGACATAAAAAATTGAGAATTCCTTTTGTAACTACTGCGGTTTCTGCTAGAATCCGCGCTCTTTAGAAATGGCCTACCGTGCTTTACAAGAACTGACCTGTTTTAAGGCAGGATTTTATCAGTTTAAAGATGAAGTGGCGGTTCGTAACTTGGAGTATAAGATGAAAACTGAGATTCACCCAACCTATAACGAATTGGTTGCAACTTGCAGTTGTGGCAACATTATAAAAGTTGGCTCAACACGTGCCAACGCAATCCATTTAGACGTTTGCTCCTCTTGTCATCCGTTTTATACGGGCAAGCAGAAAGTTGCTGATGCAGGTGGTCGAATCGATCGCTTCAACAAGCGGTTTGGCGCTGCCAAAAAAGACGCTTAATCGCTACCCAGAGCTTATTGTCAGTTTAAAAAATGCGGCGTAGAGAAAATCTATCGCCGCTTTTTTTTGTCTCAATTATTGTTCGAATATTGATTCAAAAATAACACTAATACGATCTGTAAATGTAATATTGTCATGCAGATAGGCGCTAGAACTTGTGTCGATCTTGCGCTTTGTTGACTGCGCGTTGCAGGCCAATAAACATTACTAATGTTGATTTCTTGATAGAGTAAAAGTCCTGTTAAATCTGTTTAATCTTAAAACTGTAAGGGCCTAAATCCTAGCACTCTTTTTATTTGGGTAAAAAAGTTACTGAATTTTTGTGGACTAGTTAATCAAAGGTTACAATAGAGGGACATCTTAATCTTGACTGAGGTAGCAACGTGCGCGGTATTTGGCTGTTTATCAAATTTCTTTTGATTCTTGCTGTCGCTATGGTCGGTGCATTCTTTGCCTTGGAAAATAGCCAGTCGTTGGGTGTTAGCTTCATTTTCATAAACGGGCCCACTATGAGCGTCGGTGTGTGGCTGCTTGTTTTTTTTGCCATGGGTGCATTTTTAGGAATGTTAGCAAGTTCGGTGATGGTACTTTCCTATCGTCGTAAACTAACCAGTGCTACAAAAGAAGGATTCACCAAGCAATGACCTCTGTTTCACCAAAAGTAATAGTGGCGCTAGATTATGACAATCAGCATGACGCCTTAGCGCTTGCTGCGCAATTGGATCCAACCCAGTGTCGTTTAAAAGTGGGTAAAGAATTGTTTACTATCGCCGGACCAGCTGTCGTTGAGCAGCTCGTTAGCAACGAGTTTGATGTTTTTTTAGATCTAAAATTTCATGATATTCCCAATACGGTGGCTAAAGCGGTCGCTGCTGCTGCTGATTTGGGAGTATGGATGGCAAACGTTCACGCTTCTGGCGGTAGTCGCATGATGCGTTCCGCCAAACAGGCGTTAGAGGAAAAAGGCAGTAACATGATGCTGATAGGGGTGACTGTGTTGACCAGCATGGACGATACAGACCTCGAAGAGATTGGTATCCAGCGAAGCCCCAGTGATCAGGTGTTGCATCTGGCCAAGCTCGCTAAAGACTCAGGTCTTGATGGTGTGGTTTGTTCGGCTCAAGAAGCGTCAAGTTTAAAAGCCGGACTAGGGCAAGATTTTCAATTGGTCACCCCAGGTATTCGCCTAGATGGCAGCGCGGCAGATGATCAGCGACGAATTGTGACGCCAGTTGAAGCTGTGGCAATGGGTAGCGATTATCTTGTTATTGGGCGACCTATTACCCAAGCGGCCGACCCCTTAAAAACCTTGTTAGACATTAATCAGTCGATTTAGTTAAATTCATCAACAAAGATTAATGTGCCCGCGAGATCGTAGATGCGAACATGATCGATATCAAAGGTATCTTCTTTAAAGTCAGGATCAATGATATTTTCAATGGCAAAGTTGAGCAGCAGATATTGCGGGCTGTCAAAGGGCCAAGTGGCGTTATTCTTTATGGTTGGGTTGTAGGTGTAATGATGCTTGCCATCAACCTCAAAAACTAATTTCTCAGCTGTCCAATCGAGCGTGTAACTATGGAATTCAGATGATACTGTTGGTATATGCTGTCCACCAAGGTTAACTGTATCGCCATGGCTTGATCGGGTGTGGATTGCGCTTTGAGCATAGTTTTGATTGCTGCCCCAATGCTCCATGATGTCAATCTCACCGCCGTCAGGCCAAGATAGTTGACCAAATCCTAACGATTGAAAATAGGCGCCATGCCCGTTAGTGTTTTTTGGCAACATCCAAATTGCCGGCCATGTACCCTGTCCCGTAGGTATCTTAGCTCGCACTTCCACACGACCATAGGTGAAGGAAAATTTGGAATTTAACCGCGCCGACGTATATTCTTTAACCACACCTTGATCTTTAAAAACCTCTTTAATAGCTTTAATTTTTAAGGTGCCATCACTGACATAGGTATTTTCAATACGATTGGTATAATGCTGTTGTTCTTGGTTATGCCAGCTACTGCCGTTAGGCAGTAGAGTTTCATGAAACCACTTTGTTGGATCTATAGCCCTCACAGGTTGGACCGAATCAGCCCAACCAAGGGTAGGACATAGCACTACATGGCCGCCGAAAAGAACGGCTAAAAAATCACGCATACCCTTTTTCAAAGGCTTTTGCTCCCCAAGACGATAGCTTTGGACGCCGTTATTATTCAACTAGTCCTTTTGAAATACCCGCACGTAGTCAACTACCATACGTTGAGGGAAGACTGTTGAAGAACTTGGATTTCCGGGCCAATTTCCGCCTACTGCGATGTTAAATATAAAGAAGAATTCTTTTCTAAACGCAGCAAGCGATGCCGAGTCGTCAATCGCCATAGTATGGTACTGAATATCATCTAAGTACCAGGTAATAACTGAGCTATCCCATTCAATACTGTAAACATGAAAATTGGTAGACAGGGTTTCGCCGCTTGAGAGTACTCGATCGCCTCCATAACTCGCATTTGAACTATTCGACAGGTTGTACCAGTGTGCTGTGCCATAAACGGTATTTTCTCGACCGTTGCCGCCAATCATTTCCATAATGTCCAATTCGCCGCTATGAGGCCAGCCAACGGTGGGGAAGTTTTTCCCTAACATCCATAGTGCAGGCCAAATACCCTGTCCTTCTGGCATGACAGCGCGAATATCAATGCGACCAAATTGAAAGTTTTTCTTTCCCAGAGTTTTTAAGCGAGAAGACGTATATTCGCGACCACCATAATTTTCTTTATTGGCTCTGATGACTAACTGGCCATCTTTCAGGTAGGCATTGCGATTAGTGTAGAACTCAAGTTCGTTGTTTCCCCAACCGCCGCCGCCAATATCATAGCCCCAGTTATCAGTATCTACCTCGGAGCCACCAAATTCATCAGACCAAACCTGACTGTAACCGTCATAGCTCGGTGCTGATTGATATCCCGTGAAGTCAGGGATTTCCCACCCATCATCGCCACCAATTGGAGTTACATACGAACCGTCATCGATGCCTTCCCAACGAACATTGTCCAGCTGAAAGATAGTGTTGGTGTAGGCTGTCGCCCAGATTACGATACCGGTATCGACCGCCCCTAGTTGTAAGCCTGTTGCTACAAGGTCTGCGACTGAAACCGTGACCGTTTCCCAGCCTGAAGCCCCGTGACTACCGATTGCTTTGTCACCTGAGGTGCAGGGATAAACGCAGTCAATTTTCATGGTGTAATTACTGTCGCCGCTGACGGTTTTGAGGTCAAATATGACATTGCCAGTGGAATAGGCACTTAGATCCATAGGGGAATTAGTCTTAATAAAGAATATAGCCTGCTGTCCAGCAGAGCTATGCTCGATCTGTAATACATCTCCACGGTCGGTATCTTGTACGATTTCCCAGCTCAGATTGGGGCAAGCAAGGCCGCCGTCTTGGCTACATGAGGTACTCCAGTTGTTTGTCGAATCTTGGCCGTTCAGACCAGCGTCGAAAGCAACATTCGCTTGGCCATCGTCAAATACGGAGAGGCTAATAGCCTGTGGTGTTCCAGACGCGACCACAGTCACGGTTCTGGTTTCCGTAGCGGCGTTGCCTGCAGCATCGACAGCAGAGAATATCAGATTGTAATCACCCAATTCAGCACCAACGGACCCTGCGGTTGTCACTTCGACCATCCCATCTACCGCATCAGTCGCTGTGGCACCATCATCAACATAGCTGGTGCCTTGCTCATGAGAAACTTCCGATTCACCGTTCAAGGTGATGGTCGGTGGCTGAGTGTCTGCCACGGTAACAGTTCTTGTTGCTGTAGCAGTATTGCCGGCGGCATCAGATGCGCTATAGGAGATAGTATAAGTACCGGCGTCAGGACCGACGCTGCCTGAGGTTGATACTGACACAGTGCCGTCTACAGAGTCAGAAGCTGTGGCGCCCTCATCGGTATAGGTGGTTCCCTGTTCATGGGTTACTGTTGCTGAGCCCACCAGAGTTATTACCGGCGCTGTTGTGTCTGCGGTCGGGGCGGGATCGGGTGAATATCCGCCGCCCCCACAGGCTACAAGTGCTAGTGACAAAAATCCGATGGTACTGAATCGTGAAGTCCAAGAAAATAATTTAACTGTGCTCATTGCTTTCCCTAATAATCTAATAATTTATTTGTTAGCGTAATTTTACTGATTAAATCGTTTAAAATCCTTACTTAAGGAATAAAATCAGCCAAAAATCGGACGAGTAGTCAGCAGGTTGCGATAAAGAGGGCGCAGAGGGGATGTGGGGTTCTGCAAATTATAAAATAACGTCCAAAGGACAAATAAATGTTTAGGGTACGATTCTTTCAGTTTTTGTTATTAGTGATGTCTGCATTTACTGTGCACGTCAATGCGCAAGATTACGATTTGGTTATAGCCAACGGAAGAGTGGTGGATCCAGAAACCGGTCTCGATAGTATCCGCCACCTCGGCATTAATGCTGGCACTATCGAATTTATATCATCTAAACGACTTGTGGGAGCAAAAACACTCGATGCGAAAGGCTTAGTCGTTGCACCTGGTTTTATAGATATTCATAGTCATACACCCACCAAACTGGGACAGCGCATGAATCTATTGGATGGTGTCACGACTCAGTTGGATATGGAGGCGGGCGCTTTTCCGGTGAGTTTTTTTGGGCAAGACTACAAAGACGGCGCCCAGCTAAATTACGGGGCGTCCGTGGCACACTATGCTGTAAGGTCAAAGGTCATGGAAAACCTAAAGACAGAATACATTCTTGGTAGCACTGATCCGTTTAGAATGGATGGAAAATCTTGGACAACGCCAGCCAATAAAGAACAAATTCAAGCCATGCGAGTAATGATTAATCAGGGTATCGATAAAGGTGGTTTGGGCATTGGGGTGCTGCTCGATTATCTTACTTCGGCGGTGTCAGCAGCTGAATTACGCATGCTTTTTGAGGTAGCCGGCGATAGGCAGGTGCCGATTCACGTTCATGTTCGCCGCGGTTATACAGGCGATAACGCAGGTTTGATCGAAGTCATTAACCTAGCAAAAGAAACCAAGGCGCCGCTATTTGTGGTGCATATCACTCATAACGCTATGGGTAGAGTGGGTGAATGGTTAGAGATGATTGACCAAGCGAATCAAGCTGGCGCTAATATTGCTACCGAAACCCTTTCCTATGCTGCCGGCGGCACCGGCATCTCGGCCGATGTGTTTCGTCATCGCGATTGGCAGGGTATGTTTGATATTACCTATGAAGATGTTCAATGGGTTGCTACGGGCGAATGGCTGACTAAAGAAACTTGGGAGAAGTATGCAAGAGAACAACCTGGGGGTTCGGTTAACCATCACTATGTCAAAGAAGAATGGATGAAAGCGGCCTTGCAGTGGCCGCGAATGATGGTCGCAACCGATGCCTTGCCAGCGATTGATCTGAGCGTCAAAACGAATCCTAATGTTGCTGGCACTTTCTCCCGAGTATTGGGCCATTACGTTCGTGATACCAAGCTATTAACCCTATCAGACGGATTGGCCCGAATGAGCCTCTATCAAGCGCAATGGTTATCCCAAGCGTCCGTTGATTTTGATAGAAAAGGGCGCATTCAGCAGGGAGCCGATGCTGATATCGTCATTTTTGATCCCACCACAGTGCAAGCTAATGCAGTTTATGGAGACCCTTATCTGCGACCCACTGGCATTCCTTATGTGATCGTTGGTGGTCAATTGGTCGTTAGTGATGGTGAGCTCGTTGAAGGCGTATATCCTGGACAGCGAATTTTAGGAGATAGGTGAGTCAGTTTAAGGTTTATCAGACGGATACGTTTTTTTAAGCTGGTACAATTAAATCTCGATTAGGGACTGATACAAGCCTTGTTTTGCTACAATGGCGTCTTTGATGATTACCCGGTAACAAGCCCACAAGTTAGGAATGTTGATGACAGATAAATATCTCACCTGCGCGCTGTACAAATTTGTGTCGCTGCCTGATTTTGAAGATCTTCAGACACCACTGCAAACGCTCATGTCTGATTGCAATGTGTTTGGTACCTTATTGCTTGCAGCTGAAGGTATTAATGGCACTATTTCTGGGTTACCCGATGATGTGCAATCGGTGCTCGCATGGTTAGAGCAACAACCAGAGCTGTCTAATATTGATCAGAAGAACTCTTATCACAGTGAAATTCCTTTCTATCGTACCAAGGTCAAACTAAAGAAAGAGATTGTCACTATGGGCGTTGAGGGTATAGACCCCAAGCAAGTAGTTGGCACCTACGTTAAGCCGGCTGATTGGAATGCGCTTATCTCTGATCCTGATGTTGTGGTTGTAGATACGCGTAATGATTATGAGGTTGAGATAGGTACTTTTAAAAATGCCATTGATCCACAGACAAAAACCTTCCGTGATTTTCCGGCCTGGGCTAAGAAAAATCTTGATAAAGAAAAACATAAAAAGGTGGCTATGTTTTGTACGGGTGGTATTCGTTGTGAGAAGTCCACGGCGTACATGAAAGAGCAGGGTTTTGACGAGGTTTACCACCTTGAGGGTGGGATTCTTAAATATTTAGAAGAAGTCCCCAAAGATCAAACACTGTGGCAAGGTGAGTGTTTCGTGTTCGACAATCGGGTTGCAGTAGATCATGAACTCAAACGCGGTTCTTATGATCAGTGCCATGCCTGTCGAATGCCAATTACGGAGCAAGAAAAAAGTTCTGAGCTCTATCAGCAAGGCTTGTCCTGTCATCATTGCCACGATGTCGTAGCAGAAGATCGTAAACAGCGTTTTGCCGAGCGGCAAAAACAGGTAGAGTTAGCTAAAGGTCGAGGCGAAGAGCATATAGGCAGCGCGGCCTTTGACGCCACCGAGCGCCGCCGTGCTGCCAAAAAAGCTCTAAAAAAATCTAGGTAATCGCTAAAACTTATCCCGCGTTGAGCAACAGGACACCAATCAATGAACGAACTAGATCGCTGGCATGCGCAAGTAAGAGAAGAGATTATCAATCCCGAGAGACCAATTTTAGATCCCCATCACCATCTCTGGCGGGCGGATATGCCTTATGAGTTAGATGACCTGTGGGCCGACACTCAAACGGGACACAATATTGTTGGCACGGTGTTTATCGAATGCGGGGCTGAATATAGATCCCAAGGTCCACGGCATTTAAGGCCTGTGGGTGAGACTGAGTTTGTCAGAGCTCAGGCAAAACAGTCGCAGAACGGGAAAAAACAGGGAAAACCGCCCATTTTAGGGATGGTTTGCCATGCTGATCTAACTCTTGGCGCACAGGTTGATGAGGTTTTACAGGCCCATGCCGAGGCCGCTGGGGGTTTGTTGCGGGGGATTCGACACGCTACGGCTTTTTACCCCGATCCACCCGCGGTGGATCGGTATGCGGGCAGACTTGAAAAGTTAATGATGCAAGCTGATTTTCGAGAAGGTTTTGCCAAACTGGCTCCTTTTGGCCTCACTTTTGATGCCTGGTTGCTGCACAGTCAAATAACCGAACTTACTGACCTAGCCCGAGCATTTCCAGAGACCACCATTGTTTTTGATCATTTTGGAGGTCCCCTTGGTATTGGCCCTTATTCGGGCCGACAGGCGGAGCTTTTTCCGCAGTGGAAGGCTGACGTTAAGGAACTCTCACAATGTCCAAACGTTGTGGCTAAATTAGGTGGCCTGGCTATGGAGATTAATGGTTGGGGGTGGAATGGACGTGATTTGCCCGCTAACTCAGATGAAATTGTCGCCGCCCATAAGGGTTATTACCTGCATGCCATCGACTGTTTTGGGCCTCACCGATGCATGTTCGAAAGTAACTTCCCCGTCGATAAACTATCTGTTTCTTACGCGGTAATTTGGAATGCTTTTAAAAAGATGACAATAGACTTTAACGAAGGGGAAAAAGACGCCATGTTTCAAGGCACAGCAACCCGTATTTACAGGCCCTAGGTGAGCCTGGTCGCTAATTACATGCGCTGATAGATTTGCGTGACCTCAACATCATTTAGCATAAAGGTTTGGCTAAAATGGTTGTCATCTATGAGTGTCAGTTTTAATCTGTGCTGAGCACCTGCATAATCTTCAAGCGAGCTAGTCATGCCGGTCTCTGTGGCGCTACCGTCATTATTAACCTCAATGGTGCCAAAGCCAAAGTGTTTTTGAGTTTCTCCCTCCATTGAAATGCGCTGTAACCAAATAAAGTGACCACCACCAATCATTTTCGTTTCGACAAAATCACTTGACATAACGCCCCCAGCATTGCGATTTTGCAACTGCCAAAGACCGTCAAATAACCAGGTTTTAGTCGACGCAGTATCCCACGTCTCAATCATATCTAATGATCGACCATCGTCGTATTGCATACCCATAATGGTTTGTACAAAACCGTCGTCGGTCTGCTTAATTGCCACATCAAAACTATAACCTTCCACCGGACCATTGTGGTTTACGGTGGGCACCTCAACCATCACGCCGTTTCGCCAAGTGGCAATGCCTGCGCCAACATCGATTCCAGACTCTGCGTTCATAAAGGCGAACATAAAGCGATTATTGGTGTAGATCTTTATTTGGTCACGCAGTAGCACGCTAACCGCACCATTCTCAGTTACCTCCACATCTTTTAAAAGATAAGCACCGTCCGGTAGGGCGGGTATCCCTATTACAGTAGCTTCAGCGGTTTCTTTAGCAACGCAGCCTGTGATGAGTAGTCCGGCAAAAGACAGTGATAGAAGTTTTGAGTTCATTTTTAACCCTCAGGCTGTAAAAATTATTTGTAGATCCTTAAACTCTAACACATGCATTTATGGGTAGATGAACACCTTTGGTCTGTTGGGCGCAAAAGTGACGGGTTTTGTCGAATTGATTGATTGTTGGTTTAGTTCCCCCGAGACCAAGCTGGTCGTGGGTAGTGCTCATCACTTTACTTAAAGTGTTTTTCATCACAGTATCAACCTTTTCTCTGGATCTAATATTAAGTAAGGATATGGGCTCTCAAGAACCAAAGTCAGATGGTTAGGGGTTGTTCTGCCCATGGTTTTACTATTTGTATGTGGTTGTCTGATTGCAGAAAAACCTAAGCCATTGACCTGTCTATTCGAAAGGCATCTATGTCAACAGGAGACGTCTCACCTGATGCTAAAGCCCCTAACATGGCACCTGTAATACCAGCTTGAGTCAAGCCTAAATGCCCGTGCCCAAAACCAAAAAAAACATTGCTGTATTTTGGTGACGAAGATATCACGGGTACCGTATCGGGAGTGCTGGGCCTAAAGCCCATCCAAGGTTTTCCGTGCTGTGTATTGAGCCCCGGAAATAAATATGCAGCCTGTTTTACCAAAATTTGTGCGCGAGCATAGTTTGCAGGCGCTTTGAGCCCTGCAAACTCTACAGTGCCCGCAAGTCGCAAACCATCACGCATACTGGTGGCGGCGAAAGCCCGTCCAGCAAATAAAAGTGGTCTTTTTACCACTATTCCAGGGTCTGGCAGGTGCATATGATAGCCTCTCTCAGTATCCAGTAGTATTGAACTACCCAGTTGCTTAGCCAAGGCTTTGGAATAAGCGCCGGCAGTGATAAAGACCTCAGCGCAAGAAATCCTGCGACCTGCACAAACTGACGCTACAAAGTTACCTTGCTGTTCGAAACCAGTAACTTCAGCCTGAACAAACTCACCACCTTGGCTTTGGAATAATGAAAATAGGCTACGAGACATCGCCAGTGGCGACACCGTGTGTGCTCCACCCGGCACCATTATTGCTCCGGCGATTCCGAGCCTAAGACTAGGCTCAAGTGATCTTAGATCAGTTCCTCGAATGACTTGGTAATCTACGCCCCTTCGTTCATAGTAACTACAATTAAGCTTTGCTCTTGAGAACTGGCTAGGTGTCTCATAGATATACAGTGCACCGTTTTGCCGTATTAGAGGCTCAGCTCCAGCTCGCTCTAGAAGGGGCTGCAGGTAGTCCAGCCCAAGCCTGCTTAACGCGTTAATGGCTATGGAGGATTGCTCGGCTTTTGCAGCTGAACTATTTGCAAGAAACCTGTAAAACCAATTTAACATCTGAGGTAGGTATCGCAGTTTCAGGCTAACCGGTGCTTGCCGTTGCAAAAGCATAAGGGGAATTTCTTTCCAGACACCTGGCATGGCCTCAGGGAGTACAGACCCAACAGAAATAATCCCAGCATTGCCGGAGCTTGTTCCCTCGCCCGGTGGCAGGCGGTCGACCAGTAGAACCTGTCGTCCTCGCTCTTGAAGACACAGTGCGGTGCAGATACCAACAATTCCTGCACCCACCACGACACTTTGCACGCTTTTCCCCTTATTTAAAACCAGACTTCATAATGCAAAGGATATCCCAGTAGACGGATGGTTTGGTTCCAAAATTTCATTGAGAGTCTGTATCGCCTCTACCCTGCAATGTACAATCTCAGGGTAATCATTATCTCTAGATACCTTGCTTGATATGCCATATATGGGGTAGTCATCATCAATGTCGGTCATGCTCTTGGCGTCTTTTTCTTAGGTTTTATGGTGTCTATGCACTTAATAAGGAACAGGCCGTTTTGGCAAATCATCAAGATTCATATCAATACCTCTTAATCCATCCATAGAATCAATAAATGATTGACTATTTAGGTGCTGATTCTGGCTGATAATCATAATAGCCTTCAAAAGGAATCATTAGGTGGGCGTAGGGACTGCCTTTAAACATCTGGTAGGGGGCGCCCGTAGTGAAGTCGGTTGGAAATCCCGCTATTGTCTCTGGGTTTCTGGGCATTAACATGAGGTGGGGCCCTGATTCAATCCAGTGGTCATGCTTCATTGCCATACCCTTATCACCACCTGGTGCTGAGTTATCTTCACCGGTATCGCCATGGAGCATCCAAATGTAAGCATCTCGTTCCATATTAGGTGTTGTTCCACCCATATATGCGGAAGCCCACTTAAACCCCTCGTCATCTGCACACAAGGCAAAAGCATGATGTGGTGTAGTAAAGCCGTCTTCAGGCATAGGTTTTGTTGCAGTGCACGTCCAGCCGTTAACACCTTCCCGAATAACCTCACCATTCTCTGACACAACGGCAGCAAAATTCCCTAAAAATGATGGGGCGGCTTTAGAGTATGCCCAAATTTGCCAATCGTTAGAGGCATGTGACCCCTCAGGCTCACTAGCAAAGACACTAAATGAAGTTGCAAGACTCAAGGACAAGAAAACAATGGATCGTAAGTACATAGGTTACCCCTTTGTTATTAATAAAATTATTGAGAGATTCCTAGGCTATTAACGTGCCTTAATCATGACTATCTCAGATTATCAATGTTGGTCTTTTATAAAGCTGTTAATTAAGCGTAGCTAGGAATTCCTTATTTGTGAAGGGCGAATTTGTTTGGGACGCGAAATATCCTTTCGATAGAGTCTTAGAGTACCTTCCTAATTAAGCGGATCGTTCAGAAAATAGAGGGTGAACATCACACCTTATCTTTTGCTTGACTCTCGAAGCCCTGCGCCTGAACGCACGATTAGAGTTTGGAGTTCTCGCTCAAAAAATGTAACCCCAAACCCCCTCAAAAGTACCCTCACGGATACGGTAATAATAACAAGTGCAAAAAGATTTCCCCCGCCTCCTAAAAAGCACGCTGGATTGCAAATTGATTTAAATTAATTTTGCTAGGAATTTTGGCAGAAATCGGTGTATTTTGAAGCTAAAAAGCCCCTGCGGTCTAGTGATTACAGGGGCTTCAGAGCATATTTGGTACCAGTGGCCGGACTCGAACCGGCACGCTTTTAAGGGCGCGGGATTTTG
>LWDU01041405.1_pt1 | contig 29327 bp, 28 predicted proteins | sample 727161 | NCBI WGS metagenome assembly LWDU01 (sample SAMN04566230, study PRJNA314399) | hydrothermal vent metagenome | isolation source: deep sea hydrothermal plume seawater | place: Mexico: Gulf of California, Guaymas Basin | collected 2004-07-11
GTGATCGCCACGATGAACTCCACGCCACCCCTGGCAGCCTCCATCACGGCATCGTGCACGCCGGGTGCCGGGATGAAGATGCACGAGGCCGTGGCCCCGGTCTCGGCGACCGCCTCGGCCACCGTGGCGTAGACGGGGATGCCGTCCACGTCGGTGCCGGCCTTCCTGGGGTTGGTGCCGGCCACCACCTGCGTGCCGTAGTCACGGTTCAGCAGGCCGTAGTAGCGGCCCTGGCTGCCGGTCAGGCCCTGGTAGACGACCTTCGTGTCGGAGTCGACGAAGATGCTCATGGCTCAGGCCTCCCGGTTCTCGTCGGTGCCCGCTGACGCGGCCAGTTCCACGGCCCGTCGGGCCGCCTCCAGCATCGTCGGAGCCATCTGGAGGGTGTCGGACAGGTGCGGCTCCAGGATGGCCCGACCCTCCTCGGCGTTGGTGCCGTCGAGTCGGATCACGATCGGGGCGTCGATCCGGACCCTTTCAAGGGCACCGATGATGCCGTTGGCGACCTCCTCGCCCCGGGTGATGCCGCCGAAGATGTTGATGAAGATGGACCGGACCGCCGGGTCGTTGTTGATGACCTCCAGGGCTCCGGCCATGACATCAGCATTGGCACCGCCACCGATGTCCAGGAAGTTGGCGGGGCTGCCACCCACCTGGTTGACCACGTCCACCGTGGACATGGCCAGCCCGGCTCCGTTGGCGATCACACCCACGGAGCCATCCAGGCCGACGTACTGGAGGCCCCGGGCATGGGCCGCCGTCTCGCGCTCGTCGCGGGTCTGGGTCTCGTCGAACACCGCGTAGTCCTCATGGCGGAACACGGCGCTGCCATCCAGCGTGACCTTGGCGTCCAGCACGTGGACACGGCCGTCCGGGGTGAGGATGAGCGGGTTGATCTCCACCAGGTCGGCGTCGCCGTCCACGTAGGCCGTGTAGAGCTTCTGGAGGATGTCCACCGTGCCCTCCACCGCAGCCTCCGGCAGGTTCGCCGCGGCCACCCAGGCCCGGGCCGCCGCCTCGTCGAGGCCGTCGACCGGGTCGATCCAGACCTTGGCGATGGCATCCGGGTTCTCTTCCGCCACCGTCTCGATCTCCACGCCGCCCTCAGCCGAGAGCATCCCGAGGTGCTTCCGGGCCGAACGGTCGAGGGTGAACGAGGCGTAGTACTCCTCGGCGATGTCCGAGGCCAGCTCGATCCAGACCCGTCCCACCACATGCCCGCTGATGTCCAGGCCCAGGATGTTGGCGGCGTGTTCCCGCACGTCGTCGATCGTGGCGGCGAACTTCACCCCGCCGGCCTTGCCCCGGCCACCTGTGTGGACCTGGGCCTTGACCATCACAGGCATGCCGATCCGTTCGGCCGCTGCCACGGCCTCCTCCACGGTGAAGGCGATCTCGCCGGGAGACACCGGCATCCCGTACCGGGCGAAGAACTGCTTGCCCTGGTATTCGAACAGGTCCACCTGTCATCCTCCTGCCGGTCGGAACCGGCCCGCTGGCCACCGGTCGGCCCGGTTGACACCCAGATCCCGACTCTTGCGATACTAGGCAGCGCCCCCATGGGACCTACCCAGCGGGGCCGAACTGTGGCGCGGGTTTCCGACACACCCGTGGCCAACCTACGAAGGGAGCCCTGCTGGCCATGACCGTCGCCCGGGGAGTACGGATCGACCTCCGGCGGGCCATCGCCACGATGGTCGTGGGCCTGGCCGCCGCAGTGGGTGCCATGGTCCTGGTGCTCTGGCTGGCCGGCTCGACCGACGCCATAGAGGTGAAGCTGGGCGACTCCGACTTCCGTGGCATCGACGCGGCGCGCCTCTCCGCCGAGATCGCCGACAACGGACCCGTGCCGTTCCCCGACCTGGTGGGTCGGAAGCGGCCGATCTGGCTCACCCACGCCGGCAACGACCCGGGCAGCGGCTGGAACGCCTTCTTCGCCACGGTGCCGGGGACCGGAGGCGACGGAACCTGCCTGGCCCAGTGGGACGGTGCCTCGTCGGTCTTCGTGGACTCCTGCGACCCGACGGCCACCTGGCCGCCCGACGGCTATGGACTGCAGCAGTTGGAGTGGCAGGTGGTGGGCGGGGAGCTGCGTGTGGCCGTCGGCGGGACCCGCCCTGCCGACTGGGAGACCGGACCATGACAGACCGCCTGTACCTGGTGGATGCCGACCTGCGCACGTTCGACGCCACCGTCGTGTCCGTCGACGGCGACCGCGTGGAGTTGGAGCGGCGGCCAGCCACACGACACCGGCCACCTGGTGTGGGCCAACGGAGCGGCGGCGGTCCTCGACGTCCGGACCGTCGACTCGACGGTGCTCCACACCCTGGCCGGTCCGGTACCCGAGGTGGATACGACGGTCACCGGCGAGGTGGACGACGCCCGACGCCGGCAGATGATGCGAACCCACACCGCCATGCACATCCTCTGCGGGGTCATGTGGAGGGACTGGAGGCGGGTGGTCACAGGCGGCAACATGGATGCCCTCTCAGGACGCATGGACTTCGAGGTGGACCAGCTACCGGAGGGCTTCGCAGCCGAGGTGGAGGCACTCTGCAACGCGGAGATCGCCGCCGACCGACCCATTGAGGTGTCGTTCATCGCCAGGGGCGACGCCGTGCTGGACCGTGACCTCATCCGGACCAAGGTGAGCCTGGTCCCGGACTCGGTGACCGAGATCCGCATCGTGGACATCGTCGGCCTGGACAAACAGGCCGACGGCGGGACCCACGTGTCGTCAACCGGCCAGGTCGGTCGCCTGGAGGTCGTCAAGACCGAGTCGAAGGGGAAGGGCTTCAAGCGGATCCGGTTCGTCCTCCACGACCGGTGAGCCCCGTCAGGGAAGGGTCACCGAGGTGAGGTCGCTCGCCACGACCACCTCGCCCGTGTAGCCGCCGGACCGCACGTCGTCCACGAACGCCTGCTCGTCCGCGTCGCAGGTCGGCGCTGGGATCAGATGGGTCAGCACCAGCAGCGGAACGCCGATCTCCTCAGCCTGCGCACCGATGAGGAGAGTGTCCGCGTGGTAGTCGAGGATGTACTGACGGTGTTCGGGAACCTTACGGATCTCAACGAATCGAATGGCCTCGTAGACCAGCACGTCGGCCCCGGCGGCCAGGACGGCGACCTCGTCGCACACCAGGGTGTCGCCGGATATCGCCACCACGCCGTCCGGTGTCTCGATCCGGTAGCCCACCGCCGGATGGACCGGCTCGTGGCGCACCTGTCCGGCCAGCACGCCCACGTCGCCCGACCGCCACACCTCGGTCGGAACCTCCGGGTATGCGAACGCCGTCGGCTGCACCGATGGTCCGCTGTGGCGCCGGGAGTGGGCGGACCGCACCTCCAGGTCATCGGCCCACCGCTCGCAGAGGCCCTCCACGAACCCGATGCATGGTCCGTCGGGTGCCACCACCGGCAGGGGCGGGAGGTTCTGTTCCCGATCCATGACCCACCTGGTGAGGAGCACGTCGTCGAGGCCGACCAGGTGGTCGGAGTGGTGGTGGGTGAGGAAGACGGCGTCCAGGTCCCCGGGACCGGATCCGGCACCCAGCAGCCGCATCACCGTCGACCGCCCGGCATCGAACAGCAGGTCCGTCCTCCGGCCATCGGACCGGTGGGTGACCAGCACCCCCGGTCCGGCACGGTCCGGCGTCGGGATCGGCGTACCCGTTCCCGTGATGGTGACCGTGGTGCTCACGACCCGGCCTTCTCCACCTGGACGAGGGTGTCGTGGAACGACGCTGAACCGATCTGCCGGCCGAGGCTCGGGTTGGTCAGGGCATTGGCTCCCCTGCCACCTGAGGTGGCGTTCGCCCACCACCCGAAGGGCATGGTCACCAGACCCGGCTGCACACGGTCCACCACGGCGGCACGCATCTCGACCGACCCCCTGTCGTTGAAGACCCGGACCGTGTCGCCGGCGATGATGCTGCGGGGGCCCGCATCATCCGGGTGGATGTCCAGGAGCGGCTCGCCCTCGGCCGGGAGGTGGTCCGCGAACCCGCCGTAGTGGCTGTTCAGGAACTTGACGTGCTGCTTGCGGGTCAGCAGTCCGAGGGGGAACCTCGCCGCCAGCCCCGCATCACCGTCAGGAGTCTCGTCACCGGGCCGGTACTCCAGGTGGCCCAGGGCCAGCCGGCCGTCCGGCGTGGTGGTGGCTCCATCCATCGGTGGGTTGAAGCCCTCCGGCACGTTCAGGCGCACCCACCCCTCCACCTCGAGGCTCTCCAGGTCGATGCCATCCAGCCAGGGATGGTCCGAGTCCAGCAGCTGGCGGACCATCGTCTCGTCGTCGTCGGCCAGGCCGGGACCATCCAGGCCCATTGCGATGGCCAGCCGTCGGAACACCTCCGTGTTCGGCAGCGCCTCACCGACCGGCGCGATGGCCGGACGGTTCAGGGACAGGTACATGTGGCCCCATGCGTTCATCAGGTCCAGGTGCTCCACCTGGGTGGTGGCCGGCAGCACCAGGTCGGCGTACCGGGCCGTGTCGGTCATCGCCTGTTCCATCACGACCGTGAACAGGTCGTCCCTGGCCAGTCCGGCCAGCACCCGGTTCTGGTCCGGGGTGATGGTCGCCGGGTTGCAGTTGTGGACGATCAGGGCGGTGATCGGCGGATCCAGGTCGGGATCGGTCAGCACCTCGCCCAATGCGGCCATGTTGAACACCCGGGGCGGCCGCCCGTGGGTCCGCCTGGGCACCGGATCCACCAGGACGCTGTCGAAGTACTGCTGCGTCGACCGGCAGAGACCGCCACCGCGTTCCCGCCACGCCCCCGTCACCGCCGGCAGCATGGCCAACGCCCTGTGGGCCTCCTGGCCGTGCTGGCGGTGCTCGAGGCCCACGAGCACCCGGACGGCGGCCGGTCGGCGCGTGGCGAAGGTGGTGGCCAGCCACTCGATGGTGGCCACGTCGATCCCGGTGATCGTCGCCGTGGCGTCCAGGTCCACCCGGCGGGCATCGGCCAGGAGCTCGTCCCAACCGGACGTGTGGTCCTCCAGGAACGCCCGGTCCACGAGGCCGTCCCGATCGATGACGTGGAGCATTCCGAGCACTAGGGCCACGTCGGAACCCGGCCGGAGCTGCACGTGGCGGTCGGCCCGTTCAGCGGTCGTGGTCCGGACGGGGTCCACCACGACGACGACGGCGCCCTCGGCCCGGGCCGCCTCGATGGTGGGCCAGAGGTGGCGGTTGGTGACCAGCGTGTTGGTACCCCAGAGCAGGATCGTCCGGGAATGTCGAAGGTCCTCCGGATCCATGCCCAACGGCACGCCGTGCACGTCGGCCGCCCCCAGCCATGCCGTCACCCCACAGAGGTGTCGGTGGACGCGCGTCGCCCCCATGGCGTCGAAGAAGCGCTGGGACATGACCCCCATCTGCACCAGCCCCTGGGTGCCGGCGAACGAGTAGGGCAGCACGGTCTCGGGCCCGTGGCGGCCGATGGCCTCTGTGAGTCGTTCGGCGATCTCAGCAATGGCCTCCTCCCAGGTGATCGGCTCGAAGCGGGCCTCGCCCTTGCGGCTGCCCGGAACCCGACGAAGGGGTCGCAGGATCCGGTCGGGGTGGTACACGCGGTCCAGGTAGCGGTTCACCTTCGGGCAGAGTTCGCCGGCGGTGAACGGGTGGTCGTCCACGCCACGGAGTCGGACGGCGCGCCCATCGATGACCGTCACCTCCCACGCACAGGTGTCCGGACAGTCGTGGTGGCAGGCGCCCCTAACGATGCCGGCCCCGTCCCGGAGCACCTCGGTACCCGTCATGGGTCGAGCCTTTCAGACCGGGCGGGCCTCGACCACGACGGCGGTGCATCAGGTCCACCGGGCCGGGTCCGTGTGGCAGGCTCAGCGCCATGATCCGCCCCGCGCCAACGCCCCTGGACAGAGACCGTCCGAAACGAGCCCTACGACCCGCATGCCCGGGCTGCAGGCCATGACGACCGACGGCACACCGGGCGGCCGCCTCGCCGGGAAGGCGGCGTTCATCACCGGCGCCGCATCGGGGATCGGCCGCGAGAGCGCCCTCCTCTTCGCTGCCCAGGGAGCCCGGGTAGCCGCAGTGGACGTGGACTTCGACGGATCGCAGCAGGTCGTTGACGAGATCACCGGTGCGGGCGGTGAAGCCATTGCCCTGTCTGCCGACGTGGCGATCGAGACCGACGTGGCTACCGCCATCGCCGCCACCGAGGAGGCCTTCGGGCGACTCGACGTGCTGTTCAACAACGCCGGGATCATGCACCCCGGTGACGGCGACGCCGAAGCCACCGAGGAGGCCGTCTGGGACCTGACCATGTCCATCAACCTGAAGGGCGTCTGGTTCGGCTGCCGCCACGGCATCCCGGCCCTGCGTCGCTCCGGCGGCGGAAGCGTGATCAACACGGCCAGCTTCGTGGCCCTCGTCGGTGCGGCCACCCCGCAACTGGCCTACACCGCCTCCAAGGGCGGCGTGCTCGCCATGACACGGGAACTGGCCGTGATCCATGCCAGGGAGGGCATCCGGGTCAATGCCCTGTGCCCCGGACCGCTTCGTACCGAGCTGCTGATGTCCTTCCTGGACACAGAGGAGAAACGGCAGCGACGCCTGGTCCACGTGCCGATGGGCCGCTTCGGGGAAGCCGGGGAGATCGCCCAGGCCGCCCTCTGGCTGGCGTCGGACGAGTCCTCCTACGTGACCGGGACCGACTTCTCAGTAGATGGCGGGCTGACCGCCGCCTACGTCACCCCCGAATAGATCCGACCGGGGTCTGCCGACACCAGGTCCCCGGCCCTGCACATCGCAGCTCCGACCTCGACTGCCCAGGCCAGCGGGCTCAAGCCATCGGCAGGTCCAGGAACAGCGCCTGGAGCAGCAGGGTCTCGTTCGGATTGCGGACCAGGTCACCTGTGGCGGCGGTTATGCGAGCGGTCGCAGCCGCCGAGGCATCCACCGGTAGCCCGGCCTCGCTGGCCACCAGGGCCGAATCCCGGTAGACGCGACTCAGGGTGGCCAGGCCGAACCTGAGCTCATCGTCACGCAGTCGTCGCAGCTCGCGCTTCTGGCGGCCCACCAGCTCGGTGCGACCGGAACCACGTGAACCGAACGCCTCCTCGCGCTCGGCCAGCACCGCCAACTCCTCTTCATGGCGGGTCGCCAGCGGCGCCTGGGCACCATCGATCATCGCCCGCAACTCCTCGACGATGACTGCGACCGCCGCCCCGGATCCATCCAGGCGGGACGGCACGGAATGCCAGGCGTTGCGCCGGCCGTGGAGGGCCGGATCCTCGGCCAGCAGACGGGCACGGTCGATGCTTCCGGCCGCCGCCTCGGCCAGCACCGCGGCACGTTCGGCGTCCATCCCGTCGGCGACCATGGCGGCAGCCACCACCTCGTCGGCCAACGGCGGAAAGTCCACCCGGAAGCAGCGCGACGCGATGGTCACGTGCTCGGCGGGCACCTCCTCGGCCAGCAGCACGAAGATCGTCGTGGCGGGCGGCTCCTCGACGGTCTTCAGCAGGCTCGCCGCCGCCTCGGGCTCGGCGGTGTCGAAACGATCCACCACGATCACCTTGCGGCGTGCCTCCACCGGGGACCGCCAGCCCTCCACCGTGATCCTCTCCGTGTCAGCCACCAGGAGAGCGCGGCCATCCGGCTCCACCCGGATCAGGTCGGGATGCTGACCGGCGACGGCGAGGCGACGATGGCGTGCCGCCTCTTCGGCATCGGACTCACCCTCGGATCCGCTCCCGGCGAAGAGGGCTCCGGCGAAGGCCCGGGCCGCCTCTGCCCGGCCGGCACCCGGTGGACCCACGAAGAGGAAGGCGTGTACCGGCGCCACGAGAGCGCCACGTAGGAGGGAAACCGCCGCGTCCTGTCCGACCACGGTCGCCCAGAGGGCTTCGTCGTTCATCCCGGGCCGGTCTCGTAGGCCAACCCCGCAGGCCGACCTCGTGGGCCGGTCACCGAAGCCGCCCCTCGACCGCTGCGGCCACCCTGGCGGCCACCTCTTCGATCGTGCCGTTGCCGTCCACCACCAGCCACCTGGCCGGATCCTCAGCTGCCATCTCCGAGTACGCGGCTACCACCGCTGTCTGGAAGGCGTCGCCGGCCTGCTCGATCCTGTCCAGGTCCTCCCCGAGGCGCCGCACCGCCACCCGGGCGTCAATCGTGATCAGGACCACGAGGTCGGGCTGCAGGCCATCGGTGGCGAACCGGTTCACAGCCAGGACGGCGTCGGCTCCCAGCCCGCGTCCGTAGCCCTGGTACGCCACCGACGATGCCACGTACCTGTCGGACACGACGTCCCGCCCGGCGGCCAGCGCCGGCGCCACCACCTCGGCCACGTGCTGGGCGCGAGCCGCTGCCATCAGCAGTGCCTCGGCACGATCCACCGGCGGATCCCCGGACGGATCCAGGACCAGGGCCCTGATCCGTTCACCCAGCGGCGTGCCACCGGGCTCCCGGGTGAACACCGCCCCCAGTCGCTCTGCCAGCAACCGGGCCTGCGTGCTCTTGCCGCTGCCGTCGGCGCCCTCGACAGCGATGAAGCGTCCGGTCACTGCGCCTCCTCGACATCGTGCTCCGGCCCCGGGTTGCCCAGCTCACCGGCCCTCAACGAGGCGACGGCCACGCCGCCGGAGGCCAGGATGATCATAGAAGCCAACCAGAGCGTGAGACGCACCCCCGGCACGTCGATGCCCAGCCCGAGTACCTCCACGTGACGATCCCACAGCACGCTGGAGAGCCTGTCCAGGAGATCCTCCATGAGCGGCCCGACCACCAGGGCCAGCAGGACGCAGGCACGCACCAGGACGTAGAAGGTGGAGAAGATCCGCCCCCGCAACTGGTCGTCCACGTTCTCGTGGAGCAGGGTGAAGCCGAGTACGTATACCCAACCTGCGCAGATCCCGATGCCGAACACCATTGCCGTGGAGATGTGCATCTGGCTGATGGAGGCGGCCAGGGCCAGGAAGATGCCGGCCCCGATCAACGACCAGGTGAACGCCCTGGCCTTGTCGAGGCGGCGCTGGAGCCACGACACGAGACCCACCCCGGCCGCCACGCCCAGGCCCAGCGCCGTGATCAGCACGCCGAGGCCCGACTTGCCGGCGCCCAGCACCTCGTCGGCGTAGATGGCACCCAACGGCACCAGCATCCCGCCACCCAGTTCACCGTGCGCACCACGGGGTTCACGAAGACGAACCGCCAGCCTTCGCGGAGTTCCTGGATCGGATGGGCCAGGGCGGCACGGCGACCCTTCGCCTTGTCGCGCTCGGCACGTGGGCGCTTCGGAAGGGCGAGGGTGAAGATGAGGTAGCCGGTCACCAGGAACGACACGGCATTGGCGTAGAAGGCCAACCCCATGTCGTCAAGGCGCACGTTCTCGGCCCAGGAGGAGTCGAAGAGCGCGGTTGACAACCGCCCGAAGAGGGCCATCAGCCCTGCGCCCACCGGGAAGGTCCCATAGGCGGCGAGCATCGACAGCGAGTTGGCGGAGGCCAACGACTCGGCAGGGACCACGTGCGGGACCGAAGCCTCCTTGGCCGGCCCCCACAGCATGGTGAACGCCTCCAGGAGCAGCGAAGCGAGGAACAACCCGAACAGGGTGTCCACGAAGGGGAGCGCCAGCATGACCATGGCCCTGCCCATGTCGCAGGTCACCATCGTCTTCTTGCGATCCCAACGATCGACGAACACGCCCGCCACCGGCCCGAAGAAGAAGCCGGGCACGATCCGAGCGGCCAGGACAAGGCTGAGGGCGGCGCCCTCGTTCCCGGAACCCAGCCGGATGGCGAGGATGGAGATGGCCAGGAGGCCCAACCAGTCCCCGGTTGCCGAGACCACCTGGGCCAGCCAGAGGCGGTAGAAGGCCGGGGTGATGAACAGTCGGGACCGGAGTACCGAAGGTCGCCCCAGAATACGGAACGGCGTGAACTCATCGCCGGGAACCGGATCTTCCCGCCCGTCGGCGGAGTCTCGTCCGGTGGATCCGCTCACCCCGCCACTCTACGGGAGGGCGACATGCCCCCAGATGGCGGTACCAGGTCGACACCGGCCGGCCCACGACCCGGCCCGACGTCACCCCCTGTGGGACATGGGGAGTCCGGCCTCGTCAACGACGCTTCTTGGCCGGGCCCTTCATCCGCCGCTCGGCCAGCAGTTCCGCCGCCCTCTCATCGGTCAGCTCCTCGACGGCGTCCCCTCGCTTCAGGGAGGCGTTGTACTCGCCATCGGTCACGTACGGCCCCCAGTTGCCGTCCTTCAGGACCATCATCAGGCCCGACGTCGGATCCACCCCCAGCTCACGCAGCGGTGGCTTCGCAGCTGTCCTGCCGCGTCGCTTGGGTTGGGCCAGGACGGCAAGGCAGCCATCCAGGCCGATGGTCAGCAACTGCTCCTCGGTCTCGAGGCTGCGGCTGTCGGAACCCTTCCGAAGGTACGGCCCGAAGCGGCCGTTCTGGACGGTTATCTCCACGCCGTCGGCCGGGTCCACCCCCACCGCACGGGGCAGGCTGAGGAGTTGCATGGCATCCTCGAACGTGATCCGCTCCAGGGTCATCGTCTGGAACAGCGATGCCGTCCTCGGGCGGGGTGCGTCGTCGGCCTCGGCCTGCTTGTCCAACTCGTCCAGCATCGAAGCCACGTCGGCGAAGCCCGCCGCAGCCTCGAACAGAATGTCGAGGTTGGCCAGGCGATCCTCGCCCCGGTCGTCGGACCGCACCGCCTCGAGGTACCCCGAGGCCTCCAGGGCGGACTCCACGACCTCGGCCGGTGAGGCGGCCGGTCCCACCGCGATCCGGTCGGCCAGGTCCACGATTGCACGCACGCCGGCCAGCCCCTTGCCGGCGATCCCCAGCTCGTCGGCCCCGCGCATCGCCTCCAACGGGGTGGCCCCGCCATCCACGGCACCGGCCAGGCGGTCAAGCGTCCCCTTGGCGATGCCGGTCCCCGGGAGGCCCGACAGCTGCTTCGCTCCCGTCCAGTCCAGCCGGCCGGCGGCGAGGCGAAGGTACGCAAGGGCCACCTTGACCTCCTTGCGATTCCACGGAACCGACATGAGCCGGGCCTCGGGGGAACCGGGCCTCGGACGGTCGGGAAGCCTGCCGAGGGACACGTACGGCCCGAATCGGCCGGAACGGGCGACCACCACCAGGCCTGTCTCCGGATCGGTCCCCAACTCCCGGTCGGTCGGGGTGTTCAGGAACTCGAGCGCCCGGGCGACCGTCAGCTCGTCCGGAGGCACGTCGTCCGGGATCGAGGCGGTGTCGTCTCCCAACTGGACGTAAGGCCCGAACTTGCCGAAGCGGGCGACCACGGGTCGACCGTCGTCGGTGACGCCGAGGGGCACCGTGGAGACCCCCCGGGGGTCGATGTCGCCCAGCCGGGTGGTGACCTTGGCGTGGAGGCCGATGTCGCCCTCGGACCCGAAGTAGAAGGCCTCCAGCCACGGCACGCGCTCGGCGTTGCCGCTGGCGATCTGGTCCAGGTCCTCCTCCATGGTGGCCGTGAAGTCGTAGTCCACGAGCCTGGGGAAGTGGAGCTCCAGCAGCGTCGTCACGGCGAAGGCGCTGAGCGTGGGAACCAGGGCGGAACCCTTCTTGAAGACGTAGTTGCGCTGGATGGTCTCCATGATCGAGGCGTACGTGGAAGGTCGACCCACCCCGAACTCCTCCATCCGCTTCACCAGCGAGGCCTCGGTGAACCGGGCCGGGGGCTGTGTCATGTGGCCCTCCGGGATGACCTCGACCACGTTCACCATCGCTCCGACCTGCAGGGCCGGGAGCACCCGCTCGTCCTCTCCCTCCTCCGGCTCGTCCACGTCCTCCCGGTAGACCCGACGGAAGCCCTGGTGGCTGATCACCGTGCCGCTGGCAGAGAAGGTGACGTCCGAGGCGACGCCGCCACCATCGGGGCCGACCTCGCCGGTCAGGGTGATCCGGACCGTCTCCCCCACGGCATCGGTCATCTGGGAGGCCACGGTGCGCTGCCAGATCATCTCGTAGATCCGTGCCTCGCTCTTGGAGAGCTCGCCGGCCACGTCGTCCGGATGCCTGAACCGATCGCCGGCGGGCCGGATCGCCTCGTGCGCCTCCTGGGCGTTGCGGACCTTGTTGGCGTACGTACGCGGAGCGTCCGGAAGGTGGTCGGCCCCGAACCGTTCGCGCACCACCGCCCTGGCGGCCGAGATCGCCGTGGCCGACAACGTGGTGCTGTCGGTCCGCATGTAGGTGATGTAGCCCTTCTGATAGAGCCCCTGTGCCGCATGCATCGCCAGCGACGCCGAGAGGCGCAGCTTGCGGCCGGCCTCCTGCTGGAGGGTTGATGTGATGAACGGCGCTGCGGGACGGCGTCGGTAGGGCTTGGGCTCCACGCTGGCGACGGCCAGGGGACGTCCGACCAGACCAGCGGTGAGTGCGCCCGCGGCGACCTCGTCCAGCACCCGGACGTCGTCACGGCTGGGGCGACCGTCGTCGCCGAAGTCCCGGCCGGACGCCACCCGCGTACCGTCGACGGCCACCAGGCGGGTGGTGAACGACCCGGTGTCGGTGCCGGCATCGGCGACGGTGGCCGTCAGGTCCCAGTAGCCGGCGGCCATGAACTGCATCCGCTCCCGCTCCCTCTCGACCACGATCCGGGTTGCCACGCTCTGCACCCGGCCCGCCGAAAGCCCCTTGCCGATCATCCGCCACAGGACGGGTGACAACTCGTAGCCGTAGAGACGGTCGAGGATCCGACGGGTCTCCTGGGCATCGACCAGGTTGCGGTCCACATCGCGGGTCTGCGACAGGGCCTCGGCTATCGCCGATGGGGTGATCTCGTGGAAGACCATCCTCTTCACCGGCACCTTCGGCTTCAGGATCTCCAGCAGGTGCCACGCAATGGCCTCGCCCTCACGATCCTCATCCGTTGCCAGGTACAGCTCGTCGGCGTCCTTCAGGAGGCGACGCAGGCGCGCTATCTGCTCCTTCTTGTCGCTGTTGACGACGTAGTACGGCTCGAAGCCGTTCTCAATGTCGATCCCCAGCTTGGCCCACGGGGTTCCCCGCTGGCTCTCGGGTATGTCGGAAGCCCGTTGGGGTAGGTCACGGACGTGGCCGATCGAGGACTCCACAACGAACCCGTCGCCCAGGTAGCCGGCGATGGTCTTGGCCTTAGCCGGTGACTCCACGATGACGAGGGCCCTGGTCACTCCGACTGCTCCCGGTCCGCCACGTCGATAGTCGGCTCCGACGACTTCCCGTGCGCCCCTCCGTCGTCGGACCCGACGACGGAGGCCGGCTCGCGGGTGCTCCTGAGGATCAGCACGCCGATCGCCGCCGCCAGGATGGAAGCCACCAGGATGCCCACCTTGGCCTCGTCCTGGAGGGCGACCGAATCGAAGGCCAGCCCGGTCACGAACAACGAGACGGTGAACCCGATGCCGGCGATGGCCGAGATGCCGACGATGTGTCGGCGCGTGGTTCCGGCGGGCAGGACCGCCAACCCGAGGCGCAACGCCACGAGGCTGAACAACGAGACCCCGATGATCTTTCCGGCCACCAGGCCGAAGACGATTCCCAGCGTGATTCCCGAGGTGAAGGCGTTCGACAGTGTCTCCCCGCTGATCTCCACACCGGCGTTGGCGAGGGCGAACACCGGGATGATCACGAATCCCGTCACCGGATGGAGGCGGTGCTCCAGGCGCGAGGCCACCGATACCGACTCGTTCAGGCGGAACTTGGCATCCCGCAGGTCCTCGGCGTCCATCCTGCCCAACTCGATCGGAGGCATCACGGCCCGGTCCAGCAGGGGACGGGCCGGAGCCAGGAGGCCCATGGCCACACCGGCGATGGTGGTGTGGACCCCCGACCTGAACATGGCGTACCAGAGCACCGATCCGAGCAGGATGTAGAAGGGCGTGTACCACACCTTCGCCCGGGTCAGGAGCACCACGGCAACCGTTGTGGCCAGGCCTATCAACAGCCAGTCCATCGCCAGGTCGGACGTGTAGAACACGGCGATCACGAGGATCGCTCCGATGTCATCCACGATGGCGAGACTCAGGAGGAAGACCTTCAACGAGGTCGGAACCCGCCGACCCAGCAGCGAGACCACGCCCACGGCGAAGGCGATGTCGGTCGCCATCGGAATGCCCCACCCTGTGGAACCGGCGCCCGAAGGGTTGAACGCCAGGAAGACGAGGGCGGGTACGACCATGCCGCCGAGGGCGGCGGCGACGGGCAGCACGGCGGCTCGGGGTCGCCGCAGCTCGCCGGTCACCATCTCCCGCTTGATCTCGAGGCCCACCACGAAGAAGAAGACGGCCATGAGGACGTCGTTGACGAACTCCACCAGGGTGAGCGAGTGGCCGTTGGCGTCCAGGGAGACGACGTCACCGATCGAGAAGCTGACCTCGGCGTGCCAGAAGTCGTAGTAGGAGCCGGACCATGGTGAGTTGGCCCAGACGAGTGCCACGACCGTGGCCACCATGAGCAGGATCCCACCAGAGGCTTCGATGCCCAGGAAGCGCACCATCGGCCTGCCGACGGCGCGCGCCAGGGGCCGGTCGCTGCCCAGCCACGTGAGGCCCGTATCTGATCCCCTGCCTGTCATCTGTCCCATCCAGTTCGGATTCGGCCGGAGGAGACCGTAGTGGTCACCTCGCTCCATCCCACCGGATGGCCTCTGGGCCCACCTCAGCAATCGACGTCCGGAGGCCTACCTCAGGCATCCGCCACGACGAACGTGAGCTTCACCACCGTGCCATCCGACCCACTCTCCAACTCGGCGGAATCGGCCAGTTGACGCATCAGCGACACGCCCAGGCCCGACTCGTGCCGAAGGCGCTCCGGCGTCTCCACCTCCGGCAGGGCTGGTACTGCGGATGGATCGAATCCCGGGCCGTGGTCAGCTACCTCCACGACGATCCGGTCACCCGTCAGGTCACACCGCACGAGGATCGGGGTAGTCACCTGGATCGCCGCCTGTGCCCTGATCGCATTGGTGGCGGCCTCTGAGACCACCAGACGGACGTCAGCCACCCGACCGGGCTGGAGCCGGTCATCCAGGGCGGCGGTCGCTCCCACGATCGCCCGGACGAACTGCAGGTACTCGGGCATGGGAGGCACGGCGAACTCCACGGAACCCACCGGGCGGGCGTTGCTGCTCACACCGACTCCCGTGCGGACACCGCATCATCCACGGTCTCATGCAGGGTGAACACGCGATCCAGGTCGCACATCTCGAAGACGCGACGGATCCTCTGCTCCGGGCAGACGACCGAGAGCTCGGCATCATGTGCCCTCAATCGCCTGAGGGCGCCGACCACCACCCCCAGTCCGGTGGAGTCGATGAAGTCGACCGCAGTCAGGTCCAGCACCAGGTGGCGGATACCGGTAGCGGTCTCGGAGACCACCGACTGACGCAGCCGGGGGGCACCGGCCAGATCCAGCTCACCCAGCACGGCCAGCACCACGCACGTGTCGCGTGCGTAACGCTGGACGTCGAGCTGCACCTTGTCTCCCGCACCCTCCGTCTACCTCTGGACGACCCCAACGGTAGACGACCATCGGGTGGACCCGACGTCGTCGTCGACCACCCCGGCGCTCGCGCCGCATCGAAACGGTGGCCGACAGCACCACGTCAGGCAGGAGCGGGCCTACGAGCGGCGTATCCGTCCGAGCCAGGTGACGCACCGTCACGGTGACCACCTCGCCCTCCACGATCCGCACGACGTCGGTGTCCGGCAGGAGCAGGCCACTGGATCCGATCACCGCATCCTCCACCTCCCGCATCGTTCCACCGACCGCTGCGACCCGCGCCCCCTCCCGGGCCGCGTGGTGGACCAGCACCGTGGTACGCGCAACCAGGCCCACCTGCACGAGTGCCATTGCCAGGACGACGAGCACGGGGAGCACCAGGGCCAGCTCGACGGTGGCCTGACCCAGGTCCTCCCGCCGGCCCGACCTGTCCCTACGGCGGGTCACCCGACCTTGGTGATCAGGGAATTCAGGACCCGGTCGAACAGGCGCCCGACCTTGTCGGTGCCCGAGGCCCAACTGGTCACGAGGATGGCGATCGTGGCCGCCCCCAGGATCAGGAGCACGTACTCGGCAGTCGTCTGACCACGCTCGTCGAGGGTGGCGAGCCGGACCTGGGCCAGCACGAACAGTCGGATCTGGATTCTTCGCATGTGGAGCCTCCTGGAGGAGATGTACGGCGGAGATGGGTCGGCGACCGCGATCCGTGAGCGGTGCCGAGCCGGCGACCGCTATTGGGTGATCTGGACGATCCTCAGATGCCCGGCCCGAGTTCCCGGAGGGCGCCGCCCACCATCGGAACCACCGAAAGGAGGATGAAAGCCGGGAGGATGCAGGTCACCAGCGGGAAGAGCATCCGGATCGGCACCTTGCGGGCCCGTACCTCGGCGCGCCGTCGGGCCCGGGTACGCAGGTCCACGGCAGCCGCCTCCAGAGCCGGGCCGACCGGAGCCCCGTGCCGCACCGATGCGATCAATGCCGCCACCAGGGGACGACCCTCCTCGCCGAGCACCGGGCGGAGGCCTTCGATCGCGTCCACCAGGGAGGCGCCTCTCCGGGTACGTGCCAGGGCATCGGCCAACGCTTCGGAGGCCGGCCCGCTCGTCCGGGAGGCCGCCTCATGCAGGGCCCGACCGACCGGCAGGCCGGCGCCAACTCCGAGACGGACCAGACCGGCCAGCCAGGGAAGCTCGGCCACGAGTTCCTCGCGGGCCGATCGTTCCGACGACCACCGGCACCAGATCGGAACGCCCAGGAGTGCACCCACGGCCAGGACGGCGACCACCGGATGGACGAGCAACAGCACCGGGCCAGCCAGGACCGCCCATCCGGCCCTACGGTCACCCTCCGCGTCCGCCGGACGCCCCAGCCTCCGACGAACCACCCGACCGAGGCGATCCACCGGCCCCGGGGAGCGATCACGGCTGGCCAGTCGCCGATCGGGTGGATGGGTGACGTTGGCCAATCGTGCAGCACCGACCAGGACGACCAGGCCCCAGGCCCAGGGCACCGCCCTCACCTCGAGGGTCCCGACAGCCGCCACATCCACCACAGGCCGAGGGCATCGAGCAGCAGGCCGACCACCATGATCAGGATGCCGGCACCCGAACCCAGGAACCCCCCTGCCCGCACGGGTGCCACGAACACCGCGAACCCGACGGGTGCGAGCGCCACCACGGCGGCCGACGCCCTCGCCTGCGTGGCCAGCGCCCGAGCCTCATCGGCCACCTCCAGTTCGTCCCGGATCGACTCGGCGACCACTCCCAGGAGGCGAGCCGGTTCGCCACCGGTGGTGAGCGCCAGGCCCACGGCTGCCACCAGCTGGCCCACCCGTGTTCCGGGGCGACGCTCCTCCCACCTGCCCAGTGCCACGCCTATCTGGGCCCCGGAATCCAGGTCATCGGCCACCGAGGAGAGGTCCTCGGATAACGGGCCGCCGACCGAAGCGGCCTCCACGAGGGCCCCCGAGAGGGTGGCTCCCGACTGGAGCGACCGGACCAGCTCGTCCACGAGCCCGGGTAGGGCCGCATCGATGCGCCGCGGGGTTCGACCAAGACGCTCAGCAATGCGCACGGACACGGGACTGCGTCCCTCCGACACCGGCCGCCGGCCGGAGGCGGACGGCGACACGATTGCGAAGGCCACCGAGGCCACGGTCGCAACCGACAACAGGGTGGCGATCACCTTCCCCACCGCGACCCGTCCATCCCATCGGCACCACCAGTGGCGAGCGCAGCCGGGAGCACGCACCCCCCGACCACGAGGGCCCGCACCGGGGGATCCGACCCGGGCGGGCGGACCTCCAGCACCTCCGACACCCGACGGGCGGCACCGGCACGGACCATGTGCACGACGACGTCCACGCTCCCGGCCACCAGCGCGTCGGCCACCTCCACCGACAGCCCGGGAGAGGCCATGAGGACCATGGTCGCCAACCTCCGGAGGGCATCTCCGGGACCATTCGCATGGCAGGTCGAGAGCGAGCCGTCATGGCCGGTGTTGAGGGCCTGCAACATGTCGAACGCCTCGGCCCCCCGGACCTCGCCGACCACGATCCGATCTGGTCTCATTCGCAGTGCATTGCGGACCAGGTCCCGGACCGTTACCTCGCCGACTCCCTCGCAGTTGGGCGGTCGGGCCTCCATCCGCACCACGTGGACCCTGTCGATGTTCAGCTCGGCGGCATCCTCCACGGTCACCAGACGTTCGTGGGGCCTGACCGCCGAGGCCATGGCCCCCAACAGGGTCGTCTTCCCGGAACCGGTAGCGCCGGTGACGACCACGTTGCACCTGTCGCTGACGACGCGCTGCAGGACCTCTGCCACGGGAGGCTCCGAGAGGTCCTGGATGGTGAACCGTCGCTCACCGAATCGGCGGACCGTGAGATAGGGCCCGTCCAGGGCGATCGGTTGCACCACCACGTTCACCCGGGAACCATCCGGGAGACGCCCGTCAGCCCATGGGCTGGACCGGTCCACACGGCGCCCGGTCGGCGCAACCATGCGTTCCACGAGACGGTCCAGCTCGACGGCATCGATCCGGACGTCGGTCGCCTCGAGGCGGCCATGCCGCTCCACGAACACGATGCCCGGTCCGTTGACCATCACCTCGGTCACGCTGCCATCGGCGAACAACGCCTCGAGCGAGCCCATGCCTGAGATCCTGGACAGGACCGCCTGGACGAGCGAGCCGCGTGCGGCCGGGCCCAGCAGGGGCTCCCGCCGTGCCACGGCCGCCTCCACGGCCGAGGCCACCCCCGCTTCGTCCGCTCCGTCGAGGAGGTCGAGTACCTCGGCGTGTACCGCAGCAACCACCTCGTGGCCCTGCACGGTCCCGTTCATGGCAGTTCCACGGCACGGATCAGCGAACGCGGCACCCGCCGGGCGAGCAGGCCGGCGTCGACCGATCGGGCCACGGCAGGGTCCATCGGGACTCGGATGGTCACCGGCGCACCAACCACCGCCTCCACGTCATGGCGGTCCAGGGCCCGCCCCGGTTCGACCACCAGGGCCACCTCGGTCGGCCGTCGTTCCTGTCGCGAGAGCCGTCTCAACCCCAGATAGCAGGCACGGGTCACCAGGAGCGAACGATCGGCCACCTCCATCAGCGGGTCGACCAGCCCTGCAGGTGGTCCGACCGGCGGCGCCGCTGTCCAGAGGTCGCCGGCGTCCACCACCACCACGCCCGGACGCGAGGCCAGGTCGTCAACGAGGCTGACGAGACGCTCGGGGACGGCCGCAGACCACCTAGAGGAACCCCGCACCAGCAGCCGTGTCCCCCCTGCCACCTCCACGGTCAGCCGATCGAGAGCCTCGATGCCGGCTCCTCCGGAGGCAGAGCACCAGTCCGACACTCCGATCCCGGATCCGTCGACACCCAGGACCGACGCCAGGTCTCCAGCCAGGTCCACGAGGAGGACGGCCCTACCCCGACGGGCCGCGGCAAGGGCCAACGCAGCGGCGACCACGGTGGTCCCGACGCCGCCCTTCACCGACCAGCAGACAACCACCATCACCACTCCCGAGCGTTCGGGTCTCATAGAGGGGAGCTGGCGTCACCGGTGGGCAACGGCTCGAACCATACCGGTGGGCTCCGGGTCACCGACACGTACCGGTCACCCGGTCCACCCGACCTAGGCTCGGTCGGGTGGAGGCAGCCTTCTTCGACCTCGACAAGACGGTCATAGCCCGCGCCTCGATGGCGGCCTACGGGCCAGCCCTGCGTCGAGCCGGATACCTGAACGCCCCGATGCTGCTCCGGGCGGCCTGGGGCCAGTTGCTCTTCCGCTTCTTCGGTGCCGACGAGGCGACCATGGACCGTGCCCGCCGCACCGCCCTTCGCCTCGCCGCCGGATGGGAGCAGGAGAGCCTCCAACGCTTCGCCCGTGAGCACCTGGCGGAGGTAATCGAGCCGATCGTCTACGACGAGGCACTCGACCTGTTCGCGCACCATCGTGCCGAGGGTCGGCTCCTCGTCCTCGTGTCGGCATCCCCTGTCGAGATCGTGGCGCCGTTGGCCGACCACCTGGGGGTCGACGAGTTCGTGGCCACCACGCCGATGATCGACTCGGAGGGCCGCTACACCGGCGAGGTCGAGTTCTACGCACAGGGTCCGGAGAAGGCCGAGGCCATCCTCCGCCTCGCCCATGACCTGGACCTGGACCTCAGCGGGTCATGGGCCTATTCCGATTCGGCCACCGACCTGCCGATGCTGGAGCTGGTGGGCCACCCGGTGGCCGTGAACCCCGATCGGGACCTTCGTCGCGAGGCCGAGCAACGGGGATGGCTGATCCGGGAGTTCGACAATCCGGTACCCCTGGGAGACCGTGTTCCCATCGACCGGAACTGGATTGCGGCCAGCGCCCTGACAGCGGTGATCGTCCTGGGCGCGATTCTCGGCATCCGACGACTTCGCCGCCGGGCACCGCAGGTCTAGATCGAGCGGACCTTCCGGACCGCCAGGGCCACGAGTGCAGCCAGGGCACCGAGCATCATGATCTTCCTCATGATCGGGATGCTACGTCCGCTATGACCACGACCACACCGGGTGCCCTGCACGGTGTGGTTTCCAGGGGCCTCCGGCCGTACCGTCAACGGTGGAGGTGTCTGAGTACCTGGTGGGCTCCCCCGCCTTCAAAGCGGGTGGGACGGGCGATCCCCGTCCGGCGGGTTCGATTCCCGTCCAGAGCGGGCATGTCTGCGCCGGGGCCGCCGGCCCTGACACCATCCACCCGTGGAAGGGTCTGGCGTTCGTCCGCCCAAGCCGGACGAACGCCCTGTCGGGACTAGACGGCCAGCAGGTCGCGGGCGCCGGTGTCGCTGCTCGGATGACGGAGCTTCGACATGGCACGTGCCTCGATCTGGCGGATGCGTTCCCGTGTCAGGTTGAAGTGCTCCCCGACTTCTTCGAGGGTCCGGGGTTCGCCGCGATCCAGGCCGAAGCGCAGCTTCAGGATCTCGCGCTCGCGGGTGTCCAGCGGGGCCAGGAGTCTGCTGATCTCCTCGGGGAGGAGGGAGGTGGCCGCCACCTCGAAGGGAGACTCGGCTGACCGGTCCTCGACAACGTCACCCAACTCGGCATCGCCATCCTCCCTCAGCGGCTCGCTCAGGGAGAGTGGTTCGGCTGCGAACCGGAGCGCCTCGGTCACCTTCTCCTCCGGCATCTCCACCTCGGCGGAGAGCTCGGCGAGGGTGGCCTGTCGACCGAACTTGAGTTCCAGGCGGGACCTGGCCTTCTGGAGGCGCGCCAGCGTGTCGCCGGCGTGAACTGGCAGGCGGATCGTCCGGCCGGTGTTGGCGATGCCGCGGGTGATCGCCTGTCGGATCCACCAGGTTGCATAGGTGGAGAACTTGAAGCCCTTGCGCCAGTCGAACTTCTCGACGGCGTGCATCAGGCCGAGGTTGCCCTCCTGGATGAGGTCCAGGAGCGGTAGCCCGGAGGCCTGGTACTTCTTGGCGATCGAGACGACCAGGCGGAGGTTCGACTGGACGAAGGTGCGCTGGGCATCGTCGCCCCGCTTGAGGTTCCGCTTCAGCTCACGCTTACGGGCCGGCGTCAGGGAATCGACCGGTTCGGCGAGCGCCGTGCGGGCCTCGACCCCGGCTTCGATCTGTTGGGCGAGTCTGACCTCGCCCTCCTTCGTCAGGAGCGGATACTGCCCGATATCGGTGAGATACAACCTGACGAGGTCTTCCTCGTCCCGTTCGACCCGCTCCTTGGCCACCCTTGATCTCCTCCAGCCGGGGGAGCACCGATCTCGCTGGTGCTCACCGAATCGCTCGCCCTGTCCGATCACCCAACCGGATGAGTCGACCCACCTGACAGGTGCTGTCCAATCCCCCGATCGAGCGTCACCCTATCGACGGCCCTCGGGACCACAACGCCCAGACGTGACCTTCGTCACGAACCATCAGCGACCGTCCGGGATGGACCGGGGACGCCCGGGAACGATGTCCACCGGGCACACGGGTCAGCGGGGACGGTCCTCCAGATCAGCCAGCACCAGCCGGATGGTCCTGAGCGCAGGGGCGTCACCCAGCGGCGACAGGCGTTCGGCCAGGGCGACCAGATAGGCCACCAGGCGGTCCAGCACGGGCTCCACGGCCGCCCTGCGATCCGACGCTGCCACGTCGAGGAGGCCGAGCACCTCGGCGAGCTGCCCCGATCCCGATGCCGCGGTCCGCTCTCCCTCGAGGAGCACCGACTCGGGAATCCGTCCAGTCCACCAGGTGGAGTGCTCGTCCAGCCGGGCGGCCAACGACGCCATGGTCGCAGACGAATCCGAATCAGCACCGTCGGTCGACCATCCGCCCAGTCGTTCGGACAACGCCGTCGAGAGCTCAGCCAGCACGACGAACTCGGCCACGCCCTCGGCGGTCGTGAGTGGGTCCGGCGTGGCGTGCAGGTCCATTCCGTCGCCTCAGCCCCGGTAGTGGTTGACGATGGGCAGCCGGCGGTCCCGACCGAATCCCCTGATGGTCACCTTCGGTCCCAGCGGAGTCTGTCGGCGCTTGAACTCCGCCGCGTCCACCAGCCTCACGACCCGGTCCACCAGGTCGGGGTCGTGGCCATCCTCCACCAGTCCGGTCCTGGTCCGATTGCCCTCCACGTATGCCTCCAGCAGCGGGTCCAGGACGTCGTAGGGCGGAAGGCTCTGGTCGTCACGCTGGTCGGGCCGGAGCTCGGCCGACGGAGGCTTCGAGAGGATCCCCTCCGGGATGACGGGACGACCGTCGCTCCCCGACTCCCCGGCATTGCGCCAACGGCAGAGCTCGTAGACCCTGGTCTTGTAGACGTCCCTGATCACGGAGAAGGCCCCGGCCGTGTCTCCGTAGAGGGTCGTGTAGCCGACCGCCGACTCGCTCTTGTTGCCCGTGGTGAGCACCATCCAGCCGTTGGCGTTCGCACGGGCCATGAGCAGCACGCCGCGGATGCGGGACTGCAGGTTCTCGTCGGTCAGGCCGAGTGGTCCACCTTCAGGCGTCGACGCCAGCGTTCCCGCGAACGCCTGGTGTACCTCTTCGATCGGCATCGTGATGGCATCCAGGCCCTGGGCCGAGGCGAGGGCCAGGGCATCTGTGATCGAGTGGTCGCTCGAGTACCTGGACGGCATCAGCACCGCGTGTACGTGCTCCGGCCCGAGCGCATCAGCGGCGATCGTGGCCACCAGCGCGGAGTCCACACCGCCCGAGAGGCCGAGGCAGACGTCGCTGAAGCCACTCTTGCGTACGTAGTCGCGCGTAGCGACCACCAGGGCCCCGTAGAGCTCGGCCACCTCCTCCAGCTGCTCCACGATCGGGGCCACGAGGCGGTCCCCGCGTTCCACGACGCCTGACACCTCCACCACCGGAAGGCCCCGGTCGCCCGACTCCACCGTCGGAACATCCACGTCCAGGATGACCAAGGCCTCCCGGAATCGTGGGGCCCGTCCCACGACCAGCCCCGCCGGATCGGCCACCATCGACCCACCGTCGAATACCAACTGGTCCTGGCCGCCGACGAGGTTCAGGTAGGCCACCGGACGACCCGATGCGGCGGCCGTGGCCGTCACCACCGATTCCCGTGCAGCCTGCTTCCCCTGGTGGAACGGCGAACCGTTCACCGCGACGATCATCTCGGCTCCACCGTCCAGGAGACGCCCGACCGGCCCACCGGCCACCCAGAGGTCCTCGCAGATGACCACCCCCACCCGGGCGCCACCCACCCGGAACAACTGGAGGGGGCCGGAGCCGGGTTCGTAGTCCCGACCCTCGTCGAACACGTCATAGGTGGGCAGGCACTCCTTGTGGTAGGTGCCGACGATCCGACCACCGTGGCAGACGGCCACGGCATTGTGGACCACCCCGTCGGGTCCCGGATCGGCGAACCCGACCACCAGCGCACAGGTGCCGCTCATCGCGGCCACCTCGGCCACGGCGGCCCGACTGTCCGCTACGAACCCGGGCTTGTGCACCAGGTCCTCCAGCGGATAGCCGGTCACCGTCATCTCCGGGAAGAGCGCCAGATCGCAGTCGGCGATCTCCTCCAGGTGGCGCGAGATCCGCTCCACGTTGCCCGCCAGGTCGCCCACGACGGTGTTGACCTGCACCAGCGCCAGCCGAACCCGATTCATGGACCCAGCGTACCGAGGCCCCCGGATGCCACCGTTTCCACGGGCGGGCCGCGTTGTGGGACCTGTCGGGTAACCCTACGAACCGGCGGGATGCCCACCCTCGAGGCGTGCCGTGATGCGCTCCTCGACGCGGGACAGGATCCCATCGGCGCGCTCACGGTCCAGCCGCCCATCGGCGACCGCCTGCTCGATCCTCTCGGTGGCCCGTGCTACCAGGTCGGCCACCAACTCATCGACGCGGTCGCCGGCCAGGTCGGCGATGCTGACCCCACCCCGCACGGCCTCACCCAGCTCCTGACGATCCAATTCCAGGAACTCGGCTACCCGTCCACCGAGGGCGGCGCCCATGCGCGCCGCTGGTCGAGCACCCTTCGCACCCATGTCGTGGCCCTTGCCCATGGAACCCATCGCACCCATGTCGTGGCCCTTGCCCATGTCCAACCGGGGCTGTCGTGGCCCTTGCCCATGTCCAACCGGGGCCGCATCTCGCCGGGTCGTTGGTGGGCGTGCTCGCGCGCCTGTGATTCGGCCGACGACTCGGCGGGCGTCGCACCGATTGGCGAGAAGGACGCCAGCAGGACCGAGCCCACCAGGATCAGGCCGCCCGCTGCCCCTCCCTGCAGGATCCATTTCCTGGTCCTGCCCGATGTGTCCACCTCCGTGTACTCGTCCATCGGAATCACTCCTCGCTCCGGGCCGTCGATGCGGGCCGGGTTCGTCTACTGGTTCATGCTCCTGTGGAGCAGTGACCATGGTGCAGGCGCAGTGTTAGGGCCGGATGAGGTCCGGGAGAGGTCGGCGTCTGTAAAGGCGGGCGAAAATCGACGGTGCCCCGGGCCGAGGCCCGGGGCACAGCACGACGTCCACGTCCTCCGTCAGCCGGCGAGGGCCTCACAGCAGGTGTTGGTGATCAGGCGGGTGACGACGTACGGATCCATGTTGGCGTTCGGGCGACGATCCTCGATGTAGCCCTTCTGGTCCAGGTGGACCTGCCACGGGATGCGGACCGAGGCACCACGGTCCGAGACGCCGTAGTTGTACTGGTCGAACCGCTGGGTCTCGTGGGCCCCGGTGAGACGCTCCTCGGAGCCGATCCCATAACCGGCGAGGTGCTCCAAGGTCTTGCCCTCGGCACCCAACGACTCACACGCCGTGATGATGGCGTCGTAGCCCTCGCGCATTGCACGGGTCGAGAAGTTGGTGTGTGCACCGGCACCGTTCCAGTCACCCTTGATGGGCTTGGCCGCCACCGAGGCGTCCACCCCGAAGTCCTCGGCGACCCGGTACAGCAGGTAGCGGGCCATCCAGATCTGGTCGCTCACGGCCACCGTGTCCACCGGCCCGATCTGGAACTCCCACTGGCCGAGCATCACCTCGGCGTTGGTGCCCGATATCGCCAGGCCGGCATCCATGCAGGCCTTCGTGTGGGCCTCGACTATGTCGCGACCGGCGATCTCGATGGATCCCACGCCGCAGTAGTAGGGGCCCTGGGGGGCCGGATAGCCCTCGACGGGCCAACCCAGCGGGCGCCCCTCCTTGAAGAACGTGTACTCCTGCTCGATGCCGAAGATCGGCTCCTGGTCGGCGTACTTCTCGTACACCTCGACGCACATGGTGCGGGTATTGGTCGGGTGCGGTGTCATCTCCCCATCAGGAAGGCACACGTCGCAGAGCACGAGGATGTCGTCGCCACCACGGATGGGGTCGGGGCACGAGAAGACCGGCCTCAGCACGCAGTCGGAGTTGTCGCCGGGGGCCTGATTGGTGCTCGAGCCGTCGAAGCCCCAGATGGGGAGGTGCTCGGCGTCGTCGATGATCTTGGTCTTGGAGCGGACGTACGCAAGGGGCTTCGTCCCGTCGATCCAGATGTACTCAGCCCTGATGGCCATCGTGGTCTCTTCCCGGTCGGCCGGTAGGCCCGGCGTGGTTGCCTATGAGATCCCCGGCTGTGCCGGTCGACGACAAACCTACGGTGGTAGCCGTTTCAAGAACGTTTTCTGACTGTGAACGCAATGTGAACGACGGCCCCACGGCTGGTGATCCGGACCCGCTCCCCACATGCTTGGAGAATGGAGAAGACGAGCGAGGATCGACTGCGCGACCAGAGGGACTACGTACTGCGGACCGTGGAGGAACGCGGCGTCAGGCTCATCCGCCTCTGGTTCACCGATGTGCTGGGCAGGCACAAGTCGGTGGCCATCTCACCCGCCGAGCTGGAGGCCGTGCTCGAAGAGGGGCTCCAGTTCGACGGCTCGGCCATCGACGGCTTCAGCCGCATCCAGGAGAGCGACGTCCTCGCACGGCCCGACGCGGCCACCTTCGAGCTGCTCCCGTGGGCCGACCCGGATGAGCCGTCAGGCACCATCTTCTGCGACATCACCAACCTGGACGGAACGCCCTTCGCCGGAGACCCGCGACAGGTACTACGCCGCAACGTGGAGCAGGCCCGCGCCGCCGGCTTCGAGATGTTCTGTGCCCCCGAGGTGGAGTTCTTCTACTTCGCCAACTCCGATACGACCTCGCCCCCGGTTCCCCTGGACCAGGCCTCCTACTTCGACCTCACGACCGCCGACGTCGCCTCCGACCTGCGCAAGCAGACCCTCCACATGCTCGAGGCGCTGTCCATCCCGGTCGAGTACTCGTTCCACGAGGACAGCCCCAGCCAGCACGAGATCGACCTGCAGTACACCGACGCACTGTCCATGGCCGACTCGATCATGACCCTCCGGCTGGCGGTCAAGAAGATCGCCATGGACCGCGGCGTGTACGCCACGTTCATGCCCAAGCCCCTGAACGGCGTGCAGGGCTCGGGAATGCACACCCACCTGTCGCTGTTCCGTGATGGCGCGAACGCCTTCCATGACCCGGACGCCGAGGACGGGCTCTCCCAGACCGCCCGGGCGTTCATAGCCGGCCTGCTCCACCACGCCAGGGAGATCACCGCTGTCACCAACCAGCTCGTCAACTCGTACAAGCGGATCAACGAGGGATACGAGGCGCCGCGCTAGGCGCTGGTCCGTGTCCCGATCCCGAAGCCCGGCAAGGTCGACTCCACCCGGATCGAGTACCGGGCGGTCGATCCGGCGTGCAATCCCTACCTCGCCTTCTCGGTCCTCCTGGCGGCGGGCCTGCGCGGTGTCGAGGAGGGCCTGGAACTCGGCCCGGAGGCACGGGTGAACCTGTACGACCTGAGCCGCGTCGAGCAGCGGGAGCTCGGGGTGGCCGGACTACCGGCGAACCTCAGCGAGGCACTGGACGAGATGGAGGAGTCGACCCTTGTGCGCGACGCCCTGGGCGACCACATCTTCGAGTGGTTCCTGCGCAACAAACGGGCGGAGTGGAGCGAGTACCAGCGGCAGGTAACGCCGTTCGAGCTCGAGACCTACCTGCCCAACTGGTAGGCGGCCCGTGGCCGGTCCGGGTGGTGGCCGGACGCCCGACCGGGGCATGGGCGGATACGACCGGGCAGACTGGAGGGGCGGAGACCCCGCCCACACCATGGACCCACTCCTCGTCTACCCGGACCCACCCCCGCCTGAACTGGCCCAGTGCCTGGATCTGGATGGCTGGGCCTGGAAGTCGGTCGCCAATCCTGACGCCGCCATGTCCGAGGAACCCGACGAGGGTTGGTCCGGCGCCATCGTGGTGGCCGACACCGACCCCGAGGGGGCATTCGCGCTCTGCCGTCGACTCCGGAAGGTGGAGATGCCCCTGACGCCACTCCTGCTGCTGGTCGGCGGCGGGCAGCTGGCCGACCTGGAGCTGCGGGACGACCTGTTCGACGACTTCTGCCTGACGCCGGTCAGGCCAGCCGAGCTACAGGCACGGATCGAGCACCTCTTCTACCGGACCGGTCGTGGAACCCGGCCCGAGCTTGTCGAGTACGGGCCGCTGGCCCTGAACCTCGAGACCTACCAGGCGGCCGTCGACGGCGAACCGCTGGACCTGACCTACATGGAGTACGAGCTGCTGAAGTTCCTCGCCGCCCATCCGGGCAAGGTATTCACGCGCGAGACCCTGCTCAGCCGCGTGTGGGGCTACGACTACTACGGCGGTGCACGGACGGTGGACGTCCACATCCGACGGCTCAGGGCCAAGCTGGGCGAGGAGCACGCAGGCCTGATCCACACGGTGCGATCGGTGGGTGGGGCGTCCAGGCATCGGGGCCGCCCGGTAATTGAGGCTGGACCAGTCTCAGGCGGGACCGTTGTAGGGGTTCGCCTCGCTCACCTCGAGCAGCTCAGACCCTTCGTGGCTGGAATCCACGTCGGACTTCAGCAACCCTCCGAGCAACGATGCGACCACGGCGCCTCCCACCAGGATGCCGACCGGCATCACGATGACAAGCAGGATGACCATCAGGACGGCGCCGAGCATGGGCGCAGTCTGCCATCCGGACCGGGATCGGTGCACGCCCGCTCCCTTCGCGTTCCGGTGGAGCCGCCGCCGGTTCAGCCGACGTGGACGATGGCCTCCACCTCGAAGATCGCCCCGATGGGCAACGCGGCCACGGCCACGCACGAGCGGGCCGGGCGGTGATCGCCGAAGGCCTCACAGTAGATCTCGTTCATGGCAGCGAAGTTGCCCATGTCGGTCAGGAACACCGTGGTCTTGACCACCTGGTCGAGCGTCGCCCCGTTGGCCTCCACCTGGGTCCGCAGGTTGGCCAGGGCCTGGGCCGCCTGGGCTCCGAAGCCGCCCTCCGCCAGGCTCCCGGCGACAGGGCCGTCGACAACGGAACCGTCGACGATGCCGACCTGGCCGCTAACGAAGAGCAGGTCACCGGCGCGCACGACGGGGGTGTAGGGACCGACCGGCGTGGTCATGGTGGGGCTCCGTTGCTCGTGGGTGGGATTTCGGTGGACCCGACGGGAAGCATCCGAAACCCGGGGATCGGGCGGGAGTCTGCCACGCCCCGATCGGTGGGGCTACCCGGTGGGAAGATCCTCGGGGCAGCCCCGATGGCGCCAGGTGGCCGCGGCCACCGCTGCGAAGACGGCGTCCGACCCGTTGACCGGCTCACCGCCGTCGTCCTCGATGACGACGGAGATGGGTGGCGTGTCGGTGGCCCGCACCACGCCGAACGACCGGACCGTGAGGTCCTGCACGACGCCGTCCGCGTCGACCGACAGGGCCTCCGAGGTGATCCAACTCCAGGCCATGTGAGCGGCTCCCACGCAGTAGGAGCGCAGCACGGTTACGTCCAGCGGAGCGCCGCACC
>LWDU01036321.1_pt1 | contig 29320 bp, 22 predicted proteins | sample 727161 | NCBI WGS metagenome assembly LWDU01 (sample SAMN04566230, study PRJNA314399) | hydrothermal vent metagenome | isolation source: deep sea hydrothermal plume seawater | place: Mexico: Gulf of California, Guaymas Basin | collected 2004-07-11
TGCCGGAATCCATTGAATGCAGTGCCGGAGAAGCGGCCGTCCTGCTGGAATATCAGGAATTGTTGCTGGAGATCGGTTTCGGCATTGAAGACTTTGGTGGCACAACCGTACTGCTGACCAGTCACCCCGTCATGTTGCCTCGCGGCAGCTTTGTTCGCATTCTGCGGGATCTGGCCGCTCAGCTGGAAGAATCAGACGGCAAGACGTCTCGCCGCGATCTGTTGGATCACATGATGGCCACGATGGCGTGTCGAGCGGCCATCAAGGCTGGACAGCGACTGGCTTCTGAAGAGATGCAGGAATTGCTCGGGCAGCGGCACCTGGTGGACGATGCTCATCATTGTCCTCACGGACGTCCCACGTCACTGATGCTGTCGCGAGGGACACTGGACAAACAGTTCGGACGACTGGGATAACGAATGATCTGCGTCAGCCTTGGAAGAAGACGTCACTCTGCCCTGAAGCAGGCGCACCGTGACCTCGCCAAATTGAACCCCGAACTGGTCGAGCTGCGCGTCGACTGGATCATGAGCCGCCTGAACGTCGCGCGGTTATTGAAAAAACGCCCCACGCCGGTCATCGTCACTTGTCGACGCGAACAGGACAAGGGACGCTGGGACGGCACAGAAGAACAACGGCTGGCGGTTCTGAGGGAAGCGATTATCGGCGGCGCTGAATACGTTGATATCGAGGAAGACGTTGCAAAATCGATTCCCCGGTACGGCGACACAAAACGTCTCATCAGCTATCACAACTTTGAAGAAACTCCGGCTAAACTTTCCGACATCTACCAGCGGATGACCGAGTGTGATCCGGATATCATCAAAATCGTCACGATGGCGAACCGGCCGGCGGACAACGTCCGCGTTCTTGAGTTGATCAAGTCCGCATCCGTGCCAACGGTCGCATTCTGCATGGGCGATCTCGGAATGGTCAGCAGAATACTGTGCGGCAGAATGGGGGCGCCGTTTACGTACGCCGGCTACAGTCGTGCTGGTGAGATGGCTCCCGGACAGCTGCTGTGGGATGACATGAGGGATTTTTATCGGTACGACAGTATCACACCGGACACGAAAGTCTTTGGAGTGATTGGCGATCCTATTGCCCATAGCCTCAGCCCGCTGCTGCACAATTCCGCATTCCAGGAAGTTGACTTCGATGGCGTCTACCTACCGCTGCGGATCCCGCCCGATACTGTTCAGGAAACGCTGCAGGAATACGACAAACTCGACATCAGCGGCTACAGCGTCACGATCCCGCACAAACATGCGGCCCTTGAATTTACCGAACTGCCGGATGTCCAGGCCAAACTGATTGGCGCATCAAATACGTTGTTCAAAACTGATGGCAAGTGGCACGCCACGAACACAGATTACGATGCCATTGTCAAAACGGTGGAAGCCGGACTGACGACCTTTCCCGAGGATGCCCGTGAAATCAGCGGGAAACGAGTCCTTATTCTTGGGGCCGGCGGAGTCGCTCGCGCCGCCATCTGTGCGATGCAGCAGAACGGCGCTGCGGTCACGATCACCAACCGTTCTCCGGATCGCGCCACAGCTCTGGCCGAGGAACTCGGCTGCACCGTGGCCGACTGGGAACAGCGGGGCGACCAGGAGTGCGACATTCTGATCAATTGCACTTCGGTCGGAATGCACCCGAACGTCAGCGAATCGCCATTTGACCTTGCCTGGCTGAATGAATCGATGCTGGTGTTCGATACCGTCTACACGCCGGAGAATACTCAACTGCTGGAGCACGCAAAAACGCAGGGTTGCGCAACTGCCAGCGGACTGGAAATGTTCGTTCGCCAGGCGGCCCGACAGTTTGAGTTGTTCGCCGGACAGCAGCCTCCCGTGGATTTCATGACGGAGACTCTGCGACATTCGTTGTCGACGGCATCGCAATGACGACACATTCAAGCGGCCACCCTTCCCCACCATCTGAGCCTCAGACACGCAGCAGAATGATCGTCACACTGATTGGATACCGAGGATGCGGCAAATCCAGCGTGGGCCCGTTATTGGCCACTCGCCTGCAGTGCCAATGCGTCGACAGCGACGACGAAATCGAATCGAGCTCAGGTAAACCCATTCGCAAGATATTCGCGGATGACGGTGAAAGCACTTTTCGTGCTCTGGAAACCGAAGTGCTCAGGAAACTCCTGAGTCATCCTCCCGCTGTCATTGCCGCCGGCGGTGGAGCGATCCTTTCACAGATTAACCGGGAACGAATGAAACAGGCGGGCCCTGTCGTGTGGCTGACGGCTTCTGCAGCAACGCTGGCGTCACGGATTGGCGGGGACGGCACGTCATCGCAGCGCCGTCCGAGTCTAACCGGAAAATCGATTGAAGACGAAGTTGCCGACGTCCTGGAATCTCGCCTGTCTCTGTACAAAGACGCTGCCACGATCACGATCCACGCCGAATCAGAATCACCGCAACAGATCGCGGAACGCATTATCGCAGCACTCGGTGGCAGTCCAGTCGGAGGCACACCTTGACCCTTTCCCAGATTCCCTTGCCCTTGTTGCTGACAATTCTGGCGATTTTCGGAGCCTTCGTGGGCAGGTTTCTGAGCGTCTGTATCGACCGGTTTCCACGCCACGATCTGCTGCGTGATCAGATAAAGTCGCTGACTTCCGTGTGGAACGTTTGTCAACGCTGTGCTGCGGTTCCGTCATCACGAGAGTGCATTCCGGTCGTCAGCTGGCTGACCGATCGTCGCTGTCAACAGTGTCGCAGCAAGCTGTCGCTGCAATTACCGATTGTGGAGATCACAACAGGGTTGTTGTTTGCCGCCGTCTATTGGTGTGAGATTCCTCGTGGCAGTGTCACAGCCATCTCAGTCGGCGGTCTGACATCGGTGGAAGGACCGCAAGGGCCGGAAGTTCTTTCGCTGTGGTCGCCTGTCGTCTGGCTGCACCTGCGCTATGCCCTGCACATGATGATGATTTGTGGATTGGTCGTCGCTACGGGGATCGACCTGAAACTCCGCATTATTCCCGACGGTTGCACAGTTCCCATCGCAGTTCTTGCCGTCATTGCCAGCGTTGCCTTTGGCCAGTTGTACATCGTTCCAATCTGGTTTCAGGATGCCAGTACTGTGAAGACGTTGCAGCCGCTCATGCACGTCGCGCTTCAGCCACTCTTTGTTCCATGGGATCCCACCAGCTTTATCCGTGCATATCCACATCTTCACGGCCTGCTTGTCAGCCTTCTGGGCATGTTCGCCGGAGCGGGTTCTGTATGGTTGGTGCGCCAGATTGGTTTTTTGGTTCTGAAGCAGGAAGCTATGGGGTTCGGAGACGTGGTACTGATGGGAATGATCGGCAGCGTGATCGGCTGGCAACCCGTTTTGGCCGTTTTTATTCTGGCACCCACGCTGGCGATCTTTGCGGCCGCCATCAATTGGTTCGCCCATCGTGACAACGAGATTCCGTACGGCCCGTTCTTAAGCGGTGCAACCGTGCTGCTGCTGTTGACGTGGCCCCACACCTGGCCGTTTGCCAAACGGTTCTTTGATATGGGGCCGTTCCTGATTGCGATGGGAGTCTTTATGGTCGTGCTGCTGGCGGCGTCCCTGCAGATCGTGCAGATCTTCAAGCGGCTGTTTGGATTCGGGCCTGCCTGTTCAGGGGACGATGGCGGATGGAATTCGGCGGACCATCTTTTCTACTACAACGGCGAACGCCCCGATGAGCAGACCGGTCAATGGCAGAGAGATCAATGGTCCGGCAGTCTGGCCGGACGAGGTCTGAAGCAAATGCACGAGTGGAAGGATTAGAGCTGTCAGCCGCTTTTGATTCTCGACCTTCGTGGAATTTCCGTTTGTACGTTTTCCTCTACGGGCCGCCACTTCGCTCGTCGGGATAGGGGCGAGCCGGGTACGTCAGTGCCCGGATTCTGCCGGCCTGATGGTGTCGTGCATGCAGCCTGCGTGCACGACGTGTACTGATAGGACCGCTGTCGCGCACTGATAAGCCCGCTGGCAGCGGGCACTACGGCGGGGAATCATTCGCCGCGGCGACTGCTGACGGTAACGCTGTTCTTCAGCGTTTGCAGGACGACGCAGTAGCGTTCGGTGAGTTGAATGAGCTTTTCCCGTCGTTTCCACAGCAAACGACAGGTCAACCGACGTCAGGCCAATTGGCACATCGCGATCGACACCAAGTGTGCCTCGAAAGTCCATCGTCCCATGGGCGGTTACGGTGGCGGATGAAATCTGCATTCCCATTGCAGTCGAAACAGCAGCGAAGGTGACGCCGGAACACGCCACGAGCGACTGCAGCAGCATGTCACCGGAACACGCGGCACGACCATCACCGCCCGCGGCGGGATGCAGACCTGACACCGTCCGCCCATCAGGTGACGGGGCTGATTCGACATGACAGGTCAGATCGTCAATGTTAACGGCGCCGGTCGCGTTCAGGGAGACAGCCTGAAGCGCCTTGAGCTCATTGCTGTTCATGACCAACTCAATCTATCTGCCGATGTGTACTGCCGCTTTGTCGGGGAAGATGTTATTGTGACAAATAGGTCAGCTCGTGACTAACGGACGTGGGATACAGGACGGAATGAAGTAATGGCGGATGACGACAAAGGCAAACAATCAGAGAAATCACCAGACAGGGTCTGGGTGGGATTTGACCTTGGCGGCACAAAAATGTTGGCTGTGGTTTTTGACGAAAACTTCGAGGTCCTTGGGAAGAAGCGTCGCAAGACTCGTGACAAAACGAAAGACGGCGTTCAGCTGGATCGTCTGGCCGACACAATTCGCATGGCATTGGCGGACGCCGGCGTAGACGAATCAGCCGTTCAGGGAATCGGCGCTGGATGTCCCGGACCGCTTGACCTGGAAAAAGGCGTCATACTGGAGGCACCGAATCTGGGATGGAAAAATGTCGAACTGAAAGACTACTTTGCGACACAGTTCGACTGTCCGGCAGAAATCTGCAATGACGTCGACGCAGGGGTTTTCGGCGAATATACGCATGGTGCCGGTCAGGGAGCGCGGTGTGTTCTGGGCGTGTTTCCAGGCACGGGCATTGGAGGAGGCTGCGTTTACGAAGGAAAAATCTTCCGGGGCAGCAGAGCCTCCTGTATGGAGGTTGGATTTATGCAGATGGCGACAGAAGGTCCCGCTGCCGGCGTCGGCCCGGTCGGCACGCTGGAGGGGCTCGCCAGCCGACTCTGGATTTCTGCCGAAGCCGCCAAGGCAGTTTACCGCGGAAAAGCGCCGAATCTCGCAAAACTGGCGGGCACAGATCTGGCTGGCATTCGCAGCGGAATTCTCAGCAAAGCGATTGCCGCCGGTGACACTGCCATAGAGGAAATCGTAGCGCTGGCCGCACAGCAGGTGGGACGGGCGATTGGGTCACTGGTCAATGTTCTGGCTCCGGATATCGTTGTGGTCGGCGGCGGACTTGCAGAAGCGATGCCGGAACTTTATCTGTCTGAAACTCAGAAAGGTGCAAAGCGGAATGTGCTTCCATCTCTGAACGACTGTTTCAAAATTCGCATTGCCGAACTCGGCGACAACGCCACCGTCATTGGTGCGGCCGCATGGGTCAGACAGCAGACGAGAGGATCCGGTATCTGACAACGATTTATTTTGCTCGTGCAGGTAAAACAACACGAACCTCCGGTTTTCTTTCTTCAGTTCGGCAGCATCATTCCGCATGGACCGCCAACCCCCCAGACACGATGACTCCAATCCACGAAAACGCCGCGCTGCTCAGCCCGTGTTTCCCATGGCGGTCATTGAACTCGGAACATCTGCCATACGTATGGCGATCGGAGAAACGGACGGCGTGTCTGGTGTGCGATTGCTGGAACAGCTTGTCCGCGGAGTAAGCCTTGGCAAGGACACATTCACACTGCGGGAAATTCAGCGAGACACCTTGTTGCAGTCCGTTGACGTTCTGAAGAGTTATCGGCGAAAGCTTGAGGAGTACCAGTGTACCAACCCGAGTCAAATCCGCGTGGTCGCCACCAGCGCTGTGCGGGAAGCCGCGAACCGGATGGCGTTTCTCGATCAGATTTATACTTCAACGGGATTCGTGGTCGAACTAATCGACGATGCTGAAATCGCGCGAGTCACGTATCTGGGGATCCGACCCCAGCTGGAACGTGATGCAGATCTGCGGGATGCACTGACTCTGCTGATGGAGGTGGGCGGGGGCAGCACAGAAATTCTGTTGTTGCGAGGTCGCGACATTCTGCATTCGCAGTCGTACAAACTGGGGTCAATACGTCTGCAGCAACTGATCCGACAATACCACGCCGACAGCGATCAGGCCGTCAGCATCATTCACGGACAGATTGACAGAACGCTGGAACAACTTCGAGACATCGTGCCACAGCATGGAGATATTGAACTGCTGGCACTTGGCGGTGATGTGCGTTTTGCTGTCAAAGCGTTGCAACTGGATGTGTCCGGGGTTGATATGGTTCGTGTGCCGCTGCGGAAGCTGCAGCGATTCACACGTGAAATATCCAGGCTGAACGTCCAGCAGATCATGCGGAAGCATCATCTGGAGCTATCAGAAGCCGAAACTCTGGTCCCCGCCCTGTTTGCCAACGTACGTATGGCCGAAATGCTGGACACGGATCATCTGCTGGTGACCGGGTTCAACCTGCGCGACGCGCTGCTGAACGGCATGCTGCAGTCCAGCGAATGGTCCGCCGACTTTCGTGACCAGATCATCCGTTCGGCCGAAGAACTTGCTCGTAAGTTTCACATCGACCTGGATCACGGTCAGAATGTCGCTGACCTGTCGCGACAGATCTTTAATGCGACTCAGTCAGAACACAAACTGGATTCTCGCTGTGAAACGATTCTGTACGTGGGGGCGCTGTTACACGAAGCTGGACAGTTCGTCAGCGATTCCGGCTACCACAAGCATTCGCACTATCTGATCAATCACAGCAAGGTTTTTGGGCTGAATTCGCTGGATCACAAATTGACGGCACTGGTGGCGAGATATCATCGCCGCGCTGCGCCCAAGGCAAGTCATACGGCGTTCGCGGAGCTGGATCGGGACAGCCGCGTTATTCTTTCTCGCCTGGCCGGTATTCTGCGAATCGCAATCTGTCTGGCGCAGTCGCGTTCCCAGCGAATTTCGGACGTCGAGTGCAGCATTGAACGTAACCGGCTGATCATTCAGCCAACAGCGCCCGTCGGCGATCTGTCCATGGAGCAACTGGAACTTCGGCAGAACTCGGCCCTGTTTCAGGACGTTTTTGGAATGAGCGTGCTGTTGAGAGACAACAGGCCGTAGATTGGAACACAGTGCACATGACCCCGGATGCGAATCTGTTCTTGAACCGTGAACTCAGCTGGCTGGAATTCAATCAGCGCGTTCTTGACGAAGCTGCTGACTCGTCAGTACCGCTGCTGGAACGTCTGCGGTTTCTGGCGATCACAGCGTCAAACCTGGATGAGTTCTTCATGGTTCGCATTGGCAGCCTGCGAACTGCCATTCGGCGCGGCGATTTGGGCGTCGACCCCAGCGGTATGACAGCCAGCGAACAACTTGATGCTGTGTCACAGAGGATACAGGAAATGGTGGAAGAGCAGTACCGGATTTATCTGGGACAGCTTGAACCCGCGATGCAGGAACTGGGGATCAAACGTCGACATGTTACGGAACTGAACGATCAGCAGTCGGCATTTGTCGAACAGGTTTTCGAAGAGCAAATCAGTGCGGTTCTGACCCCTGTCGCGATCCACGATCCCGAGCGTTTTGCGCTGCTGACCGGACGCTCGATCAACGTCGCCGTCCAGCTTGCCCCCGATGAACCGGACGGTGATTACCGCTATGCCGTTATTCCCTTCGGTCAGTCGGACCTGCGTTACACAACGCTGCCGTCCGACAAAGGACACGAATTTGTTCTGGGCGAAGACGTCATCGCCCTGCTGGTGCAGCGGCTGTTTCCCGGAGAAGAAATCGTTTCGACAGTTCCTTTTCGCATTACCAGAAACGCCGATCTTAGTGTTCGCGAGGAAGACGGCATCGATCTGCTGGAGGAAATGAAAGACGTTCTGGATGAGAGAAAAGACAGCTTCTGCGTCCGGCTGGAGATTTCAGATCATGCGACGAAGCCGATGCTGTTCTTTCTGAAGAAACTGTTAAAGCTTCGTAATCGAGACGTCTACGTGCTGCCTGGCCCTGCTGGCTTTGGCGATCTGGCACGAGTGGCGGATCTGCCCGATTACAGCAGCCATGTGTACTCACGCTGGAAGGCATGTGCTTCGCGAAACCCTTCGTGCCGAAGATCGCCTGCTGTATCATCCGTACGAATCGTTCGATCCGGTGATCGCCCTGGTGTCCGAGGCTGCCAACGATCCGGATGTCGTGGCCATTAAACAGACCTTGTACCGCACCAGTCGCAACAGCCCGGTCGTCCAGGCTCTGAAGACTGCGGCGGAAAATGGCAAAAATGTGACGGTCATAGTGGAACTCAAAGCTCGCTTCGACGAAGCTCGAAATATCGAATGGGCCAAGCAGCTGGAACTGGCCGGTGTTCAGGTCATCTATGGCGTCCGCGGTCTGAAGACGCACGCCAAAGCGTGTGTTGTCGTTCGTCGGGAGCCCGAAGGATTTCGACGCTACATCCATTTTGGCACGGGCAACTACAACGAAGTCACGGCCGGGCTGTACACGGACGTCAGCTACATGACGTGCGACAAAGAATTGGGTGACGACGTTATTGCGTGGTTCAACGCCACGACCGGGTATTCACAGCTGCAGCAGTTCAAACAACTCGAATCTGCGCCGATCGGCCTGCGCGACAGATTGCTGGAACTGATTGACTTTGAAACCCGACAGTGCCGTAACAATGCGAAAGGGGCAATTCACGCCAAATTCAATTCACTGGTGGACCCGAAGCTGATCAGGGCTCTGTACAAAGCATCTCAAGCGGGCGTCCGTATCCGATTGAACGTTCGAGGCATCTGCTGCCTGAAACCCGGGGTCCCTGGCCTCAGCGACAACATTGAGGTCATCAGCATTATCGATCGTTTTCTGGAACACGCGCGGATTTTTCATTTTCTGCACGCCGGCGATGATCAGGTTCTGCTTTCCAGCGCCGACCTGATGCCGCGAAACCTTGACGGTCGAGTCGAACTACTGGTTCCTATTCTGGACGAACAGTGCAAACGCAGAGCAATTGAAATCCTGAAGCTCTGCATGAGCGATACGGCTCGTGCGCGTCGAATCACCTCGGACGGAAAGTACATTCGCTCGGTCTCGCGTAATTCAGGCATCCGCAGCCAGCACTATTTTCAGCAGCTGGCACACGAAGCCGAAGAAAACGCGTTCGAAGAAAAGCGACGAATGTTCGTGCCACAACAACCGAACTGACGAATCCGTTATAAAGGCGTTATCGGGAAATCCTCAACGGGAACGCGGACCGATTCCAACGCTGGCGGCTGTTCCGCCCCGAGTTGGGGGAGAGCCCACCGCGCTGTCTCCCCCAGCATTCCCCCGGCACCGTACGTCTTCCGGATCCGATGCATGTCGTCAACGGTGGAACGGGCGTTCAGCCAGACGAGAGCAAGGACACTCATGCGACGCACAATGAAAAATTCCGGCTCCAACGGAGCATCGTCGAAGATTCGTTCGATCAGCTTTCCCGCGATGGTCGAATCCGCATTCCCTTTGTTGATTTTCCCCAACGCCCACAATCCGGCCGCACGCTTTTCCGGATCGCCTTCGCTCTTGCTGAATTGTTTCGTGCATAGATTCTTCCGGCGTGCTGGAACAGAAATGTCAGCTGGACCGGAAGCCCTGCGGCTCGATGATCTGAGTCGTGAACCGTTTGATATAGCTTGTGGCGTCGAAGCGTTGCCTGGCCCACCTGTTCCGCGATATCGTGTTGCGGCATCAAATGCAGCAGCCATGCGGCCGTGGTAAAGACCTCCGGCCGGTCATGTTCCAGCAATCCCAGGCAGTCCCGCTGCCACTCGCGGTGTCTCAGCTGGCCCAGCAGAACCAACGATTGTTCCAACTGTTGCCAGCTCACATTCGGGTCGGACAATGTCCTGCCGGCATTCTGCAGAATCGTGTTGCGCAGGTCAGCCCTTGTGTCAGCGAAAATCGCTGAAACCTGTCGCGCGGCATTCCGCACGCCGATGTGGATGTCTCCCGTCAGGACATGCAGCAGGTGGCAACCGTCTTTGGTCGGAAACAGTTTGATCGTCTGGATAGCCGCCAATCGTACATTGGATTCCTGATGACCGACGCCGACGTCAAGCTTTTCAACTAATCGTCCGGGATGTCGAATCAGCATCGTTTCCCAGGCGCGCGCCGCAACGGCGTTCGATGCATCGTCACATAACTGTCCCAGCAATGTGACACCGCTGTCTGAGACACAGTGGCCCAAAAGAGCACAGGCGAGCAGTCGATCCGAAACAACGCCCTTCGAATAACCTTCTGCAGTTGCAGCCGCACGCTGTGGGGCAAGCGCACCGAGTGCTCGTGCTGCACTGTGTCGATTGGCGTAGTCTGCTATCACGTCATTCAGTATCGATTCGAATGCTGCGTTTGCTTTGGTTTCGTTCAGTTGAATCAGCCCCTCACTTGCCAGCTGAACCTGGACGGTTGAAAAACCATCGGGGGATTCAACGCGTTGAAGCCAGGTGGACTTGAGTGTATCAGCCCCCCAGCTGACAAAATTCGGTTCGATCTGCAGGCAGAGTGCTTCGAACTGAGGACGACACATTTGTGCCACGTCCTTTGCGGATGCTGCATGACCAATCGTCGCCAGCGCTGACGCGCAGGCCTGCCGGACATGAATATTCCTGGATTCACCAAGCTGCTTACGGAGCGACTCGGCAAGGTGCGAAACATCGGCCAGCCCGGCGGTGTGGACTCTTTCGAGTGTCTGGATCGCTTCGATGCGGATTTCGTTGTCCGGCGCGGAATCCAGCATGCGCTCCAGGAGTCTGAGAACTTCATCTCTCAGATAGGGTGTGTTGAGTGGGATTGAGATCTCCGGTTCAAGATACATTCTTCGCGGCAGTTCGGTATACCGGACGATCCCGGGCAATTCGACACTGCCCTGGAAATCAGTGGCTTCGTCGGCCGCCACCGAAGTACTGTGCAATACGTTGGTGAACGCAATGATCGTAGTGAGCGCCATGGCGGCAGGCAGGCGGCTGCACGGGACAGAAATGTGTGTCATTATCCAATGGCCAGATACGGGGGACAATTTAAAGAGTTGAACGAAGCGTCAATCGAAGAATCAATTCGGTTGCCAGATTCGCCAGGTTCTAACGGACAGCACCAGCAGCAGCACGCCGCACATCACTGCGGAGGCAACCCACGTCGTGCGCAGCAGTCCGTCGTACACCTGAAACCCGTCGACTTCCATGGCGTTCAGTGCTCCCGCCATGGCATTCACTGACAGGATTCGTTCGACCACCGCATGGCTGAACGGAGAATCACGGTTGATCCAGACCAGCATCGAACCCGCATACAGAAAAATCAGCAGGCCGTAAGAAACGGTCGTGGCAGCTGCAGTCGAGCGAAAAAAACTGCTGACCGTGGCGCTGACCAGCATGGCGACCGTCGCTGTGAGTGCGAGGGACACAATAACCTGCGCCACCTGGGTCTGCAGCACGGGCTTGATCACCATAATGATTCCGTAGCCCGGCAAAGAAGCACACAGAACAAGTGCCAGAGTAATGCCCACGCTCATAAGTTTTCCGGTAAGGACCCGGCGTGTGCTCAGCGGCGTCGCACGGAGCATGTCCCACCCACCGCTCTCCATTTCGCCGGCAATCATCGCACCGGAAATTCCTGGCGTCAGCACCAGAATCAGACCCACCTGTGCCACGATCATAATCCCGCCGACTTTCTCCACGCCCCAGTCCAAAGTGCCCATCGTCGTGGCCAACGTCAGTAACAAAGACATGACGGCACATCCCGCGACCATCCGCAGCAGCCAGTGCAGACGTCCAAACTGTCGACTGCGAAACTCTTTCATCATCACCGGATTGAGAAACCAGGGAATGCCCGATTTGCGTTTCTGAGGATCGACGAGGTACATCATTCGACGAGCCACCCGCAGCGAGGCAGATCGCTCGTCGGTAATCAAACCCTGTGAACGTGATCGGTCCATCAGCGAATAATTCAATCGCCGAATGCAGATCTGGCTGCCGACCAGACTCAATACGACGGCGGAAATTACGTATGGCCAGATGAGGTTTTCTGATGCGATTGCTCCGGTCGACCCAGGAGTCGCGTCGCCGACCAATTGCAGCAACGCCGGAATGGGCGACAATGTTCTCATGTGACTGGCAATCGTCGCGTAAATACTATCGCCTCCCTGCAGAAAGATATGCGGGATGACGGTGATTACGGTCAGTGAAAACGTTGCACCGTAAACCCACCGCAGTCCGGATTCCGCCGACTCAGCGATCGTGCCGACCAGCAGCCCAAGGACGATCAGCTCGATACAAATTACCCCCAGCAGTGCGTAGAGTCCCAGAACATCATGAGTCGGAGAAATGGCGCCCATGGCATAGCAGCAAGCCATTGCAGGCAGTGTCACGGCAAGTAGTACCATGGCAAATGCTGCCAGCGCCACCAGCTTGCCGACAAAAATGTCGGAGCGTTGCAGCGGCGAATTGAGCAGGAGTTCCATCGTCCGGCGCCGTACTTCCCGAATCAGTCCGGCGGCGGGAAACGCGGGCACCACCAGTACAACGGTCACAAACATCGCATACGCCAGACCACGAAACACGCCGCGTGCCTGAATGCCGCTTAGGTCAGCGGTCGATGTAGACGGCCATTTCAGCAGGACTGTTGCAGAAAACGTCAGCGCAACGATGACAAAAATCCACAGCGTCTGCTTCATTCTCAGCAACGCCGGCAACTCACGTTCGACGATGGTAATGATGCCCTTCATGATGCGGCCTCCGGCACCGGTGCTGATTCCGTAGTTGCCTGCTGTTCCTGACTGGCCTGCTGAGTCACACTGATGAAAATTTCCTCAAGGTCGCCTGCCACTTCACGGAACTGTGAAATTCGTTCACCGCTGATGACCAGCTTGTTTAACAAAGCGGAAAGTTGTTCGTCGTCGGCTGACGTGCGAAACCGCACGGCGGACTCAGCTTTTGACGGAGTGACTTCACAGTCTTCCTCCAGCGAAGCCTGAAGCTCTGCCGCGACGGCGGCGACTCGATCTGCGTCCAGCAGTTCGACTTCCATCGTCCGACGTTGTGACAGGGTTCGACTGACGTCCTGCAGTGTGCCGAACGCCTTTAGTTGCCCGTCGGCCAGAATTGCCACGCGATCGCAGATGCGAGCGAGTTCAGGCAGAATATGACTGGTCACGATCAGCGTCCGTCCCTCGTCTGCCAATCGCAGCAGGATGGCCCGCATTTCAATGCGCGCCTGAGGATCAAGGCCGTTGGCCGGTTCATCCAGAATCAGTACTTCCGGATCGTGCAGAAGTGTTCGAGCCAGCCCGATACGTTGCTGCATTCCGTGGCTCAGACTTTCCACAAAACGATCCTGCATCCATGTCGCGTTCGTGATTTCCAGCACTTCAGCGACGCGTAGCTGTCGCTTCTTACGTGCAATACCAAACGCGGCGCCAAAGAAGTCCAGGTACTCGCGGACTCGCATGTTGTCATAGGAGCCAAATTTGTCAGGCATGTAACCGACCAGCTGCCTCACTTTTCGCGCCTCGCGCACGCAGTCCGCTCCGGCAATACGTGCGGTCCCGGAAGTTGGTCGCGTCAGGCCGACAAGCACGCGAATGGCCGTGGTCTTTCCAGCTCCATTCGGACCGATAAAGCCAAGGATGCTGCCCTTATTGAGTGTCAGACTCAAATTGTCGAGCGCCACGAATTCGCCAAACCGTTTGGTCAGGCCGTTTATTTCAACTACTGGTGACACATCACTGCTCACAGGTTCTGCTTTCTGAATAAACTGTTGATCGTAAGTGCTCTTCACGGGGCGTACCGCGGACCGGAGTCACGGCACTCGCATTCCATTGAGGGTCAGCATGATCCGGCCAACCTGCCAGTCGTCCTCGCGTACCCCCCCTGCGTCCTTGTTATGCTCATCGAGGTCTGGTTCACCAACTTCCAGTTCAACGTACAACGTCCCCTTTGTGACAGCCGGGTTCAGATGTTGTGCGGGCAATTCGAACGTGTACAAACCTGCGGGGCTGTCGAGCGTCTTGATGAGCGACAGAGCGTTCCGTGGGCCCACGCTCACTTTTACCCGTCGTGCCCCGGCGTTGATGCGGATACTGATCGCGCCACGACTGGCCTTGAATGGCTGACAAACGTTGGGAAGTGAGAACTCCATCAACGTGGTGTTGGCGCGTTGCTGTGGCAGCCAGATCCGCTCCCGGTTACTGAACGCACCACTCATGCCACCGTCTTGGCCGAACACGGTTTGATAAGGCAATAAAATGGTGGGAATGGTAAAGTCTGTGTTCGGTGGCGGAGGCTGTAATGTGACGGTCTGTGCCAACAGAACCGAACCGTCCTGCCGCGTGGCTGCGCCACCGATCGTGATGGACGGATTCTTCTGTTGCGTCCAGTACAGCAGAGTCAGCTGGTTCGGATATGGTGTGTTCTGCCGATCCATACCGAACAATCCTTTGTAGATGGATGCGTGTTGCTTTTGAGTGTCGGTCAGGAATGTTCCCGTGACAAATTCCGTTGAGGCAAGCACGTCGTCCGGAGTCGCGACAAAGCTTCCGTCCGGCTGCATTCGGACAGTCATCCGGTCGGGCGACAGTCCTGCCAGAATCATGTCTGAAGGATTGCTGCCCTGTTTGATTTTTCCGATTAGGCCTTTTTCGTCCAGCGTTGCCGTGACACTACCTGGTCGGTCGAGTCGGCGCAGTGAACGAATTTGGTAGTCACGAATCCCGGCGGTCTGGCTGAGATTATACCATTCAGACTCACCTCGGTCCGTCCAGACCATCCGCCGCGCTGCGCTTGCGTTCTTTGTGTCTCTTCCAACCAGCAGAGAAAAATCCGTCATTTTTACGGCCAGAACAGAAGGCTCTGGCAGATAAACAGAGGCCAGCCCGTCTGCGGCCAGCGTTGTCTGGCCGTTGACAGAATTGATGACCTGTTGCTGAATGGCTGTCTCGGGAGCGACACTGCGCGTCTGACCACCAACCCAGACTGCCGGTGTCGCGCACAGGCATGCCAAGGCGGGAATCCCCCAGAGCAGCCCCATCGCCTGATCTCGTCGCAACAGAACGATGCCGAAGAAGACAAGAAGCGCGGCGAATCCCAACATCACGGTCCCGGCAAACAGGCGAGACGGCACTTCGTAGCCAATAAGTCTGGCAGCGGCGGTCGAAAGGTGATCTTCGCTGATGCGTGGCACAATTCCTTCTGTCTCAAACAACAAACCTGAAATCTGACGAGCACACGGCAATGTCCTGGTGCCACCGTCGTGCTGTACAAACACCTCGGGCGAAACGGTGGACACGACAACCGTGCCATTTCCGAACGGCAGTTCAATTACCGCTGGCCATCCGTCGACGGTCCAGATCACACGGCCTTTCTCAGCAATCACGCGCACCAGTCGCACAGGTTCATCAAATTCCCTCAGGACTTCGCGTTCCGGAGAATGTCCCACGGGCTCTGACGGATTGATGTCAAGCTTCATCACATTCGCCGAAGTCTCATCAATTTTCGTAAGAGGCAAGGCGTCGCCCAGCAGGGCACGTACTGTATCCATACCGGTCTGATCAACAAACAGCCATGTCTTGCCTCCCCGCTGTGTCCACACACGAATAGCATCGCAGGCTGCCGGAAACTGATGCAACGTTCGCGACGTAATCAGTAATTGTTCCAGACACTCCAGAGCTTCGGGATAGCCGTCGACGTGCTTCGGCTCGAACATGATTTCCATCCGGTCGTAACCGGATTCTCTCCGCAGAGTATCGGCAAGTTCCTGTATGTAATAAATATCCCGAGGCGTTTCGTCACCCGATGTCAGCAGTCCGCGATACCCAATCGGCGAAGACGTTTGGGACGGCAGACGGTTGACCGATAATTCGCGCGTGACGTACTCTCCTAAAACGCGTTTGATCGGCCCTGCTCCGTCCGGGTCTTCAAAGACCAGGTACTCGAAGTCAAAGCTCTCCGTGTCGCGTTCGGGCATCAGCACCGGCCATTGACACATTCGCCGGGTCCTGGCCGGAATCACGACACGTCGACTGTACTGCAAACCGTGACTAAAGGCCGGTATCACAACGGCAAGAACCTCCTTGTCATCGTCTGATTTGTTACTGAACGTTCCCTGCACCAGCCCCCAGTCTCCCTGAAGGACTCGTTGCAGACCACCAATTCCCACCTTCACACCAATGTCGTCGTCCGCTACGGTGGCGGACATGATCGGCAGCATCAAACATGTGACTAAGAAAACAGAAAATCGCTGAAGCATTCGCACGTAACTCGTCAGATTGTAGAATACGTTGTTATGGGTTTCCCCAAACGCCAGATTGCACAGGCAACGTTGTGGATACGCAACCGAGTGCGCGTGCAAATGTGAAAAACGGTGGGCAGCCACCACCTCAGGCGACGGGCTGAAGCAAACGAGCGGCCGTATCTGCCATCAATGACATGAAACGATCGGCCCGGCAGTTCGCGAATCTCAGCTTCGCTTATTCGCTTAAAATGTTCACGCTGAACAAATTGTCACCTGGATAGACGGTGAGGTGCAGTGGTGCAGCAGCATCTGATTCATCCGGATTGACGTTCTCGCTCATCGGTACGTGATGTCCAGATCATTGTTACGAACGGCCGTCAGCCTGGCCGCCAGCTGTTCGCGAAAACCAGCGACCACCTCAGCATACTCAGCCAGTTCAGCAAGATTGGTGAACTGCTGAGGATCCTTTTCCGTGTCGAACAGCTCTATTCCTCCGGAAGCGTCTTCCCGGTATTGAATATAGGCCCACTTATCTTCACGAAGCAGAAACCCCTTCCGCGCCGGCGCCGCGCTGAATGCAGCGTCCCGTACGGAATGGGAGGGATCATCCAACATTGGTGAAATATCTCTGCCCTGAAGGCGACCGGGAACCTCCAGACCACAGAGCTGCGAAATCGTTGGATACAGATCCAGCAATTCCACAAGACTGTGGCATACGGCCGGCTTGCTGCCTGGCACGCTGATGATCAGTGGCACTCCTGCGGATTCGTCTCGCAGGCTGACCTTCGCCCAGAAGTCGTGTTCGCCCAGGTGGTAGCCGTGGTCGCTGGTGAAGATGACGATCGTTTTGTCTTCGATGCCCGCCTTTTTCAGGGCTGCCATCACCTTGCCCACCTGAGCATCCATGAAGGCCACAGATGCGTAGTAACCTCCCATCGCCTTTTTCTGACGACGGACATCCATTTTCATATTCAGGCTGGTTTTATAGTTGATGCCGGGTTTCGGGATGTCGTCCCAGTCGCCTGGTACTTTCTCCGGCAGCACCATTTTTTCGTAAGGCAGAAATGGTGGGTAGTACGACTTTGGCGCGACGAAGGGCACGTGTGGTCTGACAAATCCTACGCCCAGCCAGAACGCTTCGTCCTTGTGCGTGTCGATCAGTTGCACGGCTTTGGCGGCCGTCATTCCGTCTGAATGGACCATGTCATCGCCGTCCGCTTCGACAACGACAAACGTATTGCCACCGACGACGGGCTTCTTACCGTCTGGATTGCCCTCCAGAGTTTCGCCGTCGCCTGGTGCCTTCCATTCAGGCCCAGGACTGTTGAACCGCTCTGTCCACGACGCTTCGTCATCGGCTCCGTTGTACTTGTTGTGATCGCGACCATCGCCACCCAGCAACACTCCGCCGGGCACGCCCATGTGATAAATCTTGCTGACTCGAGCCGCATAGTAGCCGTTGTTCTTGAAATGCTGTGGCCACGTTGCTCGGTCGCCGATCTGCGGACGAGGGCTCTTATAACCCAGGACTCCGGTTGCGTGAGGGTAGTATCCCGACAACATCGACGCCCGTGACGGTCCGCAATACGTTCCCTGACAGAAGGCACGCGTGAATCGAGTTCCCTTTGCCGCAATTGCATCGATGTTCGGTGTCTGGCAGACCGTGTTGCCGTAACACGAAAGCGCCGTCGCCGTCAGGTCATCGGAAATGATAAACAGCACATTGTATTTTGGCTGAGCGATTTTATCAGCGTTCGCCGCCGTGGGCGCTCCCAGCAGAATCAGAGCAAAAACGCAGGACTTCATAGCAACGACTTTCTGGCGAACAGGGAACTGCATAGAACGACTCTGTAGCAAACAATCACCGATCATACCGAAACTGGCAATTACTCAATCGGCAGTGTGCCGACCCGCTGTAGCTTTCTATTAGTCAGCTGACGGTGCAGTGTGATCTGCCTGACATATCGCGGAGGGCGAGGCTCCAGAATGCCTTTGAAATGGTCTCGCCACCTACGACGGTATAACGGAGAATGTGATAATTCTAGGCGATCCGAACGCTGAACCAAAGCGGTAACAAACTGAGGGCGAACCTTTCGCTCCCGCGGAACACCGAATGAGTCCATCAGCCCCGCGTATTATTTTCATTGTCTGCTTTGTGCTCCCGTGGCTTCCGGTCGCCGTCACGGCTGAGATTCCGAAGTTTGTAAATACTGCCGATCCGATCAGTCAGGTCTGTCTGAGGCCCATGAAGGGCGACTTTCGGCGACCGGGTCAGGTGGGGCTGACTGCCAGCGAAGTGACCTTCGCGAATGCCAGCGGCCAGGAGCTTCGAGCCTGGTTTTTTCCAGGGCAGGATGCGCAGCAGTCAATTCTGTTTTGTATGGGCAACACCGGGAATATTTCCCTGATGCTGCCTTATGCGAAAATCCTGCAGCAGGGTGGATACGACGTCCTGCTGTTCGATTATCAGGGTTTTGGAGATAGCGAAGGTGTTGCTTCCGTTGGTGCACTGTTGAGTGATTGTCTGGCGGCCTTTGACTTTCTTCAGACGCACACTCAGCGTGTACCTGACGACATCGGCGTGTTCGGAGTTTCGCTTGGGTCATTTCTGGCCTTGACTGTCGCCGCCGAAAAACAGGCCGGTGCGGTTGCGGTGGAAGACGCGTTTATCCCCGACGAAACGCTCGATCGTTTCTCACGCCGCGTGACGGGAGACAATGCGGTTGCGAAGATCACTCTGCAATGGATCAAAACGTTTCTGTTGGGCCGAGTCGATCCGCTGGGAAACGTGAGTCGGCTGCAATGTCCGATGTTCTTTCTGCATGGTGAACGAGATCGATTGTTACGTCCATCGGAAACGCTGCGCATCGCTGCACGCGCGACGGGGCCAAAACGAATCTGGCTGATTCCGAATACAGGGCACGCACCGGAATCTCTGGAAATCAACGACCGGGAATACTCCACTCAGCTTACCACGTTTTTTCACGATGCCTTTGCCGGAACTCTGGAACAACCGGAAGTTGAATTGAAGGTGACAAAACAAAGTTCCGGCGCGGCAGGTCTCACGGTGCAGGCCACCATCACGACCGATGGAAACCAGGCCCGAAGGCCCATGATGTTGACTCTGGTGGACGCACGCGGGCGTCGTCGATTCGTTCCCTTCTGGATCGAAGATCAGGCGACGGTCGATACGCAGCTCAGGGACCGTCCCGTCCATGTGTTCGCGATTCCCTACCATCACGTCACGGCAACCGACAACGGCTGGGAGCCTGAACTTTCTGCTTATTCCCGGTCGCTGGCGACTTATCATCGGGCCGCTTCTAAACTCCTGAAAGGCAGTCTGGCAGCAGATTATCTGACTCGGTCCAACGGTTTCGGTTTCGGCCGGAATGGTCGAATGATTCCGAAGTTTCCCACCGCAGCGGCGGAAGATCTGCTGCAGAATCTAATCGTTGTCGCCGAGGCTCCGGCTCGCGTTCAGGTACGATACGCTCGGCTGCTGGCCCGACTTCACTGCTGGCCCGCACATCGAATGGGAGACGCGCGTTTGCAGGATCTCAGTGTCTTTGGTGAAGCCATGTTGTCGTGTCTTCCGACAGATCCGGACGACTATTACGAACTGCAGAATGCTGGCATGCAGTTGACGTTTCGTGACACCGTCGTGGGCGATTCGTTGTTTCGGCTGGCCAAACTGCGGCTGCAGGATGGGCAGCCCGAACAGGCTCAACAGTTGCTCCGCAAACACGTGTCCGTGTTGCCCGACAGTGTGCCCACAAACCTGACCGAAGAACGCATTCGGTCGATCAGAACTCTGGCAGACCTGGTGACGCCATGAGTGGCGGCCGTCCTGTAGGCACGCGCAGGACGCTGCTCCATCGTCATCTGCAGAAGGATGCTGCCACGTGGCGCCCCTTATGAGGGCATCACAAACGCGGCCCGAAGGGCACGCGGCTAAATAAATGGCATACTGGGCGCGGCAGTAGACAAACGGCCAGCACCAAAGTAGGCCGCGTGAAACGCGGCGTCAATGAATGGTGCCCGACGTCGCGCGGCCTACGACATCACAGTGCCGCGTTGCACGCGGCCTACGGAAACTACTTACTGATCGTCCACGATTTCGGAATCAAAGAGGCCCTTTCGTCAATACGGAAGACAACTGAACTGTTGAAATGAGCTGCGCCTCATCTTATTTCTTACTCTCTCTCTCTTCGTTCGTCTTTTTCTCCACCACCGGATCGTCATCCAAAATTCCCGCCAAGTTGAGACTCCCGAATGGAGGCATGCGCGACTTGCTCTCCAAAGCGGACATATTTATTAACACCGCCACGCGTTCACGTTCCGAATCGTTCAGCGCTAAAAAAATCGCGCGATCGAACTCAATCGACAACTCACGCAAACGACCCGCAGCTGCTAATACCTCACTTCGCTTTACTCTGTTGCCGAACACCAGGAGCTTGTAGATGAGTAACGATTGGTCTACCGTCGGAGTGATTGTTTTCATTAGCGACTCCCTTTCTTCGAGCGGTGTGTCAAGGAGTCCTTGATACTCCGGTTGAAAAAGTTCGACGAGCCCACGCCTGCAAAATCGTAGAACTGATAGCCGCTGCAACTCTTTCGACTGAGTATTTTTCAACGGTTTTTGCTGCTCCCAGGGCCACTCTAACGTTTGCGATCTTTCCCGCCTCTTAGGGGGCTGAGTATCCAGTTGTGACTTGACATGTTCTGCAACCTTGTCGACTGTAGCGATCACATCCACCAGCCCTTGGTCATCTCCTGGGTCATCTCCTGGGTCATCTCCTGGGTCAGCAATGTCCATGTCTCGGAATAGGTTTATTGCGATCCCGCGATCACTAAACTGATTGATACTGATGAACCCAATAATGGTCATGTCGGCATCAGAGATGTTTGTGGTTTGTTCGGCGACGGCATCTTCGGGCAGAGTTGCAGTGACCAGAAACAGCAAAAGCGCCATACAAAGGTCAAAAAAAAGCGTATTGAACGTTCGGCTGGATTTCATTGTTACTCTTCCAAAGTGGAAATCGCAGGGGCCAGCCGGGTTTATGATCATCTTTCGGAACGATGAGTTGGTATGAGCTGGACCTGGTCGGAGAATCGGGCTCGGGCAGTGGCAGTAAACCTTGGGCGTTCCGGACAGTGGATAATAGCGTGTTGATTCACCGGAGTGACAGACTGAACCTTCCGGCGAAGCTCAAACTTCCTGACCACCGCCAGCCAGATCTCGGCACTTGTGCCAAACCAGTCAGGAATCGGAGGCACGGTTCCTCGAATTCGGCCCCTCTTGCCGGGAGCAATCTGGACGTTCCCGTCACACGTGCCGCCCAACTGTCGCTGACAACTCGATGAAATTGGGTCGTCTGCGTCCATCGGTCCGCTGGATATCTGTTGGAGCAAACTCATGGGACTTGTCAGTCGTGTTGAGAGTTTCCCGGATACAGACATCAACGTGGTTCATGGCATCAATCGATGCATTGGGCACGCGGTTAAACGGTTGTTGGCTTCTATGGGGTGATACCAGGCCTCTTCGATTCTTTACTACGTCATCAAAGACGCCTGCCCCTGACCACTGGCCCCTTTGATTCACTGCTTGCAAGCAAGCCGTGGCACGGGAACGTTATGCGAAACAGGAAAACTCCACTTTGCACTCTCACCCGCAAGCACCAGTTTCAAGCAATTCGCCGGTGTTCCGGCGAGCGGGGGGCGTGAGTCCCCTGATTCGAACACACGTTCCACACAGCGGTCGCCAGGACTCCAAGCGTGAATCCTTCCCATTCTTCTCGGTCCCAAACTCCGGTTTGGGGCCGCATATCCTCGAAGCTCTGCTTCGACGAATGACATTTGATCGTCGACATCGCGCGGCGAAGCGGAGCTTCGCGGATCGGTGTTACCAAGCTCCAGCGTGGGAACAAGACAAAGAGGTCACGCTCAATACTGTTCGGCACGAGGGAGACTCCAGTTGCGATCGAACGTGAGAAGGAAAAATCGAGGAGGAGAAGACGAGCAGGAAGTACGAGGACGAAAGAAAGAACACGAATACCCTCCTCGTGTCTCGTACTCGTCTTCTCCTTCTCGGATTCAGCCGCAGACAAGGAAGACCCCGAACGGACTAAACTGTTACACCGACATGCGGTCGCACAGGAAGACTCATGTCTGAGAATTTCCGGTACTTCGGCGTCGTTCGCGTTCTCTCACCGCCCGAGATGCCCACGTTACCAAAGGACGGCTGACGACAGACGACCAACAGACTACGACCGACACCCAGGCCACGCCGATCGTCCAGTCGCCGGACGTCGGCAGGAACGCGGCGGTTTCAGTTTGACGCGTTCACGAAACCAGCTCGGTTCCGCGGGGCGACGATGAGCCACGGTCGGCCCACGACTCGTTCCGGAATGATGAGAATTTCGTATCGGCTGTCGTCAGAGTCTCTTGAGTCGTCGCCAAGAACGAAGTACCCGCCGTCACATGTTACCTCGTTGCCCATGTAAAGCCGGGCGATCGGGTAATAGCGCAGGTGCAAAAGACTTTTCGGGATCGGCACCGGCTCGCCGTTTATGACGATTGTCCCATCGCGCTGCATCGAGATGCGTTCGCCTGGCAGCCCCACCACGCGCTTCATGTTGATTATCCCGTCGTCACGACGGAACGCGATGATTTCCCAGCGACGGGGGTGACGAAACCAGAATGAGACTTTCTCGGACAGAACCCAGTCACCATTGTCGTAGTTGTTGCCCCGGAGCGTGGGGGCCATCGATGGTGAGACAATCCGCGTGCTCATGAAACAGACCTCGTACGCGATCATCACGACGGCGAGGAGAGCCAGAGACCGTTCGAGATTCCGGAATACTCGCCGCAGACCTGATGGACGCGGTGGCAGGAGATTCGTCGGGGCGTCTTTCGTCGAAGAGTCATTCATCGTGTGATGAGTCGTCCCGTTCAGCGAGATCGTCGGAGAGTTCTGCGTCGATCTGAGCGATCTGCTGGCTGGCTTCCTGCTGCCGACTTTGCCATTCCAGACGCGCTGAGCGAGTTGCCCCGACACATGGCATTAAGAATATGCCCGTGAGGAAGATGCCGGCGGCCCCCACTGATCCGGAAAACGCAGCGACCATGAGCCCGTCTTTGGCTCTGGAGAATGTTCGCTCGCCGAATTCAGAGACGGGAGGACCGCTTGCCGACGGCAGCGGCGATTCGGCAGGCGCGTCGTCCGGGGACTCTTGAGAAGTCGGTTCAAGGTTGTCTTGTGACATGGCCGGTTTCTCCTGAAAGGAAGCGGAGTGGCTGCAGTTCATCAGAATGAGACTGCTGCCGAAGCACTCGAAGTGTCTCTCGAAAACAAAGCCGATCCAGCAGGCACAGCAGTCCGTCCGGGCGTGTGACATCGCCCGTGCGAATGTAGTTGCTGCAGCGGCACAATGTCGAACACGACGACTGTAGTGTGCAATTGGGGCAGGCGTCCGCTGCTCGGCCTTCGGGGGCAGAGTGGACGCCGCAGAAATCCAAGCCGTCGAAGACGTCGCCTGGCAGCCGCAAAGGACTGTCACCTGAGTCATCTTCGATCAGACGTTCGCACGGATAGAGACGACCGGCAGGCGAGACCACCACCTGGCCGACTCCGAATCCACAACGGGCTACGCGGTTGCTTGAGGTTCCCGTCAGGGCGGCGGCCTTTTCGGCAAACCAACTGATGTCCAGTCCTGGCACTTGACTCATCCAGAAATCGGCGGATTCGGCGATGGCGTTTTCAAGATCGACGCCGGCTTCGTGATCCCAGTCAGTCCACAAGTCCAGTGTCGGACTGATATGCTTCACGCCGCGCGAGTGAAGAAAGCGAATTCCGTCCGGCATCGACTTCACCGTTTCCGGCCGCACCACCATCGACACGTTTACACGACAATCGGCCTGCAGCAGCCGATCGATCGTCGCCATCACCTGGTCGGAAGTCGGCCGGCCCTCTGCGGACTTTCGAAACCGGTCGTGAACTTCCGGCAGTCCATCATGGCTGATGCTCAGCGCCGTGCCGGGCCGTGTCATCACTGTCCAGGCGGATCCCGTCGTGATAGTGCCGTTGGTTGTCAACGACCACGTCGTGGAACGGCCGTTCGACCAGGTGGCAGTTTGAGCATGGCCGATCCACTCAAAAATTCCGTCTGCCTCCAGCAGCGGCTCTCCACCAAAAAAACTATCTGCAGCTCACCACCGATTCCGAGCGATGACACGGCGCGATCGATCGCGGCGCAGGCTGTTTGGGTAGACATGGGGCGGTGGAGTTTGGCACCGGTGTAACAGTGCGTGCAGCGAAGGTTGCACGCGTGGTTCACCATCAGAGTCAGTTCGAACACATCAAACATGAAGTTGTCCTTCCTTATGACACGCAGCCTCCTGCAGCGATAAGGCAGGTCCTCGCGACCGTCAGATTTGTAGACGTCAGTAATGCGACGTTGAATGACAATCCCGGCTCATTTCTCTCGAAATTCGACTTGTCTTCAACTGATGAAGAATGCTGCTCCCGTGATTGGGACTGTGCCCGGTGGCTTCTACGGGGTGGCTGTAATTCCTTCGCGCATCGGAGATTTCGGCCGCAGGGCATCAGCGCTGCCGGAAAAAAAGTTTGAATCTCTTTGAACGCCTGCCCCAACTTCTTTGCTGAACCATTGTTGACCAAAAAATCAACAACATCCTCGTCCGTTCGCTAAGGACGCCCTGTCGCATTCGCGGGACCCGTCTGGTGCCGGATTCACGCTGACTTTCCTGTTTTGAAACTGCGTCATCGTTGCGCGCCACCGATGTCAGTGGCAGCCAGCCGTATGGAAGCCGGAAACTTCATCAATGACCGTTTGCAGCCCTGCTCAAGGAAACCAATCATGATCAGATTCACACTGGCTCTCACTATCACCGGAGGCCTTCTGTTATGCCTCGTGACCGGTTGCGGCGGAAACAGTGCTCCGTCCGGCACAGCACCGGCGAAATACATGTACTCACGTTCAGATGACGACGCCAGCGGAGTTCCGGCCGTACGCAGCAGGGGTGCCCTGCCCGATTCATCTGCCATTGCCGACTTCGAGACTGCCCCCGAAGCGACGTCGTTTGGGGCGGAACGTCATCGTGCGAAAGACGGGTTCACACCACGGTCGGGACGTCAGTCCGGAATCCTGACGGCTGGCAGCTTTGACGATGTCGCGAATTACTGTGAATACACGTCCTTCATTAATCGGTACCGTCATCAGGCCACAACGTGTCAGCTGCCATTGAATGCCAACCTTCAACAGACCGTGATTCGTGTTACGGACGGTCAGGGTAAGCCGCTGGGCGACGTCCGCTGTGTCGTGAAAGATCCGCACGCCGGACAACAGCAGCATGAGAGAATTCTGTTGGATATGTGTACGGGAACGGATGGACGAGTGTTGTTGTTGAGCAACTTTGCTGATCACGATCGACAGCGGCAGAGCAAACGCCTGCATCTTCAGATCTTCACCGGTCCGAACCAGACGCCCGTCATTGACGAGTACCGAGACGTGGATTCTGTCTGGAGTGTGGCCGTTCACCAGGCAGAATCACGGCTGCCAACGCAACTGGATCTGGCGCTGGTCATTGACACGACCGGCAGCATGGGCGATGAACTTGGGTACCTTAAAACGGAAATCGACAGTATTGTTGCCTCCGTCCATCGCATGTTTCCCAACGTCGACCAGCGGTACTCGCTGATCGCCTACCGGGACAATGGAGATGCCTACGTTTGTCGGACGCACGACTTCACCGATTCGCTGGACGATTTTCGCAGACGGCTGGACAGCCAGGCGGCCAGCGGCGGTGGTGATTTTCCCGAAGCCATGGACGTGGCTTTAAACAGTGCCGAAAACCTCAGCTGGAGAACTTCCAACACCGCTCGGGTTTTGTTTCTGGTCGGTGATGCTCCGCCTCATCGGGAGAACGTTGGCGCAGCCATGTCGGCGGTCCAGGGACTGCGGCAAAAGGGTGTGCGTCTGTTCCCGGTCGGTGCCAGCGGCGTCGAAACGACGGCACAGATTGTCATGCGAACCGCATCACTGTTGACGATGGGGCAATACCTGTTTCTGACCGATCATTCGGGTGTCGGAAATGCTCATACAACGCCGGACGTTTCGGAATTTGCAGTCGAACGGCTTGATCAACTGATGATTCGCATGATCGCGTCGGAGCTGGCCGGCAAGCGACTGGGACCGCAGGAAGTGATTGCAATCGAACACGGCGAACGTTACACGACGACGGTTCCGATTCCTCAGTACCGTCCTGCACCACAGGCCGCCGCGGCATTTTGCGTCGTCGACAGTGTATCCACGTTGACTTTGTTGCTGCAATGGATCGACCGCAATAGCCTGGCGGCTCTTGTGGCAGTCATCAGCGGCGTTGTTGTATTCGACCGTCTGTCAGTCCGCTTCCAAGTGACGTCGCAGACAGCGTTTCAGCCGGCGGAATCGCCACACCGCTGCTGATCCGGCGCTGGTGGTCGCCCTGGGGTGTGTGGGTGGAGAGTCGTGCATGGCGTTGACGTTGACCCAATCGGCGACCACGTTGTACGTGCAGGCAAACAAGCGGAATTGCGAACGTCACGGTGGATTTTCGGCCCCAACGTTGTCACCATTCGCGGCAAAGCACACGGAACTTTCTGCAGCCCTGACAACATATACGCACCCCCGGCAACCAGCCGCCCCATGTCCGCCCAGTCATTTCAGGATTACTACGCTCAACTGAAGACACCGGTAGACGATGCGCTGCAGCGGCAGTTGGAGGCTCAGGACTGGCCTGCCCCGCTGAAAACGGCCGTTGAATACAGCTTGATGGCCGCCGGTAAGCGTCTGCGTCCGGTTCTGGTGCTGATGAGCACTGAAGTCTGTGCGGGGACTGTGGCTGAAGCCTTGCCCGCTGCGTGTGCGATTGAAATGATCCACACCTATTCGTTGATCCATGATGACCTGCCGTCCATGGACGATGACGATCTGCGCCGCGGCCGCCCCACCAGTCATGTCGTTTTCGGTGAAGCGCTGGCGATACTGGCCGGCGACGCACTGCTGACGCTGGCGTTTGAAACCCTGGCGACGGGCTCCACCTTGGCTTCTGTGACGGTGGACTGCCTGCGAGTGCTGGGGGCGGCCGCCGGTGGCCGCGGCATGGTTGGTGGACAGGTCCTGGACCTGGAGGCGGAAAGAGGCGTGTTTTCGGGGACAATTGCCTCAGCGAATCTTCAGTCATGCGGGAATTCCGGTGCGAAAACCAATGCGGCTGCGGATGTTGAAGTGGCTGCACAGCCGGATTGCTTAATTCCTTCCAGCGGGGAAAACCTGTTCCACGTAGAACAATTGATTCAGATTCATAGAATGAAGACCGGGGCGCTCATCAGCGCCGCGCTGCAACTTGGTGCCGCAGTCGCAGCGGCATCGTCGGATCAGCGGGAATCCCTGCGAAAATACGGCGCCGCGATTGGTCTGGCATTTCAGATTGCGGACGATCTGCTGGATGTGACCGGCGACGATGACAGACTCGGTAAGGAAACTGGTCGGGACAAGGAATTAGGCAAGCTGACGTATCCATCCTTGATTGGCATTGAGGCCAGCCGTCAGAAAGCGACGGCGCTGGTGAAAGACGCCTGTGACGCCTTGGGGCCATTCGGGGCGAAGGCCGATCACCTTGTGCAGTTGGCACAGTTCATAGTGGAGAGAGATCACTGATGTCATTTGAGATTCTCAGTGAATTGAAATCGCCGGCGCAGCTTCGTGAATTCAACGCGAAGCAGCAGAAACAACTGGCAGATGAAATTCGCGAAGCACTGCTGACCGTGGTCTCGGATCGGTCTGCGCACTTTGCGAGCAACCTTGGCGTTGTCGAACTGTGCATTGCTCTGCATTCTGTCTTTGATTTTTCAAAGGATCGATTGATCTGGGACACGGGGCACCAGGTCTATCCTCACAAACTGGTGACCGGGCGTTTTTCGGAATTTCACACCATCCGACGCCGTGGCGGATTGATGGGATATCCCAATCCCGTCGAAAGTGAGTACGACCTGTTTATGACCGGCCACGCCGGCAGCAGCGTGTCAACCGTGCTGGGGATGAAGACCGCAGACGATCTGTTGTTCGCCGATAATCGCAAGTCGGTGGCTGTCATTGGTGACGGTGCCCTGCCCTCCGGCATTGTCTTTGAAGCGATGAACAATGCTGCCGGGCTGAATAAAGATCTGCTGGTCGTGTTGAACGACAACAAGATGGGCATCTGCCCTCGAGTTGGCGGAGTGGCCAGTTACCTGGATAAGGCCCGCGTGGCACCATTCTACAACGGACTCAAGCGAGACGTTTCATGGCTGTTGAACAAAGTCCCGGTCGTCGGTGAACCCGTCGAACACATGCTGGGACAGTTCAAGGAAGCGTTGAAGACATTCTTTCACGGAGGCATGCTGTTTGAGGAAATGGGCTTCCGCTACATCGGTCCCGTGGACGGTCACGACATCCAGTCGCTGCGACGTTACCTGGCGATGATTAAAGACGTCAAAGGCCCCGTGCTGCTGCACGTCTTCACGGACAAGGGACACGGTTTCGAACCGGCCCGGGAGGATCCGGTTAAGTTTCATACACCGGCTCCATTCTGCCGCGACGAAAACAACGAAATCGTTCCCGTCAACAGCGACAAGAGCATTGCCTATACAAATATTGTTGCTGATGCTGTTCACAGCGCGATGCAGCGGGATGAAACGGTGTGTGTGCTGACCGCCGCGATGTGTGCGGGAAACAAATTGAACAGAATCCGCGACGATTTTCCCGATCGCTTCTTTGATACCGGCATCTGCGAAGGTCACGCTGTTGCCTTTGCGGGGGGCATGGCGAAATCCGGGGCCCGGCCAATTGTCGATATTTACAG
>LWDU01039685.1_pt1 | contig 29312 bp, 28 predicted proteins | sample 727161 | NCBI WGS metagenome assembly LWDU01 (sample SAMN04566230, study PRJNA314399) | hydrothermal vent metagenome | isolation source: deep sea hydrothermal plume seawater | place: Mexico: Gulf of California, Guaymas Basin | collected 2004-07-11
GGCATATTGGTTGGTCAAGTTGGCGACGTCGCTGTCAAAGCCTATGGCGCCTTTGAGGGCCAAGACATCGGCGATAATCCATTCGTCGCCCGGGTACATGATATTGAAACCGCATAGCGCGTAGGTCAGGATCCCCGACGAAAGAATAAAAAGATTTTTAAAAAGAATATTGACCGTGTTCTTCTGGCGGGTCAGGCCGGTTTCCAAAGTGGCAAAACCGAGGTGCATGATAAAGACTAGGGCGGCGGAAATAAGTACCCACAGATTGTCTACCATGAATTTGGGATAGGCTAAAGGCATGGTCTGAAAGGCTTCTACGCTGGTAAAACCCTCCGCTGAAACCTGTGCGGTGGATGCTAAAACCACCGCACCGATACAAGGTAGTATCGGGCGTTTGTGAAAATTGGACATGGGTGAATTCCCTTCCTGTATGAGATCTGCAAAACGGTTGCATGCAAAGCTAAAAAAGACAAAACTGGCGCACTTGCGATCGTATCAAGTATTTAGCAAGGGACATGCCAATATTAATTTTAGGAGGTGTAGGGAGGGTATATGGATATAAAACAATATCTTATACGATATGAAGATATTGTCAGGTGACTAGTCAAATAGTTACAATATCGTCATTATTTCAAATATAAACGACAATATTGTAGGCATTGGTCGATTAGCTTTTATGTTGCTTGGGATCTATGTCTAGCTTTTGCAAGCGATAGGAGAGTATCCGGGTAGTCGTTCCTAAGAGGCGGGAGGCTTTGGCCATGTTGCCACGCGAATCTTTAACCGCTTCGATGAGGATTTCTCGCTCATAGGCCTGCATAAGCACCTCAAAAGAGCCTGCAACGGGGGTTCCCGTGGCGTCGGCGGTTTGTAGTGATGGGGGTAGATGGTGGCCGTGAATAACGCCATCGGCACTGAGGATTACCGCTCTTTCCATACAGTTTTCCAATTCGCGGACATTGCCTGGCCAATGATAGCTCATCATCATATCGATTGCGGGGGTAGAGATACGCCGAAGTTCCTTATTGTGGTGGTTGGCGTATTTTTCTAAGAAGTGATCGGCAAGTTGTACAATGTCGGACTTGCGTTCGCGCAGCGGTGGGATAAAGACGGGAAAGACATTGAGGCGGTAGAAAAGGTCGGCGCGGAAGGTCCCCCCTTCGACCGCTTTTTCCAAGTCGACGTGAGTGGCAGCAACGATGCGGACGTCCACATCAATTGGGCCTTTTCCGCCGAGGCGTTCGACTTCTCGATTCTGCAATACGCGCAGCAATTTAACCTGCACAGTAGGGCTGAGTTCGCCAATTTCGTCGAGAAAGATAGTCCCGCCGTCGGCTCGCTCAAATCGCCCGGCCTTGCTGGTGGAAGCGCCGGTGTAAGCGCCGCGCTCGTGGCCGAAGAGTTCGGACTCGATGAGCGTTTCTGGTAGGGCGGCGATATGCACTTTCACAAAGGGTTTATTGGCGCGTAAGCTATTGTAGTGCAAGGAATCTGCGACAAGCTCCTTGCCTGTGCCACTCTCGCCGCGCAGCATGACGGTTGCATCGGAGGGGGCTACCTGGCCGATCAGTTCGCCGACTTCCTGCATGGGGCGAGAATTGCCAATGAGATTGGTTGGATGAAAGCGGTCTTGTAGTTCTTTTTTTAGCCGTTGGTTTTCGTTGCGTAGTTGATCTTGCTCGGCGCGGGCGCGCTGGCGGGCGGCGACCGATTGGCCAATCATGACCGCGACGATTGTTAGCAGGCGCACTGTTTCTTGTAGGCGCAGATCGTTTTCGTAGGGCGTGTCGACGCTGACGGTGCCCACTACTTTTTGCTGCAATAAAATGGGCACACAAATAAAGGAGATCTGCTCTTTCTCCGAACTTTCACGAGCTCCAGTGCGGTTGAGGAAGAGTGGTTCGCTGCTGATTCTGGGCACTATTACGGCTTTGCCCGATTCAACAACCTTGCCGGTAATGCCTTCGCCCACTTTATAGCTGCCGCGCTCAATTTCAGAGGCTGAAAGCCCATAGGCAACATCAATGGCAACCTGAGTTTCTTGCTGGCTGAGGAGGCTGACTGTGCCTAGGCTCATATCTAGTTGATCGCACATGAGCTTGAGTATGGAATTAAGTGCATCTACAAATTGAGTTGTCGAACCTAGTATTTGCCCTATATCGTGGAGGGCGGATATTTGTTGCTGTGCGTTGGAAGTGGGAAATGGACTGGGCATAGACACCTATCCTTTATGACATTCATGTCGTGCAGTTATCCAATATAGACATTTATGTCGTAAAAAAGAATCCGCAAGATCTAGTAAATCAGCGAAATGAGGCATATACTGCAAGTGTTGAGATAATTTGCTTAATGTGCAACAGATTACTCATTTATTGAGCATAAAGTGTGCCATGGAGCGGTGCTAAGGCAAAATCTGAGTGGACGATGGGGTAAGGGGCGCTGGGGATAAAAGGTATTAATGAACGCTTGAAAGCCGCTTAGATCGACGTTGAATTGACATACTTGAGCAGTCGGGGTATCATAGGTGGCATCTAAATTGTAATGGTTTTTTGTCGTGGATTCTTGCGAGGATTGCAATGTTTATGAGTTGGCGATGCACGAGGTCGGTATGAGGCAAGATATAACCGGGATCTTGAAGGAATGGTCCTTTGATCCAGAGGCGAATGTGCGCAAAATCGCCGGTGAAGATGGAGTCGAGAAGGTCCAGGTCCGAGTCGATCAGGGGGCGTTTCAGGGTATTTTGCAACTCAATCTAGATGGTAGGCCCGATGGCCGTAGGCCGCACGACCGGGATTTTGCTTTCGATCATTACTCGGCAAGCCTAGAGGATCATCGCGTTGAGCACGAGGCTGATGACGAAGGTTTTCTACTCAATGGAGAAGCGTGCAAGGAACTGTTTGACGAAGGTGCTCGCGTCTACGAGCGCTATGTTTTTTTGCTGCAGCTTAAGGATTACCCGCGTGTCGTGCGCGATACAGAACGAAATATGAAGCTCTTTCGCTTCGTCAACCGCTATGCTGAAAGTTCGGACGATCGCGAAAATCTAGAAAAGTGGTGGCCCTACGTCTTGCGAATCAATGGTACGGCCAAAGCACTAATCGCCGCCGACGGCGAAGATTATGATCGCGCACTTGAAATCGTCTCCCAGACCCGCGAGCGGATCAACAACTGGCCCGAAGTTGAGGCCGATGAGTTTTATGCCGAGCGCAAGCGTTCAGAGGCGGCGTTGGATGAATTGGAACGGGAGTTATTAAAAAAGAAACCACTGAGCCACCGCGAACAACTCGAGCGATCGCTGCAGGAGGCTATTGATTGCGAAGAATTCGAACGGGCAGCGGTTTTACGCGATGAATTAAAAAAAATACAGATAGCAGAGTAATGAGGGGGTGGTGATTCTGCTGGTCTGTGTTCGAGGGGAACCATGAGCAAGAATACGGGGACCGACGGGCTTTCGCCCTGGCATAAAATCGCGGTATTGATGATCGCATTGGGTCAGGAGGGAGCCGGCGAGTTGATGCGGCATTTCGGTGAGGACGAGGTTGCACAGGTGGTTCAGGCCATTGCCGACCTCAAGAATGTGCCCTCCGAGTTACAGGATGCCGTCTTGCTCGAAATGGAAGGCGTATTGCAGGAGGGGGCTCCGGCCTTGGGGGGGGTGGATTTCGCCCGTGGTTTGCTTGAACGGGTGCTCGGTCCCGAGAAAGCGGCGGCTATGTTGGGGCGGGCTACCGGCGGTGCGGCCACGGGTTTCAAGATGCTGCGCAATGCCGATCCTGCCCAGGTTGCCCCGTTTATCGCGCAGGAGCATCCGCAGACCATTGCCTTAATTCTGTCGCAGGCAGAGCCACCGCAAGCCGCTGCGATTCTTGAGCAATTGTCCGCGTCGATGCAGGCTGAGGTCGTGCATCGCATTGCCACCTTGGGGCATATCGCCCCAGAAGTCCTTGACGAGGTGGAGCAGACGCTCGAGGTGATCCTCAAGAATGTGATGGGGGGCAAGCGCGAAGTCGGCGGGTCGCAGGTAGTGGCCAATATTCTCAACGTGGCCGGCGGCAGGCTGGAGAAGAGTGTGCTTGAACGCATCGACAATGCCGATCCGGAAGTGGCCGAAGCGATTCGCAAGCGGATGTTCGTCTTTGATGATTTGGCTGGTTTGGGGGATGCCGAGATGCAGGTGGTCGTGCGCCATATCGAGATCAAGGATCTGCAGATTGCGCTTAAGGCCGCTGGCAAGGCGGTACGGGACCGTTTTTTCACCGCCTTGTCCGAACGTGCGCGCATACGTCTATTTGAGGATATGGATGCCTTGCCACCGATGCGGATGAGCGAGGTCGAGGAGGCGCAGGCGCGTATTGTTCAGCAAGTGCGCCAATTGGAGGAGCAGCAGGTTATTCGCATTCCCCGCGGCGGGGGAAACGACGAATACGTCTAGCCGTTTAGAGGCTCAAGACTTGCTCGGCCTGGGCACGTGAATCATCGACGCTGTTGTTGTGCAGCAACCCCATAATGCGGAACGCTTTGGCGATCGTCTTGCTGGCGCAGCAGAAGGCCAATTGGCTCCCGAGCCTCTTGGTTTTTTCGATCAATTCGATGGAAATTGAGATGCCGGCGCTATTGATGGCGGCACCACCGTCGAGATCGAAGACAAAGTGATCGATGCCCTGGTCAATAAGTTCATAATAAGAATCCGCTATTTGTTCCCACCGGTGTTGTTGATATAACCCGAGATGTCAAAGAAGACGACATGCCCAGGATTAGGCTTTCTGCGATAAGAAATTGCTTGTTGCCAGGTCAGCATAAACTCGCCGATGATTTCTTCTATTTGTAGAGAGGCCCCCAAGCAGAGGCTTGCTTCCTAAAGCGTTTCGAGTTGAAAAGCCTTCTGATTCAGCTGGAAACAGGCTTCCCGCAATGGGTCTTCAAGATCTTTATCCATCTCGGTTTCAGGTGGTATTAGGTCTATAAATCTTCATTCCACAATAAGTAGGGAATAAAGATTGTCAAATAATATCCCCTTCGTAAATCGTGGTCAGCAAAGAGTCAACTTCGGTGAAAACGCGCAGTAGGGCCTGGTGTTCGGGTTGCAGGAAATCCGCAGTAACCGCTTGCTGCAAAAAGGAAATTAGTGCATCGAAATAACCATTGGTATTGAGCAGATAGATCGGTTTGTGATGAAGGTTAAGTTGTGCCCAGGAAAGCGCTTCACTCAATTCTTCGAGGGTGCCCAAACCGCCCGGAAGTCCGATCAGGGCCTGTGCCCGGGTCGCCATTTGTGCTTTTCTTTGTGCCATATCGTCGACGACGATGAGTTCACTTAAGCGCTTGTGCGCCAATTCGCGCGCGAGTAAGGCCCGGGGAATAACCCCGATGACTTCGCCGCCTGCAGCCAGCGTGGCATCGGCGAGTGCGCCCATGATTCCGGTCGCGCCGCCGCCGTAGACCAGGCCGATGCCGTGGTTAGCGAGCCCGCAACCGAGTGCACGGGCGGCTTCTTCGTAGATCGGTTGCGCGCCGCTGCGAGACCCGCAGTAAACGCACACTCTGGAGCGGGAAGCATGCATGAGCGGTGCACCTCCTTGGCAAACTCGCTTTGTGGCAAAAAGCGAGCCGGATTCCGCTGTGGGAATCCGGCTCGATATCTAAACAATTAATAGCGTCTATGGGGCGTTGGCTTAGTCTTGGTAAGGGCCAATGCTGCCATGGATTGCTGCGCGGGCTAGTAGACTTCAGTCGCGTCGACCAGGGCCAACAATGCCTGGTAGCGGGTCGGGTGGCGCAGCTTGCCCAAGGCCCGTTCCTTTAACTGGCGGACGCGCTCGCGGGTCAGCCCCATCAAGCCGCCGATTTGCTCCAACGTCAGGGCTTTGGTGCCGTCGAGGCCGAAATACAGTCGAATGATGCGCAATTCGCGCTCGTCGAGGCTTTCGAGTACTTCCTCTAACTGGGTGCGGGCCGAGCTCGTGATAACATCGTTATCGGGCATCTCTTGGTTGTTGTCCGCCAAGATATTGAGCAGGCTGCGCTCATCATCCTCCTCGAAAGACTCATCGAGCGAACGCACGGTGCGGGCGCTGAGCATCGTATCGAGAATCTCCTGGGTCGGCACGTCCAACTCCGCTGCGATCTCTTCGACACCCGGCTCGTTCTCGCGGCCCTGGCCCAATTTGCGCGAGGCCTTGGAAATGTCCTTGAGCAAGCTGAGCTTGTTCAGCGGCAGGCGGACCGTGCGGGCGTGCTCGGCGATGGTCTGTAGAATGGACTGCTTGATCCACCACACGGCGTAGGAAATAAACTTGTAGCCTTTGGTGCCGTCAAAGCGCTCGGCGGCGGTCAGCAGGCCTACATTGCCGGCGCTGATTAAATCCGAAAGCGAGAGACCGCGATTTTGGTAATTTTTGGCCACGTCGATGACGAAGCGCAAGTTGGCCTGGACCAGTTCATCGCCTTCTTGGATACGGGCCGAAAGCTCGACTTCTCGCTCGCGGCTCAATGGCCGTGATTCGGCGATATCGTCAAAATAGAGGCGGAGGGTGTTTTCCTCGTCGCTCAGGATTTCCTGGATCGTGTAGGCCATATTTTCTAACCTTCCTTAAGTGGTAGGTGAATGGTGGTCTAACTTAGTTGGGGCTCAGTGAGGAGCCGATACATTTCAGCCGTCGAATCAGCGTGCAAAAGGTCTTGTTTCAGCTCTGGGTTGGCCAGAGTGCGTGCCAGGGATGCCAAGAGACTCAAATAGAGATCCGGGGCTTGTGCTGGTACGGCGATGAGGCAGATCATCCGTATGGCGCAGCGATCGTCTCCGGAAGGGAAATCGATAGGCTGTGCTGTCGTGCCTAAGGCCAAACCCAATTTGCTGGCCGAGTGGCTCCGCGCATGGGGTAGGGCTATATCGCCGCCGAGAATCGTGCTTTGCAGATTCTCGCGTTCGAGTATGGACTGTAGGAAGCTGAGGCTGTCGGTAACGATGCCGCCGCGATGGAGGCGATCGACCAATTCTTTAATGCCGCCGATTTTCGAATCGGCTTCGAGTTGGGGAATTAGCAGATCTTCGCTTACTAAATCGGCCAACTCGAAATTCCGTGCAAATTTTGCATCCATTTGCAATGTATCTGGGCTTGCTGCAGTCAAAGTGTTCGAATTTCTCTGGTTAGCGCATTAAGCCGGAGGTCTGAAAAGTGCATTATTTGCGTTCTACCCATTGCACGCTTGACGAACTCAAGCATTGGCGTTGGGGACGCCACCGGATCATTGATGCGTGTCTATTCTATATTAACAGATACTTACAAGCGATTAGCTGCGAGCGATTGCACAGAACATTGCGATGGGGCTAATCGTTATTTTCGGTCTTTATGCTATACTTGCAAATTCAGTGCCACTTTAGTTATGAAAATGGTAAGATTTTGTTAATATAGAAGTTGTGGAGAGGTGGCTGAGAGGGGGTGTTGTATTGCAGATGATAAAACAGAGGGAAAGTGCAAATATTGCAGAATGTTCAGGAAGAGATTTTGTATTGCTTCAACTTGTATTGCAGGGAACGAACACTAATACCTAAGATTGCGGCGGCTTCGCGGCGATTGGAGGTAACCCGTTGAAGGGTCTGGCGAATGAGTTCGGCTTCGACCATTTCTAATGACGAGCCGATTCTGACCGAAAAATGACCTGGGCCAGCGGCCAAATCGATCAATGAGCCGGGTAGGTGTTCGGGGCGGATCACGGTGTCAGAGCTGGTGACGACGAGGCGCTGGAGCAAGTTGCGCAACTCGCGCACATTGCCGGGCCAGGGATGCGCAAGCAGGCACTCCATCGCTTCGGGGCTTACTTTTTTCGGCGGCTGGTCCTGGGCTCGGCAGGCTTCGTCGAGGCACATCTCGATAAGAACGGGAATATCTTCTTGGCGGTTGCGCAGCGGGGGGATATCGATGGGGACTACATTGAGACGATAATAGAGATCTTCGCGAAAGGCGTTAGAAGCGACGGCGCCTTCGAGATCGCGATTGGTCGCGGCGATGATGCGCACGTTGGCGTGGTGGACTTGCGGGTCGCCGAGCGGCTGAAACTCATGGGATTCTAATACGCGCAGGAGTTCGACCTGGTTTTTGATCGGGACCTCACCGATTTCATCGAGGAAAAGCGTTCCGCCTTCGGCTAGAGCGAAGCGGCCGGGCCGGTCGGCGTGCGCGCCGGTGAAGGCCCCGCGTTTGTGGCCGAAGAGTTCGCTGCTGAATAGCTCCTCGGTGAAGCCGCCGCAGTTGACGGCGACAAATGGAGCTTCGCGGCGTTTGCTGCGCTCGTGGATGGAGCGGGCGACTAGATCTTTGCCGACGCCAGTTTCGCCGCGCAAGAGCACTGGCACATCCGATTGCGCGACTTGTTTGATGGTGGCGGTGGCGGCCTGCATCGCGGGGCTGAGGCGGACGAGGCGGCGGAAGGGCGAGTCCTTTTCGAGGCGGTTGTGCAGTTTGCGGTTTTCCGTCACCAATTCGAAGCGGTCGAGCGCGCGATCGACCATTAGCCGTAGGTGGTCGAGGTCGACGGGTTTTGTCAGGAAGTCGTAGGCGCCCATACGCATCGCCTCCACCGCGGTGCTGACATTGCCGTGGGCGGTGAGAATGATGCATTGCGTATCGGATTTTTGTCGGCCGATTTCTTGCAATAGATCCATTCCCGAGGGGCCGGGCATGCGCAGGTCGAGGATGACTAGGTGGAAATCCCGCTCGGCCAGCAATTGTCGGGCTTGGTGGCCATCGGCGACGGTTTCGATCGCGTAGCCGTTTTTTTGCAATGCTTCCTGTAGGCCTTCGCGTATGAAGATTTCGTCGTCGGCTATGAGGATTTCGGCTTGTTGTTTAGGCATGGCTTATAGTGGGGCTTAGAGACGTGGTTGAATGCCGGGCAGGCGAATGGAGATCTGGGTGCCCTCGCCTTCGTCGCTTTCGACGAGCAGCGTGCCGCCGTGTTGGTGGACGATGCGTTGGGCGATGGAAAGCCCGAGGCCGGTGCCCTCGTCTTTAGTCGTATAATAAAACTCAAAGACGCGTTCGAGGTCCTCGATTGGAATGCCCGGGCCGTTGTCACTGATGTTGATGAGGATATCACCATCGTCGGCGTGGGCCGCGAAGCGAACTTGGCCTTGTTTGCCGACGGCTTGGAAGGCGTTGATAAGGATGTTGAGTAGGCTCTGGCTGAGCTGATTCTCGTCGGCCTCGGTCATGGGTAACGAAGCGTCGAGATCGCAGTGTAGATCGATGCCCTGCTCGCGGGCCTCAGGGGCGACGAGGTCGCGGATATGGCGCAACATGTCGTTTGGCGAGGTTTGTTTGAGGTGTAGGGCCGGGGGGCGCGAGAAACGCAGGAAATTCTGTACTATGCCATCGAGGCGGCGCATTTCGGTGCGGGCGATTCCGAGGCGTCGCAGGACCTTGGTGGCCAATTCGCCATCGGCGACGGCGATGTCCTCTTGCAGTAGTTGTAATTGGATGTCGATCGCGCCGAGTGGATTGCCGACCTCGTGGGCGACTGAAGCGGCCAGGCGGCCGAGGGCGCTCATCTTTTCGACTTGCCACATATGGCGTTCGGCGCTCTTGAGTTCGGAGATTTCCTTGAGGGTCAACATGGCCCCGTGGACCTCGTCGTGTTCGTCGCGTAGCAACATGGCATTGACGCGCAGCCAACGGGTGACCCCGTTTGGGCTGCGCAAATCGATATCCTCATCTTGTGCGAGCGTACCGCTTAGTGCCTGTGTGGCTAGGCGATGGAGATTGCGCGCGACGGGGAAAAAATCGTCCAAATGACTTGGGTCCCCGTCGGCCAGGTCGAGCATGGCTAATAGCGCTGGATTCGCCATCAGTACGTGCCCGTCCGCGGCGAAGACGACAACACCCTCGGTGAGGCTGGCGACGATGCGGGCGGCGAAGGCCTGGTCAGTGGGGGGGGAATCGACGTTCATGGCGCTCTATTGACAGGGGCTCGGGGTGGACTAGCTTCTCATGCATGGAGAATAAGGAAAAGATCGTAGAACACAAGAGGCGCAATCGGGACATGTTCAATGCCATCGCCCAACGCTACGACTTGCTTAATCACCTGCTGAGCGGGGGGGTGGACATTTACTGGCGGCGGTGCGCCCTCGACAGTGTGCGAGGTGAAGCTCCGCAGCGGGTGCTAGATTTGGCGACCGGCACTGGCGACTTTGCCCTTGCCGCGGAGCGCCTCAGTCCAAGGCAGGTCGTCGGTGTTGATATGGCGATCGAAATGTTGCGGTTGGGCGCCGATAAAGTTGCGAAAAGATGCCCGCCGATGCTGGTGGGTTTGTTGGTCAGTGATGCGGAGGGATTGCCCTTTAAGGCCGAGACCTTCGATTTGGTAATGGGCGCTTTTGGCGTGCGGAATTTCGGGGATATTCCCAGCGGTTTAGCGGAGGCCTATCGAGTGCTCAAGCCTGGCGGTGAGATTTTGGTCCTCGACTTCTGCCAGCCGACTACGCCGCTGTTCCGCCAGTTGTATCAGTTTTATTTTCACCGGGTACTGCCGCTCGTCGGCGGGTTGATTTCCGGGCAGCGACAGGCCTATGCCTATTTACCGCGCTCGGTTGGGGAGTTTCCCCAGGGCCAGGCATTTGTCGATTTGCTCGACGCGGTCGGATTCGCCGAGACGGGTTATACGCCGATGATCTTGGGCATTTCGGCGATTTATCAGGGTGTTAAAAGGCCGGTTGACTAAAGCGATACCCATTGGTATTATGTACTGAAATTTAGGAGAGATACGTGGTTTACGACGAGCTTATTGACCGGGTCGGCCTCGGGGATATACGCGACAAAGTATTGGCCGGCGAGCGCTTGCAGGCCGACGACGGTCTGCGTTTATACGCATGCGACGAATTGCCTATCTTGGGCTATCTGGCCAATATCGTTCGCGAGCGCAAAAATGGCGCGGCGACCTACTATGTACGCAACCAGCATATCAATTATACCAATGTCTGCAACAAACTGTGCAAGTTCTGCTCTTTCTATGTAAAACCCAAAGACGAACGCGGTTATGTGCTGTCGCCCGAGCAAGTCGCCGCGCGGGTCACGGATTACGCCGAAGCGCCGATCACCGAGATCCACATGGTCGGTGGTGTCAATCCGAAGCTGCCCTACGATTATTATATTGATGTCTTGCGTGCGATGAAGGAAGCCCGCCCCGCCGCGCACTTAAAAGCATTTACCATGATTGAGATCGCCCAGATCCAGCGCATTGCCAAAAAGCCGCTGGAGGAGATTTTCGTTGATATGAAGGCTGCCGGATTGGAGTCTTTGCCCGGTGGGGGCGCCGAGGTTTTCAGCGACCGGGTGCAGGGCGATCTATTCTGGACCAAGGCCGATTCGGAGGAATGGCTAGACATCGCGGCCACCGCACACCGGGCCGGTTTGCCTTCTAATGCGACGATGCTCTACGGCCATATCGAGAATACGGAAGAAAAAGTGTATCATCTCGCCAGGTTGCGCGAGGTGCAGGACGAGACCGGAGGATTCCTCTGTTATATCCCGCTCTCCTTTCATCCCGAACGCACCGAGTTGGAGGAATTGCCCGGTCCGACGGGGTGCCTGGACTTAAAAGAGATCGCGGTCGGAAGACTGATGCTCGACAACTTCCCGCATGTCAAAACCTTTTGGATTATGAATACCATTGAGATCTCGCAGACGGCGTTGTGGTACGGGGCCGACGATATCGACGGCACGGTCATGGATTACGAGATCACCCGCAAGAGTTTTGCCGAAACCCAGCAAAGGTTGACGCGGGCCGAGCTTTTGGATCGCATCGTCGAGGCTGGGCGCGAGCCCAGCGAACGCGATTCCCTTTACAATATAGTAGCCGATACCCCGGCGCTCTTGGCGGTCGGTTAAGACGATGATTACCGATATCGCCGACAAGGTCTACGCGGGCCAGCGCATCACGATAGAGGATGCGGGCTGTCTCTATGCGCATCACAATCTCGCCGAGTTGGGCATGTTGGCGCATTGGGCGCGTCTGCAAAAGTATCCCGAACAGGTCGTCACCTACAATGTCGGCCGCAATATCAACTACACCAACGTCTGTTGGGTCAAGTGCGATTTCTGCGCCTTTTACCGGGCTCCGGGCTCCGACGAGGGTTATGTGCTGCCGCACGAGCAGATCTTCGCCAAGATAGACGAATTGGTGGCCTTCGGCGGCGACGAGCCCAAGTCCTGCGAAATTCTGATGCAGGGCGGGCTCAATCCGAAACTGCGTCTCGATTATTACGAGGATTTGCTCTCGCAGATCCGCGACCGCTTTCCGCAGGTGCAATTGCACTGTCTTTCGGCGACTGAAATTATTTATATCGCGCATCTGTCCAAGTTGCCGCTCGACGAGACGATTCGCCGCCTGCACGAGGCCGGGCTGGATTCGATTCCGGGTGCCGGTGCCGAGATACTCAACGACGAAGTGCGTGATATCATCGGTTTCCGCAAGGATCGTACCGAGCAATGGCTCGAAGTGCATCGCGTGGCGCATGCGTTGGGGATGCGCACGACGGCAACGATGATGTATGGTCATGTTGAGACGGTAGAGCATCGGCTGGAGCATTTCGATCTGTTGCGAAAATTGCAAGATGAACGCGGCGGGTTTACCGCCTTTATTACCTGGAATTTTCAGCCCGACCACACTGACCTCGGTGCCGATGCCGAGCGTTGGCACGGCGCGAAGGCCACCGGTTATGATCATTTGCGCACGGTGGCTGTGGCGCGGCTGTTCTTGGATAATTTCGATAGCTTCCAGGCCTCTTGGGTGACGCAAGGGCCGAAGATCGCCCAGGTCAGTCTGCGCTATGGCGTCAACGATTTTGGTAGCACGATGCTGGAAGAAAATGTTGTCAGCGCGGCCGGTACCAGCCATACCACTGAAATGAACCTTGGCATGATGGAACGGTTGATCCGCGACGCCGGTTTTGATCCCCAGCGGCGCAATACCCGCTACGATCGGGTTGCGACACCTTGTCGGATCGACGCCTTGCCAAAGCCCGTTCATTCATGAGACCGCGCCTGGGGGCGGTCTCCTTTCTCAATACCCGCCCTCTCGTTTACACCCTCGAACGCGACCCCGTGCATTTCGATCTGAGTTATTCCGTGCCCTCCCGTTGCGCCACTGAACTGGCTTCGGGGGCCATCGATGTCGGTCTTATCCCCACGATAGAATATGCCCGTAGTGCTGAGCCTTATTCTATCGCGCCGGGCGTGGCGATCGCTACGCGGGGAGCGGTGTTAACCGTGCGGTTCTATTATCGCGGCGATATACAAGATATTGAGAAAGTCGCTCTGGATCTAAGTTCGCGGACCTCGGCCGCCTTGCTGCGGATAGTGTTGCGCGAAAAATTCGCGCTGGACCCCGTCTTCGTCGACGCCGAGCCCAATTTAGGGGCGATGCTGGCAACGGCGGATGCGGCGCTGGTTATCGGTGATCCGGTTTTCGCGCTTCTGGATCAAGAGTATGAGAGCTTGGATTTGGGGGCAGAGTGGGTTGAGATGACGGGGTTGCCCTTTGTCTTCGCCTTCTGGACCGGTCGGGCTGGGGCGCTCGATGGGGCGCAGACACAAGCGTTACTTGAGGCAAAGATCGAGGGCTTGGGCCATATCGGTGAAATTGCTAGAACCTACAGCGGCGAGCACGGCGGCGATCCGGTGCTCTATGAACGATATTTGCAAGAGCATATCGAGTTTGATTTGGATGATCGGGCTTTGCAGGGACTGCGCCTGTTTTACGCCAAGGCCAATGAACACGGTTTAATCCCCGCGGTGCCGGAGTTGCATTTTTTTGCGGCGGAGGATGGAATATGAGCTTGCTATCCAGCGTGTTGGCCTATGGCCGCATGATCAAGTTTTCGCACAGTATTTTCGCGTTGCCCTTCGCCTTTAGTGGCGCGGCCTTAGCGGCGGCTGAAGGGGGCATCAGCTTCGCGCAGATCGCTTGGATCGTATTGGCGATGGTCGGTGCGCGCAGCGCGGCGATGGGGTTCAATCGACTGGCCGACCGCCATCTCGATGCGGCTAATCCCCGTACCGCAGGGCGCGAATTGCCGCAAGGAGTCGTCTCGCCGGTGTCGGTGGCACTCTTGGTGGTGCTTTCGAGCGCGGCGCTGGTTTTTGCCGCCTGGCAACTCAATCCGCTTTGTCTTTATCTGTCGCCCTTGGTATTGGCGGTGCTGTTTTTTTACTCGCTGTGTAAGCGTTTTACCTGGGCGTCACATCTGGTGCTCGGATTGAGTCTGGGTGGGGCGCCTTTGGGGGCTTGGATCGCGGTGACGGGTAGTTTCGCCTGGCCCCCGATTTTGTTGGGGATGGCGGTGCTCTTATGGGTCGCCGGTTTCGATATCTTCTACGCCTGCCAAGACTACGGTCTGCACTCGATACCGGCGCGCTTTGGCATTGAACAGGCGCTGGTCATGGCCCGCGTCTTGCACCTATTGGCTGTAGTGGTGATGGTCCTCGTCGGTCGCAGTGCGGGTCTGAACTTGGTCTATTGGGTTGGGGTTGGCGTGATCGCCGCATTATTATTATACGAACATCGCCTGGTACGGTCCGATGACCTGACGCGGGTCAATGTGGCATTTTTTAATTTGAACGCCGTGATCAGCGTGCTCTATCTGTTGTTTACCCTGGCCGACTTGCTCATCATGGGCAAAGCGTCGACGCTTTGGCGGGCTTCCTGATTTTTATTCCTTTTACAAGCCATAACGAGGTAATATGAGTACGGAGCAAGGTCCAGCGATCTCCTTTGCGGAAATCGTCGGCGAGACCGGTGATGCGATTTATAAAACGCGAACCCGTGCGCCGGGCCCTGGCGGCAAACTGCCTTTGACCATTGAGCAAGTCGTTGACTCGCCGAGCGGTCATATTTTCGGTTATAGCCAAAATGCCGGTATGGGGTGGGATCCGGCAGAACTTGGGCGTCGCGAGTTTCTTATCCTCAGTACGCAGGGCGGTATCCGCGCCCCGGATGGCCGGCCGATCGCGCTGGGTTTTCACACCGGGCATTGGGAGATCGGGTTATTGATGGAAGCCGCAGCCGAGGAGATCCATGCCCGGGGCGGGATTCCCTTCGCCGCCTATTGCTCGGATCCTTGTGACGGTCGTACACAGGGTACAGAAGGCATGTTCGACAGCCTGCCGTATCGCAATGACGCGGCGATCGTTTTGCGCCGTCTAGTGCGCTCGCTGCCGACCAGGCAAGGTGTGATGGGCGTAGGAACTTGCGACAAGGGGTTGCCGGCAATTCTCATAGCTTTAGCTGGTACGCCGGATCTGCCGGTGATCGTCGTGCCCGGTGGAGTGACTTTGCCGCCGGAAGAAGGCGAAGACGCGGGCAAGATCCAGTCGGCCGGTTCACGGCTGGCGGCCGGCGAGATGAAGATCGAAGATTTCCAGGAGTTGGGCTGTAAGGCTTGCGCTTCGCCGGGCGGCGGCTGCCAGTTTTTGGGCACGGCGGCGACGACGCAGGTCGTCGGCGAGGCCTTGGGCCTCTCATTGCCGCATTCGGCTCTGGCGCCTTCTGGTGAGGAGGTGTGGCGGGATATGGCGGTGCGTTCGGCTCGGGCGTTGTTGGCATTAGAGGCGCAGGGGGTGCGGTCACGGGATATTATTACCGATGACGCGTTGCACAACGCGATGGTCGTACACGCGGCTTTCGGTGGTTCGACGAATCTGATTTTGCACGTGCCGGCCATCGCACATGCGGCGGGGCGCAAGCGGCCGGAGGTGGGCGATTGGGATCGTATTAACCGCCAGGTGCCGCGCATTGTTGACGTATTGCCGAACGGACCGGAATTCCACGTGACGGTCCGGGCCTTTTTGGCGGGGGGGGTGCCCGAGGTGATGTTGCACTTGCGCAAGATGGGGCTGTTGAAAGAAACCGCGATGACGGTTACCGGGCGCACGCTCGGAGAGAATCTGGATTGGTGGCAGGCATCCGAACGCCGTGTTCTCTTGCGCGACAAGTTGCGAGAGTTGGACGGCGTAGATCCTGACGACGTGATCATGGATGCGGATCGAGCCCGCGCCAAGGGTTTGACCAGCACGGTCTGTTTTCCGGTCGGCAATATTACGCCGGAAGGTATGTTGGACGAAGAAGGCGTGTATCGTCGGACCGGGCCAGCGAAGATTTTTACCACTGAACGCGATACCATCCAGGCGATCAAGGCGGGCAAGATTGAGAAGGGCGACGTGTTGGTGATGCTCAGTTGCGGTCCGATGGGCACTGGGATGGAAGAGGTCGCGCAGGTGACGATTGCGCTCAAATATACCGATGTCGGCAAGCATGTAGCACTGATCACCGACGCGCGTTTCTCCGGATTTTCCTCCGGGCCTTGTATCGGTCATATCGGCCCTGAGGCCTTGGCCGGCGGTCCGATCGGCAAGCTGCGCGACGGCGATCTGATCGAAATAGAAATCGACTGTCGCAATTTACACGGTCGAATTAATCTGGTCGGCTGTAATGGCGACGATTTTGGCGCCGATGAGGGAGCGCGAGTGCTCGGCGAACGTAGCTTGCGCGAGGATCTTAGGCCCGAAGCAGAGTTGCCTGACGATACTAGGCTCTGGGCGGCGTTACAGAATGTAGGCGGCGGCACTTGGGGCGGTTGTGTCTACGATGTCGACGCGATTATCGAGACGCTCGAAGCCGGTCGTGAGGCGCTCGCGGCCAAGACTGAACAAAAGCCATGAGCCAGGTGGTCGTCGGTGTTACTGGGGCGAGTGGCGCGATCTATGCGGGGCGGTTATTGCGCGCATTGTTGATCGGCGGCCATACCGTGCATCTGGTATTGTCGAAATACGGGCGTTACCTATTGGTCGAGGAGTTGGGTTTTCGCCCTGATAAAGAGAACCTACGCGAATTTTTAGCGCGGCTTTACGGGCAGGAGACCGAAGCCGGTACGCTGTGCGAATACGGCGCTGGAGATTTGGCGGCGATCATCGCCAGTGGTTCGGTAGCGATCGACGCAATGGCCGTGGTGCCTTGCTCGGTCAAAACGCTGTCGAGTATCGCCCGGGGTGCGGCTGCCAGTTTGATTGAGCGAGCCGCTGATGTCAGTTTGAAGGAGCAACGGCCATTGGTATTGGTCGTGCGCGAGACGCCGCTCAACTTGATCCAATTGCGCAATATGACGGCGGCCGCGGAGGCTGGAGCGATTATTCTGCCGGCGATGCCCGCCTTTTACCAAAAACCGCAGACCTTTGATGACTTGGCGGATTTTATCGCTGGGCGCGTTTGCAATATGCTGCACATCGAGCATCAGCTTTTCCTTCCCTGGGAAGGTGCGGGGACAAACAAATAAAACGGGCGTCCATGGCCTTGGGGAGCAGGCCACAGACGCCCAATGTAAAGTTTGAAACCGGATGTCCATGGCCTTGGGGAGCAGGCCACAGACGCCCAATGTAAAGTTTGAAACCGGATGTCTATGGCCTTGGGGAGCAGGCCACAGATATTACTCACAAAGATTTAAAGCGGGCGCCCATGGCCTTGGGGAGCAGGCCACAGGCGCCCAATGTGAGTCTCGAAGGCCCGCTGGGGAGAGAGCTATTGAGACTCGTGTAAAGACCTCTCGAAGCATCTATGGCCTTGGGGAGCAGGCCACAGACACTCGCGGAAAGACGGTTCGTTTATAGAAGTGAGCCGCCTTTTGCACGGCGCACTCCCACTCGCGTTTGCTGGGCAAACTGCCCCGGTGCATCGCGCGCAATAACTCTTGGCTCATCTTCTCTTTGCTGTCTGTTGGTAGTTTATCCAACTGCGCTTCATACCATCTCAGCTTCAACATTTCCCTGTCCTATCTATTTGAGCGCCAAGGCTGTGTTATTGACGCTAGCTGAGTGGTGTGCCATATCCGCATCGGATCGGGTGTGGCTCGTGATTAGGTAGTTGCTCTCTCTGGTGATTTGGGTGAAGAGAGCAAAAACACTGCTGAGCAACGTTAGAAAAAGAAAGAATCGCACGTGGCTCAAATACGGGTGATAGCGACGCATAGCATTCCCTTGCGATACGATTAAAATCGAGATCCGGGAGCTGCATCTGCGCGAGGAGCGGCAGATGTGAAAGGAGGGGAGTTCCCGCCCCCGGATCTCATAGACAAGAGGACTAAGTCTGTCTGCCAATCCTATTGCAAGGGCTGTGCCAGTTCAGCTCTGGGAATGCCAGCTCTAATTATAACATGTTATTTATAAATGAAATATGAGCGAAAATAAATCATGAAAAACTATGTAGTATTACGTGTTTTTTTGTAGGACTTATCAGCGTATATAGGGCGGGGGCGGTGTGTGGATACAAGATGTGGCAGGTGCGAGGAAGTTGACAGGAAACAGAAGGGAAAAACCTACTAGGGCTAGGGCACAATCTTCCCTATTGCACTCAAGTGGCGGCGATTTGAGCGAATAAAAGGTACAAATGAGAGATATTTATCTGTATTTTGCTTATTTCTGGCGGAATGAGGGAAAAAAAGTGCTTTTTAAACGAGCGTGCGCAGATTATTGCGGAAGAAATTGCGCGGTAACATGCCATCGAGCAATAAACCTCCTTGTTGTACTATTGCGCGGCAGGCTGTCCACGGGCCAAAGCGGCAGAGAACCTCGCCTTTGAGATCGGTGGGCCGATCCAGTTGTGCCAATTGTCCTTGAAAGATGCTCTGCAATTGCGAGAAATTCAGTTCGATGCTGGGGCCCTGCATAAGATGTCCGTAAAGAGCGACGGTTTGTTGGCTGATAAAACTGTAGCCTTTGTGGTGGCGGGCAACGCGCATGCCGCTGCGAACGAAGTGCGGGAGGTGTTGCTGGATGGCCGGGCCTAGTGCCGGTTGCAGAGTGAGCAGGCGGCTGCTGAGGGTGTAAATCTGATCTTGGGGGCGGGGCAAGTTGCATTGCCAGCGGCTTTCTATCGCGCGTCTCGCTTCATCGGCTGCAGAATCGCAGCTGGTCTGCGGCGACCAGGTGGCGGCGTCTTCGTCGCGGTGGGTGCCGGTGGTCGGCTCGCGTTTACAAAGATGGGCGACAAAGGCGCCTTCGGTATTGTGGTGATGCGGCCAGACGCGGACACAGCGAGAAAAATCAGCTGGATATTGTGCGGCTATCTCGGGGGGCAGTGGCCGATTTTCATATTTGTCGATTGGGCGAATCTCGACATCGGCATAGCGGCGTATAAGGCCGAGCAGTACTTCCTCATTTTCTTCTAATGAAAGGGAGCAGGTCGAATAGACCAGGCTACCACCCGGTTTCAGCATATGGAAAGCGGTGCGCAAAAGACCTATTTGTTGTTGCCCGAAGTGCCCGGCATTCTCGGAGGACCAATAATTGAGCATATTCTTGTCTTTGCGCACTATGCCGTCTCCTGAACACGGCGCGTCGACGAGGATGCGGTCGAAGAAGTTGTGGAAGTAGCGGGCGAGCATTGCGCCGGGGGCCTGGCTGACGACGAAATTGGCGACGCCGCAGCGTTCGAGATTACCGACGAGGGAGGGCATGCGTTTGCTGCGCATTTCGTTGAGCAACAATAGGCCACTATTTTGCATGCGCGCGGCGATCTGGATGCTCTTGCCGCCGGGTGCGGCGCAAAGATCGAGCACGCGTTCGCCGGGGCGTGGGGCGAGCACTTCGACGGCCAACATCGGGGCTTTGGCCTGAACATAGACTGCGCCCATCGCGTGTTCGAGCATTTGTCCGAGACCTTTTTCGCTCTCGGGCATGACAAAGGCATCCTCACACCAAGGCACGGATTCGCCGAGTTGGCGCAAGAGCGGATGTAGGGTCTGGGACTGTGCTTGCAGGGGGTTGAGACGCAGCGAGGCCGGTGGCGGTGTTTGCGAACAGCTATAAAAAGCTTGGCGTTCTTTTTCGTCGGGCAGAAGGCGTCCGATATGTTCGAGCAGGGCCTGCAGTTTGGCCGGGTCGAACGCTTTGCGCGATGGTGCGTTTCTGTCTTTATTCATAAAATGTTAAATAATTCTATACATACCTTATAGATCTAGCAAGGAGCATGGGCGTCGAACGCAGTTTTATCGTTAGTGATTTGCATTTGGGATCGGCTTATTTTCGCCATGAGACTTTCATCTCATGGTTGGACGCGTTGCCTGGGGGAGTGCAGTTGGTGCTCAATGGTGATATTATCGATGACCCCTGCTCTCCGTTGCCTGAAGATCACCGGGCTGTGCTTGATCGGCTGGTGAGCGAGTCTCAGAATCGGCCGGTCATCTGGGTATACGGCAACCACGACGCCGAATTTGAGTTGGCCGAAAAGGGGGCGATCGAGTTTGCCGATAGTTGGGCGATCGAGCGACGACTGCTCGTGGTGCACGGCGACCGACTCGATCGATTGATGCCGCGCCACGGAATATTCAAATGGCTCTTCCGCCGTTTTCACCGCCTCCGCGTTATATGCGGTTTTCGCAATATGCACGTCGCCGAATACGCCAAGAAGTGGTCGTTATTCTACCGCATGCTCAGCGAGCACGTTGCCAATAATGCGCTGCGCTGCGCCCGCGAGCAGGGTTTTGCTGCAGTGGTCTGTGGACATACGCACGCGCCGATGGATATCGAGCGCCAAGGTTTGCGTTATTTTAATACCGGGTCCTGGACCGAAAGCCCCCTGCATTTTCTCGAAGTTACCCCCGATGATATTGTCCTGCAGACGTACGAGGATGGCGATGGTTAAGGTATTGCTGGCGCTTGTCGTTTTGGCAGTACCTGGCGGTGCTGAGGAGGGTTTCTTTTGGCCATTGCGTCTCGAGCCGGCGCTCTCTTCGACTTTTGGAGAAACGCGCGCGACGGCGTTCCATGCCGGTATGGATGTCAAAACTTGGGGCAAGACAGGCTATGAGGTGCAGGCTCTGGCCGATGGCTATATCTGGCGGGTGCGCACTTCACCTTGGGGTTATGGCCGCGCGATTTATTTGAAACTGTTGGATGGTCGGACCGTGGTTTATGGTCATCTCGAACGCTTCGCTCCCCAGATTGCTGAGCGCGTCCGTAAGGCGCAGTTAAAGCGCGGAAGCTATAGCGTGGACTTGTATTTCAATGAAGGCGATCTGCTCGTTGAGGGCGGAGAGTTTATCGCCTGGAGCGGGCAAAGTGGCGCCGGGCCTCCACATTTGCATTTGGAATTGCGCGACGCGGATAATGTGCCCGTCAATCCGCTCCTGCACGGTTTTGCGATTGCCGATACGATCGCGCCGACTTTACAACGCATCGCGATCACGCCCTATGGCAGTGGTGCCCAGGTTGAGGGCGGCCATGATCCTTATGTGTTGGGTTTGCGTTTCCGTCCCGAGCGAGGCGAGTTCACGGCCGACAAGCCGATACAGGTACACGGCTGGGTGGGGATCAGTGTGCTGATGTACGATCGGGCTGATGGGGCGCCCAATAAACTTGCGCCCTATAGTGCTGCGTTGGAGTTGGATGGGCGTCCTCATTTTGCTGCCCAGTACGATCGGGTTGCCTACGCCGATATGCACCAGATTGCTCTCGATCGCTCGTTAGTGAAATTTGCAGGCGGCGCTGGGCGCTTTTTCAACTTGTGCCGCCTGCCCGGCAATAGGCTTGGATTTTATCAGGGCGGTAATGGGTTGTTAAATACGGGTAAGGGCGCGTTGGGCAAGGGAATGCATGAGGCGATTATTATTGTCGCGGATATCAATGGCAACAAAAGCCGGGTGCGTTTTCGCCTATTGGTCGATGCACCGCCGCAGATTGCCAATGCGCGGATTACTACTACGACGGACGGAGCCCATATCCTCGAGGCGGAATTAACAGATGAGGACGATGCGGTAGTATAGGTCGAACTGGCAATTTCTCCCGACGGTGAGACGTGGAAAGAAGTTGACCGGCGACAGAGCCGGTTGGGAGAGCTAAAATGGCGAATTCACCGCGGTGCCGTCTACTGGCGGATTCGGGCGTTGGATCCGGCTGGGGAGGGTGCTTTTGCCATTTGCCGTCTGCCTGTTGAGGCGGGCGAGGAGCAGAAAGAGGAAGCTCCGGTATCTGGTTTTGTCGTTGAGCGCCGTTCGCATCAGGATTTTGTCGAACTCGTTATGTACCATGACCAGGTGCCGAGTGCCGCGCCGCGGGTGCGGGTCGGAGCGAATTGGCTCGATCCACGGCAGACCGGCTTGCGCGAATTCCGGGTCGCGGTGCCAATCAAACCGGGTGATTCGGCGCAAATACCGGTTGATCTATATGCACAGGGCTCGGAGGTTGAGCAAGTGTTGCTCGACCGGCAGTTGGTTCGTCCAGGCATAGCGCATGATCTATCCTTCTATGGCGGACGGATAAAATTGCGTTTTGCGGAGGCGAGTGTTTATACACCCTTTTTCCCTCAGGTCGAGGTTTTTCAACCGCAAACGCCCGAAGAGTTACTCGTCGCCAGTGCAGCTTTTTCGGTGGGGCCTGAATTTAGCTTTGATCGCAAAGTAGAAATCCGCCTGCGTTACGAGGGGGGGGATTGGCCTGCGGAAAAAATCGGGGTTTATCGGGAGGTCGCCGAAGGCAAGTGGGCGATGGTGGGCAATGAGTGGGATGCGGCAAATGCGCAGGTTGGCGCGAAGCTGCGCCATTTGGGGCGTTATGCGCTCTTGGCTGATTTGGTGCCGCCCGAAATCGATGCTTTGCGGCCAGCCGCAGGCAAGGTCGTTAAAGCCCGTCCGACCATTCGTGCCGCGATTCGCGATAGGGGTGCGGGCATTGGTCGTGAAGAAAATATCGAGCTAGTCCTGGATGGGCGTCCGATCATCGCAGAATACGATCCGGACGCGGGGCTGGTGCATGGGCACTTGCCGGAGGATTTGCTGCCGGGGCAGCACAACCTGCTGGTGAGGGTGCGGGATATGAGCGGGAACCAGGCTGAGGTCAGATCGGAATTCGAAGTGCGTTAGCCGATCTGTACTGGTGCTCCATTTTGGCGCAGCGATACCTGAGCGGCTTCTAACACCTGAACGACCCGCAAGCCATCGCGGCCGTCGCTTATCGGCGTTTGGCCTTTGCGCACGCATTCGGCAAAATGCTGGCATTCCAACTTCAGCGGCTCGGCCATTTCCAGACGCGGGATGACCACGTCGCCAAAGCGCAAACTGATAGAGTCACCATAAGAATCGTATTCGGGGCGTTCGGCCGATTTGTCGTAGATCCTCACCTTCTCAGTGCTCTCCACATCGTCAAAGACCACCATTTTGCGGCTGCCGACCACGGTCAGGCGGCGGATACGGTGTGGATCGAGCCAAGAAAGCTGTAATTGCGCCATCTTGCCATCGGCAAAGTGCAGGTTGGCAAAAACAACGTCTTCGATGCCCGGCTGCAGATAACACTCGCCACGGGCGCTGACGGCATCGGGCATCTGGCCGAGCAGGTGCAGGATCACCGAGATATCGTGCGGCGCCAGGCTCCACAAGGCGTTTTCGTCCTTGCGGACGATGCCTAGGTTGACGCGTTGGGCATATAAATAGTATAGATCGCCAAGGTCGCCGGACTCTATTAGCCGCCGGAGCATCTGCACCGCGGGATGGTATTCGAGCAGGTGGCCGACCATCAGGACGCGGTCATGTTCTTCAGCCAGTTCGACTAGGTGTTCAGCGTCAGTGGAATTGAGCGTCATGGGCTTTTCGATATAGACGTGCTTGCCTTTTTTGAGGGCTTTTCGCGCCAATGCGTAGTGGTGCACGGCCGGCACGGCAATAACGACCGCATCAATCGACTCGTCCGCCAAGAGGAGGTCGTAGTCGGCGCCGGTGGCGATTTCGGGGTATTGTTGTTGGATCGTGGCGCGGATTTGGGGGTCGGCGTCGCAGACCTGGCTCAGGTGGACCTCGGGCAAGTGGTGGAAAACGCGCACCAGATTCTTGCCCCAATAGCCGGCGCCAACACAGGCTATATTCACGCGGTTCATTGCTGTTTTGCCGCTGCGATGGGTGCGAGTTGCTGTTGGAGGTAGCTAAAGGCTGCTTCGGGTGTGTCCGTGCGGTGGGGAAATTTGAGATCCTCTTCGCTGCTGGTGCCCCAATGGGCTATGGCTTCAATTTGCCGTAGAGGACGGTAGGCTTTGATCGGCGGCATCAGGCGGATTGGAAATAGCTGTCGACGTCGCCGGCTAAACGCAGAAGCGCCTGACTGCTCGCGGCATCGGGGTGGGCCTGCACGATCGGTTCGCCGGCATCGGCTTGGCGCCCGACGAGCGGGTCGAGCGGAACTTGGCCGAGGTAGGGGATGTCTAAGTGCCGAGCGGTCGTTTCGCCGCCGCCTTCACCGAAAATTGCTTCGGCGTGGCCGCATTTGTCGCAGGAGAAATAACTCATATTCTCGACCAGGCCGATTAGGGGGACTTCTGTTTGACGGAACATTTCGACGCCGCGCCGGACGTCTTCAAGGGCAATCGCCGAGGGGGTGGTCACGATTAGGGCGCCTGTAATTGGAGCCATCTGAGTCAATGTGATTTGCACGTCGCCGGTGCCTGGGGGTAAATCCAGGAGCAATAGATCAAGTTCGCCCCAGTTGACGTTAAATAGGAATTGGTGGATCATTTTTGCCAACATTGGGCCGCGCCAAATGACCGGCGTGCCCGGGTCGAGCAGAAGCCCCATCGAAATAACCGTGATTCCATGGGCTGCCAGGGGTTGGATGCGGCCGCTCGACTCGTGCATTTCCGGGCGGCCGCTGAGGCCGAACATGCCCGGGATGTTGGGCCCGTAGATATCGGCATCAAGCAGCCCGACTCGCAGGCCCTTGCCGGCGAGGGCGACGGCTAAGTTGGCGGCGAGCGTGGACTTGCCGACTCCGCCCTTGCCGCTTGAAACGGCGAGCGTATCTTTAATACCGGGGATTGCCTGACGGTCGTGTGTCTGTACGGCGTTCACTAAAACTCCTGCCATAGAAGGCGTTGTGGAAATGAATGTCTGAGTATAGAGGAAATACCCCCCTTTTGCAAGGGGAGGAATACAGGAGGTTATATGTATAGAATAGTGCTTTTGGCGGCGGTTTTGGCCCTGCCTGGATGCACCAACGTCAACCAGATGCACAAGCTTTATCTCGAGGGCAACGACGAGCAACTGTATAAGATCATGGAAATCGTGTCTCGTCAGGATTATCCATATGCCACACGACGCAAGGCGGCGCGAATACTCGGTGAGATCGGCGACCGCCGGGCGGTGCCGGTGTTATCGAATGCACTGCACTCCTATGAACAGCGAACCACCCTCAAGCAAGATGCTCTTCGTGCGCTGGGGGCGATCGGCGATCAGAGTGCCACGCCTGATATTGGCCGCTTGCTCGATCGATCGCTCAATACCGCCGATGCCGAGTTGCGAATGGCTGCGGTTGAAGCGTTGGGAACGATGGGCGGCGCCAAGTCGGCGGAGATTTTGGTCAATGCGCTGAGTTATTATAGTATCCTGATCTTGCGCAACGAACAGCGGACGCAAAAGGGCGTATTCACGGGTGAAGAGCAGAGTTACCCCTTTGGTCCGGCCGGTGCCGATTCGACGGGCGGCTCCCGGCGTTATCCCAATGTCGGTATAGACCCCTTTGGCCAGGGCGGCGAGCCTCGTATCAGCATGTTCGGCACACCGATCGAACGCAGCCAAATGCAATACAATCCGACGGCCGAAGAAAGGACACTGGCCCACGATGCGCTAGTGAGCGTTGGTGAGGAGGCGATTCCGGAGATCGAGGATTATATGGGTAACAACCGTTTGCACCCGACAATGCGTAAGCAATTGCTGTCTATTATAGCGGAGCGATCCTCCTTCCGATACGAGTGATTCTACAGCCGTTTACTAATATGTTGACAAAAACAAACGAATCGTATATTATAGGTCGATCTTAGCCGAGAAAAATTGACCTAAGCATAGAATTTTTCAAGGTTTTTAGCGATTATGGAAAGCGACATTGGTCCGCTCCTTGGAGAGTGGGAATACGCACCTGGTGAGTTGAGTGTGCGCAAGATTGACGGGGGGCGCGGCGGGCAAAAAATCCAGATTCGCATGGATCTGGGTTTGATGCAGCTGGAGTGGAGCGGCCGTCCTGACGCCATCCGTCCGCACGGTTATGCCTCCCTCTTGGATTACTACCAAGAGAAGAAGGCGGAGCGCGAAGGCGATCAAGGTCCAGGCACCTTCAGCTTGTCGCGCGAAGACTGCTGGGATCTGGCGCAAGAGGCCATGAAGTACTATTGGCGGCGAATTAGCTTTTTCGAGCTAAAGGAGTATCAGCGAGCCGAAGAGGATGCAAAGCACAATCTGAAGATCCTCGATATGTGTTACGATTATGCAGAAAACGACGAGGATCGCCAATTGGCCGAGCAGTACCGGGTCTTCGTTACCGGGCACCGGATCCAAGCTCGGGCATTGGCTTATTTGGATGAGGACGGGCATGAGGAAGCTGTCGAAGAAATTCGCCAGGGCATTGTTGAGATTGAAGCCTTTCTCGAGAAGATTGGTCAGTTGGACCACTTAGATGATTGCCCAGAACTGCTCTTTTTGCGCGAATGGGAAAGCGAAGTAGAGACCAACAGGCCGCGCTCGCCTCGCGAGCGCCTCGTCGCTGAGTTGCAGGCCGCGGTTGAAGCAGACAAATTCGAGTTGGCCGCATCGCTTAGGGACCGACTGCACTCGTTGGAGACCGAACAGTCCGGCCAGGAGCTTTGAGGCGCCGGTCGACCTGGGCGCGATACCGGTTGTGGCGGTGGCTGAGTGGGCAAACCTCTCGGCCCTTTTGCTTTGTTTTATTCGGGCTGCTGGGTGCTTGCGGGCAGATTGGTCCGAAGGCGCCTTTGCACCCGACGGTTGAGGTGGTACAAGACGAACTGCCCGTAGAGGGCGAAAATCTTCTGGGCTTGCGGTTGTTCAGGCCCGGTACGGGCTCGCGCCCGCTATTGCTCTCGCTGGAATGGGAAGCGCCCTCGGGGCGGCGCAATAAAGTTGAACATCGCTTGCAAGTTCCGGGAGGAATTCCCGGGCGATATGCTTTGCCCTATCGTTTGCAAGAGGCCGGAATGCATCGCGCCGTCTTGCGGCTCTACGATTTAAAGCTCGGTACGCAGGTTCATGCGGTTGAGGATTTGCTGCTCTTTGCTCGGCCCGCCTGGGAATTGGCGGTGGATCGTTCGTATTATACCCGTGAAGGGCAGATACGCTTTCGCCTGCGATGCAATAGGCATGACTTCGCTCCGATTCACGCAATCGTGGAATTGCGCCGTGGCGCAGAGGTGCTGGATCGGGTGGATTTAAACCTGGTCGGTCGGGAGGCGCGCGGAGCTTTTGCCGCCGCTGCTCTGGTCGAAGGCCAGTACCGGGTCGTCGCTCGTTGGTCGGATACGGCCGGTGCAGTGGATTCGCTGGAAGTTGGCTGCAAAAAGCTCGTCCCGGCTGAACGAGAAGTAAAGATAGACCAATTCAGCCAGTCCTTGCTCGTCGACGGTGTTCCGTTTTTCCCCGTTGGGCTCTATTGGTTACGGGCTGATATGCTCGGCGAGATGCGGCGGTTGAATTTTAACTCCGGAGACTATTTCTACAAGCTGCGCGGGGAGGAAGTCGCCGAGCTTATGGATGTGGCGGCCGAGCAGGGTATGCAAATACTGCTCGAGCTGAGCGAACACGCGCGGCAACAGCCCGAGCCGGATTATGAGGCAATCGAAGCGGCTGTCAAACGCTATCGGCGTCATCCAGCGCTTTTGGCCTGGTATTTGGTCGACGAGCCGGACGAAACTAGCATGGATCCTGCGGCTGCCCGTAGGATATACGAATTGATTCGGGAACTCGACCCTTATCATCCCGTCTATCTAGTCAATAATAGGCCGCATACTTATGCGACCTATGCAGGGGCCAGTGATATATTGGCCATAGACGTATATCCGATTCCGCGCTATCCGATTACTCGGGTGCGCGATTCTATGCGGCAAGCGCGCTGGGCTTCGTTGGGCCAGAAGCCGGTCTGGCTGGTCGCTCAGGCATTTGGCGGGGTGGAGCATTGGCCGCGTGCACCGACGGCCGTTGAGTTGCGCAATATGGTGTATCAAGGTTTGATCCAAGGGGCTGGCGGCGTATTGTTTTATCGCCATTGCCAAGAGGATGAAAGGCATATTCAGCCTCTTGCCCTATGGAAAGAAGTACAAACCCTTGCGGCCGAACTTGCTGAACTGGGTCCCGTGCTTATGCAGCCAGCATTCGATGCTGGGGCGCGGGCGGTGGGTCGGGGGGTGGAAGCGCTAATCAAAAAGCACGGGGACGACATATATGTATTTGCCGTCAATGTCGATAAAGAGCCAAGGCGTTTTGAAATACCTCTAGAGGATTTGCCGCCCGTGAATCGAGTGAGAACGCTTTATGGACTCGCTGATTCGGTGCTCGAAAAAGGGTGGTTGGTTGCGGAATTAGAGCCGCTTGGGATGGCGGTTTACCGGTTGGAAATGGCCGGCATTTAAGTTTGCATAGGTGGTCCACCGGCTCTCGGGCCGTTAAAGAAAGAGGGGACTATGGCTAAAAAGGTAGCGCTTAACAAACGGGTCTCGATCGTGCTGTCGAAGCCGGGGCGATGGAACTCTTAGTGGCTCTAGGTGATACCGAACGCCGGGAGCTTGAAGAGGTGACGCTGTCGCTTGAGAAGTTGGATACTGAGACCTATGGCAAGTGCGAAGCTTGCCTGGAGACTCCGCTAAACCTGTGTCCGACCTGTCCGTTTATCCCTAAGCCGCGCTTAGAGGCCTTGCCGACGGCTCGACTCTGTGTGAGTTGCCAGGAGGCAGAGGAACAGAATCAGATTCCGTCTTATACTCGTTTGCGTCCGCGGCGGATGTTCGGCGAGGATATTGAGGAGTTTTCCCATCCGCTGATGGATTCGGATGACGATAAGTAGGTCTAGCGACTTATCGCTTAGACGTATACCCCGGGCCGCTTATTGTTTTGTCTGGGTGGCAATATGCGTTATGGTCGCAACTCTTCGAGATGGGCCATTGTGGCTACTCGCACGTTTTTCAATTCTCGTTGGTAGGTGATGATCGCCTCAAGCCCGTCGATCTGGGCGCGGGTAAGATCGCCCTGGGCTTGCAATAGCTGTTGGCTATCGGCCAGGCCGAGTTCGAAACGGCTCTGTTCGACATCGTAGGTGCGTTGGGCGAATCGCAGGGCGGCCTGGCGCAAGTCTATCTGTCGTTCAGCTTCGTTGAGATTGCGGGTGGCGTCACGGATCTGGCGGACGATCTGCCGGCGTTGCTGCTTGCGGGAAATGCGGCTTTGCTCAAGGGCGATTTGCGCTTGGTTGAGGCTGGCGCGCCGCTGGCCGTTGTCGATCAATGGCAGGGCT
>LWDU01034896.1_pt1 | contig 29308 bp, 24 predicted proteins | sample 727161 | NCBI WGS metagenome assembly LWDU01 (sample SAMN04566230, study PRJNA314399) | hydrothermal vent metagenome | isolation source: deep sea hydrothermal plume seawater | place: Mexico: Gulf of California, Guaymas Basin | collected 2004-07-11
AACATTAACAGGAGAACTTGATGCAGCTACTTTAGATGTATCTGGTAATGCAGATATAGATGGTATCACAAACTTAGACGCTGTTGATATAGATGGAGCAGTACAATTAGATGGTACATTAACAGTAGGTGTAGATGATACTGGAGATGATGTTAAGTTTTTTGGAGCAACATCAGGTGCATATCTATTATGGGATGAATCTGATAATTCACTAGAAACCGCTGGAGTAGCAACTATAAACATAGTAAAAGATAAATTATTAATTGGTGGAACGGCAGTTACTTCTACTGCCGCTGAAATCAATATTATGGATGGTTCAGCAACCACACAAGCTAGTGTAACTCTAGCAGGAACTGATGGAATTGTTATCTCTGATGGTGATGTAATGAAACAAGCTCTTGTCTCAGATATCAAAACATATGTTGGCTCTAGCACATATCCTTTTATTTTAGCAGAACTTGATGCTGCTCAAGAAACTACAGCTACTGAAACTGCAATAGGATTGAATACAACAGCTCTAGTTTCGCTGGGTAGTATTTTTACAATAAATTCTTCTGATTATATTTCGACTAGCGATGCTGGATATTATGAGGTTTCAGCTAATACAACATGGTTTAAGGACGGTAACTCTTCTAGGTATTTAATTTTTCAAATACAAAAATCTTCAGACGGTTCATCATGGTCAGATGTTGATGGAGGTAGATTTATTGCAATAGCTCCAAGTGCAACCCCTACTTATTCTTTTGGAGCTGGAAGAGCTGCTGTTCAATTATCGGCTGATGATATGATAAGGGTAACAGTAAAAGAGGATTCAAATAGTAGTGGTACTCTATATTTAAGGAGTTCAGGGATTGACGATTCTTATCCTGGAGATACAACAATTATGATGAAAAAAATTGGCGAATAATTTTAACTTGCTGTTTACCAAGGCCATACAAGAACAGCAAGGTATGATTGAAGAATTAAGTATATAAATTAAAATCAAAAATGGATTGACTTTAAACAAAACAATTAAAACGTTATATTTAAATATGAAATACATTTTTATGCCTTTTCTTTTCTTACTATCATTTTCTGTCTCTGCACAAACTGTAATATCTTCTGCTGGAAAAACAACAATCAATGGAGATTATAATGTTAGCTGGACAGTTGGAGAGGTAGTAATTAATACTCTTTCGGCTGGAGGAACAACACTTACTCAGGGATTTCATCAGCCACTGCTGATTGAAATCTTACCAACAGGAATAGAAAAAGGACTTCTCCTTGACATGATTGCATACCCTAATCCAGCATTTGATAAAGTTCTATTCAAGGGAGGTGATCCATCAGGAATATATCACGTAAGAGTTGTGGATAAACTTGGGAGAATACTCCTTCAAAAGACCCTACCCGCAAGTGATCTAGAAATTCTAGTAGAGGGGTATAACAATGGGACATATCTCATTGAAGTAGTTGAAGATAAAACAAATAAGAGAAGAGTGTTTAATGTAATTAAAAGCTCTAACAATTAAACATTTCATCAAGAGCATCATCAAATTTTGTGGGCTTATAATCTAGGTCCCGTATTGCTTTTTCTAAAACAAATCCCGTTTTTGGAGGTCTTTTTGCTTTCTGATTTAATGAAGATGTCTTCGTTTTATTAATTAAAGATTTATCTAAAGAAAAATGATCAGCAATTTTCATTCCTATTTCATGATAACTCATCATCTCATTTCCAGAGATATGGTAAATACCTCTTGCTCTCTTATTTACCGCAGCATCGCATGCTCTAACTAAATCATCAACGTATGTTGGCGTTCTTATCTGATCATCTACAAGATTTACCTGATCGCCATTCTCTAAACCATTTTTTACCTTCAAAACAATGTTTGGTTTTTTGTGTTTTCCATAAACAAGAATTGTTCTTAAAATTGCATAATCAATGTTACTGTCTTTTAAAAGATTCTCACCTCCTAACTTACTCTCACCATAATAACCTAAAGGAGCAGGATTATCATTTTCAACATAAAGTCCATCTTTTTTACCATTAAAAATGTAATCTGTAGATATATGAATAAGATGAGTATCATGTCTTTTACATGCATCAATCAAATATCCAATAGCAGTTACATTTGTATTCCAACATTCTTCTTTCTCTTCCTCACATAGATCGACATCAGCAATTGCCGCAGTATTAATTACTACATCGGGCTTAAACTCATCGATGATATTATCTACTTCCTCTTTTTTTGTAATATCTAGAGATACGGATGCTAAACCTTCTAAATTTCTTGATGTTAAAAGTAGTTCATGATTAGAATCAGAATAGAAGTTAAAGAGTGCATTTCCTACAAGTCCATTAATTCCCGTTATTAAAATTTTCATTGTTCTAAATATTGATACCCATACTTTTTTGTAATATTTTTTTTAGAAATTTTTTCCACTTTAACAGTCATAAATATATCTTCTAGTGGTTTATTCCCCTGCCCTATTTGAACAGAAGCAATCTTATCAATTACATCAAGTCCCTCTACTATCCTTCCAAAAACCGTGTATCCACCATCAAGATGAGGAGCACCTCCAACAGTTGTATATGCCTCAAGTTTCTCCTTAGAAATCAATTTTTGAGTCTTAATACCATACTTTTCTTCAACCAAATCCTTACATGAAAGTGCTAGTTTTTGTGTTCCCTCTGGATCCGTTTGGAGATCAATAAATTGTTTCTGTAAATCAGAATACTCTTCATCTTGTAAAAGCATTCTTATACCTTGATAAATAGCATTGATATCAAGAGTAAGTTCATTCTCAGTAAATATTTTTCCATCTACAATATAAAATTGGCATCCACTAGACTCTTTATCTGGATTTACATTATCTGGAGTTCTGGCAGCGGCAATTTCACCTTTTTTATGGAATAAATTTTCATTAAACTCAGCAGGAATCGTATAATCAATTACTTTTTCATCATTAATTAAATTTACGTCTCCGCCCTGAATCATAAAATCTTTCATTACACGATGAAATATTGTAGAATTAAACTTTCCAGATTCACTAAGTGCTATAAAATTTTTTTTGTGTAGGGGAGTCTCATCATAAAGGATTGCTTTCATATCTCCATAAGGTGTTGAAATTGTTATTATTACGTCTTTATTCATAGTGCATGCTTGTAAGATTATTAAAAAAAGGATAATAAGTTTTCTCATAAAAATTAATTATTAACTTTTTGAAAAAGATTTGAAATTTCTAACGACAAATCTAAGAATAATATTTTAGGGTTTGCATTTCTATCAAGGTCTCGTATAGCATTGTCAATTTCCATAATAATTCTTTCTAATGAATCTGAATCTAAAGTTTTTTGAAATTTAAAAATAAAGGATCTCTCGCTATCTATAATTTTTAAAAGATTAGAATCTATTTTTGAGATAAAAGCCTCCCTCATAAGCTTCATCGTATAAGTAAGAAATGCTCTTTTTTTAATCTTAGTTGAAAGATTAAACCAATCGATATCTTTTTGAAGTTCGACATAATTTTCAGAGTAACAATTTCTCATCCACAACATCAAATGATTTAATTCATCCGTATCAGAAACTTGCAACAATTTGTTTGCTTGATTTAAATTACCTTCAGATAAATAAATAGCCTGATCAACTTCACTCTCAGAAATCTCATCATATTTTGATAAATATAATTTTATTTCTTCATCAGAAAACTGTCTAATTTTAAATAGTTGAGCTCTTGAAAGTATTGTCTTTATTAATTTTTGATAATCATTAGTAACAAGAAAAAAATGCGTATTAAAAGAAGGTTCTTCAAGCAATTTCAATAACGCATTTGCAGTAAATATATGTAAATATTCTGGAAGCCAAAGAATAATTATTTTGAATTTAGATTCAAATGGTTTTAGAGACAATTTTTTTATAATACTTCGAGCCTCATCCTTAGATATATTGGGTTGTTTATCTTCAAAACCATAAAATTCAAACCAATCATTAATATTCATGTAAGGGTTTTCAATACATATTTCCCTCCATCTATCGATATATTTATCACTAATTACCTGTTTTGTTATTTTTAAAGAAGGAGCGACAGGAAATATAAAATTTACATCTGGATGAGTAAGCTTTTTCATTTTTGAACACGATGAACATTTTCCACATGAATCTTCTTCTAACTTATTTTCACAATTCAAATAAGTGGTAAACGCAAGAGCCAAAGAAAGATTTGGGGAACCCTCAAGTCCAAAAAATAGTTGTGCATGAGATATAATATTCGATTTATAAGAATTTATAAGTCTTTTTTTTTCTTCTTCAAATCCTGGAATTTCTTGAAATCTCATTTTATAATTTATATTGACAAGTATATAAAAAAAGTCTTCAACTATTTAAAGAGTTTTAAAACATTTCTAGAATCAGATACTATTTTTTTCAGAAGACTCTTCTGAATCTTTTTGAGTTTTATCAATAGAAGCTGAATCAGCTGTTTCGTCAGATGGAGCTTCTTCTTTTGGAGTTTCTACAACTGGAGTTTCTTCTTTTGGAGTTTCTTCTTTTGGAGCTTCTTCTTTTGGAGTTTCTGCAACTGGAGTTTCTACAACTGGAGTTTCTGCAACTGGAGCTTCTTCTTTTGGAGTTTCTACAACTGGAGTTTCTTCTTTTGGAGTTTCTTCTTTTGGAGCTTCTTCTTTTGGAGTTTCTGCAAAACTGGAGCTTCTTCTTTTGGAGTTTCTACAACTGGAGTTTCTTCTTTTGGAGTTTCTTCTTTTGGAGTTTCTGCAACTGGAGCTTCTTCTTTTGGAGTTTCTACAACTGGAGTTTCTACAACTGGAGTTTCTGCAACTGGAGTTTCTTCTTTTTTTACTTCAACTTTTTCTTTAGGTGTTGATTTAACAGCGATTTTTGCCTTATATTTTCGATTAAATTTCTCAACTCTACCTGCAGTATCTACAAAAATTTTCTTTCCTGTATAGAATGGATGAGAAGCAGAACTTACTTCTACTTTTATCAAAGGATACTCTTTTCCATCTTCCCACTTAATTTTTTCTTCAGATGTTAATGTAGAGCGTGTCAAGAATTTAAAATCGCTCTGAACGTCCTGAAACACAACTTCTTTATAATCTGGATGGATATCTTTCTTCATTTTTTAAACCTCTTTTTTATACAAAGGTTTGCAAAGCTATCAAAATGTTATTTTTTTACAAAAAATGAGTGAAATATTATTCTTAATTTAGCTGGATGAAGACATACTTCCGAATTCTATCCTATGCAAAGCCTTTTGGCAAAAATATACCTTTATATCTATTATTTACGATTTTTTACATTGTATTTAGTATGATAAATTTCTCTGTTCTCATACCATTACTAGAAGTATTATTTAATCAAATAGATGAACATACCACATTAAATTATACAGAAATTGGAAATTTTCAAATTTCTTTGGAATACTTCAAAAGTATTTTTTACAATAATTTCAACAAAATAGTTGAGAGTGGAGGAAGAAAAGAGGCGCTAAAATTTGTGTGCATTATCATAGTTGCTTCAGTATTCTTTTCAAACCTTTTTAGATACTTATCGACAATTATAATTGCTAAAATCAGAGTAAAAATTGTAACTAATATAAGAAATCAATTATTTAATAAAATATTAGCATTTAAAATAAATTTTTTTACAAATAAGAAAAAAGGAGATCTCGTTTCAAGACTTACAAGTGATATTCAACAAATTGAAAATTCAGTAATTAATTCCATTAGAGTATTATTCAAAGAGCCTGCTCTATTATTAGGTCTATTCTTTATTTTAAGTACCATATCTGTTGAACTTACTTTATATACAATATTTCTTATTCCAATTTCAGGTGCTATTATATCATATATTGCAAAACACCTGAAAATTAAAGCTACATATAGTCAAAATGCTTTAGGAAGAATAAACAATGTAATAAGTGAGAGCTTAGATGGAATCAGAATAATAAAACTATTTACTGCTAATTGGTTTGTTAATAAAAAATTCAAAGAAGAAGTAAATGATTATGGTAAACAAAACCTATCAATGTACAAAAGATTTGAGTTAGCAAGTCCTATTTCTGAATTTTTAGGAGTAGCCACAGTAGCCGGTATTCTATTAATTGGAGGTAGCATGGTGTTAGAGAAATCTTCTGATATTTCAGCTTCAGAATTTATTGCTTTCATTATAATTTTTTCACAAGTATTAAACCCCGCTAAAGCAATAAGCGATGCTTTTAATACAATTCAGAGAGGACTAGCGTCTGCTGACAGGACTTTTGAATATATTGACAAAACAATAATAGTAGAAGACGAGGGTGGAACTCAAAAAATTGAAAAATTAGAATCTAAAATAAGTTTTAACAATGTTTCATTTGCATATGAAACTGACGAAGTTTTAGATAAAATCAATTTTAACATTAAAAAAGGTGAAAAAATAGCACTCATAGGGCCATCAGGAAGTGGCAAATCAACAATTATTGATCTTCTATCAAAATTTTATAAAGTAAAAAAAGGGGAAATTAAAATTGATGGAAAAAATATAAACACATACGACACTTATAGTCTAAGGAAAATGATGGGAGTTGTAACACAAGAGTCAATTGTTTTTCATGATACAATAACCAATAATATTACTTTCGGTAATAAAAATATTAATATGGAAAAAATTATTAATGCAGCAAAAATTGCAAATGCATATGAATTCATTAATAAACTTGAAAATAAATTCGATACTATAATTGGTGAAAGAGGATTAAAACTTTCAGGGGGGCAAAGACAAAGATTATGTATAGCTAGAGCTATCTACAAAAATCCTCCTATATTAATTCTTGATGAAGCAACTTCATCTCTTGATTCAGAGTCAGAAAAAGTTGTACAAAATGCAATTGAAAATGTGATGGAAAATAGAACTTCAATTATTATTGCACACCGACTAAGTACCGTAATTAATGTTGATAAGATTATACTAATTGATGAAGGTAAAATTGTTGGAATAGGAAATCATAAAGATCTTATCAAAAATAGTGAGATGTATAAAAAACTTATACAAATGCAAAATTTAAATTAAATGATGCAAAAAACTTATATAGCAATATTCTTAATATTAAATTCGTGCACTATGAAAAATACAAAATTGATAGAACCTAAAGCTGAAAAAATAAATACCTCTTTAAGTACTCATAATGATGAAAGAATTGATGAATATTATTGGTTAAAAGAAAGAGATAATCCTAAAGTTATTGATTATTTAAATGCTGAAAATTCATATAGAAATAAATACATGAAAGACTATCAAGGCCTTGAAAAAAAATTATTTGAAGAAATTAAATCTAGAATAAAAGAAGACGATAGCAGTGTCCCTTATTTTGAAAATGGTTACTTCTACTATACTAGATATGAAACTGGGAAACAATATCCCATTTACTGTAGGAAAAAAGAAAATTTAGATGCGAATGAAGAGATATTAATTGATGAAAATAAGATGTCTAAAGGACACAATTATTTTAGAATTGGAGGAATTGATGTTAGTCCTAATAATAAAATTGCAGCATATGGAGTAGATACTGTAAGCAGAAGATTATATACTATTTATTTTAAAAATTTAGAAACAGGAGAAGTGTACAAAGACAAAATACCTTATACGACTGGTAGTGTAACATGGACAAATGATAACAGTGCAATTTTTTATGACAAAAAAGACATAGAAACTTTAAGAGAAGAAAGAGTTATGAAACATAGTTTAGGAACTAACATTAAAAATGATGAAGAAATATATTTTGAAGAAGACGAAACATTTAGTGTTTATTCCTATAAAACAAAATCTAACAAGTATATAGTAATTGCCTCTCAGTCAACTCTTTCGGATGAATACTTAATTATCAATGCAAATGATCATAATAAAAAATATAAAATTTTTCAAAAAAGAGAAAAGGAGCTAGAACATTCTATAACTCATTTCAATGACAAATGGTATGTGAGAACTAATAAAGATAACGCTACCAACTTTAAGCTTATGGTTTGTGATGATAAGAAAACCTCAAAAGAATATTGGAAAGATTTTATTCCACATAGAGAAGACGTTTTATTGGAGGACATTGATGTTTTTAAAAAATTTTTTATATTAATTGAAAGATATAATGGTTTAAAAAGAATAAATATTAAACCATGGAATGATTCAAAAAATCATTATATAGATTTTGAAACAGAAACATATTCATTGTATTTAAGTTATAATCCTAATATAAATACAAATAAACTTAAATATAATTTTTCATCACTAACAACACCATCATCAGTTATTGAATATGATATGATAACAAGAGAAAAAAAAGTACTTAAAGAAAACGAAGTACTAGGTGAGTTTAATAAAGAAAATTATACTAGCAAAAGAGTTTGGGCAAATGCAAGAGATGGAAAAAAAGTTCCAATATCATTAGTGTATAGAAAAGACAAATATATTGAAGGTTCCAATCCATTATTATTATATGCATACGGTTCATATGGAATTACCAATAATCCTAATTTCAGTTCTGTAAGATTAAGCCTTTTAGATAGAGGGTTTATATACGCAATTGCTCATATAAGAGGAAGTCAATACTTAGGGAGAGAATGGTACGATGATGGAAAAATGTTCAACAAAAAAAATACATTTACTGACTTTATAGATTGTGGAAAATTTCTAATTGAATCAAAATTTGTAGATAAAAATAAACTATTTGCAATGGGAGGAAGCGCAGGTGGATTACTTATGGGTGCTGTATCGAATATGGCTCCTGAGCTTTTTAAAGGTATTATTGCGGCAGTACCATTTGTTGATGTAATAACAACCATGTTAGATGAAGATATCCCTTTAACTACTTCCGAATATGATGAATGGGGAAACCCAAACAATAAAGATTTCTATGATTACATGCTATCTTATTCTCCATATGATCAAGTAGAAAAAAAAGATTATCCTGCTATATTTATAACTGCAGGATATCATGATTCTCAAGTTCAATACTTTGAACCTGCAAAATGGATAGCTAGACTCAGAGATAGAAGGACAAATAAAGAACCGCTATTAATGTACTGTAACATGGAAGCAGGTCATGGTGGAGCATCTGGAAGATTTGAAGCATATAAAGAAACAGCAATGGAATATTCTTTTTTACTAGCATTGCTTGATGATTAAAATAATTCATTGTAATATTAAACATGATAAAAAAATCAATTTTTAAGATATTTTTTTTAGTTGTTCTTTTTTCATGCAACAAGAAACATTCACAACCTAATATTGTATTTATCATGTCTGATGACCATGCTTTCCAAGCAGTTAGTGCTTATGGTCATAACCTTAATAATACACCAAACATTGATAGGATAGCAAAAGAAGGCGCCATATTTAATAAAGGATTTGTAACGAATTCAATATGCGCACCGAGTAGAGCTGTTATGCTAACTGGAAAACACAGTTTTATAAATGGTAAAGTTGATAATGTTCAGCCATTTAATTGGGATCAACCAAATTTTGCCAAATTATTACAAAGTTCTGGATACCAAACAGCTTTAATTGGAAAAATTCATTTGCATGGAGCTCCTCAAGGATTTGATTACTCTGCTGTTTTACCTGGACAAGGTCATTACTACAATCCTGATTTCATAGAAAATGGAGATACGATAAGAATAGAAGGTCATGTTACTCCAATAACAACGAAACTAACACTAGACTGGCTAAAAAATCAACGAAATAAGGATAAACCCTTCTTACTTTTATACCACCAAAAAGCACCTCATAGAAATTGGATGACGGAAGAAAAATATTTAACTCTTTTCGATGATAAAACTTTTAATACTCCTACCAATTATTTTGATAATTATGAGGGTATGGGAACAGCAGCGAAAGAACAAGAGATGCAAGTTGATGGTCATGCAATGTGGGGACATGATTTTAAATTATTATTCGATCCAGAGACTGGAGAAAAAACAAATTTTAACAAACAATTAGAAAGATTAACAAACGAACAGAGAGAAAAATGGTTAGCCGCTTATACTCCAAAGAATGATGCCTTTAGAAAAGCGAATCTATCAGGTAAAGAATTAGGTGTTTGGAAATTCAATAGATATATAAAAGATTATTTGAGAACAATTCAATCTGTTGATGACGGAGTTGGAGAAGTTTTGAAATATTTAGATGAAAATAATTTAACTGAAAATACTATTGTTGTCTACACATCAGATCAAGGTTTCTATTTAGGTGAACACGGTTGGTTTGACAAAAGATTTATGTATGAAGAATCTCTAAGAACTCCAATACTAATGAGATATCCAAAAGAAATTAAGCCTGGAATAAAAATCAATAATCTTATACAAAATCTAGACTTTGCGCCCACATTTCTTGACTACGCAGGAATAGATATACCTGATGATTTACAAGGAGATTCATTTAGAAAAATTGTAAATAATACTTCTGCTAAGTGGAGAGATGCTATTTACTATACATACTACGAATATCCATCTGTTCATATGGTGAAAAGACACTATGGTGTAAGAACTGACAGATATAAACTAATGCATTTTTACTACGATATTGATGAATGGGAATTATATGATCTTCAGAAAGATCCTTCAGAAATGAAAAATGTTTATGATGACCCAAAATACCTTGAAATAAGAGAAAATATGCACAAAAGGTTAATTGAAATGAGAAACAAATATGGTGATTCTGATCAACTTAATCAGATGTACCTTGAACGATATCTAACAGCTAGAAAAAGATAATTATTTTTCTAAATAACCTGGCCCTTTTATAAATCTACCAGAAAATTTATTTGTATGTTCACCATTAAGTAATACTGGTATTCCATTTACAAGTACATGACTTACTCCAACCGCAAACTGAAGAGGTTCTTCAAAAGTGGCTTTATCATCAACTTTATTAGGATCAAAAATAACTACATCAGCAAAGTAATCCTTTTTTAACAAACCTCGATTCTTAAGATTTAAATTAGAAGCCGGTAAATGACTTAACCTTCTAACCCCTTCCTGTAAAGAAATTAAATTTTCATCTCTTGAGTATTTACCAAGAACTCTAATAAAGCTTCCAAAAGCTCTAGGATGAGTTCTAAATTTATTGCTTATATCGCTATATGTACCTGCATCAGAACAAAATGATACCCATGGAATTTGCATTTTCTTCGCTATATTTTCATCTGACATGCTAAAATATATACACTGTATTCTATTATCATCTTCGATAATCATATCAATAATAGCTTCTTCAGGAGATTGACCCCTCATTCTAGCAGCTTCAGCTACAGTTTTTGCTAAATATTTTTTTGACATATTACTAGTCTTAAACCCTACCATGAGTATTCCTTCTGGGGGTTGTTCTGATAATTCTTTTCTTATATCTGCAAGAAGTCTTGGTCTAACTTCAGGATCTTGCATTCTATTAATCCATGCTTTATGTCCACCCGCCTGAACCCATGTTGGAATAACACCTGTTAAGCCTGTTGAACTTGCATTATACGTATATATATCTGCAGTAATTTTATGTCCTTCAGATCTAACTTGATTAACCCTTTCTATCAAAGAATCTAACATATGCCAATTTGATTCTCTTGAAGCTTTAAGATGATATATCTCTGATGGTATATTTGCTTCTTTTGATATAGTTATCAATTCTTCCAATGCTTCTAGAAGTTTACTATCTTCATTTCTCATATGTGAAATGTACATTCCCCCATTTTCAGAAGCAACCTTACATAATTCTATAAGTTCTTCTGTGGAAGCATAATCACCAGGAGCATAAATTAGAGAAGATCCTATACCCATAGCCCCTTCTTCCATGGATTGTTTTACTATATCTCGCATCTTGTTTAATTCATTCTCAGTAGCACTCCTATTATCATAACCTACTTCTAAAATTCTTACTGTAGCAGCTCCTAAAAAAGAGGCTATATTAGTTGAAACACCATTGTTCTCTAAAGCTTCCATTGCACCACCAAAAGTTGTATATTTTCCATCATTCCAATATGGACCAGGAGATGTTCCTTCTCCAAAAACTTCAAGAGTAACACCTTGTTTTATATCACTTAATGATTTTCCGTCATCCATTAATGAGCCATACCCCCAACTAAGCATATTAATAAATCCAGGAGATATTGCAAGCCCTGTACCATCAATGGTTGTATCAGCATCAAAAACTGTATTTTCACCAACATATACTATTTTATCACCTATCAATCCAACAGATCCAATAAATGGATTTTCTCCACTGCCATCATAAATTGTACCATTATAAATTACCAAATCACATTTAATTGGTTCACTAGTACAAGAACATAAGATTAAGAAAAAGATTATTAATATTTTTATAGGATTGATATTAATCATAACTAATTTTATTTTAAATTATTATTTAATATAATAATATTAATTATTAAGATTGATTTCATAATGAAAAAAACATTTATATTATTTATAATAGTTTGTATTCCATACATTTCTTTTTGTCAAAACAAACAAAATAAATATTATAAACCTTATAGATTTTCAATGTCAAGTTTGACAAAATTGCCAATTGGTGAAACTAACAGATATGGTTTTGATATGGGATTTGGAGTAATGGGTGAGTTTACCTATACACTTGATCAAAAAGCAAAATATGAGATCTCCATAGAAGCCGGTTTCATTGGTACATTATCTTTTGACGAAAATTCTATTGACATTAATTACTTAATACCTGCAGGAATAAATATCCATTATTATTTTTTTGATGAAGCATTTTCTCCGTTCGTAGGAATAGGTTATGGAATAGAAAATTTTGATAATGGAAAATCTATAACTAAAAACAAATATGTCTTAAAGCCTACAATTGGTATATCATATGAAAAAATAAAAGTATTTGCGAGATATGGAATTATAAGTGAATATAATTCTATAGAAATTGGAATGAGTTATTCATTCAAAGAAAGGCCTTGTGGTTGTTTTCCGACAAATAAGTAAAATTATTTTGATGTTTTTTTGGGAAAAGTTTTTATAAATATTACGAGACCAATCATTATCATTGGTATACTTAACCATTGTCCCATATTAAGAGGAATGTCAGCCTCCCAATCAACTTGATTTTCTTTAAGAAGTTCATCCACAATTCTTAAAGACCAAAGGGTAATCATAAAAATTGAAAAAATAAATCCATTGTTTATAAAAGATCTTTTAAAATACCATAATGAAAATAATCCTATAAACAAAAGCATACAATAAAAAGCTTCATATAATTGAGCAGGATGTCTGGGTATTCCAACTGTATAGATTTCAGCATAATAATTATCTCCATTTTTGAATATTTTGTAGTCTAAATCTTCAGAAGGATTCTGATATATATGATTTCTAATATTTTCATATCCAATTAAAAAACTTTTAATATCATTTTTATAATAGTTATTCTCATAATCCTCATCTAACTCTAATCCGTCTTTATAATTTATTCTAATAGTTATTGGAATTCCATTTTCATTTTTATTTCCTTCTCTTTTTAAAAAATTGATTTCATCTACCCTTCCATCAAACCTATACATTAAAATATCATTTGTGTTTCTAGCAAAGACAACACCATTTCCAGATTCTGTGGGTAAACCCAATATTTCAGAGTTCATAAAATTTCCAATTCTAATAAAAGCCCCCGCAAGACACACTACAATAACTACTCTATCTATAACCCAAAAGAAAGATTCATTAACTTTTTTTGCATATATAATTAATCCCAATATAATAGCTATAGCTGCTCCATGACTTGCTAATCCACCCTCCCATATGTATAAAATTTTAAGTGGGTTAGATAAATAGTAAATCGGATCATAAAACAAACAATGTCCAATTCTAGCTCCTAAAATAGTTGCTATAACCATATAAATCGTAAGACGTTCAACTTCATCTGGATTTCTTCCATCTAATTTATAAATCCTAGTCATAATGCTTGAACCAACTATAAAACCTGAAGCAAAAAGAAGCCCATACCATCTAGGTGGGAAACCTGAAATAATTTCTGGATCAGCATTCCAAAGAATATAAAATAACTCTATCATAATTAATTATGTTTCCAAAAAACTGGAGTTAAAATCATTAAAAAAGTAAATAATTCTAACCTACCTATAAACATTAGTAAAGATAAAAACCATTTTCCAGCAATTGGAATACTACTGTATGTAGCATCTGGTCCAACAGACCCTATTCCAGGTCCAACATTTCCTAAAGAAGCAGCAACTGAACCAATCGCAGTCATAAAATCTACACCTAATAATGTCATAATTAATGCCCCTAAAGAAAAAATAACTACATATAACATCATAAATGCCAATATGTTAAATACAACATTTTCAGGAATTTTTGAATTATTAAATCTAAGAGTAAAAACTCCAGATTGATGAATCTGCTTCTTTAATTCTATATACGTATTTTTTAACAAAATAACATGACGAACAATTTTAACACCTCCAGAAGTCGATCCTGCTGAAGCACCAAAAAACATTAATATAAAAAACAGAATCGTTAAAAAATCACTCCAACCCGTATAATCCGCAGTACTAAAACCTGAAGTTGTAATTATAGAAGCAACATTAAATAAAGCAATTCTAAAAGTTTCTTCAACACTAGAAATATCATATTGTAATAAAGAAATAAAAACAAGTAAAGAAACGATAAGAACAAATAAAAAATAAATTCTAAATTCTTCATTATAAAATACTTTCTTAAAATTTAATTTGAGTCCAAAATATATTAAAGTAAAATTTGTTGCAGAAATCATCATGAAAAGAATTATTGTATAATGTATTATTGGTGAATCAAAATATCCAATACTAGCATCTTTTGTAGAGAATCCACCTGTAGCAAAGGTTGTCATGGCATGATTAACGGCATCAAATAAACTCATTCCTTCAGCATATAAAATAAAAAATAATAGTACTGTAAATGATATGTAAATAATCCATAATCTTTTTGCGGTTTCTTTTATTCTAGGTTTTAATTTATCTAGGGATACTCCAGGAGCTTCAGCAACAAATAATTGCATTCCTCCAATCCCCAAGAATGGTAAAATAGCAACAGCTAAAACTATAATTCCCATGCCACCAATCCATTGAGTAAGACTTCTCCAAAATAAAATTCCATGATCTAAAGATTCAATATTATTTAAAATTGTTGCTCCAGTAGTTGTATATCCAGAAACCGTTTCAAAAAAAGCATCTGTTAAGGAAGGAATTTGACCCGAAAGAACATATGGTAGCATTCCAAATAAACACATAAAAATCCAACTAGATGTAACTATTAGATAGCCATCTCTTCTTTTTAAATCTTTATTTCCTTTATTTTTTGTTAAATGATAAAATTGAAATCCAACTGCAATATTTAAAAATGATGAAATTAATATTCCAATAAATGAATTTTCATTAAAGTAAATGCCAAAGGGCACAGCAGTTAACATCAAAACCCCATTTATCATCAGTAGAATTCCAATGATATTACCTATAGCATTTAAATTAAATTTCATTTAAACATTGATTCAATAGAATGCAAAGATTCGTGTTTACTTACTATAATAACTCTATCTTTTACTTCAAATTCAAAATCACCTCTAGGAAGTAGTGGTTTGTTATTTCTAATTACACCTCCAACAACTCCCGATTTAGGAAAATCTAAATCTTTTAATTTATTAGTTAAAACTTTAGAATTTTCTTTTACCTCAACCTCCACAACTTCTGCATCAACACCCTGAAGTAAGGTAAAATTTATAACTTCATCTTCTCGTATGTATTTAAATATAAAATTAGCAGCCAAATATTTAATATTAATAGTTGTATTAACACCCATATTTTGAGCCAGTGGAATATAATCTATATTTTCAACTTGAGAAATAGTTTTCTTAACGCCTGATTCTTTTGCCGCAAGAGCAGCTAAAATATTTTTTTCAGTTTCATTAGAAAGAGCAAGAAAAGCATCCATCTCATCTAACCCTTCATCCATTAAAAAATTTACATCTGCTCCATTTCCATTAAGTACCATGACATTTGGTAAATTATCTGCAAGTTTTTCACAATTTTCTCTATCCTCACAAATTAATTTAATATTATATTTTTTTGATAAATGTTTAGCAGTTATATATGCTAAATCTGATCCACCATAAATCATAATGTTTTTAATGGAAGCATGTTTCTTTCCCGTTAATGAAAGAACTCTATCAATTCCTTGATTTGACTTTGCAACAAAATAAGCATGATCACCTTCCTTAAATATATTATTTGATCTTGGAATTATAGTTTCATTTTTAATTTCTCCTGTTGTTTCTCTTACAATTGCAACTGTAGTAAAATCTATATCGGGATTTAAATGAGCGGTCTCAGCCAAAGTTTTATCCTTTAATGCAGAATTATCATCTATCATAATTCCTATTAAATGCAATAGGCCCTTATCAAACTCAACTGCATCTGTTGCCGCTGATTCTTTTAATAAAGTCTTAATTTCATTTGCCCCCAATGTTTCAGGATATATAACTTTATCAATACCAATTGATTCTAAATTAAAAGTATCTTTTCTATGAAGTAATTCTGTATTTGAAATTCTAGCTATACATTTTTTTACTCCCAAACTCTTCCCTATTGCACAAGCAAGAATATTTACCTGTTGGGAAGACGTTACTGCTATAAGAAGATCACATCTATCAGCTCGAGCATTTTCTAAAACTCTTAGTGATGTCGCATCACCTTTTATTATAGATACATCCAAATTTTTCGAAGCTCTCTCAAGAGCCTTTTCATTATTATCAATTATGACAATATCATGTTCCTCTTGCGCAAGTAACTTAGAAAGATGAAATCCTACTTCACCGGTTCCTGCAATAATTATTTTCATTAATTACTTTTTAACAGGTTACAAATATAAAAATTTGTTATTATTTGTGTTCATTTAATGTTTTAAAATATTTTACAGACTTTTTATCAATTTTGGAAGAAAGTATTAAAACAGAAATCATTGTGGGGAAAGCCATAATGCCATACGAAAGATCTATTAGACTTATAACAAACTTTAATGAAGAAGTAGATCCTACTAAAATTAGTACCAAATAAATATATCGATAAATAAAACTATACCTTTCTCCAATCAAAAAAGCTAAACATCTTTCTCCAAAAAAAGACAAACTAAAAAGTGTGGTTATAGCAAAAGATAAAGTACAAACCAATAACAAATAAGGTCCAATCATTGGTAAAGAATCATTAAAAGCTTCAGCTACAACGGCGATTCCAGCATAATTATTATTTTCCCATGTACCACTAACCAATATACACAATGCTGTTAAAGTACAGACTACAATTGTATCTATAAATGGACCTATCATAGATACCATTCCTTCTTGTATCGGATTATCTGTTTTACTTGCAGCATGAATAATTGGTGCTGTTCCAATTCCTGCTTCATTTGAAAAAGATGCTCTTCTAGCACCAATTAAAATTAAAGAACCAAGCGCTCCCCCTAAGACAGAATTTGCATAAAAAGCATCAGTAATAATTAAACTGATAGTTGGAATGATTTTAGTATAATTATCTATAATTATATAAAAAACTACCAGCATATATAATATGACCATAAATGGAGCTAATTTACTAGCTACTCTTCCAATTCGTTTTATACCACCAAAGATTACCATAGATACTATAATAGAAATACAAATTCCAATTATAAAATCACTGATAAATTGATTTATATATAATACATTGTTCTTTAAAAAAACTGAATTTATAATTTCAACAATTTGATTTGATTGAAAAATAGGTGAAACACCTAAAAGACCAAAAAAGCAAAATAAATAAGCTAAAAATTTCCAATTTTTTCCTAGCCCTTTTGAAATAACATACATTGGACCTCCAACAAATTGACCTTCCTTTTTATCTCTATACATAACTGCAAGACTACATGTATAAAATTTTGTAATCATACCAAAAAAAGCAGTTACCCACATCCAAAATATAGCCCCAGGACCTCCCATAATTATTGCTATAGCAACACCGCTTATATTTCCCATCCCAACAATTCCACCAATATGACTTGATACGCTTTCAAAAGAACTTATACCTTCAGATGAATTTGATTTTTTTTTCAATAATTTAAATGCATGATTAAAATGTAATAATGGAATAAATTTTGAACGAATTAAAAGTATAAAACCACCGCCTAATAATAAAGAAACTAATACTGGTCCATTCCAAAGGAAATCAGCTGTATTTATAACCCATTCTGAAAAAAAATGTATTAAAGACACAAATAAAAAACAGAAGATTTCCATTAATCAAAAAATGAATTAACAAATTCACCCTTATGAAAAAGCTGCAAATCTCCAATCTTTTCACCCACTCCAATATATTTTATGGGAATTTTAAATTGATCTGTTATTCCAATTACAACACCTCCTTTAGCGGTGCCATCTAATTTTGTAATTGCTATAGAATTTACATCTGTTGCTTTTATAAATTCTTCAGCTTGAACAAATGCGTTTTGACCTGTACTGCCATCTAAAATTAACATTATTTCATGCGGGGCATCATCTTTAAATTTTTGAATTACTCTTTTAATTTTAGAAAGTTCATTCATGAGATTAACCTTAGTATGCAATCTTCCTGCCGTATCAATTATTACAACATCATAATTTTCATTTACAGCTTTCTTGACGGTATCATAAGCAACAGATGCTGGATCCGTATTCATACCATGAGAAACTACATCAACACCAACCTTTTCAGCCCATAATAATAATTGATCAACTGCAGCCGCTCTAAATGTATCTGCAGCACCCAGTAACACTTTAAGTCCACCTTCCTTAAATTGAGCAGCTAATTTAGCAATAGTAGTAGTTTTACCAACTCCATTAACGCCAACAATTAATATAACATATGGCACTTGATCTTCTGAAACATCAAATGCTTCTAAATCTGAACTATTCTCAGCAAGTAATTGAACAATTTCATCCTTTAATAACTTATTTAATTCATTTACGCTAGTATATTTTTCTTTAGATACTCTCTCTTCTATTCTTTCAATAATTTTAATTGTAGTTTTAACACCAACATCAGAAGTTATTAAAATTTCTTCAAGGTCATCTAATACTTTATCATCTATCTTTGATTTTCCTATTATTGCTGATTTTAATTTAGAAAAGAAACTTTTTTTTGTTTTTTCTAAACCTTTTTTTAATGATTCAGTTTCTTTATCATCATCCTCAACTTCTGGCTCCTCTTCTTTAACTTCCTCAACAACTTCTTCAACAACTTCCTCAACAACTTCCTCAACAACTTCTTCTACAACTTCTTCTACAACTTCTTCTACAACTTCCTCAACTTCTGGCTCCTCTTCTTTAACTTCTTCTACAACTTCCTCAACAACTTCCTCAACTTCTAGCTTCTCCTCTTTTTTCTCAACTTTTGGCTTTTCTACCTTCTTCTCAACTTTTGGCTTTTTAACTTTTTCTGGTGATTTGCTTACAATTTTTTTTGAATCTTTTTCAGATGTCTTAGCCTCTTCAGCCTTTTTAGATTTGCCAAATAATTTTCTTTTAATAAAATCAAAAAGACCCATAAATTGATATTTTTTGAAATATACAAAAAAGTATTTTAAAGAATTTAATATTTAATCTTAATTGAATTAATCTTAAAGTTTAAAGATTATTATCAAGTGCTTTATGCTTTTTATTTATTATAATTTTTATTAATAAATTTTTTTATTAACTCTAATCCTTTTGACATATTAACTTGCCCATAACCAATTCTAAAATGATTTTTTGGTGATTTTATAATATCAGAAGTATATACTTTAGCAGGAAGAAGTAAAACACTCTCTTGTTTAATAAGTTTCTCACAAAAAACATCTACACCATCTGTACCTTTATACTTAGGATAACCTATACAGCCTCCATCAGGTTCTTTCCAATCAAATAAATATTTATATTCAAGAAAAAACTTATTTAAAATTTTCAAATTCTTAATTACAATTTTATTATTTCTATCAAGGATTTTTTTTCTTGAATTAAGTGCAATAATTGCAAGTATTTCACTAGGGGCAGAATTACAAATTGACAAATAATGTTTCATTTTTTCCATTCTTTCTAGAAGATCATTATCCTTTGTGGCAATCCAACCTATTCGTAGTCCAGGCATTCCATATGATTTTGACATACCATTTAATGAAATTCCTTTTTCATAAATATCAGAAACTTGTATTAATCTTTTAGATTTATCTCTTTCCATTAACCTATAGATCTCATCATTAAAAAGATATATGTCTTTTTCTTTTGCAATATTGATTAACTCATAAAGTGTATCCATAGAAATAATTTTTCCCGTTGGATTATTAGGAAAATTAATAGATATTAAACGAGTATTAGATTTTATAGCACTTATAATTTCTTGAATATCTAAATTCCAATTATCATCAGGATTAAGTCCTATTCCCGTTACCTCACATATTGATTTTGGTAATGTTTCTGATGATTGATAATTTGGAGTGATAACAATTGCATGATCCTTTTTATTAAGAATACATTGCATTGCAACATATATTCCTTCTTCTCCACCAGCAAATGTTAAAATATCATTAGAATTAATATTATCATATGTATCAGCAATTGCCTCTCTTAGATTTAATGAACCATAAGTTTCTGTGTAACCTAAATCTAATTTTGTCCATAATTTTTTATCTTCTACATTAGACAAAAGCAAAATTTCTTTAAGAGATACTGACTCTATATTCGAAGCACACATGTTATACTTAGTATTAAATTCCCAGCGAGAGAAAAAAGTTTCAAGCTGAAAATCAGGTAACATTGCCATGAATTATAAACTTATTCCGATTTAGGAGTTTCTTTGTTTGGAACTTCCTCTTTTGGAGCTTCCTCTTTTGGAGCTTCCTCTTTTGGAGCTTCCTCTTTTGGAGCTTCCTCTTTTGGAGCTTCCTCTTTTGGNAAGCTTCCTCAGCAACTTTAGCAGCTTCTTTTTCTTTTTCTTTTGCTCTTAATTCATCTATAACTTGTTGCGGTGATTTTCCAGCAAGTATTTCATTAACGTATTTTTCAATAACAATTTCTTCTTTAAATTTATATGCTCCTGTTTTATCAGATTTTACTGACCTAACCAATTTCGCATATTTTACGCCTGACTTATTTCTTAAAGATGCTACTACTTTCTTTGCCATTACTTAATTTCTTTATGAATTGTATATTTTCTAAGAATTGGATTATATTTTTTTAACTCAATTCTATCAGGAGTATTTTTTTTATTTTTTGTAGATATATATCTAGATGTGCCAGGATGACCCGATTTCTTATGTTCTGTACATTCTAAAATAACTTGAGTTCTATTTCCTTTTTTAGCCATAATTATATAGTTAAAGTTCCTTTTTCTTTAGCTTTTTTTAAAACTGCACTAATTCCAAACTTATTAATAGATTTAAGAGCTGATGAACAAATCTTAATTTTTATCCATTTATCTTCTTCAGGTATATAAAACTTTTTTAAATGAAGATTAGGATAGAACATTCTCTTAGTTCTATTCTTAGCTTTAGATACATTATTACCTACTCTAGCTCTTTTTCCAGTGATCTGACAAACTTTAGACATGACAGTTTTTTTAATTAGCACGCAAATATCGTAAAACTGTAAATAATAACAAACCTCGTCTTAGTTTTTATTATTTAATAATTTATATAATTTTATTAATAATAAAATTACCTTAATATGATAAAAAATAGTTTGAAAGCAATAAATCTTGAAAATAAATACGGAGCACATAATTATCATCCGCTTCCTGTCGTTCTATCAAAAGGAGAAGGAGTATATGTTTGGGATGTTGAAGGTAAAAAGTATTTTGATTTTTTATCAGCTTATTCTGCAGTAAATCAAGGTCATTGCCATCCAAAAATAATCAATTCACTAATTGAGCAATCCAAAATATTAACACTTACTTCAAGAGCCTTTTATAATGATGTTCTAGGAGAATATGAAGAATATGTTACTAAGTATTTTAATTATGATAAAGTACTTCCAATGAATACTGGTGTAGAGGGAGGTGAAACTGCAAATAAATTAGCCAGAAAATGGGGTTATCTAATAAAAGGTATTGAAGAAAATAAAGCAAAAATTATTTTTGCTAACGGAAATTTTTGGGGAAGAACATTAGCAGCAATATCTAGTTCTAATGACCCACTGTCATACAAAGATTTTGGTCCTTTTATGCCAGGATATGAATTAGTTCCCTACAATGATTTAAATTCTTTAGAAGAAGCGTTTCAAGACAGTAATGTCTGCGCATTTATGGTAGAGCCTATTCAAGGAGAAGCTGGAGTAGTTGTTCCCGATGAAGGATATCTAGCTGGAGTTAAAAAATTATGTTCTCAGTATAACGTTCTTTTTATGGCTGATGAAGTTCAAACAGGAATTGCTAGAACTGGAAAAATGCTTGCTACTGACTATGAAGATGCTAGACCTGATGTCCTTATTCTTGGAAAAGCATTATCAGGAGGAGTTTTACCGGTATCTGCCGTTTTAGCAGATGATGAAATAATGATGTGCATAAAACCAGGAGAACACGGATCAACATATGGAGGAAATCCTCTTGCATGTGCTGTTGCCAAAACTGCACTTGAAGTAATAAAAGATGAAAACCTTGAAGAAAATGCAATGTTAATGGGAAACTATTTTAGAAAAAAAATGAATGATTTAGCAAAAGAATCAGATCTTGTAAATCTTATAAGGGGAAAAGGACTTTTAAATGCTCTAGTAATTAATGATTCTGAAGACAGTTCAACAGGTTGGGACATATGTTTAAAAATGAAAGAAAAGGGATTAATTGCAAAACCAACACATGGTAATATTATACGTTTTGCTCCTCCTCTTGTCATAAACAAGAAAGAGATTGATGAATCTTGTCAAATAATTAGAGATTGTATATTAAATTTTTAATAATCAATTAAATAATTCCTCATCTCTTTCAATCATTAAAATAGCAGATTGTGGTACAATAAAATATTTATCTCCTTGATACATAACTTCGTAAGAACTTCCTTGTAAAAAAACTGCTAAATCACCTTCTCTAACTTGTAATGGAATATATTTAATTTTTTCTTTTTCATTTTTCCATGTTTCATCATCATCAATTGGCAAAGGAATAGGATAACCGGGTCCTGATTTTACAACGTATCCATATTGTATTTTTTCTTTTTCTTTTACTCCAGGAGGAAGGTAAAGTCCACTCGCAGATCTTCCAGATTCTTTTCTCGGTTTTATTAAGACTCTATCTCCAACAATATTTATTTTATCCAAAGATGTATTTGATGTTTTATTCATAATATTAAAAATAATAATTTAATCAGCTCTATCTATTAATTTTGAATGAATTTTTTTGCTTGCTTTAGCTCCTAACTCTCTCAATCTTTCAGATTTTCTTACCAAATTATCTTTGCCATCTACCAATTTTTTCATAGCATTAGAATAAGTTTGTTTAGTAGAGTCAATATTAGTTCCAACTTTAATTAATTCATCTGAAAAAGAACAAAATTTATCATAAAGCGCACCCGCCTGTCTTGCAATTTCTAAGGCGTGTTTGTTTTGATTATCTTGTTTCCACATAAATGAAACGGTACTTAACGTCGCTAATAAAGTTGAAGTTGAGACAATAATAATATTATTTTCTAATGCTTTATCATAAATTTGAGAATCTTCAATTAACGCCAACCCTAACGCAGGTTCATTAGCAATGAACATTAAAATATAATCAGGTTGATTTAACTCCAAATTTTGATATTTTTTTTCAGAAAGACTCTTAACGTGATTATTAACACTTTTAACGTGATCTTTTAATAAATTCTTTTTTTCATCACTATTCTCAGTATTAAAATAATTAGCGTATGCCGTTAATGATACCTTTGAATCAACAATAATATTTTTTCCATCTGGTAAATTAACTATGTAATCCGGCCTTTGATTATCATCATCTTCGTTTTTAAAATTTTTTTCTTTATCATATCCAATACCTTCTTTTAATCCTACTTTTTTTAAAATATTCTCGACCTGTAACTCACCCCAATTACCTTGTGTTTTAGAATCACCTTTCAATGCATGAGTAAGATTTTCCGCTTCTTTGCTCATTTGTAAATTCAATTCTTTCAAACTTTTAATTTGTTCTTGAAGGCGACCATTCCATTCAGAATTAGCTTGATTAGATTTTTCTACTTTATTTTCAAAATTTTGAATCCTCTCCTTTAATGGATCAAGAATCGTAGAAATACTTTCTTTATTATTCGATGAAAATTTTTTTGATTTTTCTTCAAAAATTTCATTAGCAAGATTTTTAAATTCAAGAGAAAGAATATTCTTCATCTGTTTTAATTCTTCTGATTTTTTTTCATGTGCTTCATCTAAAGATATATTAGAATTATTTGAAAGTTTAAAAACTATATATGCTACACCACAGAGAATAACTAGTCCAAGAAGAATTAAAAAAACATCCATATTCAAAAATAACTATTTATTTCTTACATACTAAGATTCATATGAATCAAGGGGTACACAACTACAAAAAAGGTTTCTATCTCCATAAGCATTATCAATTCTACTCACTGAAGGCCAAAATTTTCTATCCTTAATATAGGATAAGGGATAGGCAGCCTTCTCTCTAGTGTATGAATATTTCCATAATGAAGAAGTTACAATCTCTGCAGTATGAGGTGCATTTTTTAAGACATTATCCTTTTTATCAAACTTCCCATCTTCAACTTCTTTAATTTCATTTCGTATTTCAATCATAGCATCACAAAATCTATTTATTTCATCTAACGATTCACTTTCTGTAGGTTCAATCATCATTGTCCCTGGAACTGGAAAAGAAACTGTCGGTGCATGATAACCATAATCCATTAGTCTTTTAGCAATATCTTCTACATCAATTTCTGTCAAAGTCTTAAAACTTCTACAGTCTATAATAAACTCATGAGCACTTGTCCCATTTATTCCCTTATATAATATATCATAAGAATTTTCTAGTCTTTTCCTAATATAATTAGCGTTAAGTATAGCAGTTTTGGTTGCATTCGTAAGACCCTTACCACCCATCATGGATATATAAGCATAAGAAATTGCAAGTATACTTGCACTTCCATATGGTGCTCCAGACACAGGTCTAATATTTTTTTTATTATCTTCTTTCAAAATATTTTTTGGAAGATAATCGACAAGAGATTCAACAACCCCTATTGGACCCATACCTGGTCCTCCTCCTCCATGCGGAATACAAAAAGTTTTATGGAGATTAAGATGACAGACATCAGCACCTATTCTTTTAGGATTTGTAATTCCTACTTGAGCGTTCATATTCGCTCCGTCCATATAAACTAGTCCACCATGATCATGAACCAAACTACAAGCTTCAAGGATATGGTGTTCAAACACTCCATGCGTAGAAGGATATGTCATCATAAGACTACTCAAATTCTCAGAATTCTCTACACACTTTTTCTTTAAATCATCTAAATCAATATTACCATGCTTATCACATTTAATAACCACAATATTCATCCCTGCCATAATAGCTGAAGCAGGATTTGTTCCATGTGCTGAAGAAGGAATAAGTACAATATTTCTATTTTCCTGACCCCTATCTAAATGATATTCTCTTATCACCATAAGACCTGCATACTCTCCTTGAGCACCAGAATTAGGTTGTAAAGACATAGCAGAAAATCCTGAAATTTCACACAACCATTTGTCCAAATCTTCAAACATGATATGATATCCTTTAGCTTGATCTAATGGAACAAAAGGATGTAAATTCATTTCCTCCCAAGTAAGAGGTATCATTTCAGCAGTAGCATTTAATTTCATTGTACAAGAGCCAAGAGATATCATAGAGTGTACAAGAGATAAATCTTTATTTTCTAACCGCTTCAAATATCTAAGGATTTCGTGTTCAGTATGATAACTATTAAAAACTGGATGTGCGAGAAAGTCTGATGTTCTTGTCAAAAGATTGCTCAAATTTACTTCTTGATTATCAAAAGAATCTAAATCAATCTCTATACTAGTATTGCTAACCTCTGAAAAAATTTGAAGTATATCTAATACATCAGAACTTGATGTGGTTTCATCAATTGATATTCCAATATGATTAGTGTCAAAATATCTAAAATTAATAGATGATAATAAAGCTCTTTTTTTAATATTTTTCTTAATTTTTTCCGAAGGAATAATGATTTTTAGGGTATCAAAAAATAATTTGTTTTCTTGTGAAAAACCTAAAGATGATAATCCAGAATTGAGTAAACAGGTAAGTCTATGTATTTTTTTAGCAATGTTTGTAACACCTTTTTTCCCATGATAAACAGCATACATTCCTGCCATAACAGCAAGTAGAACCTGAGCAGTACAAATGTTAGACGTTGCTCTATCTTTCTTTATATGTTGCTCTCTAGTTTGAAGTGCCATTCTATAAGAAGAATTTCCAGAAATGTCAACACTAACACCTATAATCCTTCCAGGAATATTTCTTTTGAATTCTTCTTTTGTAGCAAAAAAAGCAGCATGAGGTCCTCCATAACCCATAGGAACACCAAATCTTTGAGAATTTCCAACTACTACATCGGCACCATATTCACCTGGAGGTTTTAAAATTGCTAGTGACATTAAATCTGCTATAACACAAACTGAAATATTTTTTTCTTTAGACTTTTTAATAATTTTTGATGGATCTAAAATACATCCTTCACTATCTGGATACTGAAGTATAATTCCATAATATTCTTCCTCAAAATCAAAATTTGACAAATTATCAACAACAATTTCAATACCTAAAGGAGCAGATCTTGTTTTTAATAATTCTATTGTTTGAGGAAAAATCTTATCGGAAACAAAAAATTTATTTGATTTCTTTTTTTCTCCTTTTCTTATACGATGAAGCATTGTCATAGCCTCTGAAGCTGCAGTGCTCTCATCAAGAAGAGAAGCATTTGAAATTTCCATAGCTGTTAAATCTGTTATTAATGTTTGAAAATTAATTAATGCCTCTAATCTTCCCTGCGCTATTTCTGCTTGATAAGGGGTATAAGCTGTATACCAGCCGGGATTTTCCAATATGTTTCTTTTAATAACATTAGGGATTATGCAATTATAATATCCCATTCCGATGTAAGATTTATAAACTTTATTCTTTCCTATTACTTTTCTAAAATGATTTAAAAATTCTGATTCTGTTTTAGGTTTATCTAAATTCAATTCTCTCTCGAGAGATATTGATTTAGGAAGCGTTAATCCTATCAATTCATTAAGAGATTTAAGGCCAATTTCTTTTAACATTAACATTTGATCTTTTTCAGATATAGAGTTATGTCTGCTAGAAAATTCATCTGAAGAAAAAGAATATTTGTTCATAATTTGAGTAACAAAAATTAATAAGCAAATGTATATACAAACTTTAAAAATAAAATTGATTGCATTAAAGAAAATGTATTAATTCTAATATTTTAAATTTGCATTAAATATCAAAATATATTGATGTCTTCTATACTAATAAAAAATGCTAAAATCATTAATGAAAATAAAATATCAACTAATGATATTTTAATAAAAAATTCTAGAATTGAAAAAATTGATCCTAATATATCTGTTGATTATAAGTGTGAAATCATAAATGCAGAAGGTTTATGTCTTATTCCAGGATTAATCGATGATCAAGTTCATTTCAGAGAACCAGGACTAACACATAAAGGAAAAATATACACTGAATCCATGGCAGCTATTACTGGTGGAGTAACTTCTTATATGGAAATGCCAAATACTATACCTAATGCAACTAACATCGATGAATTAGAAAAAAAATATTCTATTGCTAAACAAAAATCATTTGCTAATTACTCTTTCTACATTGGAGCAACCAATAATAATTATGATGAGGTATTAAAAGTTGATAAAAAAAGTGTGTGTGGAATTAAAATATTTATGGGTTCATCAACTGGTAATATGTTAGTAGACAATAATGATACTTTAAAAATAATTTTTAAAAATGCAGAAACAATAATTGCTACCCATTGTGAAGATGAAAATATCATCAAAAAAAATACGATGAAAGCTCTTGAAAAATATGGAGATAACATACCAATTAGCGAGCATCCCATAATTCGATCACGAGAAGCGTGTTTTCAATCTTCATCTAAGGCAATACAACTTGCTAAAGAATTTGATACTAAACTCCATGTACTACACGTCTCAACAAAAGAAGAAATAAATCTCTTTTCCAATATTAATTTAAAAGACAAAAAAATAACATGTGAGGGCTGCATACATCATTTGTGGTTTAATGAAAAAGACTATGAAAAATTGGGTAATATGATTAAATGGAATCCTGCAATAAAATCGCTAGAAGATAAAGACGCAATATTAGATGGATTAATTAATAATTATATTGATGTAATAGCTACCGATCATTCTCCTCATACAATTGAGGAAAAATCCAACAATTATACAAATTGTCCTTCGGGTGGACCCCTCATACAACATTCTTTACCTGCCTTATTAGAAATGTACCACAATAATAAAATTGATTTAGAAACAATTGTTCAAAAAACATCTCATAATCCTGCCATCTTATTTGATATTAAAGAAAGAGGTTTTATAAGAGAGGGTTATTTTGCAGATCTTGTACTATTTGATTTAGATAATATATGGAAGGTTTCAGAAAATAAAATTTTTTCTAAATGTAACTGGACACCATTTATAAATGAAAGTTTCAGGTCTAAAATAATACACACTATTGTATCTGGAAATCATATTTATAATAGTGGTAATATCAAGTTAAATCCCGCGTCATTAAGATTAGAATTTGACAGAGATTAAATAATTTAATTTGTCTTAGTAAATACATTATTCTAGATTTGCTGAATTAATTATGGTGGTTGTAGTTCAGTTGGTTAGAACGCCTGATTGTGGTTCAGGAGGTCGCCGGTTCGAGTCCGGTCTTCCACCCTTTTTTCTTACAATGCTTGCACTTCTCTTAGTTATAAAGATATAAAATCTTGGCACTTATTTGGCACCTTTGATTAATCAATTAAAATTATTTAACTTCAAAAGATGAAAAAAATATTATTTATTCTTTGTTTATTAATTTCTTTCAATAATTATTCTCAATCCATATTAGATTTAGAACAGATTGAAGAAAAATATCCATTAGGAGTTGGTGGATATTTCTCAAGCGACGGCAAATGTCTTTTTGATTGTGGGGATTTTGATTCTAATTCATCAGATGTAGATAATAATTGCCTATTATTCTG
>LWDU01043214.1_pt1 | contig 29277 bp, 24 predicted proteins | sample 727161 | NCBI WGS metagenome assembly LWDU01 (sample SAMN04566230, study PRJNA314399) | hydrothermal vent metagenome | isolation source: deep sea hydrothermal plume seawater | place: Mexico: Gulf of California, Guaymas Basin | collected 2004-07-11
AACCATAATGACCGACCCGGTTTGGTTCGATTATCTGTGGGAAGAAATCAACACATTATGTCCCAGTATCATTCTTGAAAAAGATAAAGTCCCCTCGCTTGACGTTCTAAATATTTCGCACCGGCACCAAGACCATTTCGATGTACGGACTCTGGCTTACCTAGTCCAAAATGAGAGGATCATCACCCCCGACACCATCATCCTTGCGCCTCAGGACAATCTTCTTTTAGATATTCTTAGCGAACTGGAATTTAAAAATATTAAAGTAGTCGCAGATTTCGAGCCCATTCAAGTCAAGGATGTGACAATAACGCCCACCCCTTCACGAAACCAGTTGAGCACCGCTGAAGATCCTTTTCCTGAACATGGATTGCTAGTGAATGACGGAGAGGTGACAATATGGAATCAAGTCGACTCTATGGTGAATCCAGATATTATCCAACACATCGGAGAGTTGTACGGTCAGATAGATTTTTTTCATTCTCGGTTTGTTCCTTTAATTGAGGGCAACCTTTCTTATAACAGGCCCCTCACATTGCCTGTTGACGAATACTGCACTTTTCTGAACGTGGTGAAGATGCTGAATCCAAAAATGGTGGTGCCCGGATCAGCAGCTTTTCGATATCGAGATGAGTTGATTTTTATGAATCAGGTTTCGTTCCCCATTACTCAGGATCAGTTCCTAAGGGACTTGACCGCCTTTTGTCCGGAAGTACCCAGTGCCCCATTTTTTTCCGGTGATGTCGCCCATATTTCCAAGGAAAAAGTGACGATCGAAAAACAGTCATCTGACTTTGTACAGGTCAAAGAAGACGACAGTGCTCTTATAACCTTCAAACCACATGCTTACATTCCCGCGATCAAAACTCAAACTACGGATCCTAAACAATATAAAAGTGAAATAAAAGTCGTAGATAATTTTATTAAAAATTGTTTGCTCGATCGGATCATAAACAGCGAATTGCTCGACGGTTGGCATCATTGGCAGATTGTTTATCAACTGGAAGTATTTGGGCAAAAAGATTACCTGGGAAGCCACAACTTCATAAAGGAGACATTGGAAAAATCAATCTCTACGAAGGCATCTCTTCATCAGAGCTATGCAATCTTATAGAAGGAACCACATCCTGGGATTATGTGACCCTTTGTGGGAACTACCGGACTTTTAATAATATATATCGGATCACAAATGGTGGGTTTGAGCTTCCTCCAGAAGACAAGTCCAATTATGCTCTAGAACCCTTGATGGATATTTTTCCCTGGGACACCAATATGGATCGTCAAAAATTCATGAAAGATGTTCAATAGCCCATAAATCCACAGAACGAGCCGGCCAATGAATTTGAACAAAACGGTCTCGAACGGGTGGAGATGCACCCCATCCGCCCATACGTTAAATTTACCGGGGGGTTGGGTCGAAAAGAAATATTTTCAGTCCATTTGTACAGGTATTGCGTTGACACGCGGCTCTGTCAACTGTCACAACAGCTACCCTAACAGCCCGAAAAAGGATTTTGTGTTTGACGATGTGATGGAAAGTACTTTAGTGAAACTAAGGATTGATTAAAACTTTCATCACTCAGGACATTGTAAGAATAAAGCAGAGTCGGTGAATCAATTCCACACGGCTTGGAATCTCTCAAAAAATTCGGGTTCCATTTTTGTGGTGCCAAAGATATTGACTTTCTGATGAGAATTGAATCCGAGATCTAAGTTTTCTGCCAGGTTGATGAAATAGGAAACGGTGCCCATTCTTTCGTGATAAGGGTAATGGCACTCTAGACCCAGAAGTCCCATTGTATTTAGTTCCTCCAGCAATACCGGAGCATTTTCGGGCAACCGCCCTTTTTCCGGGCAAATGAGAGAGTAAGACCGCTCTCCCGGATGAGCCATCACCGGCACACCCTTACTTTCCCGCACCAAAGAAATTGCGGTTTGCACATCCAGGTTTTCCCGCTCAATATTATATTTGACCAAATATCGCTCAAAGGCCTGATACGTACTTGAAACGATGCCGAGCCTCACCATCTCACGCGCAAGATGTGGCCTAGCAAGAACCCCCTCGGCAGCTCTTTTTACGTTCTCAAATTTTATCGCTCCCTGAAACTTTTGCGGGATCACCTGATTCACTCGTTCGATCAACTGAAGCATTCGATTTTCTCGAGTTTCCGTCATTATCTTCACCCGAGCCTTGAGCTTGGGTTGGATGGATTCATAATCCTTGAAATAAGCGAGCATATGAATATTGAAGTCATGAAACTTGACGGTGATTTCAATGCCAGGGAAAGCCGTGATTTCCGTTTTCTCAGCGGACTGAAGGAATTCTGGAATACCATCGAAAGTATCGTGATCGGTCAGGGATAGAATGGAAACTTCATTTTTCTCAGCAATCCCAACCAATTCTGAGGGCGAAAACTCACCATCAGAAAATATGGAATGCATATGGATTTCGGATTTGCGTATGACCATCGGATGAGCACCTATTTGATTTCCATTGTAACGGATTTCGCATTGTTTTCATAATAAAATACGATATCTCTTTACACTCTATAAGCACCCTATAGTTAACAAGACTTTAGCTGTATCTCTATTTCTTCGTGATCTGAAGCCCCTAGAGCCTTATTTTCTTTATCTATTCCATATTTAAGGCCTAGAGGACGTTGATTTATTAAGAGGTTTCCGATACCTTAATGCTCATGAAACAGTTGGTATTTATTTTTCTGGTATTTGTAGTAGGTTGTCTTTCATTAGTGCAAGGCCCAGAGTCTTCCACTCAATCTCGGGAGATTCTCATTATATATACCGGCAATTTGATGGGGGAATTGAAACCCTGCGGATGTGACAAAGAGGAAGACCAGGGCGGCATTGAGCGCCGCATGCAATACCTCATAGATACACGAAAAAAACACCTTCATACCTTGCTTGTGGACACCGGCGACCACTTTAAAAACCCTACTCGTCAAGGAAAACTGAAAGCAGAAACACTCCTTACCGCAACAGAAAAAATGGCATACGATGCGGTCGCATTAGGAGATAAAGACCTAGTTTATGGCGCGCAGTTTTTAAAAGATCGAACTCAAATACCCTGGATTTCAGGAAACCTGAAGATCGATAAATTTGAGCCCACTCGGTCACGTGTGAAAACTTTCACGAACGGATTAAAAGTAGGTATTCTAGCTGTAGTCGATCCGGATTTATTTTATGACCATATTAACCTGCAGATTAAAGACCCTAAACAAACCGTCGTGAGTCTGGTGACTCATTTGCGAGAGACAGAAAACCCGGACATCATCATTCTTCTCACCCACGCCAAACGGGAAGCGGCCCTGACTTACTTGAATATGGAAGGGATCGATATTGTAATCAATGGACACATTGTGACTGAATCGGATGTGATTGATACGGTACCCGTCCAAAAAATAAGGAAACTTTTTGTCCAATCCTCCTCTAGAGGTCAAAAAATGGGGGAATTGANNNGTATGTAAGAATTGCCACCCTACTGAACATGCAGTCTGGTCTAAATCGCAACATGGTCAGGCTTACAACACTTTGAGGGAAATTAACAAGGCTTTTGACCCCGAATGTCTGGTCTGCCATGTAGTTGGATTCAACCTGCCGGGCGGCTTTATTAGCGAAATAGACACCCCTAGTTTAAAAAATGTTCAATGCGAGATTTGCCACGGTTCGGGTCAGGAGCACGTATCAGCCCCAAAGCCTGGCTTTGGAAGTGGCGCCGAAGAAACTTGCAAGCAGTGCCATGTAAAAAATCACAGCCCGCGCTTTAATTACGCAAAATATTGGCCAAAAATCAAACATTAATGAGTAGGCGTTTACTAAATATAAGGAGAGGTTCATGAAAAAGCTTTCCTCTGTTTTACTGACTATTTTTTTCTTCATTCCCGGATGGGTTCTGGCAGATGAAACAATTCGCGGGAAATATGAAGTAATTGGCGACATCAGTAAGTTGAAAAATATTAAAACAGTTGAAATGACCGAATTTTTCAATTACTCCTGCGGACATTGCTACAAATTCTTGGAAACATCAAAACGCCTGCACAAAAAGTTTAAAGATAAACTTCATCATAAAAAGTTCCCCATTTATTGGGGCAACCAAACAGCTTATCCAGCAATGGCTTTTTATATTGCCGATGAACTGGGAATTGAAGAGGAATTCACTCAGGAATTATTTGATACGAATTTCAAATTGGGCATCAATATTTTCCAACCCAAAGTCATTAAGTTTCTAGCAAAAGAATATAAATTTTCCAAGGAAATGACTGATGGAATGCAATCGGCGGCTATTAAGTCAAAAACCGAAAGTTCCCTAGAATTGGCACAAAAATTCAAGGCCAACGAAACACCAACCATAATTATTAATGGTATCCTGAAAGTAGCACCCAGCATGACCAATGGAAGTACTGACGAAATGACAGACAATCTGGAAATAATTTTTGAAGACCTATTAAATAAAAATGGCTAGATTCGTAGGTGATATATCCCGCAACGTAAATCCTGTTCAAAATTCTAAAATGAGCCTGAAAAAATATTTTCGGATATATTCGTTGGGCTTGGTGGTCGGACTTTTTACCCTATGTCTACCGCAGATAAATACTCTGGGGCCAGCTAACTTCAATGGAACAGCAAATGCGGGATTATTTAATACTGATCTAGAAATTTTCGAAGAAGTCATAAATCTCGTTTCTGAAAAATATGTTTATTCTCCTGACCATAAAAAGCTGTTTACCGCTGCGATTGAAGGAATGATAAAAAATGCTGACGCAGAGGAAGTAACGCTTAGTAAAAACCCGAAAATCAATATCCTAAGGTATAAAAATAGGAGCACTCAATACAACCTGACCTACGATAGAAACCACGACTGGGACGAACTCCAAAAAGTTTATTATTTTCTCCACAACAACGCGCAGCATGCATTTACCAAGGAAAGTTTGGAAAGATCGGCAATTGAAGGAATAATGGGTTCACTCGATCCCTATTCACAGTTCATGGATAAAAGTTTATTTGAAAAATCCATGCGTGACACAGAGGGGAAGTATGGTGGACTGGGGATGGCGATCACCATGAAAGATAAAAAATTTTATGTGGTCAAGACCATGGATAATTCACCTGCTGAAAGAGCAGGAATTCTTGCTGAAGATTCTTTCGTAAGCGTGAACGGAAAAAATATCACAGAGATACATATAGAAGAACTGGCTAACCTACTTAGAGGCTATCCCGAAACCAAAGTCACTCTCACTCTATTGCGAACCAGCGAAGAAAAAAAACGAACTTACACCCTCACCCGAAAAATTATTTTAATCAACACGGTTGACTATAAAACTCTTGACCATAAAATTGGTTATTTAAAGATCAGTAGCTTTTCTAAACAAACCGAGAAACAATTCAAAACAGGTTTGAAGCAGGCTAAAAAAGATGGGGTGAAAGGATTCATACTGGATTTACGTGAAAACCCAGGTGGACTACTCAACCAATCGATCAAAGTGGCCAGTCATTTCCTTTTTCAGGGCCAAATGGTTGTCTACACACAAGGCAGAGCAGAAGGGGATTACCATGACTACCATGGTCTTTATAAAGACAGTTTGCATCAAGTTCCGGTTGCCGTCCTCATAAATCAGTATAGCGCCAGCGCATCAGAAATTGTCGCTGGGGCATTGAGGGACTCAGGAAAGGCCCTTATCATAGGCGAAAATTCTTACGGTAAAGGTTCCGTGCAAACTATATTTAGGTTGAGTGATGGTTCAGGGCTGCGCCTCACCACTTCCAAATATTATACGCCTTCGGGGATAGATATTACCGAGCGTGGTATTGTCCCTGAGATCCATATCATTAATGATGTAACCGGAGAAGATAAATACCCCATACAGTCTTCATTGAACTTAAAACTGTCAAACCTCAACAAATTTTTTGAAAAACAGGGAGTTACTTTAAACGTAGCACATGATGCAACCGTGGAACTGGCCCTTCGTATCCTAAAAAATAAAACCGTAGCCAGCAAAAATTGGTCAATGGAAAAAGCTCATGAAATAGCAGCCAATATTAATTATTAGTACATTTTATTAAGCATACAAAGGTCCAAAAAATGAATATCATCAATATCGATTACGAAGCTGGAACAGTTCAAAGTGATTTTTTCAATTGGAAAATTGTTTCGAATAACAACAATAAGTTTCTCCTATTGCCTGATGTCAAAATGAAACAAATATGGGAGGTCAAAGAGATATCCTATCGTGGGCCTAACGGTGATAGTTATTTTTATGACGAAGATAGTGGAATCATTCAAGTCTAGATCAAAGGCAGTAAAAAGTTAAGGCTCATTATAATGCTTAACCCATTCCAGTGGGAGACAGAGAAATGAGAGTCATCAATCCACCTAAGCCAGCCAAATACAGCCCTCACAGGATTTTAGCCGGTTATTCTGATTGGAATATACGTAGGGATTTTAGATGAGCTAGGGCAATCCTAAGGGTTTCTTTCGTTTTCCCCGCCAGATAATTCCCCCTTAAATCGAGCTTTTTTAATTTAGGAAAATTTTTTGAACCCGCCAGTGCTAGGGCACCCGCATCCCTGACTTCATTCCACCCCAACTGCAAAACCTCTAAATCTGGAAAGTTCAATGACTTAGCAAATTCCACGGTACCTTCATCAGAAAAGAAATTATGTTTCAGAATCAATGTTTTGAGTTTGGGGAATTTTTTGGACTGAGCCAGGATTTTAGCCCCTTTTGGACTAATATCGTTGTATCGCAAGTCGAGTTTTTTTAAATTTTTCACGAAACCCTGATTCACGAGGAACTCCAAGCCTTCGTCTCCTATCTTTTTACCAGAAAGATTCAAAACCTTTCCACTCCTTGAAAGGTTTTGAATAAAAAGCTTCTCGTAATCCACTGGCCCTGCCAAATTAAATTGGGCCAGGGCTTGATTTTCCGAAAGAAGAAAGAACGTGAAAATCAATAAGAATATCCACTTTCGTTTCTGCATTTGGAAGTTCAGTCCTCTGGATTATTGGCCTCGGCGGCCCGAGCTTTAAGTTCTTCCCAGCTATTAATCAAATCCTCATCATCATCTTCCGAAATTTCTTCATAATAAAAATCTTTCAGATCATCCACATGAAGATGGCAAAGTCGAGTTCGGCATCTTGCTTTTTGCAGCGACTCTATCCCTTCTCTCCGAATTCGATTTGAAGTGATAAACAAATGCTTCAGCTTTGAAAGTATCTGCGATTCAGCAATAGCAATGGCACCCTCATCTTCAACAAGGTTCCCATATAGGCTGAGTTTTTTCAGGTTACTCATATAAGGAGATTCTGCAATCGCCTTGACCCCGTCATCGCTGATGACATTCCCATAAATATCAAGATCGGTAAGCTGCTTAAAATTTTCTGAGTTGGCTATTGCAGCGCACCCCTCGTCGCTAATATTGTTATTTGGTAGAATTAGTTTTTTTAACCTACGAAGGTTCATCGATTTGGACAACGTGATGGCCCCCTTGTCCCCAATTCCCTGGTTGCTCAAATCGAGATTTTTTTTATCTGGAGTCAAAAACTGCTTAATCAGGTATTCAACACTTGCCACAACGAATCACCTCTTAACTAATTAAATGAAATTTTACGGATTTGCAATTGTACCACATCCCTACTGCTTTATTCTCCAAGCATGATCTATCTAATAGAAGCCCAGAATCTGCCCCTTTCTTCACGAGGATGAAGAGGCAACTCATCTCACACACAGGAAGTTTCTTAGGGTTTCAAAAATCGGTCTTCAACCAAAGCGACTTCCTCATCCCGGGTATTCACTTTACCCGACACTCTTGCTTCACGAAGGGCATTAAAAACGGACTGAAAAACCGGGCCTGGTTCCATTCCCATTTTCACCAGATCATCTCCTGTCAACGTGGGCTCGGCCTTGCCTTGATATTGAGTGAAATAAATATTCGCATACTGATTGAGCCGGTCCGAGGAAGACAAGGCCAACAAATACAGTACTGCCTCGATAGAAAGATTGGCAAACGTATGATAGATCTCCTCCGGCTCCCAATCCTTTTTGGAGCTCAACCGTTTCAAGCTCACACGGCATTGCGCCCTATCCTTCTCAAATGAGCTTTTCATTCGAGTAGTCAATTGGAGCCTATCAGCTGCCTTTAAAAAAGCTTCGTCATCCAATGTATAAATCAGTCCCAGAAAATAAACCTGCCAGGCTTCCGGCTCTTTTCGAAGATTAATCATTGCTGCCCAGGAGAATATCGATTCCAATTTCTCAAGAATCTCAAGTTCTTTAGGATCTTTCAACATTTCCGGAGAAACGAAATGAAACAGATCAAGTTCCTGCATTCTACGAATGCAATCTACAGAATTCTTCTCCTTGAGAAGAAGTTTAATCTCGTTGAATAAACGTGTTCCACTCAAGGAATCGACCAGACGTTTTTTTATGGTATTCCGCACAAACGCCTCGGTCTGCTTACCCATTTTAAAACCAAATCTTTGTTCAAACCTTATAGCCCTGAATAACCTGCATGGATCTTCAATAAAACTCAAACTATGCAGGACATGGATTTCCTTGTTCTTTAAATCCCTTTCCCCATTAAAATAATCCATCAGGCAAAATGCATTGGCTCCCGTTAACTTAACCGCCATACTATTTATGGTGAAGTCACGCCGGAAAAGATCTGCTTTGATCGAACTTTTTTCCACTGTCGGCAAGGCACCGGGGTATTTATAATATTCCATTCGTGCAGTAGCAACATCTATACGATTTCCATCGGGGAAAATCACTACAGATGTCCCAAAATCTTCATGCGACTTGACCCTGCAACCAAATTCTTCCGCAAGACGGACCGCAAAGGGAATTCCTTCCCCCTCAACAACGATATCGATATCCTGATTTCGAATATTTAAAATCAGGTCTCTCACGAATCCTCCCACCACATAAATGGGTTTATCCTCAAGCTCCCCAATTTGGGCAATACGTTCAAGGAGTTTATAAACATCCTTATCCATTCTATCCCGAACCAAACTCTTCAGACTCTTCTGAGCCACCACCTTGCCCATGAACTGATTTCTTGATGGATCCTGATGCATACACTTATGCATTACCCGTAGCAGGTCACCTCGACTCACCACACCAATCAATCTGTTCTCTGAATCGACCACAGGAATGAGTTTTTGTTTCTCCTCAATAATCAGAGGAATAACTGACTTGAAATAGGCATCGGGATTCGTGATCGAAAAATTGCTTATCATCAATTCTTCCGCCCGGTCCTCCTGCATAGAATGATGGATAGCTTTTTCCACAATTTGTCGAGTGATCAACCCCACAGGTTGTTCACCTGACAAAACAGGAAGCGTATTCAAATTATAAAGAGTCAGAATTTTTTCGACGGATTGAATGGTATCGTCCATATTCACTGCAATAGCGGGGGAATGCATGATATCTGCGATACGACTCAAAGGCTGCACAATGTTTTTTAGATGACTGGTCAGCTTTTCCTTTACCTGTACAATTGTGAGCTCTCTAATGGAAGCAGACGCTGCGCATTCATGACCGCCCCCTCCGAAAACCTGGGCCAGTTCAGCGACATTCACTTCCGGGATGCTGCTACGCGCAATTAGATAGACTCTCTTATCTAATCGAATCATGGCAAACATGGCAGATATATTTTCCAATTCTATTACGCTTTGGACCACACTCGCCAAATCCCTGACATAGTGGTCGGAAGAAGCGGTAGCAAGTGAAACCTCAACACCGTTTATCTGGTGGCTTTCCAAGCCGGACACTAATTCATTGAAAATATCAAGTTGTTCAGGATTCAGCCTGTGCCTCATAAAACGGGAAACCCAGCTCAAATCCGCTCCTCTTCTTATTAGATCTCCAGCAGTGAATGTGTATCCTGATAGATCCCCAGAGTCATTAAAGTACATTCTTGTGGAGTCAGAGAAATATTCTTTTCATGCAATATTTCGTGAAGGATGGTGGTAGTAGATCCGCGTTGTTTTATTATAGCTTGCCCTGCCTGCAGTTCTGGCTGAGAACCTGAGTGATGATCATAGATATGAACTTCCACAGCGGCATTATCCATGAGAGGACCAAAAATCCCGATCCTTTCCGGTACATGGGTGTCCACTACCACCAAGAGCCGGACCTTATCTATAGGAATATTTTTAATCTTAGTGAACTCTAGAGCAGGGCTTTTCTCTTTCAGAAAATTTTCAACCAGGCTCTCAGCAGATCCAGGAAGAACCAAGTGTGCCTGTGGGTACAATTTCTTAGCCGCCATCATGGAAGCCAAGCAATCAAAATCCGCATTCAAATGTGTGGTGATTACTTGCATGGATAAAGAAATACAATCTTTATAAGGTTTTGTTTCCTATCAACTACCCAAAGCAGAGTTTAGCTTATTGTGTCTGAAGAAGGAAAGACGATTATTTTTGGCTCAGCTTGGAGAGGTGTTCCCAAAAAAGCCAAATTACAGGCTTTAAAGAGCAGTGGAAAACAAAAGCAACTATTTTATCTCACCCACTTGAACCCAGTTGATAAATGGAAGACTCTGAGGAACAGTGCACAACTTGTTGTTACAGGCCCTGTATATCAATTTCCCTTTTATAGAATAGTTCCCTGGATTGATACCTTCGGGTATAAAATAACTTTTATAAAATTCGGCATTGACAATATGACCTTTGACCATCTTTGCTTGCGCGCCATCCTCAATCAATTCAGTAGAAGATTCCACCCACTTCCCCATGTTGCCAAACACATGATCTTCAATATTTATCTTAGTTGCCAACATATCATTTCCATCCAAAGGTTCCAGAGAATATATATGCCAACCCTCCTCAATCTGAACAGACAGGTATAACTTGAACGGATCTCCTGGGTAGATAAGGTCTCTATCTGTCAATGTGCTTAACTTTAATCCGGGGACTGATGACAAAGGAGATGAAAAGGGGTCAGCAAACACATGAACCGGAACAAACATTCCAGTTAGAATTAAAATCAGTATCCTGATCATGGCAAAGGGGGAATGGAAAAACTATTGGTTTAGATTAGCTTCAACACGAGTAGCGGCAAGAAATTTCTCTATAACACGAATAAACTTTTCTTCAGAAACTGCCCCGGAAAACATTTTCCCTGAAACAGTTTTTGATTCGGGATCATAGGCTCCCAAAATAAATGTTATCATTTTGAATCCGCTGATCATATTTTCCTTTTCGCCAACAAAGCTCGAAAGCAGGGATGTCTTTGACTCCTGCAAGCCTAACCAATTTCATGATTTCACTTTCACTTACTGTACTGGAATAATCATAAAAAAGTTCCTGTAACTCCCAGAACTTATTTTGGTCTCTGGCGCATTCAACAGCCTGAGCCAACACCTTCGCCTCTTTATGAAAGGGAAGAGGGAAATGACGATAACCAAATTGAACATCGTCGCCGTAGGCTTTTCTCAGGTTTTTTAAAGTGCTTTGCACCCTCTTGCAAAAAGGACATTGAAAATCGGAATATTCCAGAACAAAAACCCGCCTGTTCGAAGAAGCTGTTTCCTCAGCCCACAGCATGGCTGTTCCAAGCCCTGCCACTAAATGAAAATCATTTGGAGGTGTCAGGTAAACCTTAGCCCAACCTTTACGCACTGCATGTTGGTATTGTTGTTCAATATGGACCTGGCGATAACTTTTCTCCAGATAATCACGGATTTCGGCGCTAACCTTGGCCAAGCTCCCCATTTCCTTAATACCTGAGTTGCTATTATAAAAATTTTTAATTTCCATATCCGTCACCTTGGGAACCTGCTCCGAGGTCAAGGATGGATGCTTGATTGCCAGCCTGGCTAGAACTTTTTCTTTCAAGGCTCGGGTTTGCATTGCATACAATCGAGTAAGAACCTCTTGGACCCGAATATGCTTGAGCTCATCCAAGTAAATTGGTTCTCCATCTACTTCAGCAACTATCGGGTTATTCGAGTAAATGGAACGGTCAACTCTGTCTGCATACACCGCAGTAGGTCCACCTAAAATCAGCACAAAAAAAATGGCTAATAATTTCTTGGTCTTTAATTTTCTATACAATAGAAAAATCATTGATAACTTAAAAGAAAGAAATAAATCCCAATCGAAAGGACAGGGGCGATACTAAACGACCTAGAGCTCCACTTATAACAATATTAACTCTCAATTTTACCTTGAAACGCAATTCAATAGCCTGCCTAAAAACTTGCCGAAAAAAATATCCATTGATTTTTAGAATTGTCCGTCTACCTGCAAACTATCGATCCATTTTACCAGTTTATTCAGGATTGAGGAACTTGTGGCAGTTGTCAGCTAATCGCAAAAAAGCTTTGGCAGCTTCGGAATCAGGGCGGGATAAGACAACAGGATCTCCACTATCTGAATTGGCAACGATCTCTCCATCCAACGGAATACTGCCGAGATAGGGCAATACCAGCTCCTCGGCTAATTTTTTCCCGCCGCCCTTTTTGAACACATCGATCTTTTCATCACAATGAGGACAGGTCATAGTGCTCATATTTTCAATTACCCCTACAATGGGGACATTGCTATCGCGTGCAAAAGAAATCATTTTCCGGGCATCCAAAATAGCCAGGTCCTGAGGGGTTGTAACCACAACAGCTCCATCGACATCGCCAATAAAGTCAATGATTGTGATTTGTTCATTGCCCGTTCCTGGAGGGAGATCAAATAAAAGATAATCTAATGGCCCCCAGTTAATATTTCCCAGTAATTCGATAATAAAATCATATTTAACCGCATCCCGCCAGGCAATATGCATATTAGGATCTTCAATGAGAAATCCTAACGAGGCCACCTTCAATCCATTTTTAGTTTCATAGGGATCGATGCCAGTATCCGTAGCTTTCAATCGGACATTCTCGGCCTGCAATAATTTCGGAATATTGGGTCCATGAAGGTCAGCATCGGCCAACCCTACAGCAAAACCTTTTTCTACCAGAGCAATAGCGAGGTTTGTGGTTACTGTACTTTTGCCCACCCCACCTTTGTTACTACCGACAATAAGCTTATGCTTGATATCATTCATTCGATGATTGACAAGCCAACGATTATGCTCATTTTTGTCGGCTTTACAGTCGGTTTCATTATTAAATTCACACATTTCACAAGTGTGAAGGAGTCTACATTCTCCAGTAACTACCATCTAAACCTCCTAAAAATAAAACATAACGGGGCATCGGCTTTTATTCCCGACAAGTTCCCTGAGTAATCGAAACTGAGTAATGAGATTATGGAACTAGGATTCCGATGTCAAGGGAAAACAGGGCAAAAAAACCAATGCAAGAAGGAGTTTGTTGCTTTTCTTGGAAATTTTTTGTATTTTTTTATCTGATCACGGGGTACTCGTTGTAATCATAAAAATTTATGGGGGTGCCGTAAAAGCATAAAAGGTTTCTGAAGTAGTTAATATTGTTGTTTTCACGGGAGAAATAAAAAAATGAAAAGTATTTTTTCAAAATTAATGATGTTGCTTGTTTTTCCTTTTTTCATCGGAACAACCAACGTATTCGCCGGTAGTGCTGTTACAATTACCGATCCACCCCATGGTGCTATGGTTTCTAGCCCTGTAAAAATATGTATGGCCACCGAAGGGGTGGAAGTTGAACCCGCAAAAAAAGGGGTTAACGAAGGCAAAGGACACCATCACATTATTGTTGATGTGAGCCTGCCAAAAGACCTGAGCAAGCCAATTGGGAAAGATGCAAACCACATCCACATGGGAGATGGTTCCACCTGCAAGGAAATCAAACTTTCTGCTGGCAGGCACATTATCCGTACTCTGTTTGGAAAAGGCAATCACGTACCTTATAACGCGACATTGACTGCAAGAATAACGATCAACGTTAAGTAGAAAACTTAGTTCCTCCGGGTCTACTCAAAAGTAGACCCGGTTTGATCTGAAAAAACCCTCCAAATAATTTATTCTAAATTCAGTTGTAATACTCCCAATCAGTTTATAGAATGAAGCATTACACTATAGATAAAGGTTTTCTTTAATTAGTGTCCGCTCTTCTTAAATAGGGTTCTAAACTTAAAAATTATGCGAAAATACTTGTTCCTAACCTTTCTTTGTTGCCTCATTGCTGGAGCTTTAACTTTTTCAAGGCCAGCACATGCTCTTGAAGTCAATAAAAATGCAATAGCATTGCTTATCGCAAAAGATAAAGCCGGAAAAACAGTTGGAACAGGGTCAGGATTTGTCGCTCACCCAGAGGGAACTCTGGTCACCAATTATCACGTTCTGGTTGATGCCTCCACCATTGAAGTGTATTTCCCCAATGGCTCGCAGTCGAATGTGGAAGGAATATTCAAGGTCGATCGGACCCGAGATTTTGCGATTTTAAAATTAAAAAAAGGGTTTTATTCGACTCTGGAAATCGGTGACTCCTCTTCCTTGAAACCCTATGACTACACCAGTGCAATAGGCTACCCTTCCACTCAGATCATAGAACAGGAAAATGTAGCTAAAGGCCAACTTGTACAAACCTATGGTTTCGTACTAGGGATTCATTCACAAGCTTACCCTAATGTGCCCTACATTTACACCACCACCCCATTCAGTCCTGGGTTTAGTGGAGGACCCGTTGTTAACAAATTTAACCAAGTTGTGGGATTGGCCACTGTGGAAGGACGGTCCATCAACCTTGCCCTACCCATAAATTCAATTAAAGAATCTCTCAACCACAAAACTATTTTTTCGCTCCAGACACTTTTAAACGAAGATCGAACTTCCCTAGAAGCCATGTATTATCGGGGTAATTTTTTTCTTTATGGATTGGGGGATCCCAACAAAGCCATCACGGAATTTGAAAAAATATTAACTAAGGACCCCAACTTTTCTTTAGCCCATTACGATCTAGCAACGGCCTATCGCGATCTCGGAATGCCGGAAAAATCCATAGCCCAATATGAAAAAACCTTGAAACTTACCCCTGATTTTCCAGAAGCCTTGTCAAACCTGGGTGGGTATTATTTCCGTTCAGGAAAACTTGATAAGTCTGCACAATTATTTAAAAAAGCCGTTCAAGTTTATCCAAATTTCATTCAGGCCTTGTCTAATTTAGGGGTGGTGCTCAACAAGCAGGGGCATCCGGAACAAGCCATTATGCATCTGAAAAAAGCATTAACTCTTAACCCGGAATTTACCATCGCGAATTTCAACATGGGTAATTCTCTGTTCGCATTAAACCGTTGGGATGAAGCACAGAAAATGTTTGAGATCTCTCAGAAACAAGGCATTGATTTTCTCTCCATGCATTGGAAGCTTTACGAAATCCATAAAAAAAATCAGCGACTTCGTGAAGTAGAAAAGGAATTAAAAACTATTTTGAAAATCGATCCGTTCAACGAAAAAGCGAAAAAGAAACTTTCCGAACTACCTGTTCTTCATTAACTCCGCTCTAAATATCCTCGATTGTCTTTACCACGACAGTAAAAACAAATAACAGGCTCTCAATGGAACATTTATCTAGTGTGTCAGCAAGCGTGTGCCAGTAAGGATAATCAAAATCGATCAGGACTGTGGATGGAATGCCCATTCGGTGGAAGGGATAATGGTCATCATAAATAGTATATTTAGTTTTATCTATCAATGATGGAACCTGCTGATCCTTGGCAATTCGATAAATTTTATCGAGAAAATTGGCACTACCTTTAAGCGAATGTGTTTCTTTAAAAATCTGCAAATCTTTATCGCCCACCATATCCAAGACCAGCACCCAATACGGCCATTGGGACTTTTCTTTTTTAGCTAATTCTTTGGCATAATAGGTCGAACCTAAAAGATTGAGGCCAGACCCTTTGGCACCGAAATCCTCTCCATCAAAAAATACCAGATGCACAGGCCTAGCAACGGGGTGCTGACTGAGATACTGAGCAAGTCCCAGCAATATCGCCGTACCTGAACCCCCGTCATTAGCACCCAATATAGGTTCTGACCTCTTTGCAGGATCTGGATCTTCATCTGCAAAAGGGCGGGTATCAAAATGAGCCCCAATCAGGATGGGAGCACCACCCTGTGTTCCTAGATACCGAAGTTCCAAGTTAATCATAGCCCGAGAGGTGTTTTCCGAAGTAAGGATGGAAAATGGATGTTCCACCACTTGGTCTGCGTATTTTTCACCTACCTTTCGTATTAACTGGAGAGTCTTACGATAGCCCTCGCTACCAGGATTCCTAGGGCCATAGGAACAAAGGGTTTCCAGGTAACTCCATATAGTCCTAGAATACTTTTTGGAAGCTAGGGTGCTCCCAAACCCGGTCTGTCCCAATAACAGCACCCAAACCACAATCCCAACCGTCAAACAATTTCGAATTCGCGTTAGCTTTGCCATGAGTACATCAAAAAATGGATTTTCATACCGATTTCAAGGCTTTCTGCCGGGACGTATATTCCAAAGATTCACCTAAAATCGACAAATCCTCCAGATAATCCCTACCGGCGTGAAAGATTTTACTTGCCTACATTGACACCAGCAATATAGGAATAGGAATAGGAATTTTCAAGACCGTAAAATAAATAAAACAGCACAAAACCAAATATTTGCTAGTACTTGTCTTAAACTTTTATATAAACGGTAGTCAATGTAAGTTCACATACAACATTATTTTTATGCGCGCAATACCTTCGCAAATCTCTAGAAACCAAGTATTTAAAAGGAGTTGCAAGATCAATAATACTAGTTTTTTATTGATTTAGGGCTAAAGTATTTCTAGCAAATCCCGACAACCTTTAGTAAGAAGATCAGGTTCTAATTTGGAGGTCGAAAAGGATCTCAAACTCCTTAAAGTGGAACGTGTCACAAATAAAACCCATGAAGGTGAATACCGCGTTTCCAATGAAGACTTGGCAGAAAAAGATCTTGAAAAGATTATTGCTGAGTCAAGTTTCTAGGATAAATCTTTTTAAAGCCCCGTCTCTTCTGAACTTCTACGCAGAGAAACACGTCTATTGTCTATTTCAAGCCAAGCTACACACAACTTCAGTGAGGTAATAGAAAGTTAATACAGAAAAACTACTTTTGTTGAATAGAAGCGATCGGGGTAGGTGAGGCTCTCAAAAATTGATCAAGCTGGTAGATCAGGGTGTTGACCTCCATGCCATGCATTAGAGCTCCATTTTCAATGGTATCAAAATTCACGGCAAAGCAACTGCCACAGGCCATTTTTTTTTCATTAAAAAAACGGTTGGCCTCAGGGTATGCATTGAGAATCTCGTTAATTTTGGAATTTTTATTGATTTCCATTATGTTTACTCAAATCCTCTTGCCCCTATAACAATGATATGCTAGCATCTAAATATCTTCAAGACAATCTATTTCGGAGAATTTGATGTCCTTAAAATGTGAAGTTTGTGATAAGAAACCCCAGTTTGGCAATAATGTTAGCCACGCGAATAACAGAACTCGACGACGTTGGAAACCCAATATCAAGAAGTTGCGTGTGGTAATGAAGGGTTCAGTCAAAACCGTAAAAGTCTGTACCCGTTGCATCAAGTCAGGAAAAATAACTAAAGCCATCAGGTAGGATTGAGTTGTTGTTCCCCATCTTGTACCAATTTTTCGCTTAAAGCCTTCAGCCTATTTTGGATTGGCGCGTTTTTGTTGAAGTCCTTGATTCTCTCAAGATAAATCACACCATCGATCTGTAATACCTTCTCTAATATTTGCTTTAGATGCTCTACATCATGAATTTCGATGGACAGATCGAAATATGCTCTCTTATGTGACCCTTGCTGAACATTGGCTCGGGTAATGTTGATTCCGCATTCGACGAAAGCTTGGCTGATGGTAGCCAAGATTCCGGGCTTGTCGGTCGCAACAACGGCAATATGAGCTTGGTAAATCGTTTTTATGCCCGTATCCCATTCAACACCCACCAACCTTTCTGAGTCGTTGATAACATTTCCCATACTTGGGCAGTCAATATGGTGTACCGTGACTCCTCTGCCTCTGGTGATATAACCGATGATCGGCTCTCCTGGAATTGGATGACAACATTTACCAATGCGAATCAATATATTCTCATTAAAACATTGAACCTTAATTGCGTTACGTGAAGACTCTGGAGGCTGGCTTTCCTTGAGCTTGATCAGTGTTTTTTCATGCGACTCTTTTCCCTCCAACTTTTCTTTGGGAACCAATTTTTCTATAACATGATAGGGAGACAACTTTCCAATTCCAATCCCCATCAACAAACTATTGGTAGAATTAAATCCGCAGGCTTGGGCAACATCTTCGAAAGCCTGCCCACTGGTTTCTGCTAGGGGATCAAGACCGTATTCGAGAATTTTTTGATCCAATAGTTGTCTCCCTAATATTAAGCTTCTTTCGCGCTCTTCCGTATTAACAAAATTAGATATCCGACTGCGTGCTTTCGAGGTTTTTACAAAGGTCAGCCAGTCCCGGCTGGGAGAAGCCTTCGCGGAGGTATTGATTTCCACTTTGTCTCCATCACGCAATATATATCGCAATGGAACTAATTTTCCATTTACCTTTACAGACTGGCACCTATACCCCACATCGGTATGAACCTGAAAAGCAAAATCAACGGGTGTGGCATTGTGTGGCAGGGCAATCACATCACCTCCGGGAGTAAACACATAAACCGAATCCGGAAATAAATTGACCTTAAAAGCATTGAGAAATTCTTTAGGATTTTTCAAGTCCTTCTGATTTTCAAGAAGATGCCTAACCCATAACAATTGCTGGCTCATGGAGTTTTCCTCATCACCTTCTTTACCCTTATAACGCCAGTGAGCGGCAATTCCTCCTTCAGAAACCTTGTGCATTTCCTTGGAACGAATCTGCACTTCCACCCTGGCGCCTCGAGGACCAAGCACCGTGGTGTGAAGAGACTGATACATATTTGGCTTAGGCATAGCAATATAATCTTTGAATTTGCCCGGTATGGGTTTCCAAAGCGAATGAACTAGCCCTAAAACGGAATAACAGTCGCGCGAGGATTCGGTTAATACTCGTACACCTATCAAATCATAAACATCTTCAAAACTAATATTCTGATCTATCATCTTTCTATAAATGCTGAAAAATTGTTTTGGGCGCCCTGCAACCGTTCCAGGAATTTCAGCGCCTGCCAGTTCTTTCACTAAACACGAAGTTATTTTTTCAACATAATTGTCCCGATACTCTTTCCCCCTTGCCACCTTCTCCTCAATCTCGCGATACTCATATGGATAAATGTAACGGAACGAGCCATCCTCCAGCTCGTCCTTCATCCATCCAATACCCAGACGGTCAGCAATAGGAGCGTATATTTCCAGAGTCTCTCGTGCAATTCTCCTTTGCCTTTCCTCAGAAAGAAATGCCAGTGTCTGCATATTATGAGCCCGATCAGCGAGCTTGATCAAGACCACACGGATATCCCTTGCCATGGCAAAGATCATTTTTCGGTAGTTTTCTGCCTGGCTTTCTTCGTGGCTGGAGAAATGGATCTTACTGATTTTTGTCACTCCATCCACAAGCTGATAAATTTCTTCACCAAACAATTCTTTTATTTCTTCTGGAGTTGATAGCGTATCCTCAATGGTATCGTGCAACAAGCCAGCGGCTACTGTAGTCGCATCTAGTTTTAGCTTTATCAAGTTATTGGCTACTTCGAGGGGATGGGAAAAGTAAGCCTCACCAGATCTTCGACTTTGACCTCGGTGAGCTTTGGCAGAGTAAATATAGGCGTTCAGTATGATGTCAACATCGGCATCAGGCATGTACTCCAATAAAGCATCTGTCAGACCTTGAACCTTCATAGTGACAAAAGTTCTCTTTAATATTTTCACCGCATCAACACGGCACGTTAGGCTAATGAAAAACTATGAGACCCTTAAGGTTAGGATACTTCCACTAATATTCTCTGTCAACGCCCAATCTCGTTGGAACTCCTTGCTCTGACACGGCTTGCACGTTAGTATTGGACTCATGAAAAACAACCCCACACCCTCTCTAGATGACCCCATACAATTTATAAAAGGAGTCGGACCAAGGAAAGCAATTCTGCTTGAAAAACTGCGCCTCACAAGTATTGAAGATTGCTTATATTTTCTACCTTTTCGGTTTGAAGATCGTACTCAATTTAAAAATATATCCCAGGCTGTTCCGGGTGAACATGTAATCCTTACAGGAGAAGTCTTGAATGCGGGAACGATATTCATGGGACGTTGGAAAAGAGTATTTGAAGTCATCATTCAGGATGAGACGGGGATCATCCGGGCGAAATGGTTCCGGTTTAACGAAACTTATATGAAAGAGAAGTTTAAAACGCAGCAAAAATTTATTCTTTCAGGAAAACCCACCATCAATAAACGGTCCGGACTGGAAATAATCCATCCTGATACAGAGCAAGTATCCGGAGATGGTGTCAATTCGCTGGTAATTGGAAAGATAGTTCCCGTTTACCATGTAACTGATGGCTTGCATCAAAAATCCTTACGAACCATTATTAAAAATGTTTTCGATAAATATCTGCATTTGATCGAAGAGTTTCTACCTGACGACATAATCCGGCGCCATAAGTTGATTCCCCGGGCGGAGGCTCTTTTCCAATCTCACTTTCCACCCGAAGATTCCTCCCTGAGCAAACTGGATACCTTTAAGACCTCAGCGCAGAGACGGCTCGTCTTTGAAGAACTGTTCCTAATCCAACTGGGCTTGGCTTTTAGGAAAAAAAACATAGTCGAAAAAAATGTAGGCACCCCCTTTAAAACGCGAGGAGAACTTATAAAGCGATTTGTAAAACTTCTACCCTTCACCTTAACAGGGGCACAAAAAAGGGTTCTCAGTGAAATCATGGAAGATCTAGAAAAAGAAAAACCGATGAACAGGCTGATCCAGGGAGATGTCGGAAGCGGCAAAACCATTGTCGCCCTTACCGCTATTTTGACAGCGGTGGACAATAAAACACAAACTGCATTTATGGTTCCAACAGAAATTCTCGCAGAACAACATTATTTAAATATCCGTCCATATTGTGAAAAATTAGGCATTGAACTCAGCTTGGTAACAAGTGCCCTAAAAGGAAAAGAACGCCAATCTCATCATGAAAATATCCGTACCGGAAAAACCCAGATTGTGATCGGAACTCACTCGCTGATTCAAAAAAATATCCAGTTTAAAAAACTTGGATTGGCAGTGGTTGACGAACAGCACCGGTTCGGAGTCTTGCAAAGAGATGCCATTGGTAAAAAAGGCGACCATCCACATCTTCTCATCATGACTGCCACCCCCATCCCCAGATCTCTGGCACTCACCCTCTATGGGGATATGAATGTTTCGCTGTTAGATGAATTACCGCCAGGGCGAGAGACAATTAGTACTGAGTTATTTTATGAGAATAAGCGGGGAAAAGCCTATGACGCTTTGGAAAACCAGTTGCAACAAGGGAGACAGGCTTTTGTAGTTTGCCCACTAATTGAGAAGTCTGATGTAATGGATCTTAAAACCACGGTTACGGTTTTCGATTTCATCAAGGATCAGTTTCCAAAATATACCGCCTGCATGATTCATGGAAATCTTAAAAAAGAAGATCGTAAGGATATCATGTCCCGATTCTTAAAAAATGAAATTCATGTTCTGGTATCAACCACAGTCATTGAGGTGGGTATTGATGTCCCCAACGCCACAATAATAATCATAGAACATGCAGAACGATTCGGCCTCGCCCAACTTCACCAGTTACGGGGTCGCGTAGGTCGAGGCATACATTCTTCTCGATGCCTTTTGATGGCTTACCACCCAGTGACCGAAGAAGGACAAGCCCGAATGAAGGCCATGAAGAATTGCAGTGATGGATTCGTCATCGCTGAAGAGGATTTAAAAATTCGTGGTCCCGGAGACTTCATGGGAACTCGGCAATCAGGAATACCTCTTTTAAAAACTGCCAACCTGCTCCGAGATATTAAGATACTTGAGATAGCTCGCAAGGAAGCTTTTCGCCTCATTGATCAAGATCCTGACCTCACAGCACCTGAACACCAGCCTTTAAATAAAGCTCTGCACCGATTCCTGGGTGACTACCTGGAGCTGATGGAGATTATTTAAGGAGACCTGATTTCATCACCTCAGGCTAATAATTCTCCATTATATTTTGTTGAACCTTATCATCTCAGACAATTTTAGTGATCCACACAACATTTAATTGAACTATTTATAATTATCAAATCACCTAAACTTTACCTAAGTAATAGGATCAAACCAATCTAGGCTCACGTATTAGCCCACGTGAGCATTAAAAATACTGTTTAAAACTACCCAGCAAGCCATTTCTCACCTTTAATAGCTTTACAAGGAATGTAATATAGTCCCTACACACTAAGAAGAAATTAAAAAATGTATTGACTGAAGGTTAGCTATTCCACAACGAGGGTCTGCAGGTTAGGGAAGGCTTTAGATTCTTTCAGTTTTGTTTTACCTTCTTCTGTCAATCCACTACCAAAAATCTCAAGTAATTCCAGTCCTGCCAGAGAATTACTTTCGGCAAGGGCTTTAGCACCTTCATCGCCAACATTATTCTGTGCCAAATCCAGATTTTTTAAATTAACCAGAACGGTAGACCTAGCAATCGCTTTCGCCCCCTCAGCCCCCACATTATTTTTCCAGAAGTTAATGAAATTGAGATAGGAAAAATTAACCGAACCCGCAATTGCTATAGCCCCGACATCGCCAATCTCATTTCTTTCAAGATGCAATTCCTTAAGATTTGTAACAATTGTGGAGCCAGCTAACGCTTGGACCCCTTTGTCGGTGATTTCGTTCCTTTCAAGGTTCAATACTTCAAGGTCGATCAAATCTGGACACTTAGCCAAGTACTCCAGACCCTCATCACCAATATATTTTAATCGTATGTCTAGAACCGTTCCATTTTTAGTCAAAAACTTCTTCACCAGCATATCTATAGGGTCATCATTGAAGGGTCTATTCATTCTATTATCCTTTTTTCTTTTTGGATTTTTGTTTTGCGTCTTTTTGTTTTTCCATAACATCCACTCGATCCCGTAACGATTTATTTTCTGTCATTAAATCATCGAGATCAGACCGGATGGACATCATCTCCTTCGGTTTCTTCGCTGATTCGAACAAGCGAACAATCGTTTCCTCGGCCCTGCGTTTTAATCGGCCATCGGTTTCGCCGTCTGCAACCTTCCTTAGCGTAGGAACAACCGAAAGATCCTCCAACTCACCCATGGCATAAATGGCTGCCAGTTTACCGCGAAATGTGGCAGAAGGTGTCCCTCTCGTTTCTCTTGCAAACCGTTTGAAAGCATCAATGGCTTCAGGCTTAAGATATTCAAACCGACCAGCAAGTTTAGCTAACCCTTGAACTGCAGAAAACCGACTGCTACGGGGCGCCCCATAATCCGCCCCCTGAAGTAGCACTTCCCACGCGCCCTCTTCCTCCAAATTGGCCAAGGCCCTAAAAATTGCTGACCGTCCAATATCGTTATGGGAAGGCCTGTCCAAAAACCGTTCCAAAAATGAACGGCAGTTTTTCGCTTTGATTCGGCCTATGGAGGACAGCGCCTCTGCTTCGACCCTGTAGGAAGGATCGCCCTCTGCAATTTGTTTTAGGACGCGAGCAACTTTTTCATCACCTACAAACTCTCCCAGCGCCTGAACGATACCTCGACGCATTTTCGCATCACGGCAGTTCACCGCTTTGAGCAACCCATCTCGGGCAGACTCTCCACCAATTTTAGCAAGGGCTTTAGCGATACGATGCACCACTCCCCAATGCGTTTCTTTTTTAAGGCACTGGCTGAGCAACTTGATATTGGCTGACTTAGTAGCAAGGCTTTGAGCCGCCTCGATTCTTCCTATAGGATCCTTGTCTCGCTTCAATTGCTCATGAAGAAGTGAGCACGAGATATCCAACTTAATTTTTTTAACCGGGCATTCGTAGTCTGGATCCAACCTGAAATAGAGAGGTTTGGATTTAAGATGAAAACAGAACTTCTCCTCTTTGTTTTTAATTTCCACAGGAAACTTTTCACTACCTCGGGCGTAATAAAACTCAATGTGCAAGGGAAGTTTGAATAATAAACTCTCGTCTTTTTTCTCGCCCTTCTGCGTTTGCTTAAGGGTCACCTCTGCTATGTTTGAAACCGAACCCCATTGATAGCCAATCTCTATAATGGGATAGCCACCACGATAAATCCATTGGTCCATCCATTCATCGAAATTTTTTCCACTTACCTCTTCCAAACAACGAACCAGGTCCACAGTCTCGACTAAGCCAAACTCATGGCGTTTAAGAAACAGGGCCAGTGCTTTACGAAAAAGATTTTCCCCGACGATGGACTTCAAATAATGCAGCCGCACCGCCCCACCTGGATAAAGATGGGCATCGAATAAATCTATAGGTTCCTTATAAATATGCGTCACGATGGGACGGCGATAGCGAACATCTTCGGAGAAATAAGTTTCAGCATCTTCCAATAACTGAAAACGAAATTCGTCTTCGCCTTTCGACTCACGGGTATAAAGAGCATCAAAGTAAGTCGCGAACGATTCATGCAACCAAGCGTGCGACCAAGTCCTTGCAGTAACGACATCTCCAAACCACATATGCGCGGCTTCGTGGGCGACCAGTCCATTAGAGTCAAGATCCAGTTTGGCCCGGTCATCGTGGAGAGTCAGATCTGTCTGGGTGGTCACGGTAAAATTTTCCATCCCCCCAAACACAAATTCTGGAACCGCAATTTGGGTATAATGTTTATAAGGGTATGGATAACCCGTATAATCAGAAAAAAATCTAATAATTTTTCCGGTATCCTTAAAAGCATTAAAACCTTCTCGGTCTCTACCCTTTTGGACATACCACTTTATATCAACACCCCCAACGCGGGTCTCATGCACGGAAAAATCTCCAGCAACAATAGATAAAAGATAAGTTGAATACGGAATTTCAAGTTTATAGTGGTAAAAAGATTCATTTTTGTTTTCACTCTTTTTAATACGGTGACCGTTGGACAATCCAAACATACCTTTAGGAAGATGGAGTTTAACCTCTGTAGTCTGCTTGAAGTTTGGCTGGTCAAAGCAAGGAAAATAATATTTAGAATCTTCATCCTGTCCCTGGGTCCAAACCGTTTTAAACCTATCAGGATAAGCCTCGTCTGGTTTTGTGAAATAAATTCCTGCCTGGGGCCGGGTGACAGAATGAAATATCTTCAGCTGTGCAGTCCCCCCATATTTAAGTACTTTTTCCAAGGAAATGATTACCCGCTCACCCGTATTTTCAAATTCCAACGAACGGCGGCCCAGCATAACCTTTTCTATTTCCAGATTTACCGCATCAAAAATAATTTCCTGAACATCATATCCATTGACCTTTAAGTCATAGGTAGTGCTCCCCCAGACCCGTTCTTCGTCCCAGTCAAAACTAAGTTCCAACAAAAGGTGTTTGGGAAGAATAGGCGTGTCCGGAGCAAAATGTGGGTTTGCTCCTTTTTGAGCAAAAGCTTTACGATCCAGAATCCCCCAATGCTCGGACTCTCCATTATGAAAATGGCATTTACAATATCGAATTGAATTCATCCAGTAGACTTTATAAAAGGTTTAATATTTTTAAAAACGACAGATCATTTTATAAGGCTTCCTAACAATGTCAACCCACCTTCTATCAAGGGAAGGGATACAACAAGAACCTTTCAAGTCGCCTATGCTCTTGGCCGCCAAAAATAGTTATTGTTAGCTAGCCCCACGCCTAGTTATTTTATGCAACAATATGTAAAAATAACATTCTTCATTCAGGTTTATGGAAAGCTCTGCCCAAAATTTTGATGCCAAAGTGGTTTCTCGCGTTTCTAATCTGAAAATGACCGCCATGAAACTGGTGGAAGGACTTATGACTGGACAACACCGTAGCCGTCATAAAGGATCTTCGGTTGAATTTGCGGAATATAAAGATTATTCCCCGGGGGACGAAATTCGCCATATCGACTGGAAAGTAGTGGGTAAAACTGACAAATATCATGTCAAACAATTTGAACAATCCACCAATCTAAAATGCACGATTTTGTTGGATGCAAGCGGATCAATGGGATATCAGTCACCCACTAACGAACATGTTTCTAAAATGAAATATGCCAGCAACTTGGTAGCAACACTCTCCTATTTACTTTTGAAACAGTTTGATGCTGTGGGCCTAACCCTGTTTAACGATAAAATCATTAAACATATTCCCCCTCGCTCAAAAGCTTCCCATTTTCAACATATATTATATGGTCTAGCCCAAATTTTTCCCCAGGGAACAACCCAAATTGCAGATGTTTTGAGTGGCCTTGCTGAAAGACTACCGGGAAGAAGCATGCTCATTCTAGTCTCAGATTTATTAACCCAGAATCAGGAACTGCAGAAAAGTTTGGGACTCCTTTGCTCAAGAGGAATTGAAGTGATTTTATTCCATGTCTTGCATCCAGATGAAATTCATCTGCCCTTTGAAGGCGATATAATTTTTGAGTCATTGGAAGGTGAGTCCAAGGTGGGACTTGATCCACAATACATTCGAGATGAATACCAAAAGACAATTCAGGAACATATCAATTCCCTCAAAATAAATTGCAACGGAATGGGTGTGGACTATATTTTCCTAGACACATCAGAATCTCTTGATCAAGCCTTAAATTATTATTTGCTCAAGCGTAAAAGTCTCACTAAATCATGAGTCTAAATTATTCCTCCCCCTTATTTTTGTTTGGCCTGTTAGGTATGGTCGTTCCTGTCTTAATTCATCTTTTAACCCAAAGAAAACAAAAAAAAATCAGATTTTCAGCAGTTTATCTGCTCGCACAGTTGCAAATACGTTCGTCCCGAAAATCTCAACCCAATAGATTGTTTTTGCTTTTGGCCCGGTGCCTTGCCATCGCATTATTCAGCCTTGCTCTGGCAGATCCATTTTTTTCTTTTAGACAATCGGAGGCATTTCTTGCAACTTCTCCTGCTTCAATAGTGTTTATTTTGGATGATTCCTACAGCATGGGTGTGCAGGCTGACAAGAAAACGCTTTTTGAACACATACAGAAATATATTTCTGAAGAGATTAAACAGGCCCCAGATAACAGTGAGTTCAGCTTGATTCTCGCATCAACTCCCGCACGCATTGAACAAGACTGGACATTTGATAAAACTATTTTTAATGAGAAAATTAAAGCACTACCCGTCTCTTTCCGCACTACCGCTATTGGAGATGCGATCGAACGGTCCATCCAACTTCTGAAATCGGCCAACCAGGAAAAAATGAAGATTTTGTTATTGACCGACCTCGACAAAAATGGCTGGAAGGAAGAAACTTTTTTAAATATTTCGCATTTAGCACCCTATCCGATAAAAGTGGTGAACTTTTCTAGCTTACAATCTAAAAAAAATGTCGTAATGGTCAAAACCACTGAGGCATCGCAGGAATTTCTCACCAGAAGTCGTTTACTAAAGGTAAAAGCAGAGATCAAAAATGTTTCTAATACTTTAAGCAGGGGATCCACCTCTCTTGTCCTTGAAGGAAAGATTGTGAAAGAAGAGTTCATTGAAATTCCTCCAGGCCAAACACTTGCCCAGGAATTTTCTTATCCACTAAGGAGAAGTCAACTCCTTAATGGAAAAGTACAAGTTTCGGAGGACGGGCTCAAGATAGACAACTATCGACATTTTTCTTTTCATCCCAATCAGAACATTAAAGTTCTTGTGGTAGATGGAGATCCTGAAACTATTTCGCATAAAAGTGAATCCTTTTATCTTGAGCGCGCTCTCAATCCATTTTCAGTATCCCTATCACATATCGAGCCCACCATTTCCACACTCGCTGAACTTCCATTACGAAACCTCGCTGATTTCTCAGTTGTCATTTTGGCTAATATACGTACTCTTTCTCCAGGTTATGAACTGGAACTGGAAAAATTTGTTTTAAATGGAGGTGCCTTATTGTTTGGAATGGGGGACCAGGTAAACCCTAAATATTTTAACGAACAATTAGGAAACCTTTTGCCAGTAAAACTAGACTCTCATTTTCAGAGCAAAGAAGGGACCCTACATCTTTTGCTTAAAAACAATACCCACCCTGTAATGAAAGTTTTCTCTCCCAAAGAGATCAAAGAAATGCAAGAGATCAAGTTTTTTTCCATGTATACCATCCAAGCGAGACAAGACAGAGAATTTACCGTGGGTACCTGGTTTTCAAACCAGAATCCTGCAGTGATCGAGTCCAATGTAGGAAAAGGTCTTGTTGTAATGTTTTTGAGTTCCTTGGATAGAGATTGGAATGATTTTCCTATTCAACCCACTTTTTTGCCCTGGGTTCAGCGTTGGACACAATATTCAGCCCGGGGATTGGATAATACTTTTCAGCATAGTTTATTGATAGGGGAACCTTTTCACCCAAACACCTCCAGCCCCAATAATAGATGGATCGTTTGTTCACCTGATGGGGCTTTACACATTTTGGCAAACGACGTCTTTACGAATACCTTTTCCCCCGGAGTCTACCAACTTTATTCTTTAACTTTTCAGGATTCCAAGTCATTGATGCAGAATAAGCTGGAAAAACTTCCTATAGGAGCAAAACCAGCAGGAGTCTTCACCGTAAACATTGACACTCAGGAATCAGAGCCTGGCAAGGTATCCCAAAAAGAAATTGAGAAATTCCTTAAAGGCATGAAAATAGCATTCCAAGAACCTCAATTACAAACCACCAAGTCTCATGATTCCGAGGGAATACCTCTGGCCACGCCCTTTTTTTTAATGGTTGCAGGAATGTTACTGATTGAGGGATGGATGGTTAGAAAGGAATAAACCCGATTATTCTTCCTTCCTTCTTTCCAAGAATTTTTTATTCGATAAGTTAACTTGATTGCTTATTTCATCACCAAGCACGTTAAGTGGTATGAAAGGTACAGCTTTGTTTTCAGAACTTTCTACAAAGACAGATTTAGGTCTTGTCTTAATCCATCTAGCACCTCGAGCCTCATCGCGATAGAGTCCTGATAAAATAACCGCAATACAATGCTTCCCAACCACCTTACCTGCACTCTCAAATAGAAAATTTGCCCAAGTATCAAATAAAATTTATTTTGGGTCTAGGTTCAACCCAAGTGATACAGGGGGAAAATTGATCACCACATGGTGACCACTATGGGCTAGATAGATATATCCAACTTCCGGTTGCAGATTTTGGATACGAGATGACAAGGGAAACCGGTTTCCTGCCTGATTTGCTTGACAAGAGGTTCCATCATCCATTCAG
>LWDU01041662.1_pt1 | contig 29275 bp, 25 predicted proteins | sample 727161 | NCBI WGS metagenome assembly LWDU01 (sample SAMN04566230, study PRJNA314399) | hydrothermal vent metagenome | isolation source: deep sea hydrothermal plume seawater | place: Mexico: Gulf of California, Guaymas Basin | collected 2004-07-11
CGGTTTTTCTCCTACATCTGGAATCTATCCCAGAGAGTTCAAACCCGCCGATCTCTCTCTTGTTTCTGGCCCGAAATGTGTCCCATTGTTGTTGACGGCCAACAGGGGGTCAAAGTTTAGCTTGAGTTGTGCCGCCGGTTCAGGATCTGGTTGTAGTTGCTCCAGTAAGTCGTTGCAGAGTTCTCGGGCGTGTTCGGGGTCGCCTCCTGAGCAGAGCAGGATCATGTTGGCGTAGATTGAGTAGTCCCAGTATTTTGGCTGTTTGCAGTTCTGGATTCCGTGCGAGGCGGGGCCCGATGCCTTGTCGCCGCCGCACTGGCGCATGTCTTTCATTCCAACAGGCCAGCTCGAGGTATCTTCGTCGAGATCGGCGGTTTCGCAGCATCGTTCGTCTGCTTGAGCGATTCCCAGTTCAACCGCGTCGGAGTGTGACTTGAAGAACCTGACCTCGTAGTCTTTGCGATCATATATATCTAACGCCCAGAATCCGTAGTAAGCGCTTTCTGCACCGATCAGGCCTTCGACGTCGTAGGTTTTCGATTTCTTGAACCCGAACGCCGTTAAGTCGTCGATGTTCAGTGTCACACCGGGATCGGAGATGCGTTCGATAGCGGCCACTTCATCGCCGTCGCTGCCGCACGAGCTCAGGACGACGGCGACCAGTATCGTGGTCAGGATGATCAGGATCAGTCGAAATTGCGAACGGTGTTTGAGCATCGGTAACCTCCCGGTTACCGGGATTATCCTCCAATTGACGGAATCCGACCAGCCAGGGCGTTGGCACCAAAGCCTGCACCGCGACTGCAGCTGTGTCGGTTCACCTAATTTAGAACTTTATAAGCTGTGCTTACAGTGTTCGCGTCGAGAACTATATCGGCACCGGGCTGGCTTGCCAGTTTTTCTATGATTTGCATGAGTTCTTCGGACATTGGTACGTAGTAGGTGGCCCAGTAGTCGAAGTATTCCTGCCAGTCTTCGATCGATTGGAAGTGGATCAGGAAACGGTACTCGATTGACCGTTGACGCTCGAAAAGGCCCTGGGTGGCAACTTGATCAAGCGATCGTTCAGCCTTAGCGATCGTTTCGTTGAAATCCTGGCTGTATTCGAGTTGCCCGACTCGGGTTGTGCCGGAGCTGGCGCGTCTGTCGATCAGCACTCCGCCTGCCCGGAGCGAGCGGTGCATCTTGCGTAGAGCGTCGACGACGCCCTCGGTGTCCAGTCATCATATGGACCAGGCTAGAACTCCTACATCGTAGGACTGCTGTTCCAACTCGACGCCCGTCATGTCGGCTATGCGGAACTCAACGTTGCTGCTTAGATCGGATGGCCACTGTTCACGTGCCTCAGCGATTACTTCTTCGTCGGGATCGAACGCAAGGACTGAGCGCGCAACGTCGGCGTAGAGTTTGATCATTCGGCCATCGCCACAGCCTACTTCGAAGACACTCTTGCCTTTGAAATCTGCAAGATTGTGGAGAGCTTGTTTTTCCAGTTCCAGCGGATCGTGGATGCCGATCAAATTTGTTCTCCTTGGGTGTGTGCAAGCAAATTTCGTGGCTTCCCGTGTTTTCGGGATTATCGGGCCTCGCCCGTGATTCGACCAGTTTCACCTGTGAACAGACGACTGTGGTGATTAGTACAGCTGCGCTTTGGATTTGAACTCGCTGTGCTAGGGTTCGCACTATCCCGGCATGGACATGTTTGAGGTAAAGGGATCACGAAAAAGTATTTACTGGCACTTATTGTGGCAACTCTGTCTATTGGAATAATTTCAGCTACGGCTTCCGCACGGGCACCGATTTCAATCGACGTGAACCCCGGCGCAGGGAAACCCGTGTTCAACGAGAACCAAGACTCTGACGGGATCACACCGCCGGAAGTCACGATAGATACCCCGGCTGGTCTTAAATGCGTCGCGGCAATCATCTGCGGCGACGCGAGCTGATTATGGCTAATGTCGAAATTCGCCTACTTCAGGTTCGCTACCAGTTCGTCGCAGCGGGTGCGGTCGAACTCGCAGAGGAGGATTGCGTTGCCTGCCACGAGGAAGTCGGCGTAACCGGTGAACGACCCTCCGCTGAAGTCGAGAAGATTGCCGCCTTTGGAACGCTTTACGGCTCCTTCGATAGATCCTTCGGCTGCTGACACGCCGAACTCGAGTGCGTCTTCGTGTGACGAATAAAAGCGTATTTCGATGTCTTTCTGATTAAAGAAGCCGTACCAAATCTCGTTTGATTCAGGAACCGTGGCGGTGTCATATTCTTTGGATTTTTTCCACCCGGCTGCGGTGAATGATTCCGTGGTGAATGTTTCGTTTGGATGCATCACCATAGGTGCGCCATCGACTGAACCTACCTCATCTCCTGAGGACTCAGCTCCTCCACATGCTGCAAGAGCAACGACGAGTAGCAGGATCCAAATCGCTAAGTGAGCGAGCTTTTTCGAGTGCATTGAAGCTCCGAGCAATAGGTTTGTTTCGGATATCATACGGGGTTTTAGTTTTATGCGCGAGAAGGAAGTTTGGCCGTAACAGACGGGGGCACTAGCGGCATGCTCACAAACCCTTCACAGGTATTTGAACCGCCCTCATGACATGTGATCTAGACTCCAATCAAGGGACAAGCCAACCTGATTCGCGAGGGCAGAAAACATGATTTACAGATCCGGATGGGTTATACATATCGGCTTATAAGGCCGCAGCAGCGCATAGCTGTTTTAGCGGCATCCAGGGATCACCGAGCTGGTATCAAACTTGCCACACAAGCCGTAAATCGCAGCCACATGAGCTAACAGCGACGGCTACACAAAGTGATAACCAAAACAGATAACTGGCTCGTCTGACCCGAAGAAGAGAATTAGAAAGAGCGACACCGTTCAGGTTGTCGCTCTTTTGCTTTGGTGTGCAAAGGAAGCGGCTCAACTCCGGCCTTTTTGCCGCTAAAGAAAACGTGCCAATGGCGCCGCCTTAGTGGCCGCCGTCACCGCTGCCGAGGCCGGAGACAGTCACCCTGTATGAAGGATCTTCGGATGGGTCACCATCGATGATCACGTTTGCCTTGCCAAGAATCCGCTGGCAGTTCTCGCTCAGGTGCAGCAGGTGTAATCTTCGATCCGCCGATTCGTAACGTCGTGCAAGATCGACAATCGCCTCGATTCCAGAGTGATCCCAAACACGGGAGTGCTGGAAGTCGATAACGACCTCTACGGGATCGTGTGGCGGGTGGAACAGGTCTCGGAACGCAGTGATAGATGCGAAGAACAGCTGGCCGTGAAGCATGTAGATCTTGCGATCGGGTCCACTTCCGGGGGCCTCTTCAACGTAGATCGATCGTGCCGTGTTCCATGCAAACACCAGCGCCGAGACGATGACTCCAACGATCACCGCGATTGCGAGGTCGGTGGCTACGGTTACGGCCGATACGAGAATCATTACAAACGCGTCGGCTACCGGCACTTTGCGAATAATTCGGAGACTCGACCACGAGAAGGTGCCGACCACCACAACGAACATCACGCCAACAAGTGCGGCTATCGGAATTCGTTCAATGAGCGATGAAGCGAAGAGAATATAGGCGAGCAGGAGTAGTGCTGCCAGAGCGCCAGAGAGTCGCCAGCGAGCGCCTGACTTCATGTTGATCATGCTCTGGCCGATCATGGCGCAACCGCCCATGCCGCCGAAGAAGCCGGTGAGGATATTTGCCGCGCCCTGCGACAGACATTCTCGGTTGTTCTGACCCTTGGTTTCTGTGATGCCGTCGATCAGCGAGACGGTCAATAGAGATTCGATCAGGCCAATGGCAGCTAGGATGAAGGCGTGCGGCAGGATGATCATCAACGTTTCCATGTTGAGTGGAACGTCGGGGACACCGAATGAAGGTAGTCCGCCGGAGATGCTGGAAAGGTCACCGACCGAAGTTGTGTTGACACCACCGAAGATAACAATGGCCGAAACGACAAGAATTCCGGCAAGGGCCGATGGGAATTTCGTTGTGAATTTCGGGATCAGGTAGATCACGGCCATGGTCACGGCAATTAGGCCGAGCATGATCGCCAGTTCTCCGCCGGGCAGCCATGACTCGGTACCGTCGGGACCTTCGAACTTGAAGCTTTCGAGCTGCGCAAGGAAGATGACGATTGCGAGTCCGTTCACGAATCCGAGCATCACCGGATAGGGGACCATGCGGATGAGCCGGCCCTGCTTGAGCGCGCCAACTGCCATCTGGATGATTCCCATGAGAATCACGGTTAGGAAGAGATATTCAACGCCGTGCTCTTTTACGAGTACGACCATGACAACGGCAAGGGCTCCGGTTGCGCCTGAGATCATTCCGGGGCGCCCGCCAGTTACGGATGTGACGAGGCCGACGATGAATGCAGCGTAGAGTCCGACGAGTGGTCCGACTCCGGCGACGAATGCGAAGGCGACCGCTTCGGGAACGAGAGCCAGCGATACGGTGAGGCCGGCTAGGACCTCAACTCGGATTCGCGCTGGTACGGAAAGCTCTTGCATGGTGGAGTCGCTGCTGTGAAATAAATTACAAACAACCTTCTTTTGTACACTTCGCCCCGCCTCAAAGGTTAACTAATGGTTACGGGTACCCACGGTTTCCGTGCTGGTTATCACCAAAAAACAGCAGTTTAGGTGGTTAAGTGGGGTGGCGTGCGGAGGTGTGCCGGTGGCATGAGCAGCGCGGTCTTCGGAAATTCGGCCCGTTAAGTTGGAGTGGGTCTTGACTGCATCAACTTCGGTGCGCGTGCGCTACCGCGGGGTTCGGGTTTGCTGGCGTCATCGAGATGCGATCAATCGATATCGCCAACTTACACACTGCTCTCTCTCTTTCGAGCATACAACACGTGTCTATCTTGAAATCAATCGCGGTACCGGGGGTACTTTCAGTGCTGGAGGTTTCACATGGACAGAGTTGTTGTTATTGGTCCCCGAGGTGCTGGAAAATCGAAGCTCAGTCGCCGGCTTGCCGAGATAACAGGGCTGCCTCATATCGAGTTGGACAAACTGCGCTTTAAGGACGATGGCCATCCGATTCCGATTAAGAATTGGACGGAAATTACTGAGAAGCTGATCGCTGGGGAGAAGTGGATCCTTGAAGGTCCGTACATGGCTTCTCTTGATCTTCGTTTATCTCGTGCCGACACTGTGATCGTTGTGCAACCTCGACGAATCCGTTGCTTTTACCAGTGGATAAAGCGAGAGATTCGCAGTAAAGATCAGTGGTTGCGATGGCGGTGGGTAAAACCGTTGCAGATTGTTTGGAGTTGGGGGAACGTGATGATGCCCCGCATTTGGGCGAAGATTGAGGTCAATTCAAGCGTCTACGACTATCGGGTACATCACCTGCTGAATCTCGATCAGATTGCCGGATATTTGCGATCGGTGGAGAAGTAGTACGCCGATTGATGGCGTGAGCGAGTTCGGCGTTGTTCGCTATGCCGTGTTCGCGTCGCCGGGTGCGTCAGCAGAAGTCTCGTTCGCGCTCACGATCGTCGCCCCGCTATTGGATACGTTCTCGATTGCCAGGGCGGTTCCGGCGAAGACGTTTTCTGAGCCAACTGATTCGAGGATTCCGAACTTGCGGAGGCTGTTGAACACGGTTGGCTGGATCGCCGAGAGCATTACTCGTGAGCCCAGTTTCTGGCGGGCTTTTACGATCGAGTCGAGGGTCATCAGGCCGGTTGTGTCGATGTACTTCACATCTTTCATTCGCAGTATTAGCGGGCGGGTGTCGTGCTCGAGCAGGCGCCGCTCGAATTCGAAAGCCGAGTGGAAAGATATGAGGCCCTGAGCGTTGAAGAAGATGATGTCTTTTCGCTGCTGCATGGTTTTGCTTAGTTCGGCTGAAACCTGGCGGATCTGACCATTTTCGTCGGGTTCGAGTTCGCTTGCGCTTTCGAGTGACGTGAGTTGCTTGAGGAGCAGGATTAGCGAGATGAACACACCGGCTGCGATGGCGTAGGTGAGGTCGACGGTTACTGTGATAATCAGCGTTGAGAAGAGGACTATGTGGTCCTGTCGCGGGGCGGTTTTTGCCATCTTGACCAGTTCAGGAAAGCTGATAATTCGCCACGCCACAACGATGAGTATCGCTGCGAGAACGGTCATTGGAATGTGACCGACCATGCTGCCGAGGGCGATGGTTGCGGTGAGAACGAACACGGCGTGGGTGATACCGGAAAGTCGTGAAGTGGCGCCGTTCTGGATGCCTGCACCGGTTCGGGCGATGGCTGCGGTTGCGGGGATGCCACCGAAGATCGGGGCGATGATGTTTGCAACGCCCTGACCGAAGAGTTCTTTTGTTGCTTTGTGGCGTCTTGAGGTGCCGGCGAGGTTGTCGGCCATGACTGCTGTAAGAAGCGTTTCGACTCCCATCAGGATGGCGACTGCGATGGATGAAGGAATTAATTTGATGAGTAGATCGAGGTCGAGCCAGTCGAAGGTAGGTTTTGGAAATGATCCGGGCAGGTCGCCGTAGCGGGTTGCGACCGTTGGGGTGTCGATGTCGATGTAGAAGACCATTAGCGAGACGGCGATCAGCGCTAGAAACGTTGGTGGGATCGCTTTTAGTTTCGGTAGGAAGTCCTGAACGAACGGCCATGCGAGCATGAGGACCACTGCGAAAATTCCGATGAGCGGGGTGGCCCAGCTGACTGTGTTGAGGTGCTGGATGAGGTCCCACATTCTTTCGTGGAAATGTTCGCGTGTCGGGTCGGTTCCGGTGACGTTAAGGAAGCTGGCGATTTGTCCAAAGGCTATGGAAAGTCCGATTCCGGCTGTGAATCCGATGATCACGAGGCCCGGCATGTACTTCATTAGTCTGCCGAGTTTGAATGCGGTCATGACGAAGAGCAGGATGCCTGCCATTGCGCCGACGATGGGGAGCGCTTCTACGCCAAATTTAATTACCACGACGGTAAGAAGGGGCACTAGTGCCGCGGTGGGTCCGGTGATTGTGTAGCGGGATCCGCCGAACAGGGATGCGAATCCGCCTGCGAAGGCCGATGTGTAGAGGCCTGCAATTGGGGGAGCACCGACGGCAATGGCAAGTGCGATTGCGAGTGGTAGGGCGACGATTCCAACGACGATTCCAGAGATGACGTTGGTTCGGATTTCAGCGAAGGGCATGAAGGCTATTGGTTTTCTCGGCTTTAGCGCCGAGAGTCCCTGAGCCGGTGGATTGTTCATTCAGGTATCGAGATACTTTTTCTTAAGAACCGACATGGCTCCATTGCACAAGAAATCCGCTCGATATTCGTATGTTATTCGGCGATTTCGATCAGTGCCGCACAAATTCGAGCCCAAAACAGTGAGTGATTGTGGGCGCGTGAGGGGCGGAGCGCAACTTAGGGTTTAAGCGGGAGTTCGCCAATTTGCCGACTCCGCTGTGTTGTGCTTAGGAATTCCAGTGTAGGTACAACGCGCCACTGGGACTAAATAAACCTCGACCTCTCCTTGGCTCCTGCCGAGTGGTCGATGTAGACGCTTATGGTTTCGGTGAAGAAGTCGAAGCCTTCGGTGCCTTGTTCTCGTTGGCCTATTCCTGATGCACCGAGCCCGCCGAAGGGTAGGTGCACTTCACCGCCTAGGGTTGGGGCGTTTACGTGGACCATTCCGGTGTGGGCGGTGTTGATGTATTCGTGGGCTTGCACGAGATCTCGGGTGTATACCGATGACGATAAGCCGAAGTAGACATCGTTTGAAATCTCGACAGCTTCTTGCAAGTTGGAAGCTTTGAAAACGCTCAGCACTGGGCCGAAGATTTCTTCGCGGGCTATGCGCATGTTGGTCTTAACGTCTTCGAAAATAGTCGGTTCGACGTAGTAGCCGTCGGCGAACTCACCGTCCCGGAGATGGTGACCGCCAAACGTGAGTTTCGCTCCCTCTTCGGTGCCAACCCCGATGTACTCCAGCACCGTGTCGAGCTGGTTTTGCGAGGAAAGCGGCGCAACGTCCTTCGTCTCGTCCATCCCGTCGCCGATCGTCAGCGCAGCAGTCTGCTCCAGTAATATCGACATGAACTCGTCGTAAATCCCGTCCTCAACGATCGCACGAGAAGTCGCGGTGCAGCGCTGGCCCGTCGATCCAAACGCTCCCTGTACAACGCCGGGAACGGCCTTGTCGAGATCGGCGTCGTTCAAGATAATCGCCGCGTTCTTGCCACCCATTTCGCACTGAACCTTCTTCAGTAATTCAGAGGCCCGAGCGGTGATCGCAGTGCCGATTTCAGTTGAGCCCGTAAACGAAATGCCGCCAACACGAGGATCTTCAACCAGTGTGTTTCCGACCGATCCACCCGGACCCGTAATGAAGTTCAAAACCCCCGGCGGGAGGCCAGCCTCTTCAAAAATTTCTACCAATTTCACAGCCGACAAAGGCGTAGCGGAAGCAGGTTTGTAAACCACCGTGTTTCCGGCGATCAGACAGGGCGCAAGTTTCCACGTTGGAATGGCAAGCGGGAAGTTCCACGGCGTGATTAAGGCGACCACACCGATGGGTCTTTTCACGGTGTAGGCAACGGTGTCGGGAAGTTCGGAAGGAGTGGTGTAGCCGAAGAGTCGTCGACCCTCACCGGCGGCGTACTCGATGATGTTCATCGCCCGTTTCACCTCGCCCATCGAATCGGCGATCGGCTTGCCTTCTTCTATTGTTATCGTCTCGGACATCTCTCTCGCACGACGCCCCATAATGTCGAGCGCTTTGTACAGAATCGCTCCGCGTTGGGGAGCCGGTGTGTTCGCCCACCCCTTGGCCGCAGCGTGGGCTGCTGCGATCGCGTTCTCGGCGTCCTGAGGCAAACTCGACTGGAACTGGCCGATAACTTGCGATGTGTGGGCAGGATTCGACACCGGGTAAATCTGGCCAGAAACAGAGTCCTGCCATTTGCCATCGATGTAGTTTTGGTGAGTGCGTGAAGATGAGTTTTCGGTCATTATTCGGGTCTCTGGTGGGTCTTATTGATGGATGCCAGTTCCAGCCTCGATGGATATTTAGAAATATCTCGCCCCGATAGTACTCGGATAAGGTAGATTCGGGCTGGCGTGGAAAGCATTTCGCAGATATTCTGAGCGACCGCGAGCAAATCAAAATGTTCGCTAAGGAATTGCGCGCCTGAACCGAAAATTTTATCCGCGTATTAACTGGAGTAAATGAGCGTATGTCACCCGCCGGTAGTTCAACCGTCACAATCCACACATCGTCAACAGATCAGATCTCGACTGACAAAACAGTCCAGCTTCCTGACTATGACAAGCAGCGTTTGGAAGAGCTCGGCTTCCTGACGAATATGACCTTTGTGTTGATGTGCAACTATCACCAAACAGGTCACTTTGGCGGTGGCACGGCTTATACGCCCTATGTTATTTCTTCTCACCTCGCTGGACCTGAAAACGGTGGAATGACGTTCGACTACCGCCGACCCAAGCACCCGTTTGCTGACAAGTTCATGCTGGCTGGTGGGCACAACGCCCCTGTTACCTACGCCATGTGGATGCTCATGGGCGAGGCGCTCGACCGCAAGCACAAGGCGACCGGCGATGACAAGTACAAGGCCGACCCTAAGGTTTCGATGCTTGCAATTGACGCTCTTGGTTTCCGTCGTGGAGCCGGCGCGCTCAAAAATATTCTTGAAGAGAACGGTCTTGCCGATCACCCTATTTTTGCGCAGGCAAAGATCCGTGGGATTCGTGCGCTTTCGGGTCACTCGGAATCGACCGACCTGACGAACGATGTGAACGGTGGACCTTCCGGAGTTGGTATTGCTACCGCTGCTGGTAAGGCTGCGTTCTGGGACATGATGGGCGCCGATTCTTCCCTGAAAATTATCGGTCTTGAAGGAGAGTTCGCTCTCACTTCGGGTCACTCGCAGGAGTTCAAGACTCAGGCAGTGGCGAACCGAGTTGGCAAGCGCCTTCGTGTGCTGATGTCTTACAACAACGCCGGTATCGACGACGAGCTTATTGGCAGTGTTGTCAAGGAAGATACCTACGACATTCCAAACCAGTGGTCTGCGTACGGCTGGAACGTAATGCGTGTCGACAATGCGACTGACTACGATCAGGTAGTAGCTGCTTTAAAGACGATGGAAGACTGGGACGAGGCGGACCGTCGACCGATGATCGTCATAGGAAATACGGTCAAGGGCTACTGGCCCGGTGCTCCGGATGGTGAAGACCTTCCTGGCGGCGTCAAGCAGATCAAAAATCACGCCAGCCATGCCTACGGGATGCCGATGAACGGCGAGTACTTCCAGGCTCTGGCGGCAACATTTGAAGAGAAATTCGGCGTTACTTTCGAAGGCATTCACGATGGCGCAGTAACCGACCCGAAAGACAACCTTCTTCAGATGAAGACCAACATCGATATCGCGATGACGGTGCTGGAAAAGACTGGACTTGGCGATTGGCTCGCTGACAAGCTCGTCGAACTTGGCGATCAGGTCAACGACAACCTTCCACTTCGTGTCGACCCAACAACCGATCCGTTTATGGACGAACGACTTCTCGTGAAGAACCTTCCGCTGGAAGCGACCACGGTAAGCATCGAAAACCCTGTTACGGGCGAGAAGAAGGACGTTGATATCACCCTGTATGAGCAGCCTGGAGCCGTAAAGGGAACCCGTCGTGCCATTTCAGAGATCATCAAGTACGCCAACTACGTTACCGACAACCGTTTCGTGATCGTTGCCGCCGACCTTGCGGACTCGATCAACATCAACAACGGTTCGCTCTGGGGACATTACGACCCGATCAACAACATTGTTGGTACTCGCTTGAAGGCTCCGATTCAGGAGGCCGGAAACGCGCTTACTGCGGTTGGGTTTACAAGCCAGTCACTTTCTACCGACCCGAACCGATTCAACGGTGTCTGGTCGATTTCAGGTTCGTACGGTGCTTTCACTCCGCTTATGTACTTGCCGCTTCGTGTTTGGAGCCAGCAGAACCAGGATTCACCTTTCCGACTGGGTGTTGCACATATCTTGGCCGGTCACTCGGGACCTGAAACCGCTGCCGATGCACGAACTCACTTTGGTATTTTTGCTCCTCAGGTTTGGAAGCTGTTCCCGAAGGGTCAGGTAATTGTTCTGAGCTTCTGGGACTACAATGACGTTGCTGCGGGTTACTTCGCTGCTGCAAACATTGCAGCGCGAGATCCCAAGGTTGGCGTTATCGTCATGGAAGTCGCACGACCGGACTTCGCAGTGGCGGACCGATCGAAGTTTGCTGACACCGACATCAATGCGGCGGCCAAGGGCTTCTACTTGATTCGAGATTACGATTCCAACAAGCCGAAGCACGGTGTTGTTGTTACACAGGGCTCCAGTTCAACTGTGAACCTTGTGGACGTTCTGTCGAAGCTTGATGACGCCGGGGTGAATGTGAAGGTTGTTTCGGCGATCAGTGAAGAGCTGTTCGATCGACAGTCTGAAGAGTACAAGCAGAGCGTGCTTTCCGATGCCGAGAAGTTCGACATGATGGTTGTGACGACAGGAACTCGCCGAGTATGGCCGGTGACTGGTGTTGGTCCGTTGACGGACAAGTATTCGCTGACTTCCGACTGGGATGACCAGTGGTTGAGCGGCGGTACTGAGGACGACGTGATCAAGGAAGCGCATCTCGACAAGGATTCGATCTTCAACGGAGTGAAGCGATTTGCTGACGAGCATGACGCCCGACTTGCGAAGCAGGCAGCAGCCTTCAACGGCCACGGCGGGTAGCCAGCTACCGTTTCGCAAGTTCTGGACTGCGAATTACTCTCGCTGAAGCAAACCGGCACTGCCGTGCTGGGACAACGTAAGCTAGGCGGCGGTTTTGTGGCTTCTTCCGATTATTGAATTGCCTGGCCCTATTTGAGTAATGCCTCCGAAAATCGTGCATTGAGTTCGAATCTTCGATCGATCGACGAACTTGCTTCTGCGTATGCCCGCGTTCTGGAAGCGGTGTGGTCGATGCCAGCGTTCAGTCGTGGAGATAGCCGCTGACCTGCCCCATAAACCTGTACCACTCGCTATGTTAGTCCGACGGCCTGCTTCAACCTGATGGTTTCAGGCGCTGGTGGCCGGTACCCGGGTGAGCTGTGTGGTCGGATTGTGTTGTACTCCCTTCTCCATTGTTCTGTCAGTATCTGCACCTCCTTGAGTGGATAAAAAATCTCGCCATTTAGCAGTTCATCCCTGAGTTTTCCATTGAAGCTCTCGTTGTAGCCGTTTTCCCACGGACTGCCTGGTTGAATGAACAAGGTCTGGACTCCGACACGCGGTAACCAGTCCCTTACTGCCTTCGCCGTGAACTCCGGACCGTTGTCCGACCTGATGTGCTCTGGAACGCCGTTAGACTAGAAGAGACTGGTGAGCGTGTGCATCACGTCATCTGAACGAATCCTTCTTGCTGCCTGAATTGCCATGCATTCTCTTGTGTACTCGTCAATCACGGTCAACAGCCTGACTGCTCGTCCATCCTCGGTCCTGCACGAGACGAAGTCGTAAGCCCACACATGACCTTTTCTCTCCGGCTTCAGCCTTGTGATTGATCCGTCATTCAGCCAGAGTCTTCCTCTTTTCGCCGAGCATACAAAAAGTAGCGTCATGGTCATGCATGATCCCAGCGCGCCGAGCAGAAGATCGTAAGGACCCGGTCCCATGCCATCGCCAACATCAGGCGGCTCGTCACCTATCCACTCGTAATCCTCAGCCTTGATTCGAACCTGAACGTTTTTTACGCTTTCGACCGAAACTCTCGCCATTCCACCCCTCTCAATTACGTACTGCGTCTTGATTCACGCTAGTATCGTCCAATCTTGCAACACACTTCAAACTGAACTCGCCCAACCAATGCCAAATCAAGACGGTTCACTTACCGGCGCCGACATTGTCACGCTAACGCAGTCGCTAAATCGAATGATCCCAACCGACGATGACACGCTCGCGGCCGGATCGCTTGGCCTTCTCGACGCCGTGCAAGAACGCGCGATCTCCGATGCTCCATCCCAATCCGCATTCATGCGAGTGGTTGAAGCCCTTTCACTCGACATGTTGTCGCACGCAGTCGGTGGTTTTGCAGCACTATCCGAAGAAGAACAAGTCGCCTCGCTACGCAATGTAGAAAACACTCTTCCACATGAATTCACTGTTGTGTTGAATCTGGTTCGTGATGTCTACTACGAAGATGACAGAACACCAGATCGGCCTTCCAGTTTCGAAAACGACTCCGAAATTTTCGGAAAAATTACTCTTGAAGATGAGCTCGAACCAGATACGAGATCGCGCAAGAAAACCCGCACGACAACTTCGCTTAAATCATCTCGGTGATATCCGGGGCACCCACAACATATGAACAACGACAAAAAAAAGTCATCTTCGACACTGACATTGGATCGGATATCGACGATGCGGTCGCTCTCGCCTATCTACTCGCCCAGCCACGCTGCGATCTTCTGGGAATAACTACTGTTTCTGGTCAGCCCATCGAACGCGCAAAGCTGGCAAGCGCAATCTGCAAAACCGCCGGTCGAGAAATTCCCATCATCCCTGGCAATGAACATCGACTCGATGGCCCAACTCGTCAGCCCAACGTCCGACAGGCATCAGTACTACCCGACTGGGATCACGACACCAAGTTCAGCGATCAAGGTGCAGTTGAGTTCATGGCCGAGACGATTCGCAACAATCCAAACGAAGTCGTCCTCCTCGCCGTTGGACCAATGACAAACGTAGCGAAACTCTTCACCGACCACCCCGATACACCGGGCCTGTTGAAATCACTTCAGCTAATGTGCGGCCGGTTCAACGAACCCCAAAACCACAAACCGACCTCCGAATGGAACTCCCACTGCGACCCGGCAGCTGCCGTCGTCGTCTACTCAGCACCCGTCAACGAGCACACATCACTGGGACTCGACATAACGATGCAGGTCACCATGGATTCCAACGAAGTGCGCGAACATTTCAAGCACCCGTTGCTACAACCCGTACTGAAAATGTCGGAAGTCTGGTTCAACGAACGACCTCGACTGAATTTCCACGACCCTCTCGCCGCCGTAACACTGTTCGACGATTCAATCTGCGAATTCGAACGGGGCACCGCTACTGTCTTGCGTACAGACGACCGCAACGATGGCACAAACCAGTGGGCACCTAACGCGAACGGACCGCACCACGTCGGAGTGACAGTAGATGCGGCCCGCTTCTTCGATTCATATTTCAGCGTGTTTGGTTAGGCACCACTCGCTGTCATTGCGAGGAATACGATGACGTGGCAATCACGTTGACTCCACTTCACCGCTCGATTCGGCCAATAAGCGTCAATCTCATCCAAGTCCTTCTTCCCAGACTGGGAGGGAGTTAGAGGGTGGGTAGATTGCCCTCGCAACCAAGTCCGCCTCGGACGCTCGGAGCCTAACGTCCCCCAAAACCCTAAGCCAGGTCGAACGTAATCTCGAACTCGGCGCAGATGCCCCTGAACCAGTCGATTACTTCCGGGTGCAGCGGAACACCGTTCTCAGCGCGCTCAATCCGCACCTCGTGCTCGGGCAAACCTGCGTAGTAAACACGATCCTGACCCGGCATCGGCTTCGTAGCTGCCAGCCCTTTCAACATGCCATCCATGTTTTCTTTGAACTCGTCTACATCGCCAAATGCGTCCACCGAATATGCCGCAACAAAGTGAGCACGCCGATTCTGTGCAAGCGTTCCAAATCCCGGAGCAAACGCAAGTTGGCCGCATAAAATGTCGACCATCACGCCGAGGCCATAGCCCTTGTGCGATCCCAACTCACGTGTAGACCCCATCGGCAGCTGCATGCGCATCGAATTCGCGGCGAAATCCACCACCGTACCGTCTTCCATATCGGGCGTACCGTCATCTTTAGCAACCCAACCCGGCGACATTCCCTTGCCCATGCGATTCGCAAGACCGATCTTGTTACCGGCAATCGACGTCATCGCAGCATCGAACATAAATGTTGGCTCGTTGTTCCCGGGTGCTGCGAAAGCTATCGGATTCGTTCCAAGCTGAGCCTCTGCGCCGAACGTCGGAACCATCGACTTACCACCGGCAGTCATGCACCAGCCGATCATGTCCTGTTCAGCCGCCATCACAGCGTGGTACCCGGCCGCCCCAAGGTGACCTGAGTTCCTTACTGCCACAACACCAGTGCCAACTTCTTTTGCCTTGGCAATCGCGATATCCATGGCCTTCGGAGCGATCATAAGCCCAAGACCGCCATCGCCATCGATCGTAGCGGTCGAAGGCGTTTCCTTGATGATCTTCATCCCAGGAACAGGATTTAACCTGTCCGAGTTATACCCATCAACGTACGACCGCAGCATGTTCGATACACCGTGCGTGTCGATTCCGCTCTGGTCGGCGAACATCAGAACGTCGGCACCAAGCTTGGCCTCCGACTCTGGAACACCACATTTCATGAATACCTGTTCAGTAGCAGCACGTAACTTGTCGACATCCACTCGAACGGCGATGTCATCAGGAACCTGAAAATGCTTTAGCAACTCAATCCTCGCAATATGATCAACTCAGCGTCTGAGATTGCTTCCAACTTCGGAATATGTGCAGGCGCGTAATTCATTAACAACCGGCGGAATACTACACCCATAATCGCGGCAAGTTGAGACTTCTCATCGTCTATTTGCTACGCTGAAAGCGATACGATTTTTAAATGTCGATGCGCTCGCCCCTATTTGCGGAGCAACGACCAACAAAAACGGGGCTGTAGCTCAGTTGGGAGAGCGCGTCGTTCGCAATGACGAGGTCCGGGGTTCGATTCCCCGCAGCTCCACCAGAAACAAATAAAAGCCGACTCGATATTGAGTCGGCTTTTATTTGCGTTTTTTCCAGAGAGCACCGCACTACCCATACTCTCAGGCACCGAAAAGCACATAGCCAACCTTAGTAGTAATATGCCGCAGTTGGCCGAAGCTCAAGTACGCAATGCTGTCTAACTGGGCTTAATTCACTAGACAAGGACTCCCCATGAAGCTCGAGATGTTCCATCTTTGTCCGTATCGCGATCTGCCTGAAGATTTTCGAGAAAAAAACCGCAGCGTGTGGGTCGACCCGCCTCGCCACCTGTTCGACGCAGAAATCGCCAACCGCACGTACAACCAGACCCTCGACGAACTCAAGTACGGCGCCGAAATGGGCTACGACGGCATCTGCGTAAACGAGCATCATCAGAACGCCTACGGACTGATGCCATCGCCAAACCTGATGGCATCAGTAATGTCACGAGAGACAAAAGACGTAGCGATCATCGTCATGGGCAACTCGATCGCTCTCTACGATCCACCGATCAGGGTCGCCGAAGAGTTCGCAATGCTTGACTGCATCAGCGGCGGTCGACTCGTCGCGGGCTTCCCGGTCGGATCAGCCATGGACACCGCGTTCGGCTATGGTTCGAACCCCTCGCAACTCAGAGAAAAGTACGCCGAGGCAGAAGAGCTCATTCTCCGAGCGTGGGAAGAAGACGAGGTCTTCTCTTTCGACGGAAAGTACACCCAACTTCGCTATGTAAACATCTGGCCGCGACCGCTGCAAAACCCTCGACCGCCCATCTGGGTTCCCGGCGCCGGTTCTATCGAAACGTGGAACACCTGCGTCGAAAAAGGCCACCTTTACGCCTATCTTTCTTACAGCGGATACAAACGCGGTAAAACGGTCATGGACGGATTCTGGAAAGTCGCCAACGCAGCCGGAATCGACAATCCCTACCACGCAGGTTTCCTGCAATTAGTCTGTATCGCCGACAGTGAGCAGGAACTGCAGGACAAGTACGCCGCACACACCGAATACTTCTTCAACAAGATGCTCCACATCTACGCCGGATTCGCCGACCCGCCGGGCTATCGCACGGTCGACACGATCAAAGCTGGCCTCATGGCTCAGACCACCAGTTTCGGCAGTGCGGGATCTGGTGAGCAGACGTTCGACGAGTTACGAGCAGCCGGGAACGTGGTTGCTGGAACCCCCAAACAGGTCACCGAGCAGCTTGAATCGATCATCAAAGACCTGAGAATCGGGCACCTCATGCTGCTCAACCAGTACGGATCAATCCCGCACGAACTTGCCAAAGAAAACATCCGTCGCACAGCCCAAGAGGTGGTGCCGAATCTTCGGCATATCTGGTCGGAGTACGAGGATCACTGGTGGCCGCAAAACGCCATAGTTCGCGAGCCGGCGAGTAAGTAATCGGCAATTTCTCTTTCTGTAAATTGGCCCTGTGTAAACAGGTTGGGTGACTCATGAATGAACGATCTGTAGATGTACGAAATGGCGAGTTTCAGGTAGATGTGCTTGAAGGCGACTCTGGCGATCCGCTGCTGTTTCTTCACGGCGTTGCCGGACTTGAGTGGACGCCGTTTCTAGAACGCCTGTCAGCCAATCACACGGTCATCGCGCCTCGCACTCCAGGGTTTGGCGAATCGACAGGCAGCGAGAAACTACACGACATTCACGATCTCGTAATGTTCTATCTCGATCTGCTCGACGAACTCGAACTCGACCACCTGCCGCTCGTAGGCCACTCCCTTGGCGGGATGTTCGCGGCCGAGCTGGCAGCCGTGCAGCCAGGTCGATTCACTCACACCGTTCTGGCCTCACCGTTTGGACTCTGGGACGATGCAAGCCCGGTGGTCGATCTCTTCGCTATCTCGCTCGAAGAATTGGCAGCGGCCATGTACGCCGACGCCGAATCAGACGCAGCCGTGGCTATAGCGACCGCTCCGCAGGCTCGTATGACCGAGGTCGACCCCGACACCGAAGAGGGACAGGCGACGATTCACTATCTGGTCGAGCGGGCGAAATCGATGTCGACCGCGGCGAAATACCTCTGGCCAATCCCGAACCGAGGACTCAGCAAACGACTCCACCGGGTAACCCAACCCACCCTGATAATCTGGGGCGAATCCGACGGCATAATCCCAGCCTCGTACGCCTCGCAGTTCGCATCAGCAATCCCAAACGCCACAGCCCAACTCATATCCAACGCCGCCCACATGGTCATAGAAGAACAACCCGATCAGGTTGTGCAGTTGATCGAAGGATTACTTTCTAAATAAGGTTTACTCTGGCGCAACCAAAGTCGCTGAGGACTGGCTGGTTCGATTGATAGACGGAATCCGCATTTTCACCGCTCGCCAGAACAAGCTGGTCGATTACCTGTTGAAAAATGACAGAACCGTAACCGTCAGCGAAATCGCCCGCATCCTGGAATGTGGTGAACGAACAATCCGACGAGACGTCGAGAAATTAACCGATGTTGGGGTCGAAATCGAGCGCGTCCCTGGGCGCACCGGTGGATTGGTCGAGCGATTTCAGATCGACCTGGTTCTTCGCTGCGATCTGGATGAGTCGCAGGTCGAGCGTTTGAGAGACATATCAACCCGATGCCGATGAGAAAAACCCTCGCGGCGACGCATGTGTTTGAAGAATCGGTGCGGCTATCGGATTAGCTTGAAATTATCTTTGAATTATGTCGTGGGTATTTGCGAGGCTGGTTCTTCGCCGTACCCTGATTAAGTCGCTTTCAAACTGCTTCAGGCAATCGCAATAAAACGGAGAACGTAAATGCTCAAGGGAGTTATGGTCGGGTTCGGGATAATGATCGCATCGCTTGTGATTCCGATCGTCCATTACGTTGCGGTGCCACTCAGTCCGTTTGTCGCCGGGTTTATAGGCAGCGGAATCGCCAAGATTGATGAAGATGGAATCGTAAAGTTTGGCGGGCTTATGGCCGGGCTAATGCTGATTCCAACGGTGATGATGCTGATCGTCAAGTTTGCCTTCGGGGTCGACGAGGTTATCGGTATGCCGATGATGCTTGTAGTTGGTGTGACTGCTGCTCTTGTGCCTTACACGTGGTTCGGTGCGACGGTTGGAGCCTGGGGCGGATATGCGATTCGAAAGAATCAGCAAAAAGAACAGAGCTCAGCCGACTAAGTTAGCCGCGAGGAATTATTTGCGAGTTGGCGAATTAGAGCGAAGTCGCCATGTTTCGGGTCGCCTCTTGGGCTGACCGCTTCCGCTGGCGCATCACACCGGGGTCGGGAACGACAACGATCGGTCCAACCGCTTCACGGGTGAGCATGTCGGCGGTGCTGCCGAATATCAACCGGTGCAGCCCGGATCGCATTCTCGATCCAACGATGGACCATGAACCGGGATTTTCGGACTGAAGTTCCCGAACTTGCCCGATCATGTTCTTTTCACCCGGAACGATTTCGACGTCGATCCAGTCGTCTGCAAAAAAGTTGATTATCTGGTCTTCGGTATCACCGGTGGCAACCGACTTTGACAAGACGATTTTTATGCTTGACCTGCTGGCTCCGGCTATTGCACTTGCAACAGGGAGCGCTGGATCTTCGATTCCTCGAGTGCAGGGAACAATGAATGTTTCTGGAGCATGTGGTTGTGTGCCGTTTAGGCTGCCGTGCATTGGGTTGACGATAAGCAGAGGCACAGCAGTTGTTCGCCAGATGTTTTCGAGAAGCCCTGGAGATAGATATCTGAACGGGCGCGAGCGTGTGGTTGTTGCGACTGCGACGAGCCCAAATGAACTGGTTGCCGAGCGTGATGTGATCATCGATGCTGCATCGCCTGTAGCGATGCCCCAGCGGGATTTCACGCCGTGTGGTCCGAGCCGACTTACTACTTCTTCAAGATATGCAGCGGCTAAAGCGGTGCCACGATCGTGCGGGGCATCCGGATAGTGCACCTGTCCGGGACGAGCACCACGAGCAGGGTGGGTCGAGGGAAGGGCGTGGAACAGGGTGATTTCACCCGAGAACCAATCGGCAAGCATTGAAGAGAAGGGCAGGATTTGTTCTGAACGGCGATTCCCGTTTAGCGGAGCAAGAATCCTGTTTAAATTGAGCGAACTTCCACGGCCAACGGCCAGGCGTCGGACATCGTCTTTAGTTACCGGGCTCGTATTTGTCTGCTGTGTCATCGTAGCTCTACTACAGTGAGTTTATCGCTTTCATAAACAATGCGAGACGATTGACTTGTTCGCTGATTTCGATGTTTTCGCCCTCGGCATGGGGATTTTGACCTTTAGAGCCGAGTCCGTCGGCAGAAGGCACGCCCATTGCGGCGGTCAGGTTGGCGTCGCTACCGCCGCCGGTCGATTCTTCAGTGAGTTCGAATCCGAAATCGTTCGACCAATCGATCAGATTGCCCGCAAGTTCAGCGAGTTCAGGAGTTCGTTCCATTGGGGGTCGGTGGAAGCTGCCTGTGATGGTTAGAGATGTTCCTTCGATAGACGGCTTGAGCGCACGAATTTTTGTTTCGAGGATTTCGGCCTGCTCATTTGTTCGAACTCGGACGTCGATTACCGCTTCAGCGGCGGCGGGGATTGTGTTTCTCGCCGATCCGCCAGTAATTAGGCCGGTGTTTATTGTGATTCCGTTTGGCCAGTCGTTCATGGCCTGAAGTTCGATGATCCTGTGTGCGAGTTCGTGAATGGCTGATGCGCCACGTTCGGGGAATGCGCCGGCATGGCTTGCCTTCCCTTCTACCGATAGGTGGAATTCACCGAGGCCTTTTCGTTGTGTTTTAAGTGCTCCAGCTCCAGCCTGGCCCGGTTCCATGATGAGTGCGTATTCGGCTCCTTTGGCCGATTCTTCCACGAGGGGGCGTGATGAGGGACTCCCTACTTCTTCATCGGTGTTGAAGAGGATCTTGATCGGACGATCGGGCCAGAGTCCGTTCTCTTTTAATGTTCGAAGGCCGATGATCGTTGTGGCTATACCGGCTTTCATGTCGAGTACGCCGGGGCCGTAGAGTCGCCCATCTTCTTCGTAGAAGCCCATGCGTTCGAGCGTGCCGTGCGGCCATACGGTGTCGAGGTGGCCGACTATCAGCGCGTGTTGGGCATTGCTATCCGGGTTGGTAGCTGGCCAATCGGCAGTGATGTGATCGCCGAAGTCTTTTTGCGGATGAACTTTGACTTCGGCTCCGAGTGTTCGTAGCAGATCGGCTGCGATCGACGATATGTGGTCGTTGGCGGGTTTATCGCTGGTTGGCGATTCGATTAGCACGAGCTGTTCGATGAGTTCGAACATGTCGGATTCGTGCGTTTTGGCGAGTGCGAGCCAGTCGGTCAAGGTGAGGGTCTTTCGTGTGAGGTAGAGGTTGCGTGAAGACGATATGCTCTCACACGTAGATGCGCAACGACAAAAGGATGCCTCACCAACGCCAACTAGCTCATGGATACGGTCTGGTCGAGTGCTTCGATTAGCTCTGGCTTGGGAGCGAAGTTTTCGAATCGGTGAGTTACTACGCCTTCTGAATCGACTATGAACGTCCATTCCTGCGATGAAAGTCCCCACTCTTCGAGCAGCGGGGTGAGTATTGCCAAACTCAGGTCGCCCTGGATCTCATGCGGGTTGGAGTAGAGGTCGACATGAACGAAATCGACTTGATCGCCGTAAACCTCTCGAAGTTCACTTGCGATTTCTACTTGTGGTCCGCAAACGGCGTTTGTGCAAAAAGCTGGGCTGGCGAAGACGATGAGTAGGGGGCGATCACGTTCAAGTGCATCCGCGATCGAGTAGGTGTAGAGGTCGGGATCTCTGTGACTGCCTGTCGTTAATTCCCGAATGCTGCCTACTTCTGAGAGTGTTCGACTGGCGCTTGCAGGGGCCTGTTGCCCAACGGTGACTGATGCTGCTATTTCGGCGACGGTGAACCGCACTTCTACTGGTGCAGTGGAGCCATCGGGCCGCGGGATCTGTGCCGAAACTGACCATAGACCCGCTCTATCGAACATTAGATCGGTCGAGTGGATTCCGCGGGTTACAAACGGGAATTCGTAGAACCGTGCTGAAGCGGTAACGGAGAGTGTGGGGTCGGGTTCGGAGTTGTAGCCGTTTGGGAAGTAGTTGGATGTGAGTCTTACGACAGGAAATTTGATCAGGCCTGAGTCGTCGCTAAGAACTACGCCGAATCGCTGCACGCCAACTCCGAGATCGGGGGTAGCCAGTTCAAGGTCGATTTCTTCGGAAATGACGGTCCAATTAGGCTCTAGCGAAGCGAATGATGAGAGGCCTGACGGCAGTCCCAACTGTTGAACTGAGCTTTGAGTTGAGTCTGGTGAAGCGACTTCTTTTAGGTCGTCGGATGCACATGCTGTGAGCGCAATGCTGGCGAGGACCGCTAGTAGCATCGCTAGTCTGGCGTTAGGACGAATCCACGAGGACTTCCGCACTAAATCCCGCCTTCGTTGATTCCAAATGTGAAGGCAAAAATGGCGAAATCATCTGAATCAGACGCCAATTTCACGATGTGCTCACCAAATTCGGGAGTTTCGAGAAAAGCGTAAAGACGGGGTTCGTTGACGCTGAAGTACGAACGACCCTCGTTGTCGAACAGGATGTCCATTCCGGCTTCATCGGCGGTCAGCGGGCGATCGTCAATTTCCACGTATACGTTGAATGGTTCAGTTCCAGTTGGGTTCACGACCACGTTTGCGCTTCTGCCGACGAATTGAAAGGCGATGTGATCTTCGAGATTACTTGTTTTTCGGGCGTGAATTATCGATTCGGGACCGTTCATCCACTTTCCTTGCAGGTACCACTGCTGGGGAGTGTAGTTGCCATCATCCACGTATTCCCGGGTTGAATCGGGCTCGATGTAGTACTGCTCTTGCCCCGCGTACAGTCCCGACTGGGTGTAGTTGCGTTCGTAGCCGCCGTATAGCTCTCGAGTCATTCGATCGGCTACGGGGTCACGGTTCGCGCTGTTTGTGCTGCCGATCGGAATGTCAGATACATCCCATCCGGCTTCAGTAAGTGTTTCGCGTATTGCCAGCTCCGTTTCGACGTATGAGCCTTCGCCGAAGTGTCGGTACGTGAGTTGGCCGTCGAGTCCGATGAGGTACTTGGCTGGCCAGTATCGGTTTCCGAACGAGTTCCATGTGCCGTAGTCGTTGTCGAGCGCAACCGCCCATTCGATGTTTTCACGTTCGATCGCGGCTTTGACGTTTTCGGCGTCTTTTTCAAAATCGAACTCGGGGGTGTGTACCCCGAGAATTGTCAGACCGTGGTCGGCGTATTTGGCCTGCCATTCTCGTAAGAAAGGCAGAGTGCGTAAGCAGTTGACGCAGGTGTAGGTCCAGAAATCGACGAGCACAACCTGATTTTCTGCAAATTTATCGGCGATTTTGAATTCTTCTGAGTTGATCCACGCGTCGATCTCGTAAACTTCGAGTTTGCCCTTCGGGTAAGTCGGGAGCGGTGACGGATTTGTTGGCTTTGGGGCAGGGGTGTTAGTGACCCGAGGTGCATCGGACGCCAGTGTTGCCGAAGTTGAATCTGGCGCAACTACAACTTGAGTTGGTGCGTTTGCAGGGTCGAGTTCGCCACCACACGCAACGGCGGCCAGAGCCGTTATTGCAGCGATAAGCGACCATGTAAGGAAAGACTTTTGTAGTTTCATTCGAAGTGTGGTTGGCAGCTGATAGAAAATTCGATAGTTGCCGGGCAGTTTTTTTACGAGCCGTCTTGAATATGTACGGCGAATTGGTGGCAATCGGATTTCGTGGCAACAGCCATTGTTCGATAGACCGGTTGAGTTGCGGAGTACGGCCGAGGAGCTATTTCAGGGCTACGTGAGCCCTTCTACAGGGCACGAAGGTACGGCTGCCCATTCTCGCCACGAACCATCGTAGTCCCGCACATTTTCGAATCCTGCGAGTTTAAGAGCCCAGAATCCGTGCGCCGCACGGATGCCACCCTGTCAGTAGGTAATTACGTTCTTATCAGGAGTGATTCCGAACTCGGCAAGCACCTTGCGAATTTCTTCGGCTGATTTCAGGACCGGGATATCGCCGTCGGTGTTGAAATGCTTCCATTCGAGATGGGTTGCGCCGGGGACACGCCCGCCGCGAGGACCGCCTCGTTTGTTGGTTCCGTTCCATTCATCGTCGGCTCTGAGATCGAGCAAGACGGTCGAATCGTCATCTATGGCGTCCAGAACCCTATCGGCCGAAGCGAAGATACTGGAATTTACTTTTGGCGTGAACGTTCCGGCGGAGCCAGCGAACGAAGACGTGTTCACGCTCTTCTCTCGACCTTCTGCTTCCCACTTGTCGAGTCCGCCGTCGAGAACTCTAACGTTCGTGTGGCCGTAGTAGTGAAGTGCCCACATTAGCCGGAACGAATAGACACCCCCGGCTCGCGCATAGCTAATCACCAGAGTCTCGTCGTCGATGCCCAGATCGCGCATTGTTGCTGCGAACTGTTCGGATTCTTGAATGTACGTTCGGTCTTCGAGCGACCTTTTGTAGTAGTGATCGACCGGGTTCACCGACCCAGGAATGTGTCCAGCGTCGTACTCTTCGGGCAAGTCTGTATCGACTATGCGTACGTTTTCATCTGATATGTGTTTAGCTAGCCATTCGGTGGTAACGAAAATATCGGGGATCGCGTAGCCACGTTGCTCGGGTGGGATAATCGATGGAATACTCATGGACGGGGCTAGAATTCCTGTAATTGGTTGGTACATTTAACGAATGTGCGCTGATGCTACACCAAGCTTCATGCACTTCTCGCGTTACTAGGTAAAACACGCAATTAAGCATGATAAGTTTTACAGTCGAACGTTACAACGAACCGATCTACCGTTGTGTTAGGGACTGGGATTCTTGGGTAAGAATCTGCCAGTCAGGGGCAATTCCGGTAGGTTTAATACATTGAATTTCATACTCGCAGGGCTAAATATCGATCGTGCTCCAGTAGAAGCGCTGGAGTGTGTGGCAGTTCCGACACATTCGCTGAAGGAACATCTGGAGCGTCTCGCAACGCATGCTGGCGGGGGCGTGATCCTCTCTACTTGCAACCGCACCGAAATTTATTCGGTTGCCGATGATGTTGAAGTTGGAGTTCGCCAGCTCAGGGAATACATCGACGCTGTTCCTGAGCACGCTGGCGTTGGGGGCATTAGCGAGTACATCTACACACTTAGCGGCGACGCTGTGGCTGAACACCTTTTTGGTGTGACCGCAGGTTTGCAGTCGGTGGCACTTGGCGAATCACAGATTCTTGGTCAGGTAACCCGAGCGATGCAGGCGGCTGGTGAAGCTGGAACTGTCGACCCGGCACTTTCCCGATTGTTCCACGCTGCGCTGCGAACGAGTCGAAAGATCCGCAAAGAGACTGACCTTGGTCGCAACCGAACATCGGTTTCTTCACTTGGTGTTCAGGAGCTTCAGACTGCGCTTGGCGATTTGAAGGGTCTTCGGGTTCTTCTGGTTGGCGCGGGCGAGATGGGCAAGCTGACAGCTCGGGCGCTGAGGCGTTACGGGGCTGACGACATTGTGGTGTCGAGTCGTTCGATGAACCGTGGCAAGATCCTTGCCGATGAGCTTGGTGCTCCACAGGTTCCGTTCGAGAATATTAAAGACGCCCTGATCGAGGCTGACGTGCTGATTACATGCACCGCTGCTACCGATTCGGTGATCATGGCTGACGTGATTCAGGGTGTGATTGATGTTCGCCCTGATCGCTTGCTGAGCGTTCTGGATTTGGGAATGCCTCGTGATGTTGACCCTGCGACGGCTGACATTGATGGCGTAAATCTTATTAGCCTTACCGAACTTCAGGCACGATCGGCTGAGAGCTGGGAACTTCGTGCAGAAGCTGCCGCAGAGGCCCAGGGGATTATCGATGACGGTGTTCGACGCTTCAAGGAGCGTTTGACCGGTATCGACCATGAGCCGGTTATCCGTACGCTTGGTGCTCGCATGGAGCAGATGCGCCGCGAGGAAGTTGAGCAGACGCTTGGCCGACTCGATGGTTTGACTGAGAAGCAGGCTGTTTCGGTTGAGAAGATGACTCGATCGCTGGTTCGCCGAATTCTTGCCGATCCAATAAGCTTCCTTAGAAGTGAAGAGGATAGTGCAGCGGAAGCCGTGCAAAAGGTTTTCGCACTCCGCAACGACAATGATGATGAAGACGACGAGATCGAATAAATTCGAGTTGTTGCGAAGATTGAGATAAATTTGCCAATATGTTTGAGTCAAAATTTTCACCGTATTCTGTTCGTAATTCGGAGGCTCTAATTGTCACGTGCAAAGTCGGCACAGCTATTTTCAGACGCCAAAGCCCTGATTCCCGGCGGGGTTAACAGCCCTGCGCGTGCGTGGGGTTCTGTTGGCGGCGATCCGATCTTCTTCAAGAAGGCTTCGGGTTCGCGTGTTTGGGATGCCGATGACAACGAGCTGATCGACTACGTGTGCTCGTGGGGTCCGATGATTCTCGGGCACGCACATCCTGCGGTTATCGATGCTGCGATTGACGCTGCTCGTTCGGGGACTTCTTTTGGCGCACCTACCGAGCTCGAAGTCGAGATGGCTCGACGGGTCGTCGATGCCGTTCCTTCGATAGAGGTTGTGCGGTTCGTTAGCTCGGGTACTGAAGCGACGATGTCGGCACTGCGATTGGCGCGTGCTAAGACTGGTCGCAACAAGATTTTGAAGTTTAACGGTGGGTATCACGGGCATGAAGATGCTTTGCTGGTCGAAGCTGGATCCGGACTGGCGAACCAGGGCATCGCGTCATCTGCCGGTGTTCATCCTGATTATGCAGCCGCCACGTTGATCGCTGATTTCAATGATGTTGAGTCGGTTCGTGTGCTTCTTGAAGCCAATAAGGGCGAAGTAGCGGCCGTGATTGTTGAGCCAATTGCCGGCAACATGGGTGTGGTTACTCCGGCACCCGGATCCCTTGAAGGGCTGCGTGAGCTGACTTCTGAGCACGGTGCTTTACTTATCTTTGACGAAGTTATTTCTGGATTCCGTGTCGCACTTGGCGGCGCTCAGAGCGTTTACGGCGTGACGCCAGACATTACGTGTCTTGGCAAGATCGTTGGCGGTGGATTCCCGGTTGGGGCTTACGGTGCCAGCGCAGAGATCATGAGTGAAGTGTCTCCGCTTGGTCCCATGTATCAGGCTGGAACATTATCGGGTAACCCGGTTGCGATGGCGGCTGGGATTGCCACTCTGGATGAATTGTCGAAACCCGGTGTTTACGAAGGCTTGCAGGCTTCGACCGACAAGCTAGCCGATGGCGTGCTTGGTGTGTTCAACGACGCTGGTGTGCCTGCTTTGATCAACAGGGCGTGTGGTCTTATGACTGTGTTCTTCACCAACAACTCGGTTACCGACATGGATAGTGCTTCGGCGACCGATCGCGAGGCGTTCGGAGCTTTCTTCCACGGAATGGTCGACAACGGCGTTTACCTGCCGCCTTCACAGTTCGAGGCATGGTTTGTTTCGACGGCGCACAGCGATGCTGACATCGAGCTGACGTTGGAGCGTGTGGCTAAGTCGCTTCCTTCGTAGGATCGATCTCTAGTCCTTCGAAAGTGTTGAAACGATGTTCAGCAGTGGTTCGCCCTGACTTATTCGATCAATCTGCGAGCCGATGAACTTCATCTTTCCGCTGAGCATTGAGATAGTCACTCCCGATCTGTGAGGCGACATAAATACATTGTCGAGTTCCCAGAACGGCTTTTCAGACCACTTTCTGCGTTCTGGATCGTCGGTGGCAAGACCGAGTCCGTCTTCGGCCCACCAAACGTCGAGAGCTGCTCCGGCGATAACCTTGTTTTTGAGGGCCATATACGTTGAATCTTCGTCGAGAACCTCGCCTCTAGCGATATTGATAATGAAGGCGGAATCTTTCGTCGATTCGTACTCAGCTTTGGCGAACATGCCGATTGTTTCATCAGACGCCGGGATGGCTGGTACCACGAAGTCGCACTCGGAAAGCATTTCGTGAAGCCCGTCCACTGGGTACACACGGTCGATGCCTCGTTCTGCCGCATCTTGATCAGAAATCGGCGTGCGCATCGTCACAAGGCACCGAACACTGTGTGTGCCAGCGATTTTCACGATCTGGCGGCCGATGTGACCGAGTCCTACGACTCCGATCGTTGAGTCGGACAAATCGAGCGGTGGGCCGCCAGATTCTGGGAGCGGGCGTAATGTTTGGTTTCTGAACGCTTTCTCAGTCGTAAAAAATCCTTCTTGAGAGGATCATCATTGCCATGAGTACCTAGTCGGCGATCGAATACTCGTGCTCAAATGTATTGGTGACGAGACACCCTTCAGGAATCATTTCAGGGGCCAAGACTTCATATCCGGCGGATCCGACCAGAACAGCTTGCAGATTCGGGAACATGCGAAAGTCTGGGACTGGGCGGTTGCCAACCGGGACTATTACGACAACATCAACATCGCTCGCTCGTTTCGCGAGGTTGTCCGCGTCCATCGACAAGTACATCAGCCATTCGATGTCTGCGGCCAAACCGAAATCGCGTTCGTAGTCGACCGGTGCTTCAGTTGGCAATGTGCTGAGCGCCACCAGTTTTCCGTCTTTGTTTGTCATATTCCAGCCCTCAGGATGTGAAGATCAACACCATTCGATCAGTGGAGGCGGCAGCATAGCCGATGTGTTGGGATTTGCAATGGTTGCGATTTTGTGTGTGGGTGATCGCAGGCATGGAACCATAGCGGTTTCGCTGAAGGTCAGTGACCTCTTGAAGTAAACGCCCCCTCGGGGCTTCGCAAGCCATCAACACCGTCCGTGTGCCTTCACGCAGATGGTGTTTTTCGTTAAGGCGCTTGTTCAGAATCAGAATTCTTGCTGAATGTTTGCTGGTGGTGTGATGCCCCAGATTTCTGCTACCGGCCGTGAGAACGAATTGAACTGTGGGTGAGAGTGCGCTCCACTGCCCGATAGGTACGCTGCCCGATGCCGAGTGAGTGCTGATCTTTAGGCGGATTCACGGATAGTAGCCCGTACGATACGCGATGTTTTGGTGGTGTGGGCACGGCATCGTAATGGTTATCAGCACTGACAGCCGGTCTGCCAAGCGAATCGATTCCCGGCCGAATCAACCGCAACAGCAGACCAGACGCTTAGAGGGAATACCGCTAAGGTTGGTGGGGGCGTCACGGGAAAGCTGCATGTGCAGGTAAAGGGGAATGAAAATGTATAGGAGCAATCTCGCACCTACAGCCGAAGCCCACAACCAAAAGAGTATTACCGGTCTTGAAACAGCCATCGTGCTTATCGCATTCGTGGTTGTAGCTTCCGTGTTCGCTTTCACGATTCTTTCGGCGGGTGTTTTCTCGTCAGAAGCAAACAAGCAGACGATGCACGCTGGTCTTAAAGAGACCCGCACACGACTCAGTCAACAGGGTTCAGACTTCGCCTTTGCAGGCAAGACTGGTTCCACGCAGGCTGCCTA
>LWDU01033625.1_pt1 | contig 29262 bp, 27 predicted proteins | sample 727161 | NCBI WGS metagenome assembly LWDU01 (sample SAMN04566230, study PRJNA314399) | hydrothermal vent metagenome | isolation source: deep sea hydrothermal plume seawater | place: Mexico: Gulf of California, Guaymas Basin | collected 2004-07-11
TTTATATCTCGACCAGACTCCTTCGAACCACTCAAGTTTTGGTTTGTATTCTTTGGCAGTTTTTAATTGCTCGTCCATAAGGTTTTTAAATTCTTTTTTATTTTTATGAAATTCTTCAGCAGTAATTGTTCCTTCCTTTATGAGTTTTTCGCCATAAACATTAAGTGTTGTGGGGTGTTGTCTGATTTTTTTATACATCATAGGCTGTGTAAACGCCGGTTCATCTCCTTCATTGTGACCAAATCTTCGATAGCAAATCATATCGATTACTACATCTCTATTGAATTGTTGTCTAAACTCTATAGCTATTCTTGCACAATGAACCACGGCTTCAGGGTCATCTCCATTTACATGAAGAATTGGCGCTTCAACCATTTTGGCTATGTCAGATGGATAGGGTGAAGATCTTGCAAATCTTGGATTTGTGGTAAAACCTATCTGATTATTCACTATGATATGAATTGTTCCCCCTGTGCTGTGTCCCTTTACTCCAGACATAGCAAAGCATTCAGCAACAACACCTTGAGCTGCAAAGGCAGCATCTCCATGAATTAAAATAGGAACAACTTTTTGTCTTTTAATATCTTTGTGAAAAAATTGTTTAGCACGAGTTTGGCCCAACACAACAGGGTCAATTGCTTCAAGATGTGACGGATTATCTGACAAGCTTATGTGAACTAAATTACCATCAAATTCCCTATTAGATGAAGCTCCTAAATGATATTTAACGTCTCCAGTAGAATCTGCATGTATGCTAGTAAATTCACCAGCAAATTCATTAAAAATTCTTTTATAAGATTTTTGTAACAGATTAGCTAAAACATTTAATCTTCCTCTATGTGGCATACCAATTTTAACTTCTTTAACTCCTAATTGGCCACCTCGCTTAATTATTTGTTCCATCGCTGGTATCAAAGATTCTGCTCCATCTAGCCCAAATCTTTTTGTCCCAACAAATTTTAAAGCCAAAAATTTTTCAAATCCTTCTGCTTGAATTAACTTATTTAAAATAAATTTCTTACCAATATCTGAAAAATTTAATTGGTTTTCTTTTTTTTCCATTCTTTCTCTGAACCATATTTTTTCAGTAGGATCTGAAATATGCATATATTCAACTCCTATGGTTGAACAATAAGTTTTTCTAAGAAATGAAAGTAGTTCTTTAATGGTTGCATATCCAAGATCCATATATTCATGTAAATAAATCTTTCTATTGTAATCTTCTTTTTTAAACCCACGGTCAGCTGGGTGCAGTTCATGAAGATATTTTCTTTCCATCATGCCTAATGGATCTAGTTTTGCAATTAAGTGTCCTCTAATTCGATAGGCCCTTATAAGTGCGATAGCCTTAATAGAATCTTGTTTTTGCTTATCTAAATTAGCTGAATTTTCTTCAATATTTATTTTTTGCGATAGATTTTGTTCTTTATTAATATTTTTATAATTAATTTTTTTTGGAGACCAGCTTGGCCCTTGTAATTCATTTAATATATCTTTATCAGACTCGTTTAAACTTTCAAAAAAATTTTTCCAACTTATAGGTAAATTTTTATCACCCCTAATATAATTTAAATACATTTCTTCTATAAAAGCATTGTTGCTTTTTGATAAAAAAGAAGTTTTTTCGTAATTTGAATTATCTTTGATAACGGACATTTTTATTATTTCTTAATATAGTTTGCTTAAAAAAAATTATCAATTGGTCAATTTATCAAGTAGAGTTTTTCCAATTTCTGATGGTGATTTAGCTACTATAATGCCGCATGATTCCATTTTTTTAATTTCATGATTTTTTATAAATTCTGAAGCTTCTTCTTCTGCTGTTCCCCCTATTTCTCCTATCATTAATATAGATTTAGTCTCAGGATCCTTAAGAAATAAATCTATACAATCAATAAAATTAGTTCCATTAATTGGATCTCCTCCAATGCCTATACAAGTAGATTGCCCAAGTCCATTTTCTGTTGTTTGTGCTACTACTTCATAGGTCAATGTTCCAGATCTTGAAACAATTCCAACGGATCCTTTTTTATGAATATTTCCTGGCATAATACCAATTTTACATTCACTAGGAGTAATTATTCCTGGGCAATTAGGTCCTATCAACCTTGATTTAGAACCTTTTAAATATTTTTTTACGTTCAACATATCAATTACTGGAATTCCTTCAGTGATACAAACAATAAGTTCAAGTTCGCCCTCTATAGCTTCAATTATAGCTTTTGCTGCAAATTTTGCTGGAACATAAATCATTGTTGCTGTTGCTGCAGTTTCTTTTTTAGCCTCTTTAATTGTATTAAATACTGGTAGTCCTAAATGTTTTTGACCACCTTTATTTGGTGTTACGCCACCAACTAACTGAGTTCCATATTTTATTGCTTGCTCAGAATGAAAAGTTCCATGAGATCCTGTAAATCCTTGACATATTAGTTTTGTGTTTTTATTTATCAATACAGACATATTATTTAATTACCTCTACAATTTTCTTTGCAGCATCTCCAAGATTATTTGCAGAAATAATTTTTAGATCAGAATTATTTAATATTTTTTTTCCTTCTTGAAAATTTGTTCCAGCGAGTCTTACCACAAGTGGAACGTTTATTTTTATTTCTTTAGCTGCCTCTACTACTCCTTGAGCTAAAATATCACATCTCATTATTCCACCAAAAATATTAATTAAAATCCCTTTTACATTTTTATCACTTAAAATTATTTTAAATGCAGCAGCAACTTTTTCTTTTGAAGCTCCTCCTCCAACATCTAAAAAATTTGCAGGCTCCTCTCCATACAACTTAATTATATCCATTGTTGCCATTGCAAGACCTGCTCCATTTACCATACAACCAATACTTCCATTAAGTTTTATGTAAGATAAATCAGATTTGTTAGCTTCAATTTCAGAATCATTTTCTTCGGAAAGATCTCTTAAATTTTCAATTTCTGGATGTCTATAAAGAGCGTTATCATCAAAACTCATTTTTGCATCTAAACACAATATTTTCCCAGATTTTGTCAATATTAATGGATTAATTTCAATTAAATTTGCATCTGTTTTAATAAAAGTTTCATAAATTAATTTTATTAATTCATTTGCTTGAATTTGTGCTTTTTTATTAAGAGAAAAAACAGAAATGATTTTATTGCAATCATTATCTGAAAGCCGATCATTAAAATCAACTTTTGTAGTAACGATTTTATTAGGACTATTTTTTGCAACTTCCTCGATATCCATTCCGCCTTGATCACTTGAAATAAATGCTATTTTAGAGCTAGAGCGATCTACTAAACAAGAGAGATAAAATTCTTTATCAATACTAGAGGCTTCCTCAACATATAATCTTTTGACTTCTTTTCCCTCTGGACCGGTTTGATGTGTAATCAAAACTTTTCCAAGTAATTTTTTTGCCTCTTTTTTTAACTCGTCTATATTATTTACAACCTTAACTCCTCCAGCTTTACCTCTTCCACCGGCATGAATTTGTGCTTTTAATACGTATTTTTCTGCATTTAATGACTTAATTTTGTCTAATAGTTCTTCCACACTAAATCCAAAAATCCCATTTGGTACAGAAATTCTGAATTTTTTTAATAATTGTTTTGCTTGATACTCATGTATGTTCATTGATGTTTTATTTTATTAAATCTCCATCAATTTTACACGCCGCTTTCCAGAGTTCTTTAACAGCATGAATTGAGTTTTCAAATTCTCTTTTTTCAAGTTCATTTAATTGAAACTCCTCAATTTTTTCGACTCCCTTACTACCTATTATAACTGGAACACCGGCATAAATTTTGTCAACACCATATTCTCCATTTAAATATGCAGCACAAGGTAGTAATTTTTTCAAATTTTTCAAATAAGACTCCGCCATTTCAACGCCTGAGGCTGCTGGTGCGTAAAATGCAGATCCTTTTTCTAAAAATTTTATTATTTCTGCTCCTCCATCTCTTGTTCTTTGAACTATTTCTTCTAATCTTTCTTTGGATATTTTTCCATCATCAATTAATTGATCGAGTGATTTTCCTGATATCTTAGTAAATCTAGGTAATGGGACCATTGTATCGCCATGACCACCCATTACTAAAGTTTCTATATCTTTAACAGGAACATTAAATTCTAAAGATAAAAATAACTTAAATCTAGAACTGTCTAAAATTCCAGCCATTCCCACAACTTTATTAGCTGGTAATTTCGAATATTTTTGTAATGCCATAACCATTACATCTAATGGATTAGTAATACAAATTACAAAAGAGTTTGGAGAATATTTTTTTATTCCTTCGCTTACTTGTTTTATAATTTTTAAATTTATACCTAATAAATCATCTCTACTCATTCCTGGTTTTCTAGGAACACCAGCGGTAATAATAATTACATCAGAATCTTTAATATCTTCATAGTTATCTGTACCAGAAAATTTAACATCAAATCCATCAACCGATGAAGACTGGGCTATATCTAAGGCTTTTCCTTTTGCTATGCCACTTGCAACATCAAAAAGAACTACTTCACCAGCAACTTTTTTTAAACCAATTAAATGGGCTAAAGTGCCACCAATTTGACCAGCTCCTATTAATGTTATTTTTTTCACGATTTATTTCATTGTAGGCATTATAAATTCTGGATTAGATCTTATTCCAGATGGCCATCTTGATGTTATTGTTTTAAGTTTAGTATAAAATCTTACACCTTCGGGTCCGTGCATATGTTGATCTCCAAATAGAGATCTTTTCCATCCACCAAAACTATGAAAAGCTACAGGCACAGGTATTGGAATATTTATGCCAACCATTCCAACCTTTATTTTACTTGCAAATGTTCTACCAACATCTCCGTCTCTAGTATAAATACTTACTCCGTTACCGTACTCGTGGTCGTTAACTAATTTCGTTGCTTCATTAAAATCTTTTACTCTTACAACTGACAGCACTGGACCAAAAATTTCTTCTTTATAAATTCTCATGTCTTTTTTAACATAATCAAATAAACATCCTCCAATATAAAAACCTTTCTCATATCCTTGTAATTTTAAATTTCTTCCATCGACTAATAATTTTGCTCCTTCTTTTACTCCAAGATCAACATAACCTTTCACTTTTTCCAAATGTTCTTTTGTAACCAATGGACCCATTTCTGATGTTTTATCAATCCCTGGTCCAATTTTTAATGCTTCAACTTTTTTAGTTAACTTGCTTACTAAATGGTCACCAACATCACCAACTGCAACAGCTACTGACTGAGCCATACATCTTTCACCAGCAGATCCATATGCAGCTCCCATTATACCATTTACCGCTTGATTTAGATCACAATCTGGCATCACAACACAATGATTTTTTGCTCCACCAAGAGCTTGGACTCTTTTTTCATTTTTAGCTGAATTTTCGTATATGTATTTTGCAATTGGAGTAGAGCCTACAAAACTTACAGCTTGAATATCTTTATTCACTAAAATCGCATCAACTACTTCTTTGTCTCCATTAATCACATTAAATACTCCATCTGGCAGTCCAGCTTCTTTTAATAATTCTGCTAGCCTAATTGAACAAGATGGATCTTTTTCAGAAGGTTTTAATATAAAAGTATTTCCACAGGCAATTGCCATAGGAAACATCCACATTGGAACCATTGCAGGAAAATTAAAAGGTGTTATGCCAGCACAAACACCGAGAGGCTGTCTTATTGACCAACTATCAATGTCAGTTCCAACATTTTCAGTAAATTCACCTTTTAGAACTTGAGGAATTCCACATGCAAACTCAACTACTTCTAGACCTCTCATAAGTGATCCTTTTGCATCTTCGTAAACTTTGCCATGCTCGGAAACAATCATTTTGGTTAATTCATCAGAATTTTTTTCAATTAATTCTTTAAATTTAAACATTATTCTTGCTCTTTGAATTGGTGGTTTTAATAACCAAGTTTCAAAAGCTTTTTTTGCAACATGTACTGCACCATCTAAATCTGATTTTGATCCTAATTTTACCTCAGACTCTTGTTCTCCAGTAGCTGGATTAAATATTTTTCCCGTTCTTTCAGATTTACCTGAAGTAATTTTGCCATTCACAAAATGTTGAATTAAATTCATCGGTAAAATTATTTAATTAAGTAATTAGCTTGTTGCAAGCATTTTCTTTATTTCGCCTATTGCTTTTGCTGGATTTAAGTCTTTAGGACATGAATTTGTGCAATTCATTATGGTATGACACCTATATAATTTTAATTCATCGGCAACTTTTTTTAATCTCTCTTTTTTTTCTTCATCTCTACTATCTATAATCCATCTATATGCTTGTAGTAAAACTGCAGGACCTAAATATTTATCACCATTCCACCAGTAACTTGGACAGGATGTTGAACAGCAAGCACACATTATACATTCGTAAGCCCCATCTAATTTTGATCGCTCTTCTTTTGATTGTAAAATTTCTCCCTTTTGATTTTTTTCTTTACTTGTCTTTAACCATGGTTCTATGGATTCATACTGTTTGTACAGCCCATTTAGATCTCCAATTAAATCTTTTTTAACTTTTAAATGTGGCAAAGGATAAATATTAATATCTCCTTTAATTTCAGAATGAGATTTGGTGCATGAAAGAGTATTAACTCCGTCTACATTCATCGCACAAGATCCACATACTCCGTGGGCACAAGACCTTCTATAAGCTAAAGACGGATCAATTTCATTTTTAATTTTATTTAATACATCCAAGACTTTTGATGGACAATTGTCCATGTCTACTTCATAAGTGTCTAATCTAGGATTATCATCTGTACTAGGATCCCATCTGTAAACATTTACTTTTTTTATATTTTTTGATCCAGTTTTATCCTTATAAAAATTACCTTTTTTAACTTTTGAATTTTTAGGTAAAGTAATTTGAACCATTAATATATTCTTTCTTGTGGTGGAAAGTATTGTACATCATTTGTCAATGTATTTCTATGCACTGGTCTATAATCAATTTTTACACCTTTTTCATCATGCCATGACAGTGTGTGTCGCATATATTTTTCATCATCTCTTTTGGGAAAGTCTTCTCTCGCATGAGCACCTCTGCTTTCCTTCCTATGATAAGCAGACTCCATTGTTGTTATTGCTTGTCTGATTAAGTTATCAAATTCTAAAGTTTCAACTAAATCTGTATTAAAAATTAAAGATTTATCTTTTACTGAAATATTTTTCATTCCCTCAAATGGTTTTCTAATTTCATTAACGCCTTCTTTTAATGTTTTTTCTGTTCTGAATACTGCACATTTTGCTTGCATAGTTTTTTGCATTGCAAGTCTTAGTTCGGATGTCTTAATATTTCCATTTGCATTTCTTAATTTATCAAATCTATCTAAACATTTATCTGTTTCACTTTGAGAAATTTCTTCATGTGGTGTCCCGGCTTTAATTAATTCTGATGCTCTTTTTGCTGCAGCTCTTCCGAATACTACAAGATCAATTAAAGAGTTAGAGCCCAATCTATTCGCTCCATGAACCGATACACATGCAGCTTCACCAATTGCCATCAAGCCAGGTACAGTTTTTTCAGATCCATTGAAAGTTAACACTTCAGTTTTATAATTAGTAGGTATTCCACCCATATTATAATGAACTGTTGGCACCACTGGTATAGGTTCTTTAGTTACATCAACATTTGCAAATGTTTTGGCTGATGCTGAAATGCCAGGTAAACGGTTTTCAATTATTTTTTTATCTAAATGACTTAAATGTAAATAAACATGATCTTTTTCTTTGCCAACACCTCTGCCTTCATTAATTTCTATTGCGATAGATCTGCTTACTACATCTCTTGATGCCAGATCTTTTGCTTTTGGTGCATATCTTTCCATAAAACGTTCACCTTTAGAATTTAATAAATAGCCACCTTCACCTCTAACTCCTTCGGATATTAAAGTTCCATGTCCATAAATTCCAGTAGGATGAAATTGAACAAATTCCATATCTTGAAGTGGTAATCCAGCCCTAAGTATCATTGCATTTCCATCTCCAGTGCATGTGTGTGAAGAAGTTGCTGTATAATATACTTTTCCATATCCTCCTGTTGCTATAATTGTAATATGAGATCTAAATCTATGTATTGTTCCATCATCCAAATTCCATGCAATTAAACCTTTGCACTTTCCATCTTTCATTAATAAATCAAGAGCAAAATATTCTATAAAAAATTCTGTGTTATGTTTCAAAGCTTGTCCATACAAAGTGTGAAGAATTGCATGACCAGTTCTGTCAGCTGCTGCACAAGTTCTTTGAACAGGTTCATTGCCATAATTTTTGGTCATTCCACCAAAAGATCTTTGATAAATTTTACCATCTTCAGTTCTGCTAAAAGGAACTCCATATCTTTCTAGTTCAATTACTGCTCTTGGTGCTTCTTTGCATAAATATTCAATACAATCTTGGTCTCCTAACCAATCAGAACCTTTTACAGTGTCATACATATGCCATCTCCAATCATCTTCTCCCATGTTTCCAAGGGCTGCTGATATGCCTCCCTGTGCAGCTGTTGTATGGCTTCTAGTTGGAAATACTTTTGATATGCAAGCAGTTTTTAAACCTATTTCACTTAATCCCACAGCAGCTCTTAAACCTGATCCGCCTGCCCCAAGAACTACTACATCGTACTCGTGGTCTATAATTTTATATGAGTTCATATACTTAAATAAAATATAATTATAATTGTAATTAAAGGAATTATTATAGAAAATATCTTGAGAGTTTTATTTGCGACATTTTTTATTTTCTTATCATGTATATAATCTTCAAATATCTCACTAATACTCAATGTAGAATGAAGAAAAGCAATTATTAATAATGCTGACACAAAAAATTTAGAAGGATGGCCTGAAAAAAATTTCAAAACTTCAAGGTATTCTTTATCATAAATATTTACCAAGTTAATAATAAACCAAGTCATTAATGGAATTAATATGAAAGTACTTATTTTAAGTAATATCCATTTTTTGGTTACATTATTCATAATTAAATAAATTGTTTTCCTAATAGGAAAATTAATATGGTTAACAAAAAAGAACCTAAAATTACTATCAAACCTGAAATTTTTGTAATATTTAAATCATAACCAAATCCAAAGTCCCAAATTAAATGTCTTATTTCGCTTAATATTTGAAAACTGTAAGACCAGGTTAATCCTAAAATTAAAAATTTACCAAAAAAAGATTGGAAAAAAAAATTAATATATTCATAATTTTGTTCACCCAAAATCAATAAAGCTACCCAAAAACAAATAAAAATTAACGCAATAATATTTATAATGCCAGTAATTCTGTGTGAGATAGATATTAAAGAAGAAATATGCCATCTATAAATTTGTATATGTGGAGATAAAGGATTTTTATTTTCCATTTCAAATATCTTTAACTAAGATTTCAGCTATTTCTACAGCATTTAGAGCAGCACCTTTAAGCAAATTATCAGAAACAATCCATAAATTAATTGAATTGATTTGAGATTTATCTACTCTTATTCTTGAAATAAAAGTTTCAAATTTATTTTCTGCCTCTGCTGGTGTAATATAGCCGCCATCTTTATGTTCATCTATTACCTTGCATCCTGGTGAAGAATTAAGAACTGTTCGAATTTCCTCTAATTTATATTTATTATGAAATTCAACATTAACACTTACTGCATGAGATATTAAAACAGGAATTCTTACTGAAGTAGACGTTATTCTAATTTTAGTATCTAAGATTTTTTTCACTTCGTCATGCATTTTTTGTTCTTCTTTTGTATATCCATCTTCCAAAAAACTATCTATATGTGGTATTGCATTAAAAGCTATTTGTTTTGTAAAAAATTTGGAATTTAATTCTTTTTTTTCAAAAAAATCTTTTGTTTGAGATAACAGTTCATCCATGGGTGCTTTACCAGCTCCAGAAACAGATTGATATGTCGAAGCAATAATCCTTTTTACTTGATATAAATCATGCAAAGGTTTTAAAGCAACCACTAATGGTATTACTGAACAATTAGCATTAGCAATAATATTTTTTTTCTTATAATTTTTTAAATCTTGGGGATTTACCTCTGGCACTATAAGGGGTACGTTTGGATCCATTCTAAAAAATTTTGAATTATCAATAACAATAGTTTTTTGAGCTGCAATAGGTGCCCACTTCTCAGCAATAACACTTCCTGCAGAAAAAAAAGCTATTTTTACACTTGAAAAGTCAAAACTTTCAAGGTCACGAATGGAATGCTCTTTTCCTTTAAAATTAATTTTTTTACCAACACTCTTCGATGATGCTATTAAAAATAATTCATCAATAGGGAATTGTTTTTTTTCTAAAACTCCCAAAAGTTTTCTGCCAACATTTCCGGTTGCACCTACAATTGCAATATTCATTTTTGATATTTGATAGTTTTTTATTATTTATAACTAGATGAGTGGTAAATCACAAATTGTTCCTTGGTGTGTTTTTCCATTTATACGGAACTCAAAAGCACGTGATTTATCTAAGTATTCTTTATTAATCATTGCTATTCCAACAACTTTTTTAAACGTTGGTGAATAAGTTGCTGATCTTAAATAACCAACTAGATTATTTCCATCATAAAGAGCCTTTTCTGATGAAATTTCAATTTGATCAAGATCAATTTTAACTCCCATTAACTTTTTTTTAATTCCTTCTTTCGAAACTTTAATTAATGCTTTTTTACCTAAAAAATCAGCATCTGTATCAAGATCTATATATTTATCAAGGCCGCATTCGAAAGGGTTATCTCCATTATCAAAATCATTACCACACGATAATAAAGCACTTTCAATTCTTTCAATTAAATTTGGACAACCGGGCTTTACATTAAATTCTTTTCCAGTTAAAAATAATTCATCATAAAGCTCTAATCCTGCTGTTCGGTTTTCAACATAAATTTCAAATCCACCTTGTTTTGACCAGCCAGATTTTGCTATCAAAAAATTATTATTTTTAAATGTAAAATAGTCAAAACTGAAAAATTTCATTTCTAAAATTTTGGAACCTAATATTTTTTCCATTAATTTAGATGATTTTGGTCCTTGTACCGCAATTATATTCACGTCCGGTTCTATTATTTCAACTTCTAGATTAAATCCAGTTGCTAAGCCTTTTGCATATAAAATTACGTCTGAGTCTGCAATTGAAATCCAGAACTTATCTTCTTTTAATTTTAAAATTACTGGATCATTAATCAAACCTCCTTTATCATCTATAATTAAACAATAGTAACACCTGCCTACTTTAAATTTAGATATATCTCTACAAGTCATCTTCTGGACTAATTTTGCAGAATCTTTTCCGCTAATCTGTACTTGTCTTTCACCTGAAACATCCCAAATTTGAACATGTTCTTTTAAATGAAAATAACTTTCTTCTAATAGACCAAATCCAGTAGGTAACAGCATATGGTTATAAACAGTGTAAGAAGTAAGACCTTGTTTCTCAATTCTATTAGTGTATGGCGTATCTCTTGTTCTCCTTGCCTTGGATATAAAAAATTTTTTCATTTGTGATTTTTTAAAATAAATTCTCCTACTAACTTTCTCAATTCAAATGCTTTTTCAAAAATAATCATATGTCCGCAATTAGAAATAATTTTTGTTTCAGAATTGTTTATTAACTTTGACATTTTTATTCCTGTTTTTAATGGTACCATTTTATCTAGCTCACCAAATACACACAAAGTTGAACAATTAATTTTCTTTAAAGATTCTGAGCCATTCTTATAATTATTACATGCTTTTAAGTCTACAGCTAAAACTTCTCTTATTTCTCTTGAAGAATTAATAATTTTTTTGACTGGGTTTCCTCCAATAAAAGCCTTTGATCCTTCATAGCCCCATTTCATCATTAATTCGACAGATTTTTCATCACCTGCTTCTGCAAGATCTATAAGATCTTGGTTAACTGGTAATTCATGCGAACCTGCAACTAAAACTAAGCTACTAATTAAATTTGGATATCTTGAAGCAAAATCTATACCAACAAGACTTCCTTGTGAATGACCAACAAACGAAATTTTTAATATATTAAGTGTATCCATTAATAATTTTACCCAATCTGATATTTCTTCAATTGATTTTAAAGATGGTCCTTCAGAGTTTCCATGACCCGGAAGATCGACAGATAAAACATTATATCCTTTTGAAGATAAAAAATTTTCATGAAGAGACCAAACAATATGATTCAAGCCACTACCATGCATCAATACAATTGTTGGTTTTTGTTCATCAAAGTTTATGCCACCCGTTGAGACGAACGCACTCTTTTCATTAACTTCTAAATTCAGCTTAGCTCCTTGGCCTTTTTTCTTAATTCAAATTTTTGGATTTTACCCGTTGACGTTTTTGGTAATGAACTAAAAACTACTTTTCTTGGTAATTTAAACCCTGCAAGTGTTTCTCTACAAAAATTTATAATTTCTTTTTCTGTTGCGCTCTTTCCATCGATAAGCTCGATAAAAGCACAAGGTATTTCACCCCATTTTTCATCTGGTTTTGCAACTACAGCTGTCAATGATACTGATGGATGTTTGGCAATAGTATTTTCAATTTCAATTGATGAAATGTTTTCTCCACCAGATATAATTATATCTTTGGATCTATCTTTTATTTTTATATATCCGTTTGGATACATAACGGCCAAGTCTCCCGAATGAAACCAACCCCCGTCCATAGCTTTTTGTGTAGCATCTTTATCCTTATAATATCCCTTCATGACAATATTTCCTCTAATCATGATTTCACCTATTGTTTCACCATCTCGTGGAACTGATTTCATTGTTTCTGGATCAATAACATCTACTTCTTCAGTATTTGGATAACGAACTCCCTGCCTTGCTTTAATTTCATTTTTTTTATTATTATCTAAATTATTCCACTCATCATTCCAGGCACATTGTAAAATATGACCATAAGTTTCTGTTAAACCATAAACATGCATAACTTCAAAACCAAGTTTTTCCATTTTTTCGAAAATTATACTAGGAGGAGGAGCTCCGGCAGTTAACACATATACTTTATTTTTTAATGGTTTTTGATTTTCTTTAGGAGCATTTGTTAACATATTTAAAACAATTGGTGCTCCACCGAAATGTGACACTTCATGTTCATTAATTAAATTAAAAATATCTTTAGCAACTACATTTCTTAAACAAATTACTTTTGCATTAAGCATTGCAAGCGTCCAAGGATAACACCAGCCATTACAATGAAACATAGGAACAATACATAAAAAGGTTAATCGATTGGGCATATTCCAAGCAACAGCACTACCAGTGGACATCAGGTAAGAGCCCCTATGATGATAAACTACACCTTTTGGATTTCCGGTCGTTCCCGAAGTATAATTCAATGAAATAGCTTGCCATTCATCTTGGGGTTTTTTCCAAATATAATTTTCATTACCTTCATTAAGAAAATTTTCATATTCTAATTCACCAATTTTTTCAACAGTCTGAAGTTCTGCTTGGGTATCATTAATATCAATAACCAAAATTTTTTTACTTAAACCTTCAAGAGCTTTTTTAGCTACTTTATGAAATTGTCTATCAACTATAAAAGCTTTTGCATCACTGTGTTGAAGAATATAATTAACTGTTTTTGGATCTAGTCTTGTATTAATTGGATTTAATACTGCGCCTGTCATTGGAATTGAATAATGCGCCTCAAATAATTCTGGAGTATTTGCGGCCATAATAGAAACCGTATCCCCAAAGCCTATTCCATGTTTTTCTAAAGCACTCGCAAATTTTATGCATCTAGAATAAACTTTTTTCCATGTGTAAATTCTTTTTTGATAAAAAACAGCTTCATAATTTGGATAAATATCTTTAGCTCTTTCAAGAAAAGATATTGGAGTTAGGGGTACAAAATTTGCTTTATTTTTATCAAGATTTTGATTGTAGTGATTCATATTAATTAAATTTAAAATCCATTATATACTTACTGCCACTAATTGCTGTTGTATAATAACTATCAACCTTTGGAAGAACACGATTAAAGAAAAAATTTGCTGTTTGAATTTTTTCTTCATAAAATTGTTTATTATTTTCGTAATCTTTAAAACTAACTTCCAAAACCTTTATCCATGCATGGCCTGTTGCAACTAAACCTAAAACTTTTAAATAATCATTACAAGCTGCACTAACATCATCCTTAGAACTTTGCATTTTCCTTTTAATCCAGCCAGTAAATTTTGATAAAATTTCTATATGTTGTTCTAATTTTTCAGTAAACGGTTTTATTTTTTTATCATTAATATGACTTTCTGTTTTTATCAAAGATATATATCGATCAATTATATCTCCATTTTTATTTATTAATTTTCTAAAAACTAAATCGATTGCCTGAACTGAATTTGTACCTTCATAAATTGGAGTAATTCGATTGTCTCTATAAAATTGTTCTACTCCTTGATCTTTTGTATAACCATAACCTCCATGAATTTGCATAGCTTCACTGGTAATTTCCATGCCCATATCAGTAAATAGAGATTTAACGACTGGTGTCATTAATGATACTAAATCTAATGCTTCTTGGCGAATTTTTTCATTTTTATGATTAAGACTAACTTCTGTTTGTTGCGATAACCAAAAACATAATGCCCTTTGGCCCTCAATAATTGATTTCATATTAAGTAGTGACTTTCTAATATCTGCATGATCAATAATATAATCTGCACCATTTGTTAATTTGCTATTATTAGACTTACCTTGTTTTCTTTCCTTCGAATAACTCAATGAATTTTGGTAAGCAATTTCAGAAATTCCCAATCCTTGAATACCAACCACTATTCTTTCTAAATTCATCATTGTAAACATTGAACTAAGACCTTTATTTTTTGGACCTATCATATAGCCAATTGAATCATCAAAGTTTAATACACAAGTTGCGGAACCTTTAATTCCCATTTTACTTTCAATAGAACCAGTTAAAACTCCATTTCTTGGGCCAATAGATCCATCATCTTTAACTATAAATTTTGGAACAAGAAATAAGCTTATTCCTTTTGTTCCAGAAGGTGAATCTAGGGCTCTGGCGATTACTAAATGTATAATATTTTCTGTAAGATCATGATCTCCTGAAGTAACAAATATTTTTTGTCCACTTAACTTAAAAGTTCCATCGGGTTGTTCTATCGCTTTGGTTTTTAATAAACCTAAATCTGTTCCACATACTGGTTCCGTCAAACACATAGTGCCACTCCATTTTCCTTCCACCATTTTAGGTAGAAATTTATCTTTTATAGAATCTGTAGCATGATGAAAAATACAGTTATATGCTCCAATACTTAGCTCGCTATAAAGTTTAAAAGAAAGACTGGCCGAAGATAACATTTCATCAAAAAAAGCGCTGATTGTCCTTGGCATTCCTTGTCCACCATACTTTGGATCGCATGATAATGATTGCCAACCTTCTTTAATAAATTTTTGATAGGCCGCTTTATATCCAGGAGGAGTTCTTACAATTCCATTTTCTAGGATTGTTGGATTCTCATCTCCAGATTTTGCTAAAGGAAGTATAATATTTTCAGTAATCTTTGCTGCTTGCTCTAAAATATCTTGAGCTAATTCTGAGTTAACTTCTTTATATTTTTCTATTTCATTATAACTTTTATTATTTCTTAACTTGTTGAAAAGAAACATCATGTCATCAATTGGAGCAGTATAAGTTGGCATTTAATTAATTAATGGTTTTCCTGTTTCCAAAGTATGTTTAATACGTTCATGTGTTTTATCTGTTTGAATTAATTTCATAAAAGCATCTAATTCTAAATTATATAAATCATCTTCACTTAATTCATTATTTAAATTTGTTCTTCCACCACTCAAAACATATGACAATTTTTTACCAACTTCTAGGCCATGGTCTAATATTTTTTTTTCATCATATAGTTTTTCTAAAGAATTAAGCATTTTTTCCCTTACCTTTTCTCCTGATAATTTAAACTTACATTCATTAGGAGGAGTAAAATTTTTATTTTTTTCCAATAATAACTTTGCTTCTGGCAGTAAACTATTTCTATTCATAATTTTTTTATTCTCTGATGTGAGAAACATTAAAGGCTCAGCTTCTACTGGAGAAGTGGCAGTTTTTGCATAACCAATAATTTCAAAAACTTTTAGTGGTGCATAATCTGGGTCTTTTTTCCCTTCTTCAGTTTGAGACCATCTCCATAGCATTTCTTTACATCCTCCACCTGCAGGTATTAAACCGACAATCGTTTCAACTAACCCCATAACAATGTTGGTATGTGACGTTACAAAATTGCTCTGAACTATAACTTCAAATCCTCCTCCTAAAGCTAACCCTGAAGGTGCTGATATCACTGGATTTTCACAATATTTAAGATGTTTACAAGTTTCCTGAAAATATTTAATAAATTTCTCAATTGATTTAAAATCTTTTTGTTTTACAAATTCCATAATGTAATTCAAATTTACTCCAGCTGAAAATTGCATACTTTCATTAATTATTATTAATGGTTTATCTGTAGCTTTTTTTAAACAATCCATTGAATTGTAATCTAAGACATTGGCCTTTGTGGTGAACTCAACAATATTAAAATCTTTAAATCTAAATATTTCTGCAGAATCGTTTTTATCAATATTAATTGCAGTTCTTTTTATTTTTCCTAAAGTTACAATTTCAGTATATTTTTGCCTTTCTCCATAAAAATTTTCATTTTTACTTTTGGATAAATTTTTTAAAAATTCATTATTTTCAAAATTATCAATTTTTTCAAAAAAGTTTTTTACACCAATTTCTTCTAACATTTCAAATGGACCCTTTGACCAATTAAAACCTAGTCTCATTGCTTCATCAATATCATTAAATTCCTTGGTAATTTCTGGAACTAGTGAAGATGCATATTTAATAATTTTGGAAAGAACTGACCAAGCATATTCCCCATATTTATCATCACGATTTATTAATTTTTTTAAATCAATTCTATCTGATTTAATATTTGTCTTTTTAGTTGGAAAATAATTTCCTGTTTCTAAATTTAAAGCTTCAAGTATTTTTTTTCCACCTGATTTGTTTACTCTATAAAACCCACCTTTGCCTTTTCGTCCCGTATAACCTGTCTCAATTAATCTACTTATTAATGGAATTTCTTTTGCAACATCATGAAATTTGTCAGACTTAGGTAATTCTTTTATAAAACTTTTTAGAACATCTGCCATCAAATCAATACCTATTAAATCATAAAGACCAAATATTCCTGTCTTTGGAATTCCCATAGGTCTGCCAAATATTGCATCTGCTTCTTCAACTGATAATTTCATTTTAATAGCTTCGGTCATAGCAACCTGCAATGCATAAACCCCGACTCTATTACCAAGAAAACCTGGAGTGTCGTTACAAATAATTGCGCCTTTGCCTAAAAGAGTTTCGCAAAAATTTTTCAAAAAATTAATTTTTTCTATATCGTTATTATTATTTTTTACAATTTCCAAAAGACCCATATATCTAACTGGATTAAAAAAATGAGTAATGCAAAAATCTTTTTTATCTTTCTCAGATAAATTTTGAGCTAACACCTTTATTGGAATTGAAGATGTGTTAGATGATACTATTGATTCTTTTTTCCGTTCGTTAAAAATTTTTTTATATAAATTGCGTTTAATATCAATTTTTTCCACAACCGCTTCAACAATCCAATCCGCTTTTTTAACAGTACCAAAATCATCAGAAATATTTCCAACTTTAATATTATTAATTTTTGATTTATCTAATAAAAGAGGAGGTCTTGAATTGAAGATTATGTCTCTTGCCTTTTTACTTATTTCAGTTTTTAGATCAAGTAACGTTACTGGAATATTTGCATTGCACAACTGTGCTGCTATTCCACCACCCATTGTACCTGAACCAATAACTACAACATTATTAATTTTCATGAAACTAAACTAGAATAAATGATTAATTATTTCAATTTCGAAATTATTGCATCACCCATTTGTGATGTAGAAACCTCTTTCATTCCTTTAGAAATAATATCTTTTGTTCTCAATCCTTCATCTAGTACTTCTTGAACTGCATTTTCTAAAATATCCGCTTCTTTATCTAAATTTAGAGAATATTTTAAAGCCATGGCAAAACTTAAAATAGAAGCAATCGGATTTGCTATTCCTTTTCCTGCAATATCTGGAGCTGATCCATGAACGGGTTCATACATTGATCTAATATTTCCATTTTTATCTTTCACTCCTAATGATGCTGAGGGTAAAAGACCTAGTGAGCCAGTTAGCATTGATGCTTCATCTGATAAGATGTCTCCAAATAGATTATCAGTAACAATTACATCAAATTGCTTGGGATTTCTTAAAAGTTGCATTGCGCAATTATCTGCCAACATGTGATTTAATTCTATATCTTTAAATTCTTTATCTTTTAAAGATTGAACTTCCTCTCTCCATAAAACTCCTGCTTCCATAACATTAGATTTGTCACACGAAGTTACTTTCTTGCCTCTTTTTTTTGCAAGTTCAAACGCTACTCTTGCCACTCTAATTATTTCATTTGTTGTATATGAATGAGTATTAATTCCTTTTCTCTCACCATTTTCAATAAGTTTAATTCCTCTTGGTTCACCAAAATATATTCCGCCTGTAAGTTCTCTTACAATCATTATATCTAAACCCGAAACTATTTCTGGTTTAAGGCTTGAGGCATCTACTAATTGTTTAAAACAAATTGCTGGTCTTAAATTAGCAAATAATTTTAATTCTTTTCTAAGTTTTAAAAGTGCACGCTCTGGTCTTTTTGAAAATTCTAAATTATCATATTTGGGACCACCAACTGCTCCTAAAATCACAGCTTCACTTTCTAATGCTTTATAAAATACCTCATCAGTAATTGGATTTTTATGTTTGTCATAAGCTGCTCCACCAACTAAATCTTCATCAATATCAAAATCTAAAGACTTTTTAGAATTAAACCATTGAATAATTTTTTTAACTTCTGCCACAACTTCCTGGCCAATTCCATCTCCCGGTAGAAGTAGAATTTTTCTTTTTTTAACTTTAATCATTTATATAACCATGGTTTGGTTTGTTTAATTTTATTCTCAAAATTTATAATTAGATCAGACTTTTCTAGAGACAAGGCAATATCATCTAATCCCTCCAGTAAACATTTTCTTTTGAAAGGATCAACTATAAATTTATATTCTTTATTTCCAGCTTTAATCACATAATTATTTAGATCTATTTCAATTTCTTCTTTTCTTTTAGAATATTCTGATAGTTCACTAATCTTATCCTCATTTAAAGTTATTGGTAAAATACCATTTTTAAAACAATTATTATAAAATATATCTGCAAAACTAGAGCTAATAACACACGTTATTCCAAAATCTAATAATGCCCAAGGAGCATGCTCTCTTGATGAGCCACATCCAAAATTTTTACCTACAATTAAAATTTTTGAATTAGAATAAGGTTCTTTATTCAAAATAAAATCTGAAATAGGCTTTTCATTATCATCGTATCTAATTTCGAAAAATAAACTTTTTCCTAATCCACTTCTTTTAATCGTTTTCAAAAATTGTTTTGGAATTATCATATCTGTGTCTATATTTATAATTGGTAAATATGCAGGTATACTTTTTAGTTTATTAAATTTTTTCATCTATTTTTGATACTTTCTTACATCGGCTAAATTCCCAGAAATAGCTGCTGCTGCTGCCATTGCTGGACTTACTAGATGAGTTCTGCCACCTCTTCCTTGTCTGCCTTCAAAATTTCTATTTGAAGTAGATGCGCCTCGCTCTTTAGGATTTAATTTATCGGCATTCATAGCAAGACACATAGAACAACCAGGCTCTCTCCATTCAAATCCAGAATCTAAAAATATTTTATCTAATCCTTCTTGTTCTGCCTGTTCTTTAACAAGTCCAGAACCTGGAACAACCATTGCTTTTATATGTTGAACTATTTTTTTATCTTTTAAGATTTTTGCTGCTTCTCTTAAATCCTCAATTCTTCCATTTGTACAACTTCCTATAAAAACTACATCTATTTTAATATCTTTGACTGCCATATTAGGAGTTAAACCCATATAATTTAAGGATCTTTCCATCGCTATCCGTTTATCTTTATCATTTTCTTTTTTAGGATCCGGAATATTTCCTTCAATAGAAACTACATCTTGAGGTGAAGTTCCCCATGTAACCATTGGGCTTATATCATTTCCTTCAATTGAAATTTCTTTATCGAATTTACAATTAGAATCTGACTGTAATTTTTCGTAATGATTTAATGCTTTTTTCCAATCTTCTCCATGTGGAGATTTCGGCTTATCTTTTAAATATGAAAATATTTTTTCATCTGGTTCTATTAATCCAGCACGTGCTCCACCTTCGATTGTCATATTGCAGATTGTCATTCTTTGTTCAACACTCAATGCTTTTATAACTTCACCAGAATATTCAATAACATATCCTGTTCCTCCCGCAGTTCCAATTTTTCCAATTATTTGAAGAATTACATCTTTTGAAGTTACTCCAATAGGCAATTTACCATTAACATTAATTCTTAAATTTTTTGATTTTTTTTGAATTAAAGTTTGTGTTGCTAAAACATGTTCAACTTCTGATGTTCCAATTCCAAAAGCTAAAGATCCAAATGCTCCGTGTGTTGCTGTATGACTATCTCCACAAACAATTATAGTCCCTGGCTGCGTAAACCCTTGCTCTGGACCAATTATATGAACTATGCCTTGTCTCTTATCGTTCATACCAAAAAGTTCTATATCAAATTCTTTACAATTTCTTTCTAATGTTTCAATTTGTATTTTAGATTCAATATCATCAATTCCTTTAGACCTGTCAGTAGTTGGAACATTGTGGTCAGCAACTGCCAATGTTAGATTGGGCTGCCTTACTTTTCTTTTTAAAATTCTTAAACCCTCAAATGCTTGAGGGCTAGTAACCTCATGAATTAAATGTCTATCAACATACAATAATGAAGTTCCATCATCTTGTTGATGAACTAAATGTTCATTCCAAATTTTATCGTATAGTGTTTGGGGCATTTAGAAAAAAATTATTTTTTTTCTTTTTCAGAGTTATCTTTATTTTTATTTTGTTTTAATAGAGTTTTTATATCTTTTTTATCTTCTAAAATTGATGTTTCTAATTTTTTATTTTCTTCTTTTTCTTCTTCTACCTTGACTTCCGTATCAATACCAATTTTTTTCTTAATTTTTTCTAGAATACGAGCTGACTTTCCAGTTCTATCTCTTAAATAATACAATTTAGCTCTTCTTACTTGCCCAGATCTAATAACTTGGATTGAACCGATTATCGGACTGTAAAGTGCAAAAGTTCTTTCAACACCTTCTCCAAATGAAATTTTTCTTATAGTAAATGAAGAATTTATATCTCTATTTTTTTTTGCAATACAAACACCTTCAAAATATTGAATTCTTTCTCTTTTACCCTCGGTAATTCTTACACCAACTTTAACTATATCTCCTGGAAAAAATTTTGGAATTTTTTTTGAAGAAACTATTTTTTTAACATACGCTTTGTTTATGTCTTCTATTGTTTTCATATTAATTGCAAGCAAGGTTTAATTCTTTCTTTTATATTTTTCCCACAAATCTGGTCTTCGGCGTCGTGTTATAGCCTCAGATTGGGATAAACGCCAGTCTTTAATTCTTACATGATCTCCAGATAATAACACATCTGGAACATTTTTTCCCTCCCATTTTTGAGGTTTTGTATATTGTGGATATTCTAAAAGTCCATTTTCAAAGCTTTCATCTGTTTTTGACATTTCATTTCCTAATACACCTGGAAGAAGTCTAACAATAGAATCAAGTAAAACATAGACAGCTGTTTCACCTCCAGACAAAATGTAATCTCCTAAGCTAATTTCTTCAACATTTCTTGTTTCTAAAAATCTTTGATCAATACCCTCAAAATGTCCACAAATTAAATTTATTGTTTTTTCTTTAGATAATTTTTTGGCTATATTTTGATTGAAAACTTTACCTTTTGGAGAAAGGTAAATTATTTTTTCTTTTTTATTTGTATTTTTGTCAATTGATTTTGCTATTACATCTGGTTTAATAATCATACCACTTCCTCCACCAAAAGGAGTATCATCTACAGTTTTATGTTTATCATCAGCGGAGTCTCTAATATTTACCGTAACTATTGACCATATTTTTTTATCTAAAGCCTTTTTATACAGACCTTGATTAAACGGCCCAGGAAATATTTCTGGATATAAAGTAAATACTCTTGCAACAAACATAATTATCTTATTATTATTTTTTTGTCTTTTCTTTTTTAGCTTCTGTTTTAGGAGCTTCTGTTTTAGGAGCTTCTGTTTTAGGAGCTTCTGTTTTAGCTTCTGTTTTAGCTTCTGTTTTAGCTTCTGTTTTAGGAGCTTCTGTTTTAGGAGCTTCTGTTTTAGCTTCTGTTTTAGTTTCTGTTTTAGTTTCTTTTTTTCTATCTTTTTTTGGAATAGCTTTTTGAGGATTATTTCCTTGAACAGGCATTGACATAATTCCCAATTCGCCTAAAATTCTAGCAACTCTTATTGTTGGTTGAGCTCCCTTGCTAAGCCAATGTTTAACTCTTTTTTCTTCTATTCCTATTCTTTCTTTTTTATTTTTTGGTAATAGAGGATTAAAAAATCCTAACTTTTCAATAAATCTTCCATCTCGTGGAAATCTACTATCTGCAACAACTATTTTGTAAATGGGCCTTTTCTTTGCTCCACCCATTGATAATCTTAATTTTAACATTATTTCTCCTTTATTATTTTAATTGATTAAAAAGCTCAGGGGATATCCCCTTATCGTTCATTCCTTTTAGATCTCCTTTAGACATTTTTTTCATCATATCTGTCATTAATCTAAATTGTTTTAACAACTTATTGATAGTAGCTACATCTGTTCCTGAGCCATTAGCAATTCTTTTTCTTCTTGAGCCGTTTATTAATTTTGGATTTTCTCTTTCTTTTTTCGTCATAGATAATATTATTGCTTCATTTTGAGTTATAATCTTTTCGTCTACTCCAGCTTTATCCATTTGGGATTTAATTTTTGATACACCTGGTAAAAACGATAATATCCCTTCTATACCTCCCATTTTTTTCATTTGTTTTAATTGTGAGAGATAGTCTTCCATGGAAAATTGTCCTTTTTTTAAATTCTCTTCAGTTTTTTTTAAGTTTTCTTGATCTATATCTTGTGAAGCTTTTTCTACTAGAGATACAATGTCTCCCATACCCAATATTCTATTTGTAATACGTTCAGGATGAAAAACTTCAAAATTTTCAATTTTCTCTCCAATACCTAAAAATTTTATTGGAACATTTGAAACATGCTTCATGCTGATGGCTGCTCCACCCCTTCCATCACCATCTGCTCTTGTTAAAATAATTCCTGATATATCTACTGTTTTTTTAAATTCAGAAGCAACATCTGCTGCAACTTGTCCTGTTAATGAATCTGCTACTAATAATATTTCACTTGGATTAACTGTTGATTGTATTTGTTTAATTTCGCTCATCATTTGTAAATCAATCTGAGTTCTTCCTGCAGTATCAAATAAAATAATTTCGTCTCCATTTAAATTGGCCGCACTTAATGCTCTTCTGCAAATATCAATTGGGGGCTGATCATTTACTATTGGCAATGTAAGAATAGATCCTTGTTCACCTAATATCTTTAATTGTTCTTGAGCGGCTGGTCTATAAACATCTAAACTGACCATCAAAATTTTTTTTTTATTATTTATCTCTAAATATTTTGCTAGTTTAGCAGTTGTTGTAGTTTTTCCAGATCCTTGTAAACCAACAAGCATAATCGAAACTGGTGGAACGGCATTTAAATTTATTTCGGACTTTGTATCCCCTAAAAATTTGACAAGTTCATCATAAACTATTTTCACAATCATTTGGCCTGGTGTTGTTGATCTAATTATTTTTTGACCAACCGCTTTAGGTCTAATATTTTCAATTAATTTTTTAGCTACTGGCAACGCAACATCGGCTTCTAGTAGACCTTGCCTAATCCCTCTTAAACCTTCATCAACTTCTTTTTCACTTAAAGAAGGCGCTTTTTTTAAAGAAGAAAAAATTTCTTCAAATTTATTAGTTAAATTTTCAAACATAATTTTGCACAGCAAAAACGGCACTAGTGGGCGAACCCTCGCTGACTAGTGTCGATCTCTTTGTTTCCAAAGACACCGCAAATTGCTGATTTTGCGGAAGTTCGCGTAAACTATATTAGAGGTTTTAAAAGTCAATAAATAAGTTAAATATCTAAATGTATGGATTTAAGTGCATATAAAATGGATGGTCTAGGTAATGATTTTGTTATTTTTGATAATAGAGACAATTCTATTAAATTAAATAAAGATCAAATAATTAAAATTTCAGACAGAAATTTTATTGGTTGTGATCAATTAATAATTGTCAATTACAGTAAAGAATATGATGCAGAATTAATTTTTTATAATTCAGATGGAAGTATATCAGAAGCATGTGGAAATGGAACGCGTTGTGTTGCGTATATTTTATTTCTTGAAAAAGAAAGAAATAAAATTTCATTAAAAACTGCATCAGGAGTACTTAATTCAAAAATTATTAGTGAAAAAAATGTAGAAACTGAAATGGGAAAACCTAAATTTAATTGGAGAGAAATACCATTAATAAAAGAATTAGATATTAATAATTTAAAAATTAAGATTTTAGATAAATCTAACAAAGAACTTATTGGTGGAGTTGCTGTAAATATTGGTAATCCACATTTAATTTTTTTTGTAAATAATTTAGACCTATTTAATTTAGAAAAAATTGGACCGAAACTTGAAAAACATGAATATTTTCCAGAAAAATGTAATGTAACTTTAGCAAAAATTATTAATCAAGAATCAATTAAAGTAAAAGTATGGGAAAGAGGAGCAGGATTAACCAAAGCATGTGGTACAGCAGCTTGTGCAACTGCTATAGCTGCAGAAAGAAATGGTTTGGTAAAAAAAGAAATAAATATTAAATTTGAGCAAGGAGATCTATCTATATCTATCGACAAAGAAAATATAGTCCGAATGAAAGGACCAGTCTCTAACATAGAAAAAATAAAGATTAATATTTGATGGGAATTTTTGAAAAATTTAAAATAGGTCTAAATAAAAGTGCATCTTCATTTTCTGATGGAATGAAAAACTTAGTAATTAAAAAAAAAATTGATGAAGAAACATTAAATAAAATAGAAGAATTTTTAATTATGAGTGACGTTGGTGTTGACGTGGCAGATGAAATTAGGAAAATTATTTCTGAAAAAAAAATATTACCCAACCAAGATAGTATAATGCAGGTAAATCAAATTTTATTAAATTACATTGAAAAATTAATGAATCCTCTGGAAAAAGAAATTCTTAACAATGAAAATGCTGGAACTAAAGTATTTTTAATTGCAGGTGTAAATGGTGTTGGAAAAACAACTACTATTGGTAAACTTGGTAAAATTTTAAAAAAAAATAATAAAAAAATAATTTTTGCAGCTACTGATACTTTCCGTGCTGCTGCCATTGAACAATTAGAAAATTGGTCAAAAAAAATTGATGTAAAAATAATTAAATCTGAAACTGGGTCAGATCCAGCATCTGTCGCTTTCAAAGCTTTGGAATTTGCAATAAAAAATAATTTTGACTATGTTTTGATAGACACAGCAGGACGTTTACAAAATAAAAAAAATTTGATGGAAGAATATAAAAAAATATCAAACGTAACAAAAAAAATTGATCCAAATTCTCCACATGAAGTCTTATTAATATTAGATGCAACAACTGGACAAAATGCATTAATTCAAGTTGAAGAATTTCAAAAGATTGCTCCCATAACAGGAATAATAATGACTAAACTTGATGGAACGGCAAAAGGTGGAATTTTAATAGCTTTAGCAAAAAAATTTAATCTTCCAATTATTGCTCTCGGTTTGGGTGAAAAAGAAGATGATCTTCAAATATTTAATTCCAAAGATTTTGCTAAAGCTTTAATTAATATTAATTGATTAAATTTTTTGAAATTAAAGGCTTATAATACTTACATTCATAAAGATTAGTCATAGACTTATATCCACAATCTTTTGCAATAGATGAAATTAAAAATTCAAAATTATTATTTGACGACAATTTTTCAAGTTTATTTGTAATCAAATCATACTTAAAATTTTGATTGATGCTTTTTATCGCACTTATCATTATAAGAGTTCGATTGTCATTAAGTAAATAGTAAGCAAAATCCTCTGGAAAAACTGGCAAATCATAATTGGTTAAATAATATTTAGCTTTTTTTGGGAACCAATCATAAGTGATTAATGGTTTTGTTTCTTTAGATTTATTTTCAAAAAAATATAAATCCTGTGGATAATCAGTTATGTAATTAAATTCTTCACCTTTTGCTAAAACAGATTTTTCCCTTGTTTTAAAAAATAAGGTAAAATTTCTATCATGTGAAACCATATATCCAATATTAAAAATGTCATCAATGTTTTCTTTAAATGGCAGGGGATCTGCATTAACTTTTAAAATAGATATGCAAAAATAAATAAATAAAATTATTATTTTTCGTTTCATTACAAAATAAATCTATAACTCAATTTTGTAAATGATTTGTCTGAATTGTGTCCAAATTTTATATTTTTTATAAGACTATCTTTAAAATCTGACATATGATTATCAAAATCAAATGAAAAAAATATTTAATTTTGCATTATATGATTTTGCCAACTCTGCTTTTACAACAATTATAATTACTTTTATTTTTGCAACATATTTTTCAAAACAAATTGCACCTACTCCAATTTTAGGTCAATCTTATTGGGGATGGACAATGGGAATAACAGGAGCATTTGTGGCTGTAATTGGTCCTTTTATAGGTATATTTGCAGATAGAAAAAATTGTACAATATTATTTATAAGATTATTTACAATTTTTTGTATCTTTTTTACATCACTTTTGTGGTTTGCTAAACCTTCAGAAAATTATTTAATTTTTTCATTGGTTATTGTTGCCTTGGCAAATTTATTTTACGAACTAAGCTTAATATTTTACAATTCAATATTAAAAAATATTTCAAATAATAGTAATTTGGGAAAATCATCTGGCGCAAGTTTTGCGTTAGGTTACATAGGGGGAATATTAATTTTAATTATTTGTATAAAAATCTTTATAGATAATGATACTTTGCCATTTGGATTATCAAAAGAAAATGCACAAAATATAAGAGCTACTTGCCTGGTAGTAAGTTTGTGGTATCTAATTTTTTCTATTCCATTCTTATTTAATTTAAAAAAAGAAATTAAAATCAAAGTGGATAAACCATTAAAAAATATTACAAAATTAAAAAATTTAGTATGGAATAACGGAATAAATAACTTAGGAAAATTTTTAATTGCAAGAATGCTCTATGCTGATGGATTAAATGCCATAATAATTATGGGAGGAATATTTGCAGTTCACGTTTTTAATTTGGAAATAAAAGATTTGCTAATTTTATCAATATTAATGAATATAACCGCTTTTATAGGTGCCATTCTAGGAGGATTTGCAAATGATAAATTGGGTTCAAAATCAGTCATTATTTTTTCTCTAATCGGTTTAATTATCTCCTCTGGAATAATTCTTTTTGTCAAAGCTAAAATAATCTTTTTTATTCTTGCATCAATAAATGGATTATTCATTGGACCAATCCAATCAGCAAGTAGAGTCTTTATAACAAAATCTATAGATCAAAATAATCAAGCTACTGGATTCGGTTTATTTGCTTTATCTGGAAAACTAACTTCTTTTATTGGGCCTTTATTAGTTGGCAGTATTACTTTTATTTCAAACAGTCAAAGAATTGGTTTTTCTTCAGCAGTAGTTCTTCTCATTTTAGGTTTAATAATTTTAATTAATGTTAAAAAAATTTAATTTAAACTTTTTAAAAATGAACTTATTTCATTTAGTAAATTTTCATCAAAATCTATCATATGATCATCATTATCAGAAAAATATTTAAATTTTGGTTTATTAGCTAAATTATAAATCGCTTCTCCCATATAAAAAGGAATAATTTTATCTTTTTTACCATGCATAACTAATATTGGAAATTTTATATTTTTTATTTTATTTTTACTTTCATATTTATCTTTAAGAAGTAATTTAACAGGAAAAAAAGGATAATGTTTTTTTCCGGTATCTACCATGGATGTAAAAGGTGCTTCTAGAATGATACCAGCAAAATTTTTGTTTTGGCCAATTTCAATCGCCACTGAAGTTCCAAGAGACTCACCATATAGAATAATATTTTTCTCTGTTATGCCTTTTAAATTTAACCAATTTACTGCGCTTTTAGCATCTTGATATAATCCAGGTTCTGTTGGTTTTCCACTACTCCCACTGTATCCTCTCCATGCAATTATCAAAAAATTTATGTCTAAATTTCCTAAAAAATTAAGTTTATAAATTCTATTATCTAAAGTACCTGCATTGCCATGAAAAAAGAGAATTGTTTTCTTTTTTAAATCTTTTAGATGAAACCATCCTTTTAGATCAATATTATCTTCCGTTTTAATATTTATTTTTTCAATACTATGAATTAAGCCATCCCCAGTTACATGGTTACTAAAATTAGGATGATATAAAAGTTTTCTTTGAAAAATATAAAGTCCTAAAGTAACAATCAAATATACAATTAATATTAATCCAAATATATAAAATAAAGACATTTTTTTTTTTCTAAACACAAAATTTAATTATGATAAAATAAATTATTTTATATTTATTTTTTTATTGCTTTATAGGAATCATAAAACAATAAAAATATACAAAAGATTACTATTATCCAAAATGGGATACTTCTTACAAAACCAGCCAAACCAGTACTAATGCTCCAAGCTAAACCTGTTACAAATATAACAAATAATACAGCACCAATTAATATTGCAATTTTTTCACTTGTTTTCATCATTTTATTTTTCCTGTTAACCAACTTGCATTTCTAAATAATCTTTCATCATCATAAAGAGAAGAAACTAATTGTATACCTATAGGAAGTTTATTTTTTCCTTGCAATAATGGCAAGCTAATTGATGGCATTCCACAATAAGTCCAGATTGTACAAAAAATTGGATTACCAGTTGTTTTCAAATTTTTGGGTGCTTCACCGCATGCAGATGGTGTTAATATAGCATCATAATGATGAAAAAATTCATCAAAGTATGCAGTAACTTCATTTATTTTT